>ENA-ORXB01002224-ORXB01002224.1-sediment-metagenome-genome-assembly--contig:-NODE-2224-length-17667-cov-16.697044_pt1 | contig 17667 bp, 18 predicted proteins | sample MGYA00237863_ERZ511475 | MGnify/ENA primary metagenome ERZ511475 (study PRJEB26305, sample SAMN06343858) | sediment metagenome | isolation source: hot spring sediment | place: Canada: British Columbia... | reverse complement strand
TGGTGGAGACGAGCGGACTCGAACCGCCGACCCCCTCGTTGCGAACGAGGTGCTCTCCCAGCTGAGCTACGTCCCCTGGCAGGATTCAATTATACCCCACAGCCCCATGTTCTGCTATATTTCGGGCGTTCAAGCGCATAACCGCTGAACGCGCTCAACGCAGCGGGCGGAGGACCCTCAGCTCGCCCCGCCCAGCGGGTGCCGCCAGCGAAGGCCCGGAAACCGGCTGTAGTCCCGATCCGTGGTGACCCACTCACTCCCCGATTCTATAGCCAGCGCCGCCAGGTATGCGTCGGGAACCAGGTTGCCCTTGACTGCAGCCGCGCGGCACAGACGCGTGAAGATCTCCCAGTGACGCGGTCCCGGTGAGACGAGGACACAGTTCGGCCGTTCACGCAGCGCATGGGTGAAGGCCAGGGCCAATCGCATCGGGGTAGGCACCCTGAAGACGCGCGGATGGGTGACCACCCGGAGGAACCCGCTCAAGACCAGATCGGAGATCCCATAGGCGGCCTCGGAGACGATGGCGTCCTGCAGCCACTCCCGGTATGCCGCGTGGTCGGGGGCGTCCTCGCGGTGGGCATACACTAGGACGTTGACGTCGATGAGGATCACTGAGCCTCTTCCATCAGACCGAGGAGCGCTGCGGTGTCGTCGAGATCGACCCCCGGTTGGAGACCGTTCCCGCGGAAGGTCGGGAGGCGCACGGGCGGACGTTTCCTGGCCCGCTTGGCCTCGCCGAGGGCCTGCCGCAGCCCGTCCTCGATGACCGCGGTGAGCGTACGACCGGTCCGAGCAGCCAGCTGCTTCAGGTCGGCCAGCAGTTGGTCATCCAGGCGCACGGTCGTCCGGGGCACGCATAAAAGCATACGAGCCTGACATCAAGATGTCAACCGCCTCTCCGCCTCGCCGCCTTGCCTGCATCCGTCGGGAAACAGCCAGCGTCGCGTAACGCCGCTGGGCGGCCTGCCAGATCTGGGGGGTCCACTCCACATGTGCTATCATCCGGCCGTGCCGGCCACCTTCACCCAGCGCTTCCAGGTCCGCTTCGACGAGTGCGCCCCGGGCGGCACCGCTCGGGCCTCTGTCCTGCTACGCTGCGTAGTCGAGACCGCCTTTGGCCATTCGGCACAGGAGGGTTTTCCCCTGTCCTGGTACGAGGACCGCGGGCTGTTCTGGCTGGTGCGCCGCGCGCGCATCGAGCTATTACGCCCCCTGCCCTACGGCCTGCCCTTCGACATAACCACAGAGGTAGCAGGGTTCCGGCGGATCTGGGCGCGGCGGGAAAACTCCGTGCGCGACCCGGCGGGGCAGACGCTGGCCGAGGTGACCGTGGACTGGATCTTCACCGACCGGGCGGGAAATCCGGCGCGCATCGTCCCAGAGATGGAGGCGGCGTTCCTGGGGGCGAGCTCCACGATGGCAGCCGCCCGCCTGGACCTGGGTGAACCGCCTGCAGCGCTGCCGCCGCAAGCCTACGTCGTCCCGGCCCATCAGATCGATCCCCGCGGCCACATGAATAGCGCCGCCTACCTGGACGTCTTCGAGGACGCGCTGGCGGACGCAGGGGCCGATCCGCAGCAACGCCCGTGCATCTACGAGTTGGAGTACCTGCGGGCGGCGCGCCCAGGGGAGGTGCTACGCCGATTCGTCTGGCGAGACCCCGCCTGGGCAATGGTCGTCACCGGAGCGGACGGTCTTCCGGTGGTCCGGGCGCGGCGCCGGGAGGGAGGTACGCCCCCTGTCGGCACTTAGCATACCGCCCCTGCTGCACGGGACCACGCCCCTCCCCTGGAGGGACTGGACGGCGGACCCGACGGTGCTGGCCAGCCTGCTGGCTGCGGCGGCTGCCTGGTGGTGGGTCGCCCGCCGCTTCCCCCCGCGGGGGATGCAGCGGCTTTACGGCTGGGGGGCGCTGCTCGTCCTCACCGCCGCAGTCGCCTCTCCGCTGGACCACGGCGCGGAGGTCTCTTTCACGCTGCACATGGCACAGCACCTGCTGCTGATGCTGGTGGTGGCACCGCTTCTGGCTCTGGCCGCCCCCGCGGGCTTCCTGGGCTGGCTACGCCGCCAGCCGCGGGCGGGACGCCTCCTGCGCGCCCTCTGGTCACCCCTCCCTGCGTTCGCCCTCTACCACCTGGCCCTCTTCCTCTGGCACCTGCCGGAGCTGTACGGGGCGGCGGTGCGCCACCCCGGCATCCACCTGCTACAGCACGCGACGTTCCTCCTGGGCGGGATGGCGTTCTGGGGGGTGATCGCGGCGCCCGACCCTCGCCTCGTCCAGGCGACCATCGGCCAGCGCGTGATTATGGTGCTAGCGGCGAACATCCTGGGGTGGGTGTTGAGCTTCGTCCTGGCGGTCGCAGAACGGCCGCTCTACGCCGCCTACCTGGAAGGGCCTCAGCCCTGGGGCTTGAGTCCCCTCACCGACATGCGCCTGGGAGGGGCGATTATGTGGGTAGCCGGGAACTTGGTCAGCGGAATCGCCCTGATGCTCCTGCTGGTCGCTGCCATGCGCCAGGAGAGCGTTGTGCGTCCGAAGGCCGCAGAGCAGATCAGGCGCGCTGGAAAGCGGACTTCACCTCAGGTCGGAAGAGGTAGTATAAGACCACAGCGTTGACGACCAGGGAGATCCAGGAGCTGCGCAGGCTTAGCAGCGCCAGCACCACCCCGATGACTGCCAGGACCACCAAGAGCGTCCAGGCCCAAGCCTTGAGGTTCCACGCGCCCCAGGCCGCGTAGAGGTCCAGGATACCCAGCGCCAGGAGGACGACGCCGGCAAAGCTGCCGAGAAACCCGAGCAGCCGACCGCCCATCGCCGCGCCGAAAGCGCCCATGCCCAGCAGAGCCAGCCCGGCCAGCACGGCAAACACCCCCGAAATAGCGGCGAGGATGGCGATCACGGTCACCCCTGTGGGACGAGCAGTAGTCATCGCCTGCCCCCTTTCCAGGTGGTTTGCAGCCACCTTCTCTAAGTCCGGCCCGGTTCCTTCAACCGTCCGGGCCTTGGCTTGGCCTCGCTAGCAAGATAAAGGCCCCGGATAGACCTTCTCCCTCCGAGGGGATGGTACTTGGGGCGGCGAAACCGGGTTCGCAGATGCGTTCTGTGAGGAGCGTCGGTAAAGGTCGTGGGCCTGGTGATATTGCCGTCAAACTGGGAGCATTTCGCCGGCCGCAGGGTGCGGCGGAGGTCGCCCGGCTTGCCCGATCCCGGGGGTTTCGGGTCGTTATCATCCGTCAGATCGAGCCGCCGAAGCCCGCACAGAGGTAGACCGCCTCTGCTGCTTGTACGCCGACACCAGTAGAGGGATGGTGGGCCCTCGTGGACTCGAACCACGGACCTCGCCCTTATCAGGGGCGCGCTCTCACCACCTGAGCTAAGGGCCCACCCGCAGAGCGCAGCGTCGGCCGGAGGGCCGACGCCAGAAGATCGCTTTCACTATATCGACGGCTCAACTTCGGTGTCAACGGGCGCATTCCAAGACTTCCAAACTCCGGTTCTGCGATCCCTCCTTTCCGTCGCGCCGCCCCACCCGGGGTGCAGCAGCGACTCCCGCCGCTATCCATGCTGCCCGCTGGCCGCGGAGGTGAAGTCGCGCCGCACCTCGGCCAGGAATGCCGGGTCGGTGAGCACGTCCAGCGCGGTCAGGGCCAGGGCCTTCGCCGCCGCCAGCATCGCCCGCCGCCCTTCCTCGGAGGCCGCCGCCTCCCGGAACTCCGGGCTGTGCCCGCGCAGTTCCCGCGGCCCGATGCGCACGTAAGGGTGGATGGCTGGGACGGCGTGGCTGACATTGCCCATGTCCGTGGAGCCCATGCGTGGGCGCTCGGGCTGGGCGTCCAGGGGCCAGCCCAGGCTCTCCAGGTGGCGGGCGAATGCCTGGGCCAGGGGCTGGTTGGGGCGGATGGCCTCGTAGGCGGGAACCGACTCGTGCTCCAGGTTGGTGCCGGTAGCCAGAGCCGCGCCTCGGGCACAGTCGACGACCCTCCGCAGCACCTCCTCGGCATACGCCCGGTCCATCGCCCTTACCGAGAAGAGCGCCTCGGTGCGGTCGGGGATGACGTTGGGCGCCGATCCTCCGTAGGTGATGATGCCGTGCACGCGGGCGTCGTCGCGAAGCTGCTGGCGCAGCAGGCCGATGGCCACGAAGAGCTGGATCATCGCGTCCAGAGCGTTCAGACCTTCGTGAGGGGTGGCGGCGGCGTGGGCCGCCCTGCCCAGGAAGCGGACCTTCAGTCGAAAGGATGCCAGCGAGGCGCGCACCGCCAGAGTGGCGTTGCTGGGGTGGAACATGAGGGCGGCGTCGACCCCGGCGAAGGCTCCGCGCTCCAGCAGGATGATCTTCCCCCCGCCCCCCTCCTCCGCGGGGGTGCCCAGCACCACCACGCGCCCCGGCACCCGGTCCAGCACCCGCCGCAAGCCCACGGCGGCTCCCAGCGCGCCGGTACAGATCAGGTTGTGCCCGCAGCCGTGCCCCAGCTCCGGTAGCGCGTCGTACTCGGCCAGCAGGGCCACGGTGGGGCCGCTGCGGGCGCCGCGCGCCTCCGCCCTGAAGGCGGTCTCCAGCCCCGCGGTGGGTCGTTCCACCGCGTAGCCGTAGCGCCGCAGGGCCGCGCAGAGCACCTCCGCCGAGCGGTGTTCCTGAAAGGCCACTTCCGGGTGGGCGTGGATGTCCAGCGCCAGCGCCCACAGGTCGGGGGCGGCCTCGTCGATGGCCGCCAGCACCTCCTGGCGCAGCGCCGTGGAGTCGGACTTCATGGCGCCTCGGCGCGGACGCGGGCGAAGCGGCGCTTGCCCACCCTTACCACCATCCCGTCGCGCACCTCGATCTCTGCCTCCACGTCGCTGATCCTCTGCCCATCTATGGCCACGCCCCCCTGCCCGATCAACCGTTTCGCTTCGCCGTGACTCTTCGCCAGACCCAGTTCGACCAGCACGCGCGCGGCCTTCCGACGCAGGACGCCCCCCGCCTCCGCACGCAGCCCCGGCATTCGCACCTCCGGCAGCCTTTCAGGCAGGTCCCGAACTCTGAAGACGCGATCGAACTCCGCCTCCGCCGCCTCCGCCGCCCCGGCCCCGTGCCAGAGCGTGACGATCTCCCGAGCCAGCCGCCGCTTGGCGTCCCGCGGGTGCAGGCTGCCGTCGGCCAGCCCTCGCCTGATGCGTGCCAGCTCGGTGGCGGGCACCTCGGTGGCGTACTCGAAGTAGTCGGGCATCAGCGCGTCAGGGATGGACATGACCTTCCCGTACATCTCCGCCGGCGGCTCGGTGATGCCGATGGCGTTACCCAGCGACTTGCTCATCTTCTCCCTGCCGTCGATGCCCACCAGCAAGGGGGTGAGCAGCACCACCTGCGGCGGCTGCCCGAACTCCCGCTGCAGGTCGCGCCCCATGAGGTTGTTGAACTTCTGGTCGGTCCCGCCCAGCTCGACGTCCGCGCGCAGGGCCACCGAGTCGTAGGCCTGGCACAAGGGGTAGAGGATCTCGTGCAGGTGGAGGGGGACGCCCCCGCGCAGGCGGGCCTGGAAGTCGTCCCGCTCCAGGATCCGCGCCACCGTGGTCTTCGCAGCGATCCCGATCACCTCGGCAAAGCGCAGCGGTCCCAACCACTGGCTGTTGAAGGTGATCTGCGTGCGCGAGGGGTCGAGGATGCGCCCGTACTGATCCCGGTAGGTGGCGGCGTTGGCCTGCACCTGCTCCGGGGTGAGCAGCGGGCGGGTCTGGCTGCGCCCGGTGGGGTCGCCGATCATCGCCGTGAAGTCGCCGATGACGATGATGGCCAGGTGTCCCAGGTCCTGAAACTGGCGCAGCTTGCGCAGGACGATGGCGCTGCCGATGTGCAGGTCGGGTGCCGAGGGATCCAGCCCCAGCTTCACCCGCAACGGCCTTCCCTCCCGCAGCTTCGCCAGCAGGTCCTCCTCCGAGATGATTTCCACCGCGCCTCGGCGCAGGATCTCCAGCTGCTCCTCCGGAGGAAGGGGCGGCCGCTGCTCACCCACGCCCCATCACCTCACCGGGCCAGAACCTGACGGCCCAGCCGCCACAGGGTGCGGCCCGCCCCAGCAGCGAGGCTGCGCCCTGCGCGGAACGCGGCGCGGGTGACCAGTCGCCCCGAGCGGTTGACTCGTGCCAGGTCGGCGTCCAGGGTCTCGGGGCTCAGGCCCGTCGCGTGCAGATGGGCCTGAGCCACCTCGGGCGGGGCCGCCTGCAGCGTACGCCGCAGCGCCCACAGGGCTATCCCCAGGTCGTCGAGCTGCCCCAGCACGGGGACGAACCCGGGGATGAGGTCGACCGGCGACAGCAGGTAGCCGATGCCCCCCAGCAGGAGAAGGCGGTGCCGACGCCGGATGCGCCGCTCCCGCACCAGCGCCCAGGCCAGTCGGGAGTACGCCGGCATCCGGCGCAGCACCGGCACCAGCTCCATCCGCAGGAGCGGAAGGGTCGGGCCCTCAAACATTGAGCTCCACCACCGTGACACCTTCGCCACCTTCCCCGGGATTTCCCGGCCGGAAGGTCCGCACGTGCGGGTGGCCGCGGAGGAAGGCCTGCACCGCCCGGCGCAGCGCTCCTGTCCCCCTGCCGTGGATCAGGGTCACCTGCGGGAGACGCGCCAGCACCGCCTCGTCCAGGTACCGATCCACCTCCGGCAGCGCCTCGTCCACGGTCTGCCCGCGCAGGGAGAGCGACAGAGGCACCGCCCGCGGCACCCCGGCCGACCCGGACCCCTGTGCCCCACTCGCTGGGCGCAGGGGCCCGGAGGAGTCCTCCAACAGGCGCAGCGCCCGCAGCGGCAGCCGCGCGCGGACGCTCCCCACTTCCACCTCCACTTCCCCCCGGGCGTCGGGCCGCGTCAGCACCCGGCCAGCCTGGGCCAGCGCCGGGATGAAGACTCGCTGCCCTGCTGCCACATCCTGAGGCGGGGGCCCGGCGGCTTCGGGGGGAGCCTCGGCAGCCGCCCGCTTTTCCCACTCCGCCGCCAGCGAGGCCAGCCGGCGCTGCGCCTCATGTGCCGCCTCCAGGGTGCGGGCGGCGCGGACCTCGCGTAACACCGCCTCCAGCTCCCGGCGGGTGCTCCGCAGCAACTCCTCGGCCTCCGCCCGCGCCTCCCCCGCCAGGCGTCGTCGCTCCGCATGCAGGCGAGCCAGCTCCGCCTCGTACCTCGCGGCCAGGCCCCGCGCCTCCTCTCGCAGCCTCTCGGCCTCCTCCCGCTCCCGCGCCGCGCTCTGCCGGTCGCTTGCCGCCTCCCGCAGGAGGTCATCGGCGCGCAGGCGGTCCGCCGAAAGGAAAGCACGCGCCCGGTCCACCACCTCGGGTGCCAACCCCAGACGCCGGGCAATGATCAGGGCGTTGCTGTGGCCCGGCTGGCCGATGAGCACGCGGAAGGTTGGTTTCAGCGTCTCAGGGTCGAACTCCACCGAGGCGTTCTCCACCCCGGCGATTTGGTAGGCCAGCGCCTTCAGGTCGTTGTTGTGGGTGGTAACCGCGGTGGTGGCACCGCGCTCCAGCAGCGTCTCGATGATGGCCCGGGCCAGGGCTGCCCCCTCGGTGGGGTCGGTCCCCGCAGCCACCTCGTCCAGCAGGACCAGCGCCGGGGGCCGCAGGGCGGCCAGGATGTCCACAATCGCCCGCAGGTGCGAGGAGAAGGTGGACAGGCTCTGCTCGATGGACTGCTCGTCGCCGATGTCGGCGAAGACCTGGGGGAAGACGCCCAGGGTCGACGTCTCCGCCGCCGGGACGTGCAGGCCCGCCTGGGCCATCAGGACCAGCAGGCCGATGGTCTTCAAGGTCACGGTCTTCCCCCCGGTGTTCGGGCCGGTGATGATCAACGTCTGAAAGCGTCGTCCCAGCTCCACGTCGATGGGCACCACGCGCGACGAGCCCAGGTGGCGCAGCAGGAGTGGGTGGCGCGCCCTCCGCAGGTCCACCAGCGGCGCCGCTTCCAGGCGCGGCTCCACACAGCCAAACCGCTCGGCCAACGCCGCCTTGGCCAGCGCCAGGTCCGCCGCACCCAGCGCCTCCAGGGTGGCGGCGATGCTATCCGCCTGCGCGGCCACCGCCTGACTGAGCTCTGCGAGCAGCCGCTGGATCTCGGCGCGTGCCTGTGCCAGCAACTCGCGCTGCCGGTTGCCCAATGGGACGATGGCCACCGGCTCCATGAAAACGGTGGCGCCGCTGCTGGACTGGTCGTGGACGATGCCCGGAAACTGCCCCCTGGCCTCCTGTCTGATGGGGATGACGTACCGGTCGGAGCGGATGGTGACGAGAGGCTCCTGAACCATCCGGGCGTAGGCGGGATCGCGCAGGATCCCCTCAAGCTGCTCCCGGACTCGCCTTTCCAGAGCGCGCTGCTCGTTGCGGATCCGCCGCAGGTGCGGGCTGGCATCATCGCGCACCTGGCCGGCGTCGTCCAGGACGGCGGCGATCCGCTCCTCCAGGTGCGGGTGTGGCGTGATCCGCCGTCCCACCTCCGCCAGATGCGGCGCCTGCGCACGGTGGGCCTCGAGGAATCCCTTCAGCCGCCGCGCCACCTCCAGGGTCTGGGCCACGTCCAGCAGCTCCTCCGGGTCGAGCGTCCCGCCGGCGACGGCCCGCCGCAGGTAGGGACGCAGGTCGCGCGCGCCACGCAGGGGGACTTCCCCGGATGCACGGAGGGTCGCAGCCTCCGTGGTCTCCCGCAGGCGGGCGCGGCACGTATCGATGTCTGCGGCCGGCATGAGTCCGACGGCCTGCTCCCGGCCCATGGGCGTGATCGTCTCCGCGGCCAGCATCTCCAGGACCTGGGGGTACTCCAGGACGCGCAGGGAGCGCGGGTCCACGGCTAGGCCTCCACACCCAGGCTGCGCAGGACGGCGGGCGCGATGTCGGTGAGGGCGGCGACGCCCCGGAAGTGGCGCCGCGCGGGCCCAAGCACCAGGGTGGGGACGGGGTTCGCCGTGTGGAAGCGCGTGAGGCCGTCCTCCAGGTTCCCGTGGTCACTGGTGACCACCAGGGTCGCGTCCCCCGGGAGCGCCGCGGTGATCCCCGCCAGCATCTCGTCCACGCTCTCCACCACAGCGGCGGAGCTGGTGCCCGTCCGGCCGTGGGCCGCCAGGTCGGTTAGGAAGAACTCGAACACGGTGAAGTCGTGCGCCCCGGCCAATTGCGCCAGGTGCTGCCCCGCCTGGAACGGCGTCAGCAGCGGCAAATGGTATCCCCAGGCGCGCAGCCGGGCGTTGGTCAGGTCGTGGAAGACCGCCTGCGCCCGCCGCAGGTCCGCCACCGTGCGCAGCCGCACCCCAGCACCGATGGCTGCGGTGGTGATGGCGCCGTGGCGCAGCCGCCGTGTGGCCACCGCCTGGTGGTACTCCTCTGTGTAGGCGTTGGCAAGGGCGATTCTGCGGCCGGCTGCAGCCATCCGGGAGAAGAGGCTGTGCCGAGCCAGCAGCGCCCGCAGGTGAGCGGTGGGGTAGGCGGCGACGTGCCGCCCGACCAGGGCGGGCGCGTTCAGCCCGGTGAGCAGGGCCGTCTGGCCCGTGGCGCTCTGCGGCAGACCGGCCACCCCAAGGGTGGCATCGGTGGGGATGAGCAGGACACCGTCACGCTCCACTCTTTCCCGCCCGGCCAGGGGGCGCCCCAGCAGGTGCCGCAGCGTGGGCGTATGGCCGGCGACCCACGGGTTGCGCGCGGGATCCACTTCGCCCAGCCCCACACCGTCCAGGAAGACGAGCAACAACGCCACAAGCCCATTATAGGGAGGCGCCCGGGCGGCTTCCCGGCTTTACCAGGGGGACACCTGCCGCGCAGAGGGGACAGGCACCCGCCGCGTATGTCTCCAAAGGCATCCGCACCAGGGTGTGCACGGGGACGCCGGCCAGGGAGTCGGCACCGCGCCGGTCCACGACCGCGGCGAAGGCCACGACCTCCGCGCCCGCAGCCGTCAGCACGTCGCGCACCTCTAGGAGGGTCCCGCCCGTGGTGATCACGTCCTCCACCACCAGCGCCCGCTCACCGGGGGAGAGGGTAAACGACCGACGCAGTGCCATCCGGCCGTCCACGCGCTCGGTCCACACCGCGCGGGCGCCGAGGCGGCGGGCGACCTCGTAGGCGATGATCACCGCCCCCACCGCCGGTCCAGCCACCACGTCGATGGCACGACCTGCGAAGGAGCGGGCCAGCGCGGCGCAGACGCGCGCGGTGGGCCCCGGGTGCTGCAGCAGCCGGGCGACCTGGACGTAGACGGGGCTGTGCAGCCCCGAGCTGAGCAGGAAGTGTCCGCGCTCCACCATGTTCGCCTGTTCCAGCACATGCCTCCCTCTCATAGCCCTACACCATCTCCTCCTTGATGGCGGCCACGGCCTGCAGCGGGTCGGGCGCGCGGATGACCGGCCGGCCGACGACGATGAGGTCGCACCCGGCACGCGCCGCCGCCGCGGGTGTGCCCACACGCGCCTGGTCGTCGGCGGGGGTACCCAAAGGGCGGATCCCCGCGGCGACGATGAGAAAGGGTGGCGGGCAGGCCGCCCGGATCGCGGGGACTTCGTGCACGGAGGCCACTACCCCATCGAGCCCCACCTCTGCGGCGCCGGCTGCCATGGCCGCCGCGGCGCGGGGGAGGTCCATCAGGGCCCCAGGCTCGCTGGTCAGGCGGGTGACGCCCAGTAGCCGCGGTCCGCCTGCGGCGCGCCCCGCCGCGACCGCGGCATCCGCCATTGCCTCACCGCCGGCCAGGTGCAGGGTGAGCGCATCCACCCCAAGCTGCGCCGCGCCACGAACCACGGCGGCGGCGGTACGCGGGATGTCGTGCACCTTGAGGTCCAGCAGGACCATCCCACCTTCCGCCCGCACCGCCTCCACGGCCGCGGGACCTGCGGCGGTGAACAGTTCCAGCCCCACCTTGAACCAGCGCACCGCTGGCCGCAGGAGGGCTACTAGCCGCCGCGCCTCCTGCAGCATGGGCACGTCCAGGGCCACCACCAGTTCAGGTACCATCCGCTTCAACCCCCTCCAGCCCCTCCACCCTGCCCACCAGCGCCCCGACGTCGGCCAACCCGTGCCGCCGCATGTAGTCGCGCAGCCCCGAGGTGATCCGCTGCGGGACCTCTGGATCGGCGGCGGCGGAGGCCACGGCCACCGCCCATGCGCCGGCCAGCAGGAACTCCACCGCGTCCTCCCAGGTGCGCACCCCACCTACGCCGATGACCGGAACGGGGATGGACCTGGCCACGCGCCAGACGCTCCAGACAGCCAGCGGCCGTAGGGGCGGCCCGGAGAGCCCGCCCGGCCCTGCTCCCAGGCGGGGCCTGCGCGTCTCCACGTCGATGGCCAGCCCGGGGAGCGTGTTCACGCAGCAAAGCGCGTCCGCGCCCGCGTCCGCGGCGGCCCTCCCCACCGCGGCGATGTCCGCTGTCAGGGGGCCAAGCTTGACGAAGAGCGGCCGCCGCGTCAGCGGCCGCACCGCGGCCACGAGTCCCGCGGCAGGGGCGGGGTCGCTGCCGAAAAGTCGGCCCGAGCGGACGTTGGGGCAGGAGATGTTGAGCTCCACCGCGGCCACCCCCTCTTCGCCCTCCAACACCTCAACAATCCGCCTGAACTCCTCCACCGTCTTCCCGGCGACGCTGACGACGATGGGGATCCCCAGTGTGCGCAGGAAGGGGAGGTCCCGATAGATGAATCCCGCAACGCCGGGGTTGGGCAAGCCCAGGGCGTTGAGCCAGCCGCCCGCCACCCCCACCATGTCGGGGCGAGGATGGCCACGCCGCGGCTGCAGCGTCACCGACTTGGTGACGAACCCGCCGTAGGCCCCCAGGTCGACGAAACCCCGCACCTCCCGCCCGAACCCCAGCGGCCCCGCCGCCGCCAGCACCGGCGTGGGGAAGCGGATCCCGGCGATGGTCACATCCAGCGCGGGGCCGGCCACGCTGGATGGCGGCACCGCGCTCATGAAACGGCGGCGTAGGAGAGACCGTAGCGGGCGTCCACAGGGAAGGGGGTCACCGACCTGACGTCCGCCGCCCCCCAGAGGTACTGGATCAAACGGTCGAAGCCCAGCCCGTACCCAGCGCGGCGCACAGGATTGCCTTCCAGCAGCCGCAGGTACGGATCGAAGACGTCCGCTGCTCCGCCTGCGTCCAGCAGCTGCTGGTACATGGACGAGGTAAGGAGTTTCTGCCGCAGGATGGTCACGTCGTACTCCCGGGCGGAGGAGCCGAAGGTCTCCCCGGCGAAGGGCAGCAGCAGGTCGCAGCACTCCACCGTCGCGGCACCGCCACCGCGCGTGTCCAGCATGTTGAAGAACTTGATCTCCCTGGGGTAGCGCACTACCGAGACGATACCCAGCCTCTCGGTCAGCCGAGCCTCGTCGGCGGCGGATAGGTCTTCTCCCCACGGCTTACCCAGCAGTCGGATGGCCTCCGCATAGCTGATGACGTGGAAGGTGCGCAGGTCGCGCTCCAGCCGGCTGCGCCGCCCTGCGGGCAGCGCCGGATGCTCCAGGGCGGTCTCGATGATCCAGCGCACCAACCGCTGCTCGTGCGCCACCAGGTCCGCTAGCTCCCAGTCGCGTGCCTCGGCCTCGATGAGCAGGAACTCGCAGAGGTGGCGGCCGTCCGCCCTGGGCTCGGCTCGGAAGGAACGGCCGCGGGTGATCACGCGGGGGATCCCCCAGCGGATCACGGCAACCTCCAGGTCCAGTTGTGCGGTCTGTCGCAGGAACTGCAGGCGGCCGAGGAAGTCCAGGCGGAAGACGGTAGGGACGTTCTCGCAGGCACCGGTCCCCGGCGTGATCTCCGGGGTGTCCACCTCCACGAACCCCTCCCGGCGGGCGAAGGCAAAGACGGCGTCGGCGATGGCCGCCCGGAACTCGATCAGGTCACGCACAAAGCATCCCCCCTTCGGGCTTCGTCTCTTCTGCCGCCGCGGCGCTCCAGGGCACAAAAAAGCGCCGGGCAGAGCCCGGCGCACGCTATGCGGTTGACCCCCTCCTATCCATGCCCGTCTCCCGCGGCGTACATTCGAAGCGGGACGGTATCATGGGGTGGGCCGATATGTCAAGCCCCTTACATCGCCGGGAGAGGCTGGGCTGATGCGAAGCCGGGGTCTGGTCGCGCTCGTCGTGCTTGCGGCGGCAGCCGGAGGGCTGGTCTGGTCGCTGCGCCAGGTCTTCCCCCGACCGACTAGCGAGGTGGAGGGCGCACGCATCCGGCGGGGCACGCTGGAGGTGGTGCTTCCGGTCACGGGTATCTTCGAGACGCAGACCGTGGAGCTGGCCTTCGACCTCCCCGGCAGGCTCGCCCGCGTGGCCGCATCGGAGGGGCAGTTCGTCTCGACCGGCGCCCTGATTGCGGCGGTGGAGGAGGATGAGGCCCGCGCGGCGGTGGAACAGGCCGAAGCGGGGCTGCGACTCGCCCTCCAGGAGGCGGCGCGCGCTGAAGCGGCCGTCGACGCGGCGGTGCGGCAGGCCGAGCAGTCCCGGGCCGCCGTCCACGCCGCCAGGGCCGCGCTGGCACAACTGCGGGCCGGACCCCGTCCCGACGAACTGCGGGGGGCCGATGCGGCGGTTCAGTCCGCACGGGCGGCCCTGGAGGAGGCGCGCCGCTCCCTGGAACGGACCCGCCAGCTCTTCGGTGAGGGCGCAGTCAGCCGGGCGCAGCTTGAGGCCGCCCAGGCGCAGGCCGAGGCGGCCGATGCCCGCTACCGGCAGGCGGAGGCGGGGCGGGATCTGCTGCGCGCGGGCGCGCGCCCCGAGGCCCTGTCCGCAGCGCAAGCGCAGGTGCGGCAGGCGGAGGCGGCGTGGGAGGCGGCGCGTGCCAACGTCCGCCAGGCTGAGGCGGCCGGGGCCGCAGCGCGGGCCAGGGTGGCACAGTCCCGGGCCGCCCTGCGCGCGGCCGCCGCCCGGCTGGCTCGCACGCAGCTCCGGGCGCCCTTCGAGGGCACCGTCACGCGGGTCTACCTGACCCCAGGATCGCCCGTCGGCCCCGGGATCCCGGTGGCCTCGCTGGCCGCCTCATCCGGCTGGGTCACCGCCGACGTCGACGAGGCGGACATAGGGCAGGTCCGCCTCGGCCAGAGCGCCCGGATCACCGCAGACGCCTATCCCGGGAGGACCTTCCGCGGCAGGGTGACACGCATCGGGCAGGCCGTCGAGGTGCGCCTGGGCACCCGCACCGTCCGCGTGCGCATCGACCTGGAGGGGGCCGCGGCCATGCGCGTGGGGACCAGCGTGGACATCCGGCTGCTGCTGCGGGCGATTCCCGACGCGCTGCTAGTGCCAGCGGAGGCGGTGCACTCCTCGGCGGAGGACGGGACGCCCCACGTCTTCCTCATCGAGGGCGGGCGGCTGCGGCGACGGGAGGTGCGCACGGGGGAAGGCAACGACGAGTTCATCGTGATCCTGGCCGGCCTGGCGGAGGGGGACCTGGTCGCGGTGGGCGAGGCGGGGCGGCTGCGCGACGGCCAAGAGGTGCGCGTCCTGGCGGTGCGCTGACGGTGAGCCCTCCCTCCGCCAGGCCCGTGGTGGCGCTGCGGGAGATCGTCAAGGTCTACCGCATGGGACGGGTGCCCGTGCCCGCCCTGCAGGGCGTGAGCCTGGAGATCGCCGCCGGGGAGTTCGTGGCGGTGATGGGCCCCTCCGGCTCGGGCAAGTCCACCCTGCTGAACCTGATCGGCTGCCTGGACCGCCCCACCTCCGGCACCTATCTCCTGGACGGCGCAGATGTCAGCCGGCTGCCCGACGACGCGCTGGCGGAGGTGCGCAACCGCCGCATCGGCTTCGTATTCCAGACCTTCAACCTGCTCCCACGCTACACCGCGCTGCGCAATGTGGAGATGCCCATGGTCTACGCCGGGGTCCCCCGCGCCGACCGGCGGCGGCGGGCGCTAGAGGCCTTGGCGCAGGTGGGGCTGGTCCCGCGCGCGCACCACACCCCCCAGGAGCTCTCCGGAGGCGAGCAGCAGCGGGTGGCCATCGCCAGAGCGCTGGTCAACACCCCGGCGATCCTGCTCGCCGACGAGCCCACCGGCAACCTGGACAGCCGATCGGGCGAGGAGATCCTTGCGGTCTTTCAGGACCTCAACGCCCGCGGCATGACCATCGCTGTAGTCACCCACGACTCCAACGTCGCCCGGCACGCCCGCCGTATCCTGCACCTGCGCGACGGCCGGCTCGTGGGAGACGAGCCCGTCTTTGACCCGCGGCCGGCCCGCGCCGCCTTGGCCTGATGGACCTGCTTGAGAGCGTCGCCGTAGCCCTGGAAGCCCTGCGGACGCACAAGCTGCGCTCCTTCCTCACCATGCTGGGCGTGATCATCGGCGTGGCGGCGGTGATCGCCCTGGTCTCCGTGGGCCAGACCGCCCGCTCCAGCGTCGCCGGCGAGTTCACCAGCCTGGGGCCCGACCTCCTTTGGGTCCTGCCGGGGAAGGCCAAGGAGGACTCACCTTTCCCCACCGAGGAGGCTCGCCTCACCCTCACCGCCTCCGACGCCCTGGCTATCCGGAGGGAGGCGGCGTCGGTTACGGACGTGGCGCCGATGCTGCAGACCTCCGTGGAGGTGAGCGGAGGCGGCCGGCGCACCACCACCACGGTCATCGGTACGTGGCCCGGCCTGCTGGCGGTACGCGGCTTGGCCCTGCAGACCGGGCGCTTCCTGCAGGAGGCGGACATGACCCGACGCCGCCGGGTGGCCGTACTGGGCCCCACGCTGGCGGCGCGCCTGTACCGGGTGCCTCAACAGGCGGTGGGTCGCAGGCTCACCGTCAACGGGCGGGCATTCGAGGTAGTGGGCGTCCTGCGGGCGCAGGGAAGTATCCTTGGAGTGGACCTGGACGACCGCGCCTACCTTCCGCTGCCCACGGCGCAGCAGCTCTTCAACATCACCTACGTCTCCTTCCTGTTCGTCAAGGCCAGCGACGTGGAGTCGGTTCCCCGCGCCGCGCGCGACACGCAGCGCATTCTGCTTCGGGAGCACGGGGAGGAGGACTTCACCGTGCTCACCCAGAGTCAGCTCCTGGCCTCCCTCTCCGCCATCCTGCGCATCCTCACCATCGCCCTCTCCAGCATCGCCGCCATCTCCCTGGTGGTGGGCGGTATCGGCATCATGAACATCATGCTGGTCTCGGTGACGGAGCGGACGCGGGAGATCGGCATCCGCAAGGCCATCGGGGCCCGCCGGCTGGACATCCTCACGCAGTTCCTGGTGGAGGCGGTGGGGCTCAGCCTGGTGGGAGGCATCCTGGGCACGGCCGTGGGCCTGGCCATCTCCTGGGAGATCTCGCTGCGCCTGCTGCACAGCGCGCCCGCCCCGGCCTCGATGTTTCCGGTGGTGGTGCTGGCTTTCAGCTTCTCGGCTCTGGTCGGCGTGATCTTCGGCGTCTACCCCGCCTGGCGGGCTGCCAGCCTGCACCCCATCGAGGCGCTGCGCTACGAGTGACCGCACTAGCGCCCCCTCCGGGTACAATCAAAAACGCCGGCTTTCGGAGCTGACGGCGATGCCGCTTCCCCGTCTGCGCCCCGTGGAGATGGTCCCTGTGCGGCACGACGGCCGCCACATGGTCGCCGTGCGCGATCCGGAAGGGTTCGTAGAGGAGACCGTGCTCCTCTCGCCCCAGCTCTACCTGGTGGCCACCCTGCTGGACGGACGGCGCGATGTGGTGGACGTGCAGGCGGAGTACGCCCGCCGAACCGGCGGCGACCTGCTTCTCTCCTGGGACCTGGCACGGATGCTCCAGGAGCTGGACCGCCTCAGCCTCCTGGAGTCCGAGGCCTTCCAGCAGCGGCGCCGCGCGCTGGAGGAAGCCTTCCGCGCCGCCCCCCTGCGGCCGGCCTACCACGCCGGGCGGGCCTACCCCGCCGACCCCGCGCTCTTGCGGCAGGAGCTGGAACGGTACATGGGCGAGGTCAACCGGGAGGAGCTGGCCGGGCTGGTCCCGCGTGGCATCGTCGCCCCGCACATCGACCCTCTCCGCGGAGGGTGGTGCTACGCCTGGGCGTACGCTGCTCTGGCGGCGGCGCCGGTTCGCACCGTCCTTCTCCTGGGCGTAGCCCACAGCGGGCCTCCGGAGCCGTTCGTCCTCACCCGGAAGTCCTTCCAGACGCCCCTTGGCGTCCTCGCCGTGGACGAGGCGGCGGTCGCCGAGCTGGAGTCGCGGGTGGGGGACCTGACACGGTGGGAGACGGTGCACCGTAGCGAGCACTCCCTGGAATTCCAGGCAATCTTCCTGCAGCACGCGCTGGCGGACCGGCCCGTCCGCATCGTTCCGCTGCTTGTCTCCCACCTGGAGCAGTGGGCGGGAGGCGGATCGCCCCGGCAGGTGGAGGAGGTGGAGCGGGTCATCCAGGCCCTGAGTGACCTGGCGAAAGCGCGGGAGGGTACCGCGGTCGTCGCCGGCGTGGATTTCAGCCATGTCGGCCCGCGCTTCGGGGACGGGGAGCCTGTGGGCCCGGTGCTGGAGGCCCGCACGTCGGTGCGCGACAGCGAGGCACTGCAGGCCGTGGTCCGCGGCGACGCCGAGGCCTTCTGGCAGGTGGTGAGCGCGGAGGGAAACCCTCAGCGGATCGACGCGCTCTCAGCCGTGTACGTGGCCCTGCGTATCCTGGAGCCCGTACGGGGGCGCCTGCTCAGGTACGGGCAGGCTCCAGACTCCACGGGCCTGGTCTCTTTCGCCAGCCTGGCCCTGCTCTAGCCCGGCTCCTCCGC
>ENA-ORXB01002223-ORXB01002223.1-sediment-metagenome-genome-assembly--contig:-NODE-2223-length-17671-cov-7.324429_pt1:0-2500 | contig 17671 bp, 10 predicted proteins | sample MGYA00237863_ERZ511475 | MGnify/ENA primary metagenome ERZ511475 (study PRJEB26305, sample SAMN06343858) | sediment metagenome | isolation source: hot spring sediment | place: Canada: British... | reverse complement strand
GTATGCCAGCCGGGACTCAACAGCACCAACAGGCTACGCCCCGTACCTAAAACGGTGGAGCCTTCCATCCATATCAGGCTCTCATCAGGGAGAGGGCCATCTTCCTGATCTACAGCCTCTCCGGTCAGTAGCAATGGGACGCCAGGGTCAGAGAATGGTGGGGCGGAAGCAGTCACGACTGGAGCATGGTCGTCCACAATGAATGTGCCATCCGAGTCATCCTGGGCGGTGTTGACGCCATCCGAGACGATCACGCGAATTTTGGCGTTGACACCGCCGGGGATAAGGTTTAAATCCAGATCGTAACTGTTGCCCTGGATATTGGAGACGATCGGATACCAGCTCTGACAATTGTCCGGGGTGTAGAGCAAGGTGAAGTACAGAGCATCCCCATCGGCATCCGAAGCGCTCCAGGCGATATGCAGGATATCGGTAGGCTGGTAGACCTCCTCCGCCTGCGTGACCTTGGATATGCTGAAATTCTGCCCGCCGTTAGGCTCTGTCAGGGTCACCGCAGGCACATGGGCTGAGAAGGGGATACGAGCCACTTCCTCTCCCTGATAGTACAGGATGATATTCCTCGCAGCTTGAAAGTAAGGCAACTGAAAGTTAAAGTACACCGTGTCAACAGGTTCTTCCGGGTCATCCAAAAATTCAATGTTGAAAAAGTGTCTGTACAGTGGATTACCTTGCGCATCCGAAATGCGTAATTCAGTGTTGCCCTTCTTGAACGAATCGGAGGGAATACCGGGCTGGATGAAGGCTGGGTTGAGCAGGCCTCTGCCATCCTTATGGACTTCGCCAGAGACGTAATAGACGTCTGTAATCTGGGTGGCCCGCTCCAGCATGGCAGCGCTCAGCGGGGTTGCAAAAGCGTTATACAGGTTCTGCCAGCGATAGGGTGAGATCCACTTGGTAGGCAGGAAGCCAGACTGGCAGTAGGACATAAGGTCAGGAACCGTGCTCGGAACCACGGTCCTTTGGCTGGTGCTGCTCACCCACGGCTGGCGTGTATCAAAGCCCACTTCCTGAATATCGTCGTTGCCGTAAGGCCAGTTGGGATCCGGACCTGCTGCACCGCAACCGTTCACATGCCGACCCCAGGTGCCGTTGCTCGAGCGATCCAGATTGTGGTTAATCTCATGCGCCATTGTGCCTTCACCAGAGGTGCCCCTCCAGCCACGCGCTACTCGTCCGGCAGCACCAATCCACACCGGATCAGACAAACCACCACCGCTAGGGGTGAAACCGTAGATCTGATCGGGCAAAGCATAGGGCTCCCTACCGGTAAATAACACACTTAAAATCCAGGCCAGGACGGCAGAACTATAGTACCGGTTGAGACGGGCGATTGTATCGCCCACCGTTGTCACTCCAATGACCGTCCAGGGCCTGTAGACCCAAGTCACACCTGGCACCGGATAGACCGTTTCCAGGTAACTGCGCTGGCTATCCATTTCGGCGGTGCTGATGAGCACCGGCGAGTCGGCGCTTCCGGTGTTGATGGGGATATACCAGTAAGTCGGTTTCTGGCGCGCCTGGAAAGAGATGCTTATGCTACTGCTATCAATCTCGCTACCCAGGAGGGTACGTGCCTTGCCGCTAAAGGTAATAGTGCCCTGATCCCAAGAGGAAGGCAGGGCAAAATTAGCCGTATGGCTGAGTTGGGAGCGATCGATAGTGGTTGGCGCCTGGTAAAGCACAGCCAGGGGTGAGCCGGGTAAGTCAACCCCACCTACACTGCCATACAGATAGCCAATCACAGGCTGGGAAGTGGCAGCCCCATCGACGTCCACATACATACGGACCACGGTGGCTTTGTCCTGTACCAGAGGCAAGGAGTTGCTGCGATCTTGAATGGCCTGGGTGAACTCGAGGGGTTGGGTGTCAAAACGAATGGTAGCTCCTAGGCTGGCCGAAGGCAGCGCTACGCTGCTCAGGCTGACGGAAATCAGATTGGCAAAACTGGTGTAGAAATTAGCCGGAACATCATTGATGAAGTTAGGTGAGCCTGAGGCAGCCCGGAAGCCCATGCGAATGGTATCGCCAGGAGCAGCCCGAATTTCTGCCAGGTCAAAGCCAAATTCCCAGACGCGATGGTTATTACAACGCACCGTGAAGGGGAAGGTCACGCTCAAGGTGTTATCTCCATAGAAACAGCCAAATCCTTTGGCTTTGCTGGAACGCGTGCTCGCTTGCAAACCCGTCCACTTACCAGGGCCTGAATAGTACTGATAACGCATGTTGCCGTTGACCGGATTGATGCCGTAATTCAGGTCGAGGTCGGCATCAATTACCCCGTCTTCATCTACATCAAAGGTGATCCAAAAGTAATCACCAGAATCATCAACGGTATCGCCGAGCAAATCGAGCAGTACATAGAGGCGAATGCCATCGTTCATGACCACCATGAAGCCCTTCTCAAAATTCACCTTACTACTGAGGTTCCATTCCCCAGGGCTCACTACGCCATCAATCTGAGGCGGCAGTGAGGCCAGGG
>ENA-ORXB01002220-ORXB01002220.1-sediment-metagenome-genome-assembly--contig:-NODE-2220-length-17688-cov-3.200840_pt1 | contig 17688 bp, 16 predicted proteins | sample MGYA00237863_ERZ511475 | MGnify/ENA primary metagenome ERZ511475 (study PRJEB26305, sample SAMN06343858) | sediment metagenome | isolation source: hot spring sediment | place: Canada: British Columbia... | reverse complement strand
GTATGTTTTCGGGTATGTTTGCGGTTAACCCCTATGCATATTCCACATAGATGAATAAGTGTGTTTTACAACCATTAATGTTGTTACTTAGAAAGCCATTCTGTAATACTACGACCCCCTAATTTCAAAGATTACGCGTTTATACTAATGCTAATTTTCATCTCCAATAGTTAACTAAAACCAATACTTTATTACCGCATCTTATCGCTGTAGGTATCAAAAAGCTATGAGTTTAGAGATGCTGAAGCCAATGTAGAGCATGAGAATGTGCAAGCGGGTTTTTCAATTGCCTTAAAGTTAAAATCTTGAAAGGAGGGTACTTATGGCAGGCAGACAGGGTCAGAAGAAGAAAAAGCCCTACTTGAAAGCATTGGCCTTTGGCATAACCTCGGCAGTCCTATACTGGGCAGTTTTTACGCATGAGACCTTTATTAAGAGTCATTGGGGGAAAGGCGGCATCTATGCAGTATTGCCAATTGCCACTGCTTTTTTATTCTCGTTTATACACGGTTCCTTTACCAACCATTTCTACTCAGTGCTGGGCATAGAAGCCAAAAAGAAATAAAGGCGAGCGGGCTGTGGTTAAGAGGGGTTCAGTGGACAGAGGCTATTTAAATGGAGGATTAAAATATGGATAAGAAAAAGCTAATCTATATTGTGTTACTGGCTTCTTTAGCACTACTTATTATGATGTCAAGCCCAGCTCTAGCTACCGGTGAGCAAGTAAAAACAGTAAAAGGGCTAAGGTTTATAGATTTAAAACCATGGTATGCGGTTTTCTTGTTTATTGTTGGTTTTATAGGTGGCCTAGTAAGCGGTTTTATTGGTTCAGGCGGTGCTTTTGTACTAACGCCGGGCATGATGAGTCTTGGTGTGCCTGGTGCGGTTGCTGTGGCCAGCAACATGTGCCATAAATTTCCGAAAGCATTGGTTGGTGCGATTAAGCGCTATAAATATGGGCAAGTTGATCTAAAACTTGGCCTAATGCTTGGCATATCTGCCTCAGTTGGTGTTGAGATTGGCGTCAAGATTATGCAGTATGTGCAAAAAATGTGGGGGGATGCCGGCTCAAACCTTTATGTTAGCTTTGCATTCGTTGTTGTGCTGATAACAGTGGGTGGGTATGTGTTCTACGATGCGTGGAGGATTACAAAAAGAGGGGGCATAGATGCAGTTCCAAAGCTAGCAATGAAACTTCAAAAAGTTAATATCCCTCCGATGGTAAATCTTAAAACCGCAAATGTCAGAATTTCAGCATGGTTTACTGTTCCCATTGGAATTGCAACAGGAATGCTCGCGGCAACTATTGCGGTAGGTGGATTTATAGGAGTCCCAGGCATGATATATTTAATAGGCGCATCTAGCTTGGTGGCTTCTGCAACAGAGTTAGTAATAGCTTTTGTTATGGGCTTGACAGGCTCGGTTGAGTGGGCATTGGTTGGAATGGTTGATATAAGATTAACTTTACTAATCCTTGCAGGCTCGCTATTTGGCATTCATCTTGGTGCTATTGGTACAACCTATGTTAGGGAACATATGATTAAGGTAGTTATGGGCACAATTATGTTGATTGTTGCATTAAGCAGAGGCTTTGCGATACCAAAATACACAAATCAGCTTGGCCTAACAAGTGTTGCAGATGCGTCTGTTAAATTGATGAGCAATATTAGCTTTGGAATAATGGTTTTTGCATTGTCTCTTGGAGCAATAATTATCTTAAGCAGCATGATAAAAGCTATGAGGCAAAAACCATCTGAGGCACCCAAAGAGGTCATAGACATTGAAGCAGCAGATGAAACTGCTTAGTATCTGAATTGGATTGAAGCTGATGTTGAAAGCGCCTAATAGCTTAACAAGCCTGCCTACAATATCTAGCCTGCCCACAGTATTTAGTAAAAAACCATACCTATAAGTTCCAAAAACCTTATACGTAAGGAAGCTGGTGAACATGATATGAACATAGCACTATCGGTTAAGGGAGCTTTAAAAAGAGTCAGAAATATCTTGGTTTTGGTTGCACTGGATGGTTCTGAGGACAGCAATAATGCTCTAAGGCAAGCAATAAGGTTTGCTAAAAGAGAAAACTGCACCGTAACCGCACTAACTGTTCTTCCAGAGTACGATGGTGATTTAGAGATAGGGCTTATGAGCAACATATGGGATACTATTAAGCAGCCTGGTATTAAAATCCTGTCTGAGGCTGGCAGGATAGCTAAAGAAGAAGGGTCGGTTATCTTCACACTATTGGAGGAAGGCAATATTCATGAAACAATCATAGATGTAGCTGAATCAAGAGATTGCGACCTTATAATTTTGGGAAGAAGCGGTATGACTATGGTTGAGAAGGCGTTTATGGGGAGCATTACAGCACGTGTTATAGGTTATAGCCCAATCGATGTATTGGTAATGCCAAGCAACAGCTCACTTAAGTTTAATAATATTCTTCTTGCTATTGATGGTTCTAGGTTTAGCATGATAGCTGCTGAGAGAGCAATAAGTTTGGCGCGCGTTTATGGCAAGACCATAAATCTACTTTCGGTTGTGGATGTAAACGAGGAATTTTATGCTAATGCCCCGGAACTAGTTGAAAAGATGATTCATGAAGCTCGGGAGATGGTCCAGTCTGTTGAAGACATTGCAAGGTCTGCAAATCTGGAAACCCAAGATTTTGTACGAGAAGGCGAAGCACATGAAAAGATTGTAAGCTTAGCCAAAGAGCTAGATATTGATCTAATTTGCATGGGAAGCCACGGGAGAACTGGAATTAGGCGCCTTCTTATGGGAAGTGTAACTGAGAGAGTTATTGGCCATGCACATTGTCCCGTGCTTGTTGTTAAAGCGTAAAAACGACCCTAAATCCTAAATATATTTTGCTGACCTAAACAGATTCATAAAGGTTGGGTGGACATTTAACTCAAGGTAAGTAATCTTATCTGCTATGCGTTTAGCTTCGTCAATGTTGCTTGCGTCTAGCAAAACCCTGCACGCGCCTTGAAGCGATCCATTTCCAAGAGGAATGAAACGATCAAGTGGAAGTCTTGGATAAAGACCGATAGCTATAGAAGATTCTGGAGATAAGTGGATACCAAAAGAACCTGCTGTATAAACCTTCTGAACCTCCTCTATTGAAATGCCAACACTATTTAACAAAACCGTAAGCGCTGCCACCATGGCAGCCTTTGTTCTTAGGACATTTTGAATATCCTTTTCTGTTATATAAATTGGCGGAAGATTACTGCCAGTTCTTTCTTCTGTTAGCATGTAGGCAATCCTATGGTTAATCTTTTGCCACCTAGTAGTGTGTTTTTCAAGCACAAAGCGGCCTGTTGAATCAAGCAGTCCAACTGAATATAGCTGAGCAATTGCATCGACTAAGCCTGATCCGCAAAGACCTATTGCAGGCTTGTCATCAATAGTGCTAAATGATGGCTCGAGCGTGGTTGGATCTATAACTACTCTATCTATTGCGCCGGGTTTTGCTCGAGTGGCGCACTCCGCTACTGCACCTTCTAGGGCAGGGCCAGCAGCGCCAGCGCAAGCTAAAAGCCAATCTTTGTTTCCAAGAACCATTTCACCATTAGTTCCGATATCAAGAAGAAGCGAAATTTTTTCACTTTTAGCTAAGCCTGATGCAAGTACTCCAGAAATAAGGTCTCCCCCAAGAAAGCTACCAGAGCTAGGAAAAATGAAGACTGGCGCGTGGGGCAGGATCTTTAATCCAACTTCGGAGGCATTTAGTACAGGTACATGGTTAACTACCGGAACATATGGTTCATGGCGTATGGATGATGGATCTAAACCAAGGAATAGATGAGTCATGGATGTGTTTCCTGCAATGCTAGCTGCGGATATTTGGTTTGAGGGTATTCCAGAAGATTTACAGGTAATATCTACTAATTTATTTATTGTATCAAGAAGGGCAGATTTAAGTTCATTAACACCACCTTGACTTGCAAAGTGAAGGCGCGTGAGCAAATCTTCGCCGTATCTGACTTGAGCATTAATTTCGCCTTCACTTGATAATGTATCGCCTGTTTTGAGATCAATTAACTCTGCAGCAACGACGGTGGTTCCGAGATCAATTGCAATGCCAAAATGAAAGCTTCTGGTATCTCCACTTTCAACTGAAATTACACTTAAACGATCACCATCACGACAGGCAGTGACAGTCAACTGCCCGTTGCTAGATCGTATGACAGGTAGCGATGAGATAATTAGATCAATAGGCCAGTCGATCCTTTTAATCCCTGTAAAATCTTCCAATAACGAATTTATTCGATCTATTTCGCCTTTGTTATTATCGAGAGATGCTGCTGGAACCTCTAAGTAATATTTGGATGATAGAGCCATAATCCCCCACAGTGCTTGTTCATATTTAAAAATTCCTAACCCTGGCCTCTGCTTTTCCTGGTAATCCCAGGGAGAGTGCCGATGCAACCAATGGCAGGAAAGCGATTAATAAAACAGTATGCTCAAGGCCAATTGCAGTTGCAATGTGTCCTAGAAGACCAACCCCAAGTCCTCCTAAGCCTAAGCCAAATCCAAGTGCAAGGCTAGAGGCCATAGCTTTATTATCAGGCATGATCTCTTGGGCAGCAACAACTGTCACGGAAAATGAGGCCAAAATAAATGCACCGGCAAAGAAAAGCCACAAACCTGCAAGCCAACCACCAGTTGCTTGAAATATAAAAAGGAATGGGGTGGAACAAGCAAGCGACCCTGCAATGACAGATTTTCTGCCGATATTATCTGAAATAATGCCCCCGATAAGTCCTCCAAACGCCCCGGAAAGCGTCAATATGGAGAGCATCATACCGCTAGATAGTGCCGAAAATCCGAGGTCACTAAGGTAATTTGGGAGAAATGCAACAAGGCTAAAAAAAGCAAGCGATCTAAAAGCAACAGAGCCAAGCAAGCACAAGAAGGGAAGTGGGCGTTTTATGGCAATTTTCAATAAGGATTGATTAAAGTAAGATCGGTTTGCCTTAAGATGCGGAACAAATAAAAACAGAAAAACCGCAACTGCGATGCCAGGAATTGCGAGCACAGGTGTTATTGAAAGACCAAATTGTAAAACTAGAGGGACTGCGAGAATTGGCATTATAGCCCAACCCAGATTACCTCCGAGCGTAAATAACGACATAAGGCGCCCACTCTTGCTTTCATTTAAAGATCCGATAAGAGCTGAGGATGGCGGATGGAAGGCAGCTATACCAAGTCCAGCAACCGATACTGCAATAATTAGCAAGTAATAATTAGTAATAATACCAAGCGAAGACATAAAAATAGCTGCAACTAAAGGACCCATGATTATAAAAAAACGTCCACCAATACGATCGGAAAGGTACCCAATGGCTAGTTGCGATAGAGATGATGTGACGGAAAAAAAAGTCATGAGCCAGCCAATCGAAGAAATACCAAGCCCAAGCGAAGGTATTATAAACGGAAGCAAAGGCGGAAAAAGATTCATGTAAGAATCGTTTACCATATGGCTAGCTGAAAGCAGTACCGTAGTTCTCAAGCTGGTTTTATTCATCTTATCGGCAGCATTTTCATTAATTATTTGCATAAAGAAGTCCTTAGCAATAAAGTTGATAGGCAGTAGTATAGGTGGACTTGCAAATCTTGTCCATGCTAATAATATAGATAAGGGCCTAGCATTTCTGTACGATTAAAAACAGCAGGCGCTGCAGGTTAACCCCTAAATTCAAAATTAAAAATTAAAAATTTAAAAGATAGCAATTTTTAATTTCTTGGCATGGAGGCAAACTTGGATTTACCACGCGTAATTATATCAGCTCCGCATCGAAGTTCTGGCAAGACTACACTAAGTATTGGACTTTGTGCGGCCTTAACAGAATTGGGGTTTAAGGTTCAACCCTTTAAAAAGGGCCCAGATTTTATTGATCCCATGTGGCATACAGCAGCAACACAAAGAGATTGCCGAAATCTTGATTTTTTCATAATGGGAAATGAGAACATTCTAAAGTCTTTTCAAAGAAATGCTAGGAGTGCAGACATAAGTATAATAGAAGGAAATATGGGTCTTTATGACGGCATTGAATTGGATGGGCGAGGAAGCACAGCCGATCTTGCCAGGCTTCTCAAAGCGCCAATCATACTAATAATAGATGTTAGCAATATGACGCGGAGCATAGCGCCCCTTATCTTAGGCTTCAAGAATTTCGAACCGGAAACATCAATATCGGCAGTAATACTAAATAAAGTTTCTAGCTCAAGGCATGAATCAAAGCTTAGGGCTGCGATTGATCGCTATTGTAATATTAAAGTAATTGGGGCAATTCCAAAGTCATCAGACATCGGCATACTTCAACGCCATTTGGGCTTAAAGCCTGCAAAAGAAGAAGATAAAGCAATGGCAGTTATTAAAAGGATTGGGGATGTTGTTAAAAAATATGTTGACTTAACTGGACTTGTAGATATTGCGAAGTCAGTCAAGTCATTGCCAGCTATAAATGATTACCAAACGGTTCTAGCTCGGCCCGTTGTTAAGATAGGTGTCGCAATGGATCAAGCTTTTACATTTTATTATCCTGAAAACATCGAGGCATTAAAAGCTGCGGGGGCCGAGCTCATACCTTTCAGCCCCTTAAAAGACGGAAAGTTGCCAAAAGTAAATGGCTTATATATAGGCGGTGGTTTTCCTGAGGTATTTATGGAAGAACTAGAGAAAAATGAAAGTCTAAGGCAAGAAATTCGATTAGCTGCAGATAAGGGAATGCCTATATATGCAGAATGCGGAGGTTTAATGTATCTATCAAGAGGAATAACCTGGAATGGGATGACTAAAGAAATGGTTGGAGCTATTCCCTGCGATATAAAAATGTATGAGAAACCAAAGGGTCATGGGTATATAAAATTAAAGACTACAGGAAGCGGATGGCTTAACACAGATGAAGAAATCAGAGCTCATGAATTCCATTACTCCGAAATTTTCAATCTGAGTGACGTGGAATTTGCGTATGAGCTATTAAGAGGTAAAGGCATTGATGGTAAACATGATGGAATAATCTATAAAAACATTTTGGCATCATATGCTCATCTCCACAGCTTGGGAACGCCAAAATGGGCAGAGCAATTTGTGATATTTATTAAAAGTGTTAATTATGCCTAGCCCTTTAGCTCTAAACATAAATGCTTTTAGGGTAGGTATGCTCTAGCAATGCAAAAACTAGAAAATTTATTTGCTATACCCTTGACAAAAGGTAACGTTATTGATAAGGTTTATCGTAACAATTGGTACATACTCCTTTCCTAAAATAAGAGGTAAGGACCTCTCCAAAAATAAGCAGGACAGCTATTAGACGACCTTAATAATACAATTACAATTAAGGAGGTATTTTAATGCCAGGTTTTGAGTTCAATGGAAAGTTCTACGAGACTGACGATGACGGCTACTTGGTAAATTTAGACGATTGGTCGGTAGAGGTAGCCAATTACATCGCTCAGCAAGAGGGTGTCGAAATGACGGACGCCCACTGGGAGGTTGTAAACTTCCTAAGAGATTACTACAAGGAGTACAAAATTGCCCCAATGATCAAGATCTTGATCAAAGAAATGAAGAAGATGTTTGGGCCTGAAAAGGGTAATAACGCGTATCTCTATCAGTTGTATCCGGCTGGTCCAGCTCTCCAGGCATGTAAGATTGCTGGTCTGCCAAAGCCGACTGGCTGCGTATAAAACTAGCGATTGCTTTAATTGCGATTAATTGCAGCAAAGTCGCGCTCAAGACCGGCTTTGTGTAATTTCGAGAATCTTAGCTAAATCTCAAGTGGGTAAGCCGGTCTAAATTGGAGGAAAGGGATTTCCTACAGGTACAGCAGAAAAGTAGCTATGTAGTCTGCCTGTAGTTGGCTGTAGCGAGAAGTAAGTTAATAAAGAAAATAGGATTATTAAATCTTCAAGCAAGAAATTTAATAGCCAAAAGGCTTAGCTTGTCTTGCAGGGCTTGGTTGTTTTTTCTTAAAAAGCATAAGCTAAGCTGCATTAAAATAAGCTAAGTCGCCTGAAGGCAAGTTACTTTCAAGAAAAAGTCAATCCGTAGAACTTAAATGTTCTACAGTGCAAAAAGGGAAGAAATATGAGCGGGTTAACATTGTTGTATACTCTGTTTGCTTACGTGGCGATAGCCGTGTTTTTAGTCGGTTTCCTCGCTAGAATCTGGAAATATGCCACTACGCCATCCCCCTTAAAGATTCCATTAACACCTGCGCCGGTTAATTCGGTCGGGGTGGTTTATAGGATGGTCCAAGAAGTAGGATTCTTTAAGAGTCTATTCTATAGTAATAGAGTCATCTGGATAGGCGGATACCTTATGCACATCGCCCTATTAATTACTATAGTTAAACATCTAAGATTCTTCTTTAAGACAACCCCCACAGCGCTTGCTTGGATTACAAGTTTCGAAATCTACGTGGGGTTTATCTTTTTTGGAGCGCTTGCATTTCTATTTCTTATGCGTCTAGTGATAGATAGAACCTATTACTTGTCACTAATGCAGGATTATGTGCTTCTAATCCTTCTAATGCTCATTGCAGCAACAGGCATCTTGACGAAATATTACGTAAGAACGGATATTATTAAAGTCAAGCAGTTTGTTATGGGTTTAGTGCAGTTTAGGCCGGAAGCAATACCAGGCGACCCTATATTTATCATCCATTTCACCCTAGTGCTGCTGCTATTGATATATTTCCCATTTAGCAAACTGATGCATTCCGGCGGTATATTCTTTAGTCCGACAAGGAATCAGGTTGATGATGCTAGGGAAGTAAGGCATGTAACTCCCTGGGCTGTGAAAGGATAGTGTGAGATGGCAGAAGAAATAACGACCACAGAGGAAAAAACTGTTGATAAGGATATAGCGGCTCTATTGACGTCACCACCTAAAAGAGCGCCGGAGCCGACACCTGAGTTAACGGGTAAAATTGTAAAGCCTAAAATCGTTCAAGGTGCTGCTGCCCACTATAAACCGCATGTTGCTAAGCCGGAGATACAAGAAAAGTTAGGTTTTCCTGGAACATTGGTGGAAAACTGGCAAGAGGCTGCTGTAGCAAAAATGCGTGAGCTACTTGGAAAGTATAAATCACTTCAAGTGTACATGGATATATGCGTGAGGTGCGGTTCATGTACAGATAAGTGCCATTATTTCCTAAGCACCAGGGATCCAAAAAATATGCCGGCTGGAAGGGCAGAGTTATTTAGGCAGGTTTACCGGAAGTATTTTACAACTGAAGGTAAGATTTTTGGTAAGCTAGCCGGAGCTGTCGGTTTCGATTTGAGCTTACTAGCTGAGTGGTATAGCTATTTCCATCAGTGCTCTCAGTGCAGAAGATGCTCACTGTATTGTCCGTATGGTATAGATACAGCAGAAATCTCTATGGCAGCTAGAGAGATTATGGATTCCATTGGTCTCGGTCAAAAGTATACCAATGAGATCATTGGAAAAGTTCATGAGCTAGGCAACAACCTGGGCATGAACGAGGCGGCCTTGAGAAACGCAATAGAATTTGTTGAAGAGGAAATCGAGGAAGACACAGGCATACCGGTTAAATTACCTATTAATGAGGAAGATGCTGAGGTACTACTAGTTACACCATCGGCAGACTTCTTTGCAACGCCGCATCTAGAGTCTTTAGTAGGTTATGCAAAAGTATTTCATCAAGCAGGCATCAACTGGACGTTAAGCACAACGGCAGCAGAAGCTGGTAACTTCGGCATGTTTATTGGAAGTTACTATCATATGCAAAAGGTGGCTTCTCGAATTAAGCAGGCCATTGAGGAATTAAGGCCAAAACGTCTTGTTGTTGGTGAATGCGGGCATGCTTGGAGAATAGCCTATGCTTTCTGGAATACCTTGATCGGTCCATTCGATATGTTAAATCAAAAATACCCAAGGCCGCAGCATATTTGCGAATTTACTCTTGATCTAATAAATAGAGGAGCGTTAAAGATCGATAAGTCGGCAAATGACGAGTTTGTTGTGACGTTTCATGATTCGTGCAACGTGGCGCGTGCGACAAGGATGGGGGATAAGCCTGGTGGGCAATTTGACATCCCAAGAGAGCTAATAAAAGCAGTTACCAACAAGTATGTCGATATGGAATACGACACCATAAGGGAGAGAACATTCTGCTGTGGTGGTGGCGGTGGTTTATTAACCGATGAGCTTATCGATGTTAGAGTAAAGGGCGCAATGCCAAGGATGCAAGCCTTGCATAACGTTATGGAAACGCATGGCGTTAACTTTATGGCTCTTATTTGTGCTATATGTAAAGCACAATTTACAAAAATAATGCCCAAATACGGAATCCCGATGGAAGTTGCAGGCGGCATCCATCAGCTAGTTGGTAGGGCTATAGTTCTTGGAGCAAAGGAATGAAGATGAAGGCAATAACTGCATTTCTAGTCTTTTTGGTTATATTAACGCTTCCATTTTTGGTAAGCGCTGTAAACGGGGATATTTTAAGTCAAGCCCCGCAACCCAAGCTTGAAAAAGCCAAAGCACCAGCAGGCGTTGAGAATAAATGTGTTGAAGAGGTTCCGTATATGCGGGCAAACCACATGAATATTCTCGAGACCGCACGGGTGCAAGTGGTTAGAAATGGTTTAAGGGAGAAATACAAAAAGTACAGCTTGGAGAACTGCTTTACCTGCCACAGAAATAGGGCTGAGTTCTGCGACAAGTGCCATAGTTATGCTGGGGTAGAACCAGGATGTTTCGGTGACAGGGGAGGCTGCCATTACGCAAATACAAAAAAGTAATTTAAGCAAGTATTTTAAGCAAGTAAATAATAGAAAGTAAGCGTTTAAGCGAAAATGGCAATAGCAGTGCAGAGCTTCGAGGAAGGAAAAATTCTAGCTAATAAACCTTAAAAGTGCTAGAAGGATTAAAGGGAGAAGGTCTAGCGATGGGAATGGACAGAAGGACATTTCTGAAACTCGGTGGAGCAGTTGTTATAGGCTCAATGATCACTCCTGGTACACAGTATTTGCTGGCTTCACAAGAAGAAAAGCCAGGCGAGAAATCTAAAACCAGGTGGGGCATGGTTGTTGACCTTAACAAATGCACCGGCTGCAAGGTATGTGAAAAAGTCTGCAGAGAAGAGAACAATGTGCCCTTCTATGGCAATAAGCGCTATGACGCTTATTGGATAAGAGTGGCTAATATTAGGCAGCAATTGCCGGGCGCGCCGGAGAGATACATACCATTGTTGTGTCAGCATTGTGCAGATGCACCTTGTGTGCACGTATGCGTAACGAAGGCATCATTTGTTCGCAAAGATGGCATAGTGCTTGTAGATGAGCATAGGTGCATTGGATGCCGTTACTGTGTAGTGGCCTGTCCGTACAGGGCAAGATCGATTATCTTTAGGAACAGCAACACTTGGACAAACAAAGAGTTGCAGAGAATGATGATAGGTGTTGCAACAAAGTGCACGTTCTGTGTGCACAGGGTAGATAAAGGTGTAGAGCCTGCTTGCGTTGAAAAGTGTCCGCACAACGCACTTATATTTGGCAACATAAATGACCCGAATAGTAAAATTGCAAAGATAATCGCTGAGGGCAAGACTCAGGTATTAAGACCTGAAAAACTTGTAAGACCAGGCGTATTCTATAAGGGACTATAGGATTGTGAGGCAGATATGGCTAAGTATTATTTTGCACCAATAGAAGGGAAAACTCCCAAATATTACTGGACCGTGGGTATACTGGGCACCCTCGTTCTTGGCTGGCTGGTTGCCTCTTACGTCAGGTTCATAGAGGGCATGTATATCACGGGAATGAGCCACTCTGTAACTTGGGCTGGAGCAAAAGTTATATTTGTTTTGTTTGTCGGTCTTAGTGCAGGGTCACTAATAATGTCAGCGCTATCGGCTATATTTGGCCAGAAGGAATACAAAGTACTAGGAAGGGTTGCGGCATTTAATGCTGTTTTGTTCATGGCCGGAGCGCTTGGAATTCTAATTACTGATTGGGGCCGGCCAGACAGGATTGTTTTGCCATTTTATATGGTAAACCCAAGGTCAATGCTGTCATTGAAAGCATACATTTATATGACATACATAGCGGTTTGCATATTGTACCTATGGGCTCAACTCAAGGAAAATGAGACGTGGACAAAGGCATTAGGTATTGTAGCGGTTATTGTCGCTATTTTTGTTCACTCGGGTACCGGATTTATTTTCGGTGTTATAAATGGAAGAGACATGTTCTTCTCATCAATAACACCACTAGCATTTGTTGTTGCTGCGCTTTCATCAGGTAGTGCTCTTGCAATGATTGTACTCTATTACACTTTCAAGCTAACAAAAAGATCTATAGATATGCGATTCTTTCACCAGCTAAGCCGAGTTATGGTCGGGCTTATAATATTTGTATTTTATCTTGTAACAATTGAGCACTTAACTCATCTGTATGTACCCGAAGCCCAGGAAGGCGAGTTTTATGTAATGTTTAGCGGCGGATTCTTTACTTGGGTATTTTGGGGAATGCTATACGGGCTTGGATTGCTAATACCAATTTTCTTGCTACTAAACCCGGCTACGAAAACGAAAATTAAATGGATACTGACAGCTTCGGCTTTACATGTTATCGGTGTATTGGCAGAAAGAATGCTCTTTATATTGCCAGGCCAGTTCTTAGCGGTACCAATATTCCCAGGTTATGAATTTACAAGTCCATTTCAAGATGGTGTCATTGCGTCGTATATACCCCACATGGCTGAAGTAATACAGTTTGTAGGTATATTTGCGTTCATAGCGTTTATATACATAATGGGCTTGAGAATGCTACCACTGCTTCCGGTTGAGGGCAAGTATATAAAGGATCAAGATCATTAAGAGATTAGTTGATCAAACTAAGAAAGACCTTATTTAAAAATTTGCTGCAGTAAAGAAAAGGAGGCTAAGTAAATGTCAGATGAGTTAAAAACTCCACTTCTTGATGAGTTGGAGAAAGGACCATGGCCAAGTTTTGTATCAGATCTTAAAAAGATGGCTCCAAAAAAGCCCATGGTAAGAGACCTTCTGGGTCAGCTTGAGAAGTCGTATCGTGACAAAAGGGGCTACTGGAAACACGGCGGCTTGGTAGGAATCATGGGTTACGGTGGAGGTGTTATTGGAAGGTATTCCGCGTTGCCGGAAGAGTTCCCGGGTGTTTCGCACTTCCACACAGTCAGGGTAAACCAGCCGTCAGGTTGGTTCTACACAGCTGATGCATTAAATGAGCTGATGGATATCTGGGATGCACACGGTTCAGGTCTTCTAAACATGCATGGTTCAACAGGCGATTTGGTGTTCCTGGGAACAGTTACTGATGAACTTGAGCCGACGTTTAGGGAACTAACTGCAAGAGATTGGGACTTAGGCGGCTCTGGGTCTGATATGAGGACACCAAGCTGTTGCGTAGGTCCCGCTAGGTGCCAGAATGCTTGCTATGATACTTTAGCTTTAACTTATGATTTAACGCATAAGTATCAGGATGAGCTTCATAGGCCAATGTTTAACTATAAGTTTAAGATCAAAATGTCAGGCTGCCCGAATGATTGTACTGCTGCAATAGCAAGGTCAGACCTTGGTATCATTGGCATCTGGAAAGATGATATCCAAGTAGACCAGGCAGCTTTTGCTGAGTATCTTGACTCAGGGATGAATGTTCAAGAGTATGTGGTTGAGAAGTGCCCAACCAAATGCATAAGCATTGAAGGTAAAGAGTTTAAGATTGACAACAGCGACTGCGTAAAATGCATGCATTGCATCAATATGCTCCCAAAAGCTCTTAGAGTGGGTAAAGAACGCGGTGCGGCGATTGTGCTAGGTGGAAAAGCACCGATCGTTGAAGGTGCCCTGTTTGGCTCTATGATGATTCCGTTTATGAAGATGGATGACTTTGAAGAACTGTATGACCTCATCGAAAGGATTTGGGAGTTCTGGGACGAGCATGGAAAGAACAGGGAGAGAATTGGCGAGTTCGTGGAGCGAATTGGCTTAGCTGCTTTCATAGAGGGCATAGGACTGGAGCCAATACCGCAAATGGTTATACAGCCAAGAGACAATCCGTATATCTTCTATGAGGAATATTACGAGGAAGAATAATCAAAATTGAAGGATGTTGTTGTTTATACTTGCAACGTCATGAATGACATTAATTTTATGAAATGGGAGGTAAAATAGATGTCTGTAACAACAGAGAGAAGAACGGATATAGGCCCGCCGCATTACGAACAATTCTTGCACCCGGTAATTAAGAAAAATTATGGCGCGTGGAAATATCACGAAATATTAAAACCAGGCGTATTGGTGCATGTTGCAGAATCCGGCGATTCAATATATACCGTTCGTGCCGCTTCACCAAGATTGATCAGTACAGAATTCGTAAGGAAGATATCGGCATTAGCAGAGAAATATTGCGATGGTTACCTAAGATTTACAAGTAGAAACAATATCGAGTTCCTGCTATCAAACAAAGATAATATCGACCCTCTTATTGAAGAATTAAGCAAGTTTACACTTGTTGGCGGAACTGGTAGGGGAATTTCAAATGTTGTGCATACTCAGGGATGGGTGCACTGCCACTCGGCCGCTACAGATGCTTCAGGACTAGTTAAAGCAGTTATGGATGAGCTAGCTGATTACTTTACGTCAATGAAGCTGCCGCACAAGGTAAGGCTTGCCGTTGCGTGCTGCCTGAATATGTGCGGCGCAGTTCATGCTTCTGATATCGCAATTTTAGGTGTTCACAGAACACCGCCAAGGATTGACCATGAAACGCTACCAAATCTTTGCGAGATACCAACAACCGTTGCTTCTTGTCCAAACAATGCAATCAGGCCAACATCAATTGAAGGTAAGTCAACGGTTAAGGTTGATGAGGACAAATGTATGTATTGTGGTAACTGCTATACAGTTTGCCCATCAATGCCATTAGCTGATCCGCTAAATGATGGAGTTTCAATCTGGGTAGGCGGAAAGGTATCAAACGCAAGAACCGAACCAATGTTTACAAAGCTTGCGGTTCCATATCTGCCAAATAACCCACCTAGATGGCCGGAGGTTACTGAAGCAGTTAAAAAGATTGTTGAGGTATATGCTAAGGATGCAAGGCCATTTGAGCGTGTAGGTGAATGGATTAACAGAATAGGCTGGGCAAGGTTCTTTGAGAAAACTGGCATCGAGTTTACAAAATATCATCTCGATGACTTTAGACACGCTGGAACGACCTATAAACGGTCGGTACAGAATAGGTATTAGGAGGAATTAAGCATGGCTGGAATTTCAATTGAGCAGATTGCAGACGAAATGTATCAGATGGTTGCTGAGAGTGCAGGGCAAAAGAAATTAAAATCAACCGACCTCACAAAGGCAATAACATCAAAGTATGGGGATCAGGTATCCAAGCAAGATTGCAAGGATGCAATAAAGCTGCTAATTGACTCCGGCCGGTGTGTGTATGGTTACTTTGGCGGAAGCTCAATAGAGCTGCCTCACAAAGAAGGCTCTGCTAATTAAGAGTAGTAATCATAAAATCGCTTAGGCGTGTACACACTGGTTTCGTAAGATTAGGGCAATCACTGAACACCCTTAGTTTAGAGCGTGGTGACGCCTGGGATTCAAAGGAGGGAGAAATGGCGGTAGTACTTAAAACAAGGAAACGAGCAATCGGTGCGGCTAGCTATAGCCGTCGCGGTGAAGACTCGTACTTGCGGCCAAAGTATGTTGAAAAAACACCGCCTTGCAAAAATGCCTGTCCAAGTAGCAATAACATAAGGTCGTTTTTGACATCAATAGCTCAAACAAGCTATTTTGGGAGAAGTGATGATCAATCATACGAGCAGGCATGGCGAATATTGACGGATACCAACCCGCTGCCAGCTATACTTGGAAGGGTTTGCCCACATTTCTGCGAAGGCGAATGCAATAGAAAGGCGAAAGACGAGGCCGTATCGATAAACCAAGTAGAGAGATTCTTAGGCGATTATGCAATAAAAAACAATTTGCAACATGAGAAAATTGTTGAAGGATCGCGTTCAGAGAAAGTAGCCGTGGTCGGATCAGGACCGGCCGGTCTTTCCTGTGCATTTCAGTTAGCCAGAAGGGGATATCCTGTAACGATTTTTGAAGCGTTTGAAAAATCTGGCGGTATGCTAAGGTATGGTATTCCATCATACCGATTGCCAGATGACATAATTGATGCAGAGGTAGCAAAAATTGAGGCTTTAGGTGTTGAGATCAAATACAATACCAAAGTTGGCAAAGATATATCTCTAGATGACCTAAAGAAAGAGTACAAAGCTGTATTTCTAGGCATAGGTGCATATGTTGGCTGGAATCTTGGCATATCCGGTGAGGATGGGCCAGGCGTAATGAATGCTGTTGAATTCCTGCGTAAAATAAATTCCGGCGAGAAAGTTGATATTGGTAGCAAAGTCCTAGTCATTGGCGGCGGCAACAGTGCTGTAGACGCTGCGCGCGTTGCTTGGAGACTAGGAGCAACACCTCAAATTGTATACCGCAGAACTAGGGAGGAAATGCCGGCGTTGGATGAGGAAGTAGAGGATACCCTAGCCGAGGGTATACATATCGAATTTCTTGCAGCACCAGTAGAGGTTATACGCAGCAATGGTGAAGTAACTGGCCTAAAATGCATTAAAATGGAGCTAGGTGAGCCAGATGCAAGTGGAAGAAGAAGACCAGTTCCAATTGAAGGCTCAGAGTTCGTAATTGAAGCTGATACGATTATTCCAGCAATAGGTCAAGGCCCCGATTTCACAGGCCTTGAGAAATTTGACGAAAATGGCTGGATAGCAACAACTGGAAACAATGGCCAAACAAGTGAAGATGGAGTATTTGCCGGAGGTGACGTCACCAATAAGCTGGGGACGGTTACTGAGGCAATTGGCCTTGGCAGGAAAGCTGCGCTAGCAATAGATGCGTATATTAAAGGTGAAGACTTACCAAAAGAATATCCGCCACCAGTTGTTAAGTATTCAACAATGGCGATGAATTATTATACAAACATGCCACGAGCTGAGAAGTCGCATATTGCTGTTGCAGAAAGGGCTGGTAACTTTAATGAAGTCGTCTCGACTTTGACTGAAGAGCAGATAAAAGCTGAAACCGAGAGATGCTTAAGCTGCGGTATGTGCTTCGATTGCGGAAACTGCTATAACTTCTGCACATATAGCGTGTTCAAGAAGAAACCAGAAAAAGTAGAGTTTGGCGGGCGCTATGGTATGAATCTTGATGCTTGCGTAGGATGCAAGAAGTGTGCAGAAGAGTGCCCATGCAACTATATTGATATGCTGTAAAATCCTGAATGCCAAGCTGATTATAGGTTGGCAGGAGAGCATAATTTAAAAAGCCTGGCTTTATAAAGGAGCCAGGCTTTTTTAATTGATTTGGTTGAAAAGCAGAGTTAACGAACACTGTAACAACATTTGTTTGCCAATTCTTGCGGAAAATTGCATTATGGTATAGTAATAAATTAGAAGTCGCCATCTGGACCCAGGAGAGAAGCAAAAGGAGGGCCAGGAATCCAAAAATTCAAAATTAAAAATCAAGGCCCTGAAAGGGCCGCAGTCCTTAAGTGATAGCGAAGGACCTTAGAAATTCAAAATTAAAAATTCAAAATTAAACACTAGCACTCTTTTAAATAAAAGCAATAACTGGT
>ENA-ORXB01002217-ORXB01002217.1-sediment-metagenome-genome-assembly--contig:-NODE-2217-length-17718-cov-4.252083_pt1 | contig 17718 bp, 8 predicted proteins | sample MGYA00237863_ERZ511475 | MGnify/ENA primary metagenome ERZ511475 (study PRJEB26305, sample SAMN06343858) | sediment metagenome | isolation source: hot spring sediment | place: Canada: British Columbia... | reverse complement strand
ACATGTGACTGGAGTTCAGACGTGTGCTCTTCCGATCTGGCTTGGCCTTTATCAGCCCGGGGCCTCGGCCCCGGGCGTCGCGGGGCCTAGGCGCCGCTATCACGATGGCGACACGTACAGCCTCCGGGGTGGCGCGGGGCTGAAAGCCCCGCGCTGAAAACAGACAAGCCCCTTCGGGGCTCAATCGCCTCCGAGGCTGCGCCAACCCCGGAGACTGACGACCACTCCGTTCCCAGCCCCCGCAGGGGGCTTCGCCCTCTCAGCCCGGGGCCTCGGCCCCGGGCGCCGCGGGGCCGCCGTGCCGCCGCCACATCTGTCCCCCCCCGGCGGCGCGCCGCGGCCACGTCCGTCCCCGGTGGGCGGCGCGAGGCCGCTGCGATTGCGCCGGCGCCGTGGCCGGCCCCCGGCGGGCGTCGCGGGGTTCCGGCGTCTCGTTCCCCGGCCTCGGCTCCGGGTGGCGCACCCCTACGCGAACCGCCCCTGCACCATCTGGCCGCCACGCTCGCGCGCGAGCCGGGCGATCTCGGGCCAGCTCTGCACCAGGGCGTTGTAGGAGAGGGCCTGCTGGGGCCGCTTCTTGCGCTCGCAGATGGTGTAGAGCCGGTAGGCGAGGTGCCGCGCAGCCTCCGCCCCGCTGCCGACCCGGGCCACCAACGCTGCCGCCGCCTCCTCGCCGCCCCGCTCCAGCACGCGCACGAGGTGATGGACGATCTCCCACACCGTGACTCGCCGGTCGGCGGCGGGGTCCCACTCCGGGTCAAGCTCCGCGGGGCGCAGCAGCCGGACCCTGCCGGCCCGCGCGACGAGGAGGCCATCGCGCACCATCCCGGCGATGCTGGTGTCCTTGGCCTTGGAGAGCGTCTCCGCCACGCCGTACTCGCCCTCCCCAAAGCCGTACTGCTCGAACCAGGCCACCGCCCAGCGGGTGTCGGGGTCGAGGTCGCCCTCCTGCTCGGCCAGCACCTCATCGAGGGTCTGGTTGATGAGCGCGAGCGCCTCGCGCACGGAGAGCGGCCGGCCGGCCGCATCGAGCACCCGGGCGTAGCGGGTAAAGACCGCCATCCCCGGGCCGATGGCCGCCTGCGCAAGGTCTACCGGGGCGATGTTGCTGCGTTGCAGGTGCGCGAGCGCCCGCGGCAGCTCGGCGCGGAGGGCGTTGAGGAACTCGCGGCGGGTCGCCGTCGCCGCGTCCTCCGGCCGCCGCCGGCACACCAGCACGATGCTGGAGGCGAGGGCGTTCGTGTCGATGGCGATCGATCGCGCGGTGCGCTCTGTACGCACGGGCCAGGTGCCAGCGAGGGCGAGGCGTGCCTGCATGACGGCTTCCAGGAAAGTCTCCCAGCCAGTCGAGGTAGTCCCATCATCTTCGGTTTCGGACTGCCTGAAGGCGTAGTAGATCGTCACGGGGAACGCCTCGTGCGCTTGGTCCGCGAGCCGCCGCATGGCACGTGTCATGCCATCCACAAAAAAGGCCTGTGCGCGCGACTTACTCCCCAGACGGTACGGGTTGGCAACCAACTCCTCATGCTTAGGCACAGCAAGTGTTGCGAAAAGCGCAGGAAGACTCGGCCTCAGCGTGCGGCGCAACCACACGTAGAAGAAATCTGACAGGTCGGCATAACCAATGTTGTCGTAGTACGGTGGATCAGTCGAGACTACCCTGTCCTGTGACAATCGCTGCACCGAAGCATCTTCGCACAGCGAGAGCCCATAAGCTTTGGCCGGCAGCATCTCTATGGCATCAGCCACCCAGTTCACCGCCTCGCACCAGGCGCAGTGGAAGTTTGCAAACGGATTGGCCTCAGGGTAGTCCCACACCATGGGGATGGCCTGCTTCGAGAACAGGTGCCCGACAGTTCCACGCGGCATCCAGGTTGCGACGGCATTCCAGTAGTCTGTACACTTGCTCAGTGCGAAGGCCAGATACACCGCCACCGCATCGGCATACGCCGCCGCCCCGCTGCCGCCAGCCTCGAGGCCGCGGCCATCGTCGGCGAGGCCGGCGGCGAGCGCGTCCCGCAGCACCCGCTCCCGCACCTCCTGCACCAGGTCCGAGAAGGTCGTCAGCGCCACCAGCTGCCGGGGGGTAAAGAGGTCGCCAAAGGTGGTCAGCCCGTAGGCCGGGGTCCACAGCGCGCGCGGATCCGGTGCCAGTGGCACCTCGGGCCGCCAGGAAGGCTGTGCCCGCCGGGCCGCCTCCTCCATCTCCGGTGTCGGCGGCAGGTACACCCGACCGTTGTCGCCCTCGGCCACCATGGCCATCAGCCGCGCCCCCATACGCCCCGCCCGGCCCTCGGCCTTGATATAGTCCCCGGGGATGGGCATGCCCGAGACCAGGCAGCGAAAGTTGGCTCCGCGGGCCAGCTTGGTCCCGCTCGCGGCGGCCTCGGGGTCGGCCGGCTTGCCCACCCTCACGGTGAACCGGTACCGGTCGCCCGCCACGATCGGCTCAATGTAGGCCTCTTTGCCCGGCTTGGTCGAGAGCATAAAGGTCGCCGCCAGCGGCACATCGACATGGGCAAAGGCGGGGTTGGGGCTCTTGACCGTGCGCGCCCAGATCCAGGCGATCACGGTGAGCCTGCGGCCGACGTAGGGCTTGAGGTCGGGGCGGTCCTTCGCCATCTCGGCCGTGACCTCGACCCTCGGATACAGGTGCCCGATGCGCTTCTCGGCCTCGTCGCGCATCCATTGCCCGTAGTAGCGCACGTCCCCGGCCAGGCCCTCGGCCCCGCGCCACTCCCGCGCGATGAGGCGCCGGTCCGCCCGCGCGGCCGGGTTCACCGGCGGGCGCCCGGCAAAGCGGGGCGGGATCTCGATCATCGCCTTGTTGATCAGCACGGCCACCGGGTTCAGGTCGCTGGCATAGGCCTCCAGCCCCAGCCGCTGCGCCTCCAGAGGGAGCGACCCCCCGCCGGCAAAGGGGTCATGGAAGGCGGGGAGCCGGTCGGGGTTGTACAGCTCGGCCGCGCGCGGGTCGTCCCTGTGCGCCGCACAGGTCGCCCGCCAGCTCTTCCAGATTTCGTCACGCGCCTGCTGCAGGACCTCCTCGTTGTTCGTGTTCTCCCACCGCACCAGCTCCTCGATCAGGCGGAACAGGCGCTGCCGCTCCGCCTCCTGCGCCTCCTCCGTTGGGAAGAGCTCCGGATGGCTCGACGGGTCGTCCACCATCTGGGCAAAGATCACCGCGCGCGCCGCCGCCAGCGGCCGGCGCGCCCACCACAGGTGCAGCGTGCTCGGGTGCCCGTGCCGGATCGACTTTTCCCGCACTGCGGCCTTGTTGATCGCATCCAGCGGCAGGGCGACTTCGATGAGCTTTTTGGTGTGAGCCACGTCTCGTATCACCTCCCGGCGATCCAGTGCAGGTCGTCTCCCGTACACGCGCGACGGCAAGACCACAATCTGTCCTCCACCTAGCGCGGGGGCTGCGGCCCGGGACTCAATCCCAGGCCTCCGCCCCGCGCTGGGAAAAGCGAAGCCCTCCCGCGGCTGAATCCCCTCCGGAGCGAGGCTGCCGCCGCGGGATGCCGCTCGCGCCATGTCCGGCGCCCGGGGTAGCGCGGGGCTGGAAGCCCCGCGCTGAAAACAGCCAAGCCCCTTCGGGGCTGATTGGCCTCCAATGCTGCGCTAACCCCCGGTGAATGGCGCCAACTCCGTACCCAGCCCCCGCAGGGGGCTTTGCCCTCCTCAGCCCGGGGCCTCGGCCCCGGGCGACGCGGGGCCGCCGCGCCGCAATCACGGTGGCGACACGTTCAGCCCCCAGGTCGCGCGGGGCTGGAAGCCCCGCGCTGAAAACAGCCAAGCCCCTACGGGGCTGGGCCAACTCCGGGAGACGACCGCTGCGCCGTACCCAGCCCCCGCAGGGGGCTTTGCCGTTCTCAGCCCGGGGCCTCGGCCCCGGGCGACGCTGGGCTACCGCGCCGCCACCAGGCTGGCACTACCTCCAGCCCCCGAGGGTCGCGCGGGGCTGGAAGCCCCGCGCTGAGAAAGACGAAGCTCCTCCGGGGCTGAGCCCGTCCCGGGCCTGAATGATCTTACCATACGACTCGTGCCGTCCCTAGCCCCCGAAGGGGGCTTGGCCTTTTTGAGCCCGGGGCCGAAGCCCCGGGCGCGCTCCATCGGGCTTTCACCCCAGAGCTTCGTGCCTCGACGCGGGCCCTCGCGTCTCAGGTCAGCAGCTTAGCCGCCTCGCCCCGTCCCCCATCCCCGCCCCTCATTCGCCCCAGGGCGCCTGCCCCGCCTAGCTCACCCACCTCACCCCCGTCGTCCCGGTCACCACCCAGGCCCCGTCCTTCCTCTCCACCACGCACGTCTGCCCGGCGGCGGCGAGACCGGCCGCGTAGATGCTGACCCCCACATGCACCGCCCCCTCCGGCTGCGGGCGAATGCCCCCGAGGGTCACAACCGCGCCCGGACCCCTCACCGCGCCCGTCCTCGAGTCCATTGGGACCTGCGCCTGAGATTCGACCCACACGACCCGCACCGCCAAGCCCTTGAGCGCCTCGGTCACCGCGGCCTGCGCTGCCTCCGGGATCGGTGCCCGCTCCGCCCCAGTTCTGCGAGGATCGCCCGCCCGCTCATCGGTCCACCAGAGCAGGTAGACGACCACGGGCCTGTGCCGGCGGCCAAAGGAGTCCTCGCCTGTGAACAGGTGCCGGAGCACAGCGGCGTAGATGGCTACCTTGTCCGCGTCGGAGAGGGGGGAGCCGGGCGCCACTGTCGTCGCCGCGGGCGTCGCCGGCGAGGCCTCTGGCGTAGCTGGGCGGCCGGTCCGGCCCCAGCATCCCACCAGTGCCGCGCTGTGCAAGGCCACCGCCAGGGCGGTCGCCACTATAGCCCGTCGCGTCAGCATCATCGCGGCCTCCTGTGTCGGCTCTAAGCAAGGCCCGGAGAGGCGGGCCCCACCTGCAGGCGCACCTGCACCCAAGACGTTGTCGGCGAGCGGCAAGTTCCGCAGCGGGTCCTGTGGAGTCCGGGGCGCCGATGGCAATCAGAGGGGTCTTCTCGGGTCTTCGTCGTGGCTTGGCACAGCATGCCGCAGCGAGGGTCGTGCGGCACGCCTCGCACTTTTGGTCCCCCCACGCCTGGCCCCGCTCCCGCTCAGGGGCGGGCAGGCGCGGCCTCTCGGTCGATGGTGGGAGCGGAACGAGAACCGCAGCGTCCGTGCCCAGCCCCCGAACGGGGCTTTGCCCTTTTCAGCCCGGGGCCTCGGCCCCGGGCTGGAGGCGGCTGCCGCGCCCGCGGCGCCGGTTCAGGAAGGGCAGGCCTCGCCGTTTCCACCAGCGGCCCATCTCCTGTGAAGCAAGCATCCCACCGCAGATCGCCGCGGCCCCACTTTACAGAAGATGCCCATCTTGACAGGATGCTGCGCTCGTCGTATAATATGGTGTCGTTCTACGCTGGGGTAAAACGTTTCACCTTCGGCCCGACGACGGGCCCCTTCCTAATCCATACGAGGGGAAAAGTGACAACCGAGCTCTCCTGCGCCTACGGCTACTTCTCGGAAGACGGAAGAGAGTACGTTATCACCACGCCTCTCACCCCCAGGCCCTGGGGCAACGTCATCAGCAATGGCGACTACAGCCTCATGGTCTCCCAGACCGGCTCCGGCTATAGCTGGCGCGGCAACGCGGGCCAGAACCGCATCACCCGCGCCTTCCAGGACCTGGTCAAGGATAACTGGGGCAAGTACTTCTACATCCGCGACCTCTCGACCGGCGCCTTCTGGTCGGCAACCTACAAGCCGGTCATGCACGCCTGCGACGAGTACCGCGTCACCCACGGCATCGGCTACTCCCGCTTTATCCAGCGAGTCCACGGAATCCTCAGCGAGCTCACCGTCTTTGTCGCGGCCGGCGACCCGCTGGAGGTCTATCAGCTACGGCTGACCAACACGTCGACCTCACCCCGTGAGCTGGACGTCACCTCCTACGCCGAGTGGCTGCTCGGCTTTGCTCCCGACGAGCACCGCGAGTTCCACAAGCTCTTTATCGACACCTGGGCCGATGAGGCCAGAATGGCCGTCTATGCCCGCAAGTACCTCTGGGGCTTTCCCGACGACAAGGGCCGCTACAACAACATCGACTGGCCCTATACGGCTTTCATGGCCACGAGCGCTCCCCTCAAATCCTACGACTGCGACAAGGAGTCCTTCATCGGCCTCTACGGCCGCGAGGATAGCCCCCGGGCCATGGCCGAGAGCCACCTCGCCCGCCGCAGCGGCCGCTTCGGCGATGCCATCGCTGCCCTGCAGGTTGGCGTCAGCCTCGCCCCGGGCGAGACGAGAACGATCGTCTTCACCCTCGGCGCCGCCGAGAACGGCCGCGAGGACCCCAACGCCCTGATCGAGCGCTACACGGACGTACAGGCCAGCGACCGGGCGCTGCAGGAGGTCCACGAGCTCTGGGCTCGCTTCATCGACCCGGAGCGGGTCGAGACGCCCGACCCAGCCCTCAACCACATGACGAACTGCTGGCTCAAGTACCAGGCCATCTCCTGTCGGCTGTGGGGCAAGTCGGCCTTCTATCAGGTGTCGGCCGGATACGGCTTCCGCGACCAACTCCAGGATTGCCAGATATTCCTGGTCGGCGAGCCGGCCTACGCCCGCAAGCAGATTCTCCTCCATGCCGCTCAGCAGTTTGTCGAGGGCGATGTGCTGCACTGGTGGTTCTCAATCCGCGGCGGCGGCCCGCGCACGAACTGCTCCGACGATCTGCTCTGGCTCCCCTTCGTCCTGGACTCCTACCTGAAAGAGACGGCCGACTATACCATTCTCGACGAGAGGGTGCCGTACCTGAACGGGCCGGCCGAGCCGCTGTACGATCACTGCAAGCGCGCCCTCGAGCGGGCCTTCTCTCGCTTTTCCCCGCGCGGCATCCCGCTGATGGGCGACCACGACTGGAACGACGGCCTCAATGCCATCGGCACGCTGCTCAAGGGCGAGAGCTTTTGGGTCGCCGAGTTCCTGTACATGATCCTCGGGAGCTTTGCGCCGCTGGCAGAGCGCCGGGGAGACGTGCGCTTTGCCCATCGCTGCCGGACGGTGCGCGACTGCCTGAAGGATGCCCTGAACCGCCATGGCTGGGATGGCGAATGGTATCTGCAGGCCACCACCGACGACGGCCTGCCGGTCGGCTCGAAGGAGAACGATGAGGGGCAGATCTTCCTGATGCCCAACATCTGGGCGGTGATCAGCGGCGCCGGCGAACCCGACAAGGCCAGGCAGGCCATGGAGTCGGTGACCCGTTACCTCCTCAAGGACTATGGCCCGCTGCTCAACTTCCCGGCCTTTACCCGCCCCCGCCCGGATATCGGCTATGTGACCCGCTATGCGCCGGGCCTGCGCGAGAACGGCGGGGTCTATACCCATGCCGCGACCTGGGCGGTGTGGGCGTACACGCTGGCAGGCCAGCCTGAGCTGGCCTACGAGGTCTACCGGCGCATCTGCCCTCCGAACCGCAGCAGGGACATCGACGCCTACAAGGCCGAGCCCTACGTCACCCCGGGGAACGTAGACGGGCCCGCCTCCGAGTACTATGGCCGCGGCGGCTGGACCTGGTACACCGGCTCGGCCCAGTGGCTGCATCGGGTAGCCACCCACTGGATTCTGGGCATCCGTCCGCAGGAGGATGGGCTCCTGATCGACCCATCGATCCCGGCACACTGGTCCGGCTTCAGGGTGCGCCGGACGTTCCGTAACGCTGTCTACCATATTGAGGTCGCCAACCCCGATCATGTGAACCGGGGCGTGCGGTCGATCGCGGTCGACGGACGGCCCCTCGAGGGGCAGGTCGTTCCCGCCTTCTGTGATGGGCAGAGCCATACCGTCCGGGTCGTGATGGGATAGACCCTCAGAAAGGAGGCGATGCACCGAGGCGCGTACTCACCCCTTTCGCACTGGCTTTTCTCTCACCGGAAGACCTGATCGGAAAAGTGCAAAGGAGCCAAGGGATGAAGACTTCCAAGCTGATCTACCTTCTGGTCGTAGCCGTGCTGCTGGCCGGCCTCGCGGCCTGCGCTCCCTCGACGCCGGCCCCGACTCAGCCGGCCCCCACGCAGCCCAAGGTCGAGGCGACCGCCGCGCCCACCGAGACCCCGGTCCCGCCGACCGTCGAGCCCACCAAGGCGCCGGTCACCATCCGGTACGCCAACTGGAACCTGGGCACGGAAGAGGAGAACAACATCCAGCGCCAGCTCATCAAGAAGTACATGGAGCTCAACCCCCATGTCACCATCGAGTTCGTGGACATGTCCGGCGAAGGCACCTGGGACGACAAGCTGACCGCCTACGCCGCCAAGGGTGAGCTGCCCGATGTCTTCATGGCCGACAAGACGCCCCTCTACGTCAAGAACGGCTGGCTGGCCGACCTCACCGAGTTCGTGAACCAGGACCCGGACTGGGCGGACGTGCCGGAGGTCCTCAAGGACGGCGTGACCTACTCCGGCAAGGTCCTCGGCCTGCCGGCGGCCCAGTTCGTCATGGGGTACTTTGTCAACAAGGACCTCTATGAGGCCGCCAACCTCGACGCGCCGGAGTACGGCTTCTCCGTGGACGAGTTCATGACCGCGGTCACCTCCCTCCACGACCCGGCCAAGGGCATCCTCGGCCTCGACGAGATGGAGTTCGTGATGGGGTGGTACCCCCACACCGTGGACAAGAACCTCAAGTGGTTCAGCTTTGACGGCGAGCATATGCACTACAACTCGACCGCCTTCAAGGAGGCCGTCGCCAAGGCCGGAGAGCTCAAGCCCTACACTTGGCAGGGGCTCACCGAGGAGAACAAGGCCAACTTCAAGTCCCAGGGTCCCTGGGAGCTGTTCCTGAACCAGGAAGTCGGCATGCGCTGGGATGGCGGCTGGATGATCCCCGGCTTTACCAAGGACGCCACCTTCGACTGGGACTTTGTAGGCATCCCAGGCGGCGGTCAGGCGCTAGTCATGGACATCATCGTCGTCTCCAAGACCGCGTCCAACCTGCAGGAGGCCTATAACTTTGCCCGCTGGATGACCTTCTCGAAGGAGGCCTACGCCGTCGAGGCCGAACTGGCCAAGGGTGCCGGCACCGCGCCCAAGATGCCGGTCTCGGTTGATGACGCCTCCCTCGAGCTTTACAAGAGCTTCTTCAACAAGCCCGGCGTCATCAAGGCGCTGCAGAACCTGGACAACAGCTTGCTCGAGTCGCTGGCCAAGGTCGTGCCCGGCTACGTCGACGCGCGCTGGGAAGGCAAGCCCGGCATCGATATCGACACCGACAAAGACGTCAACATGTGGTACATGTTCAACTTTGCCAACGAGGGCAAGTACAAGTACGAGGACTATGCCGCGCGCCTCGAAGAGTTTGCCAACAAGCTCCTCGATCAGGCCGCGGCGGAGCTGCCCAAGTAAGGCCTGAAGTAGATAGGGGGCTGTGTTCGCCACAGCCCCCTATTCCTTCCCGCAGGATAGCATTCCCAGAGCAACGGCTATGAGCGGCATCGGCAGACCACACCCGGCGTTGGGCTTGCTGAGATGGGCACTGGTCGCGTGCCTCGCGATGGGGGGCCTGCTTCCCCCGGCGACGGGGGCCAGGGCTGCTTCGGGCCTGCTGCAGGAGCACACGGCTCCCTCCAGGCAGGGCACGGCCACGCGCGCCGTAGAGGTCCGTGCCGACTCCTTCGGGCTGCCCCTCGCCTCCGACGAGGTCGCCCGCCTGTACGATAGGCCCTGCGTGCACTTGAAGGAAGGCGACACCGTGAGCTTCAGGGTGTTCATCGAGGCCCAGGGAGATTACACCATCTCCTTTGATATGGCGCCCCCGCCTGTAGCCTCGGTAACACCACCGGAGGGCCAGCTCCTCATCGACGGGGAGCTCCCCGTCGCCGACGCATGCCGCATCGTGTTCCCGCGCTACTACCGGAACAGCACGGACGAGTTCCCGCTCGACCGTTACGGGAACGAGATCCTGATCCCCCAGGAGCCGTATGTCCGCTGGACAAAGGTTCCCATGCGGGATGTGAACCTGAGCCAGCCGTACCCCCTGCAGGTGCACCTCTCGGCGGGGGAGCATGTTTTCGAGTTCACCCTGACGAGAGAGGCCATCCTCCTCGGCAGCGTTTACGTCGAGGCCTTTACTCCCTTCCCGTCGTACGCGCGGTATCTCGAGGACCACGCCGCCGCGGATACCTCGGGCATCCTGATCGCGCTGGAGGCAGAGCGCCCTGCCTACAAGAACAACGTCTCCATCCGCCCCCTGCACAACCGCAGCCTCGAGGTCACGCCCTACGACACCTACCGCCTGCTTCTCAACACCATTGGTGGAGAGAGCTGGCAGCAGAGCGGGAGCACTCTATTCTACGAGTTCGACGTGCCGCAGGATGGCCTGTACTGCATCACCCTGCATGCCCTGCAGAGCTACAAGAACAACCTGACCGTCTTTCGCCGGATCATGGTCAACGGCTCGGTGCCCTTTGCCGAGCTAAACGAGGTCCCCTTCTCCTACGCAACAGGCTGGCAGAATGTCACGCTCGGCGGCGCAACTCCTTTCCGGGTGTACCTGCACAAAGGGACCAACACCCTCGCCCTCGAGGCGACCTGCTCGCCCTACGATACGGCCATCAAGAACATCAAACGCAGCATCGCCGATATCAATGCGCTATCCCTGCAGATCAGAAGGCTGACCGGCAATCAGGCCGACCCCTACCGGGAGTGGGAGATCGCCGACTATATCCCCGACATCGAAGAGCGGCTGGACGCCATTGCCACCGCGCTCGCAGAGGACCGGGCAGCGCTCGTCGCCATCAACCAGGGTCTGAGCTCGCAGGAGACGATGAACTACCAGATGGCCCTGGACAACATCCTCTTCCTCGCCCGCGATCCGGACAAGATCCCCATCCGCATGAACCGCCTTTCGGAGGGGCCACAGTCCGCGACGCAGCTGCTCGGGAATGTGCTCGCCTCGCTGCAGAACCAGCCGCTGGCCCTCGACAGGATCTACGTCCACTCCCCGGATACGCCGCCCCGGCCAACGCGCGCTCCGTTGCTGACCTCCTTCAGCGAGGGGATGAAGCGCTTTGTGCACTCCTTCAGGGCGAACCCCTACTACTCCATCGGTGCCGGAGAGGACGAGCTCGAGGTCTGGGTCAACCGGCCGCGGCAGTACGTCGACCTGATGCAGACCATGGCCGATCAGACCTTCACCCCTCAGACCGGCATCCGGGTCAAGTTCTCGCTCATGCCCAATGAGTCCAAGCTCGCCCTCGCCATCGCCGCCGATATCGAGCCGGACGTCGCCCTCGGCATCAGCACCAACATACCCTTCGAGCTCGCGCTGCGAAACGCCCTGAAGGACCTGCGCTCCTTCGACGACTTTGACTCGTTCATCCGCATCTACTCGCCCGGCTCGCTGCTGAGCTATGTCATCAACGACTCGGTCTATGCCATCCCCGAGACGCAGGACTTTTGGGTGACCTTCTATCGCAAAGACATTATTGAGTCCCTCGGGCTCCCGGTGCCCCAGACCTGGGATGAGGTCATCCGCATCCTGCCCGATCTGCAGCTCTACGGCATGAACTATGGCACGCCGCTCTCCGGCGGCCCCGGCCTCAAGGGGTACCTGGTCACTGCGCCCTACATATTCAACCACGGCGCCCAGCTCTACAGCCCCGATGGCTACGGGACCGGCCTCGGCAGCGACGCGGCCATCACCGCCATCAAGTTCATGGCCGAGCAGTTCACCGTGTATGGGATGCCCCTGACCGTCTCCAGCTTTTACGACAGCTTTCGCAACGGCACCATCCCGATCGGCATCTCCAACTGCGAGACTTACGTCAAGCTGATTACCGCGGCCCCCGAGATCGAGGGCCTGTGGGGAATCTCGCTCTACCCCGCGACCGTTCTGGCGGATGGCACTCAGCTCCGCTATGCGACCGGCTCGGCTCAGGCCTGCATCATGCTCGCCGACACGGACAAGCCCGAGGAATCGTGGCGGTTCCTCAAGTGGTGGATGTCCACGGAGACCCAGACGGCCTTCCAGGAGCAGCTGATGATGAACTATGGCAAGGAGTACCTGTGGAACTCGGCCAACGTGGAGGCCTTCCGCGCCCTTGCCATCCCCGAGGAGCACAAAGAGGTTATCCTTGCCCAGTGGGAGTGGCTGCAGGAGCCGGTCAAGCTCCCCGGATGCTACATTCAAGAGCGGGAGCTGAGCAACGTCTGGAACAAGATCGTGTTCCAGGGCGCCAACCCCCGGGTAGCCATCGACGACGCGATCATCACCATCAACCGCGAGATGGCCAGAAAGATGGAGCAGCTCGGATACACCCGCAACGGCCAGAGGATCGTGCAGATCAAGGTGCCGACCATCGACACGATCCGGGGGTGGATGCAGGGGGCAGAGCCCTGATGGCCGACGGCCGGCCCGATGGCCCGGCGGGATCTGTGAGGTGCGTGGCGACATGATCACCCGAGTGGAAGTGCGCCGAGAGCGCGCCCTTCGCAAGTCGCTTGCCCGAGAAGGAAGCGCCTACGCCTTCCTCTCACCTTACGCGCTGTTATTCATCGTCTTCATCGTCGTCCCGGTCGGGATGGCGGTGCTCCTCTCCTTTACCTACTTTGATACCATCCAACCGCCGAGGCTGATCGGTCTGAGCAACTATATCATGCTCATCACGCAGGACGAAGTCTTTATGAAGTACGTCCTGCCCAACACCATCTCCTTTGCCGTCATCACCGGGCCAGGCGGCTACATCCTCTCGTTCCTGCTAGCCTGGATGCTGGCGCAGCTCCCGCGCATCCCGCGGACCATCCTGGCCCTCATCCTGTACTCACCCTCCATGACCTCCGGCGTCACCATGGCCGCGGTCTGGCAGACCCTCTTCAGCGGCGACCAGAACGGCTACCTGAACGCCTTCCTCCTGAATATGAACGTCATCCAGGAGCCGGTGCAGTGGCTGCAGTCGCCCCGGTACCTGATGCCGATTATGATCATCGTGACCCTGTGGAGCAGCATGGGGGTTGGCTTCCTTGCCATGCTCGCGGGGATGCTCGAGATCAACCCCGAGCTGTACGAGGCCGGCAGCATCGACGGCATTAGCAACCGCTGGCAGGAGATCTTTCACATCACCATCCCCTCGATGAAGCCTCAGATGCTGTTTGGGGCCGTGATGTCCATTGTCGGAAGCTTTCAGGCGGGCGCCATCGGAGTGACCCTGTCCGGAAGCAACCCTACGCCACAGTACGCCGGGCAGCTCATCGTCAACCACATCGAGGACTATGGCTTCCTGCGCTACGAGATGGGCTACGCCGCTGCGGTGTCGGTCGTGCTTCTCCTGATGGTGCTCTTCTTCTCCAGGCTCGCCAACCGTTTGTTCCACGAAGAGTAGAGGGACCATGGCTCAGCGCGTACGCAGGCGATCCTACAGCCTCCGCAACAGCATGATCAACCCGGCGGGATACCACCCAAGCCAGCTCAAGTTCTACGTCATCCTCCTGCCGCTCGTGCTGTTCATGCTCCTGCCGATCGTCTTCATCATCTCCAACGCCTTCAAGCCGCTCGCCGAGCTTTTCGCCTATCCGCCGCGGTTCTTCGTGGTCAACCCCACCCTCAAGAACTTTTCGGACCTCTTCTCTCTTATGTCCACCAGCGACGTGCCCGTGAGCCGCTACCTTTTCAACAGCGTTGCCATCACCATCCTGTCGGTGTGCGCCTCCATTCTGGTCTCTACGACTGCGGCCTATGCCCTGTCAAAGAAGCGCTTCCGGCTCAAGAAGGCGCTGTTCACGATCAATACCATCGCGCTCATGTTCGTGCCGGTCGCTGTGACCATTCCGCGCTTTCTGGTCATCGTCAGGCTTGGGCTAATGGACACCTTTGCTGTCCACATCCTGCCGGCGCTGGCCATGCCCGTAGGCGTCTTCCTGATGAAGCAGTTCGCCGACGGCATCCCCGATGAGCTCATCGAGGCCGCCCAGATCGACGGTGCCTCGGACGTCGCCATCTACTGGCGGATCATCCTGCCCATGATCCGGCCGGCAATCGCCACCATCGCCATCCTGACCTTCCAGGCGACCTGGAACAACGCCGAGACCTCTGCGCTGTACATCAACCACGAGAGCCTGAAGACCTTTGCCTTCTACCTGACCACGCTGACCTCCACCGCTTCGGGGACCAACGTGGTCGCCGGGCAGGGCATGGCGGCCGCTGCAACGCTGATCATGTTCATGCCGAACCTGCTCATGTTCATCCTGCTACAGAGCCAGGTCATGAGCACCATGTCGCACTCGGGTATCAGATGAAAAGAGCCACCAGCCTTCTCGTATTGCTGCTGCTCTTCCTGCTCTTGGTTGCAGACGTGAGCGCCGACCCGCCCTACGTCACGTGGGCGATGGGCCCGGGCGGCCGCCTGCACCGCACGCAGGATGCCTACGTCCCCGTCGCCGAGATTGACCTGCCGATTTCCGCAGCGGAGGACATGTTCCTCACCCGCGATGGCACAATCTACATCGCGGATACGGGCAACGCCCGCATCGCCGTGGTGAAGGACCGGTCCGTCGTGGCCTCCTACGGCAAGGGCGTCCTCAAGGGGCCGACGGGGATCCACGTCGATGACGAAGGGGTGATGTACGTCGCCGACGCCAAGTCCGACACCATCGTCATCATGGACCCGGCAGGGAACGTCCTCAGGCAGTTTGGCCGGCCATCCGAGGCGCTCTTTGGCAAGGACCGGCAGTTCCTCCCCCGCAAGATTGCCGTAGATGCGCGGAAGAACCTGTACGTCGTCAGCGAAGGCTCGGTCAACGGGCTGGTCAGGCTCAATCTCAACGGCAGCTTTATCGGCTACTTTGGTGCCAACCGCGCCTCGATGTCGCTGAAGATGATCCTGCAGCGGCTGTTCCTGACCAGGGAGCAGCTCGCCCAGTTCGTCAAGAGCGAGGCGGCCTCGCCGTCCAACGTGGCCATCGACCCCGAATCCATGATCTTTACGGTGACGGCAGGCACATCGGCTTCGCACAGCATTCGCCGCTTCACGGTAGCCGGCGATAACATCTTTCCCGACACCTTTGGCTCCACCACCTTCAGGGATATCGACGTCTCGGAGGCCGGCCTTGTCGTGGCCGTAGACGGCACGGGGATGATCTGCGAGTACGACCTCCGGGGCATGTTGCTCTTCGCCTTCGGTACCCTCGATCAGGGCGAGCAGCGTCTCGGCTCGCTCCGCAACCCGACCGCCATCGCACGCTATCGGGACTGCCTTTACATCCTGGACAAGGACAAGAACGCCATCGTCGTGTACCGCGCCACCCGCTTTGCCACGCTCGTCCACGAGGGCGTGCGGCTGTACACCGAGGGCTTTTACCGGGAGGCGAGGCCCTACTTTGAGCAGGTCCTGGACTATAACGCATCCTACCGCATGGCCTATCAGGCCATCGCCGACGCCTGCTTCAAGCAGGAGGACTATGCCCGGGCCTTTGTGAACTATCGCTACGCCGAGGACCGGAATGGCTACTCCGAGGCCTTCTGGGAGTTGCGCAACACCATACTGCAGCGTTACCTCGGCAGCGCCCTTGCCGCGCTCACTGGCCTGTGGGTGGCTCAGGGCGTCCTCAAGCACCTCGACCGGCGCACGCACTGGTCCGAGCCCATCAGGCGCCGGCTGCGGGGCCTGCGGCGGATACGCCTGGTGGACGATCTGGTCTTCATGTTCCGCTTCATCAGGCACCCCGCCGACAGCTTTTACTACATCAAGCAGGGCTCAAGGGGGAGCGTAGGTTTTGCCCTTCTCCTGTACCTCTGGGTGATCGCAAGCCGCCTGGCCTCGCTGTACCTGACCGGCTTTATCTTCAACCGGTACCCCCATCCCTCGGCCATCCGTGCGCAGAATGAGATCGTGTACGTTGCCGTGCTCATGCTGCTCTGGAATAGCGCGAACTATCTCGTCTCAACCATCTCTGATGGCGAGGGGCGCGTGCGGGACGTGGTCATCGGCACGGCCTACGCCCTCTTCCCCTACGCGCTCCTCTCGTTGCCGATCGCGCTCGTCTCCAACCTCCTCACCCTGAACGAGGTCTTTATCTACAGCTTTTCGGTGAACCTCATGCAGGCCTGGGCGGTGCTGATGCTCTTCATCATGGTGAAGGAGATCCACAACTATTCGGTCTCGGAGACCGTCCGGGTCTTGCTCCTGACACTCTTCACCATGGGTGTGATGGTACTGACGGGATACATCCTCTACGTCCTCTTCAATCAGCTCTTTGACTTTGTGCTGGCGATCCTACGCGAGGTGAGGTTGCGTGGCTGAGTGTCGGAAGGTCTTTATTCTGCTGCTGATACCTCTGATCCTGCTGCAGGGCCCACTGACACTGCTGGCTCGAGCGCGTGGGTCCGCCGCGCGCCCGCCCGCCGAAGGCATCCCAGCGTCCTACACCCTGGCGGCCGAGAACGCGACATTCCAGCTCTATGTGAACCACGCCACGCTGGCCTTCAAGGTTGTGGACAAGCGGAGCGGATACATCTGGCACTCCAGCCTGGACGAGGTGCAGAAGGGCGACCGCCTCAACAAGACCTGGCGGGCCTTTGCCGAGAGCGGCGTGAGCATTGACTATCTGGACGAAAAGGCCACGAGCCGTCGCGCCTCCATAACCCTCAGCGAGCACACGCTGGAGGTCAGGCCGATAGAGCAGGGCATAGAGGCACGCCTTACCTTTTCCGAGCCGGCCATCTCCCTCGGGCTGATCCTGCGCCTTGAGGAGGCCGGCGTGAGCGTCGAGGTTCCCTTTGCCACCATCGCCGAGGAGGGTAGGCTCAGGCTGGGGCAGCTCCATCTCTACCCCTTCATGGGCGCCACGCGGGGCGATCAGGTCGCTGGATACATGTTCATCCCTGACGGCTGCGGCACTTTGGTCCACTTTGCCGCCACGACCAAGGCCCAGAACATGTTCTACGGCCGCTACTACGGCGCGGACCTTGGGATGATCACCTCCCTGCCCTACGACCCGGCCGTTCGCCGCCCCTACCAGATGTCGATCCCCGTCATAGGGATGGTACACGGCGTCGGGCAGAACGCGTATATCGCCGTGCTCGAAAAGGGCGCCTCCTACGCCGAGATTCGCGCCCACCCCTCAGGAGTCACGACCAACTTCAACTTTATCTACAACGCCTTCATCTACAACGAAAGCTACTATCAAGCGACGAATCGGGCCGGCGCCGGCGTGACCGTCGTGCAGCGCCGGACGAATGAGTTCGATGTCGTCGTGCACTTCCGCTTTCTGACCGGCGAGGCGGCGGACTACGTGGGCATGGCGCGCAGCTATCAGCGCTATCTGGTCGAAAAGGGGCTGCTGCGCAAGGTTCCGGTCGCGAACCCCAATATCGGCGTTCGCCTGGAGTTTCTCGGCGGGGACAAGGAGCAGATCTTGCTCTGGAGTCGCTTCGCGCCGATGACCACTTTGGCGGAGATGGAGGAAATTCTCGCCGCGTTAGACGTTGCAAATCCGGAGGTCGTCTATTACGGCTGGCAGCCGCTCGGCGCGTCGAGCATGCCGCCGACGACGCTGCGGCTGGAGCGTGCGCTGGGCAGCGTCGCCGAGTTGACTGCGCTGGCGGAGCGGATCGCAGCGGCGGGCGGACATTTTTCGCTTTATCTGGACCCTCAGGGGGCTCTGCGCGAGGAGGCCGGCTATTCCCCGCGCAACGACTTAGCCATTGCGATCACCAACGTCAGCCTGACCGGCTACAACCGCAACCAC
>ENA-ORXB01002216-ORXB01002216.1-sediment-metagenome-genome-assembly--contig:-NODE-2216-length-17724-cov-3.530402_pt1 | contig 17724 bp, 17 predicted proteins | sample MGYA00237863_ERZ511475 | MGnify/ENA primary metagenome ERZ511475 (study PRJEB26305, sample SAMN06343858) | sediment metagenome | isolation source: hot spring sediment | place: Canada: British Columbia... | reverse complement strand
GCGACCGCCCAGGCCGCCGCGGCCGCCGCGGCGGCATCGTCCACGAGATCGGCCTTCGTGCCGACGACGAGGGCCGGCCGCCGCAGGAGCTCCGGGTCGTAGGCCCCGAGCTCGGCCCGCACCGTCGCGAGATCGGCCGCGGGGTCCGGCGAGGACAGGTCGACCACCAGCACGAGCGCCCGGCAGCGGCTCACGTGCCGCAGGAACCGGTGGCCGAGCCCCCGCCCCTCGTGCGCGCCCTCGATGAGCCCGGGCACGTCGGCGACGACGAACCGGCCGTCCGCCTCCGCCACGCCCAGGTTCGGCGCGAGCGTCGTGAACGGGTACGGGGCGATCTTCGGTCTCGCGGCCGTGAGGCGGGAAAGGAGCGTCGACTTGCCGGCGTTCGGCAGGCCCACGAGCCCGACGTCGGCGACGAGCCGCAGCTCGACGAACAGGCGCCGCTCCTCACCCGGCTCCCCCGCCTCGGCCGTCCGGGGCACCCGGTTGCGGGGGCTCGCGAGCGAGGCGTTCCCCCGGCCGCCGCGGCCGCCGCGGGCCACGACCGCCCTCGCCCCGGCGCCGACCAGGTCCGCGAGGAGCCCCTGCTCGTCCTCGACCCGGGTGCCGTCGGGGACGCGCACGACGAGGTCGGCCCCGTCGGCCCCGGTCCGGTTGCGGGAGCCGCCGGGGCGACCGTCCTCGGCCCGCAGGTGGGGGTGGTCGGCGAGGAAGGACAGGTCGTGGACGCCGGGATCCACCTCGAAGACCACGTCGCCGCCGCGGCCGCCGTCGCCGCCGTCGGGACCGCCGCGCGGCTTGTAGGGCTCGCGCAGGATCGAGACCGCGCCGTCGCCGCCGCGGCCGCCCCGGACGAACACCGTCACCTCATCGACGAAGCCCACGCCCCGATGCTCCCAGACCCGCGTACGAGATGATGGAGCCATGCTGGGGTCGGTGCGGGTGTGGGCGGTGGAGCTCGGGGCGGGTCCCCCGATCGAGCGCGAGGGCGCGCTCTCGCTCGAGGGAGCGGCGCTCCGGTTCGAGCCGACCGAGCCGGGGCGGCCGATCTCGCTGCCGCTCACCGACATCGTGCGGGTGCGCCGGGTCCGGGGTTCGCCCGTCCTCATGGTCGTGAGCCGCCGCGGCGCCGAGCGCGTCCGCACCGCCTTCTACTTCGTCCAGCCCCCGCCGCTCCCGAGCACCACGCCGGAGCAGGAGCCGCGCCTCGCGCTCCCGATGCTGCGCAGCCCGAGACGCAAGGCGCGCCGGCGCAACGTGAGCTACCTCGGGCTCATGAACCGGGAGTACAAGGGGCTCCTCGTCGCCTGGGAGCGCGCCGTCCGGGAGGCGGTCGCCGCGGCGCGCGCGACCGGAGCCTAGAGCGGCTGGACGACCGCGTAGCGACGGCCGCGCGAGCTCCGGAACGAGACCTGCCCGTCCACGAGCGCGAACAGCGTGTCGTCGCCGCCCTTGCCGACGCCCGGACCCGGGTGGATCCGGGTGCCCCGCTGGCGCACGATGATGGAGCCGGCGGACACGCGCTGTCCGCCGAACGCCTTCACGCCGAGGCGCTTGGACTCGGAGTCTCGACCGTTGCGGGAGGACCCGCCGCCCTTCTTGTGTGCCATCGCGTTCCCGAGGGTACCAGACGGACTACGAGCCGGCGGGCTGCTCGGCGGCCTCGGCCGGAGCCTCGGCCGGGGCCTCCACCTGGGTCCCTTCCTGTGCCTCCGGCGGCTCCGTCGGCTCCGTGGGCCCGGCGGCCTCCTCGGGCTCGGCCGCCTTCCTTCCCCTCGCCCCGAGGCTCACGTCCTCGATCCGGACGAGCGTGAGGAGCTGGCGGTGCCCCGCACGGCGGGCGTAGCCGGTCTTGTTCTTGTACTTGAAGATCCTGACCTTGTCGCCCTTGCGCTCGCCGAGGGGGGTCGCGGTGACGACGGCTCGCTCGAGCTCCTTCCCGACGTGGGTCCGCCCCTCGTCGTCGACCACCAGCAGGGGGCGGAACGTGATGGTCTCCCCGGCCCCGTGCAGGTACTCGACCTCGAGCACGTCGCCCGGCTGCACCTTGTGCTGCTTGCCGCCCGTCTTGATGACCGCGTACATGCCGTTCCTCCTCCCGATCGACCCCGGATCGGCGCCGACCGTCACTTCGCGTCGTAGGTCAGGAGCACGCCCCTGCCCTCGCAGGTCGGGCAGGTCTCCGAGAACGCCTCCAAGAGTCCACCAGACACGCGCTTGCGCGTCACCTCGAGCAGCCCGAGCGGGCTGATGTCGAACACCTGGCTCCGGGTCTTGTCCTGGGCGAGCGCCTCGCGCAGGGTCTCGATGACCTTCTTCTTGTTCTGCTCGAGCAGCATGTCGATGAAGTCGATGACGATCATGCCGCCGATGTCGCGCAGGCGCAGCTGCCGCGCGATCTCGCGCGCCGCCTCGAGGTTGGTGTTCACCACGGTCTCCTCGAGGTTCGTCTTGCCGACCGACTTGCCGGTGTTCACGTCGATCACCGTGAGGGCCTCGGTCCGGTCGATCACGATGTAGCCGCCCGAGGGCAGCCACACCTTGCGGTCGAGGCCCTTATGGATCTGCTCGACGATGTGGTACTCCTCGAAGACCGGCAGCGGGCCCTCGTGGAGCCGGACCTTCGGCAGCAGGTCCGGATCGGCCTGCCGCAGGTAGTCGGTGACGATCTGGTACACGCGCGGCGAGTCGGTGACGAGCTCGCGGAACTCCTCGTCGGTGAACAGGTCCCGCACGACCCGCACGGTGAGCTCCGGCTCCTCGTACAGGAGGGCGGGCGCCTTCGCCTTCTTCGCCCGCTTCTCGATCTCGGCCCACTCGGAGAGGAGCCGGCCGAGATCGGCGAGGAGCTGCTCCTCGGTGGCTCCCTCGGCGGCGGTCCGCACGATGAGCCCGTGGCCCTCCGGACGGATCTTCTTGTAGATGGCCTTCAGCCGCTTGCGCTCCTCCTCGGGAAGACGCCGGCTGATGCCGGTGACGTCCGAGTTCGGGACGAGGACCAGGTAGCGACCGGGCACCGAGATCTGCGCCGTGAGCCGCGCGCCCTTGCCGCCGATCGGATCCTTCGTCACCTGGACGAGGACGGACTGGCCGGGCCGCAGCACCTTCTCGATCCTCGGCGGGGAGCCCTCCAGGTCCTCCGGCGAGTAGTTCACCTCGCCCGCGTAGAGCACCGCGTTGCGTCCCCGACCGATGTCGATGAAGGCCGCCTCCATCCCCGGCAGCACGTTCTGCACCCGGCCGAGGTACACGTTGCCGACCATCGAGCGGGCGCCGATGCGCGTCACGTAGTGCTGCACGAGCTCCCGTCCCTCGAGCACCGCGATCTGATCCCGCTCGCCGTGCTCGGTGATGACCATGAGCTTGTCGGTGACGCGCGGCACGACCGGCAGCGGCTCCCGCCGACGGCGGGTCGTCGTGCGGGCCGCTCGCACCGACCGCCTGCGCAGGCGCGTCGAGATCTGGGCCTCGGCCTGCGCGGCCGCGGGGGCCGCCGCCGAGACCTCTTCCGCCGCCCCCGTGACGCGTTCGGCCTCTGCGGTCTCGCCTTCCGCGCCGCCCTCGGCCCCGGCCGCGGCCGCCTTCTTCCGGCCCCGGCCCCGACCGCCGCGACGGCGGCGCTTCCTCGGCGCGGGCTCGGTTCCCGCCGCCTCGCCGCCGCCCTCGGCCGGCTCGGCCGGGAGGACCGGTGCCGCATCGATCTCGACCGCCGGGGTCTCCACAGCCACGCTCTGCTCTTCCGTCATGGATGCTCCCTCCGCTCGTCGCGGCGCAGCGCGGCGGGATACGGAGCGGGAACGAGCGGGGCGCGGACGTCGAGCCCCGCCCGGGGTCGCATCCGACGAGGTCGGTGTGTCGTCTCCGGACGGAGTCGGCGGGTCGCCGACCCCCACGTCCGGCGCGTCTTCGCGCACGTGCAGGTTCCCGTCCCGGCGCCCGCCCGGCCTCCCGCGGCCCCCCGGGGTCCTTCCCCGGGCGCCGGCGGGGCCGTGGCCGCGCCACATCTCATCCCGCCGAGCCGCGGCGCCGGATGGCGCGCGCTCGACGGGCAAGCCTGCTGACAGCCTAGCAGGGCCGGGACGGACACCGGGCGTTGCTTGGAGGGCTAGTCCCGGGGGACTAGGCTCGGCTCCGCATGGATCCCGCGGGAACCCACTTCACGCCGGATACCGGCGGGGCGGAGCCCCGGCCGACACTCAGAGGTATGGAACGGGCGCTCCTCGCGCGGCCGACCCGGGTCCGCGTCCTCGTCGTGGACGACAACGACGGCTTCCGCGAGTCGCTCCTCGCGCTGCTCGACGCCGGCGACCTCGAGGTCGTCGGGGAGGCGTCGTCCGGCCTGGAGGCCCTCGAGGTCGTCGAGCACGTGCACCCCGACGTCGTGCTCATGGACGTCCGCATGCCCGGCCTCGACGGGATCGAGACCACCCGGCGGCTCAAGGCCGCCCACCCCGAGCTCGGCGTCGTGGCGCTCTCGGGCCACGAGGATCAGGACATCGTGCGCGACATGCTCGTGGCCGGCGCGAACGGGTACGTCCTGAAGGACTCGGACGGCGACGAGATCCTGAACGCGGTCGCCGAGGCGGCCGGGGGGCGCGGCCTCCTCTCGCCCGGCGTGACGCCGCGCGTGATCGAGGAGCTCACCGAGGCGCTGGAGCGGGAACGGCGCCGGGCCCGAGAGCTCGAGCAGGCCCAGGCGGCCCTCATCGAGCGCTCGGAGCGGCGGCAGCAGCTCGTCGCGCGCCTCTCGCACGAGCTGCGGACCCCCGTCACCGTGATCCTCGGCATGGCGCAGACGCTCGCGAAGGCGCCCGAGACCCCCGAGCGCGAGGAGCTGCTCGAGCGCATCATCGCCCGAGCCAGGGATCTCGCCCGCCTCGTCGAGCGGTTCGAGCTGACGGTCGACGCGCGGCTCAGCGAGCACGTCGACCTCCCCGCCCTCGCCCGCGAGCTCACCGCGGCCGACCCGCGGATCCACCTGGAGACCGGCCAGGGGATCCCGGAGGTCTCGCTGAACCCGGGGGCGGCCCGCAGGATCCTCGAGGAGCTCCTCGACAACGCCCTCCGCTTCTCGCCGGCGGGCTCGCCCGTGGAGGTTCGGATCGGCGTCGGGGACGGACGCGTCGAGGTCCGGATCTCCGACCGTGGCCCGGGGATCGAGCCCGAGGATCGCGAGCGGATCTTCGGGCCGCTCGAGCAGGTCGAGGACCTGAACGTCCGGGTGCACCAGGGGGCCGGGATGGGGCTCGCGCTCGCCCGGACCGCCGCCCGCGCGATGGGCGGCGACGTGACGCTCGAGTCCTCCGGCCCCGAGGGCTCGACCTTCCTGTGGACCGTCCTGCTCGACGGCTGAGGCCCGGGGGCCGCACGGTCAGGTCAGCCGGCGCATGTGGATGTTCAGCAGCATCCCGACCGCCACCGAGTTCGCGAGCAGCGAGCTCCCGCCGTAGGACACGAACGGCAGCGTGATCCCGGTGATCGGCATGATGCCGATGGTCATCCCCACGTTCACGAACATCTGGATCGCGAACATCGAGGCGATCCCCGCCGCGACGTAGGTCCCGAACGGGTCCTTCGCGAGGAGCGCGATCCGCAGGGCCCGCCACAGCAGCACGGCGAAGAGCAGGAGCATCGTGACGGCGCCGACGAACCCGAACTCTTCCCCGGCCACGGTGAAGATGAAGTCGGTGTGCTGCTCGGGGACGAAGTCCAGGTTCGTCTGGGTGCCGCGCAGGTAGCCGAGGCCGGTCAAACCCCCCGAGCCGATCGCGATCTCGGCCTGCTCGCGGTTCCAGAGCGCGCTCTCGCTCACGTTGGCGGGGTCGAACAGCGCGCGGACCCGCTCGAGCTGGTACTCGCGCACGAGACCGGTCTGGAGGGCCGCGACGACGAGCACGAGCGCGGTCAGCGCGAGCAGGGCGAGGTGCCGGGCCCGGGCCCCGGCCACCACGAGCACGCCGACGAGGATCGCGGCGAGCACGATCGACGTGCCGAGGTCCGGCTGGAGGAACACGAGGAGGGCCGGGAGCCCGGCGATGGCCGTCGCGCCGTAGACGTCCGGCAGCGAGAGCTCGTTGCCGGAGCGGCGGATCTCGGACAGGAACGTCGCGAGCATGATGATGAGCGCGACCTTCGCGAGCTCGGACGGCGTGAGCTGGAAGCCGAACAGCTCGAACCACCGCTGCGAGCCCTTCACCGCGGTGCCGAGCGGCGTCCGCACGAGCACGAGCAGCACGATGGCCGCCGTGTAGATCATCCCCGCGTACACCTTCAGGAAGCGGTAGTCGAAGCTCGCGGCCACGAGCACGACGACGAGCCCGAGGGCGGCGAACGTCGCCTGCCGCTTCAGGTAGAAGCCGGGATCGGCCCCGATCGCCTCGAGCGAGCGATGGGTCGCGGAGTAGACGAGCAGGAGGCTCGCGCCCATGAGCGCCACGACGACGAGCAGGAGGACCGGGTCGAGGTGGCGGATCGGCCGCCGCTCGGCGGCGACGTGACGTCCGGCGACGAGATCCATCAGTCCGTCCCCTCCACGCCCACCAGCGTGCTCCGCTCGAGCCCGTAGATGCCCTCGATGATGCTCCGGGCGATGGGGGCCGCGGTCGTCGATCCGTGACCGCCCTGCTCGACGACGACCACGATCACGTGCTCCTCGCCGTTCGCCTCGGTCATCGCGGCGAACCACGAGGTGTCCTGCCGCCCGAACACCTCGGCGGTGCCGGTCTTGCCGGCCACCCACACCTCGTCGAACGGGAACCCGGCGAAGGCCCCCGCCGCCGTCCCCGACCGCGGCACCTCCACGAGCGCGTCGCGGACGTAGGCGATGTCCGACGCCGGGAACGGCAGCCGCCGCTTGCACCGCGGCCGGAGCTCGCGCACCACCGGGCCGTCCGGACGCCGAACGCGGTCCAGCAGGTGCGGGGCGCAGACCCTCCCGTCGTTCTGGAGCGCGGCGTACGCGACCGCCATCTGCAGCGGCGTGACGAGGGTGTCGCCCTGGCCGATCGTCATGAGGATGAAGTCGCCCGGCACCCACCGACCCTCCGGGAAGAGCTTCGGGAACTCGCGGTGGATCTCGGCCTTCCACGCCGCGTCCGGCACGCGTCCGTCCTTCTCGAAGGGGAGGTCGATCCCCGTCGGGCGGCCGAACCCGATCGCGCGCAGGTCGCGCTGCAGGGGTTCGCGCGGGGGCTGGTCGTCGTTGCCGGGGATGCCGTCCGCGTTCGGCGGCGGGTAGTAGAGCTTCCAGTACTCGTAGCCCATCGGGTAGAAGACCGTGTCGCAGGAGACCGCGAGCGCTCGCGCGAGGCTCACGGAGCCGAGGTTCGCGGAGGTCCAGTTGCGGAACACGTACTGGATCGCGTTCGGGTTGCTCCGGTCGTAGGGGACGGTCCAGCTCGGCGGGCAAGGGTAGGAGCCGGTCGTGCTCACGATCGTCTGGCCCGGCGCGCCCCCCTCGGGCCGCGTGGACAGCGCCGAGAGCGCGACCCACGGCTTGTACGTCGACCCCGGCGCGTACTCGCCCTGGATCGCCCGGTTGATGAGCGGGTACCCCGTGTTGGCCGTGTTGAAACGGCGCTCGTACTCCTGCTGCGTCAGGGGGCGGGTGAACAGGCTCGGGTCGTACGTCGGCGAGGAGGCCATCGCCTCCACCGCACCGGTTCGGGGGTCGAGCACGATCACGGCCCCCGCGTTCGCGCGCAGGTGCGTGCCGGTGTTGGGGTCGAAGATCGAGCGGGCGGCCTCCATGCCCGCTCGGAGGCTCTCCTCCGCGAGCCGCTGGATCCGCAGATCGAGCGTGAGCTGCACGTCGTTGCCGGGCACCGGCGGCCGCTCGCCGACCTCGCCGAGGTTCCGTCCGGTGGAGTCCACGCGGTACTTCACGACCCCGTCCTCGCCCGCGAGCTGGAACTCGTAGACGGCCTCGACGCCGGCCACGCCGATGAGGTCCCCCGGATCGTAGTCGGCGAAGCGTGGGTCCTCGAGCTTGTCGGCGCTGATCTCGCGTAGGTAGCCGAGCACGTGGGCCGCGAGCGTCCCCTCCGGATAGGTCCGCACCGGGCGCTCGACCACCTCCACGCCGGGGAACTCGTCGGCGTGCTCGGCGAGGTAGAAGTACACGCGGCGCGGGATGTCTATCGCGAGCGGGACCGGGCTGAACGCGTAGTAGCGGGGATCGTCCAGGCGGGCCCCGAGCTCGGAGGCCGGCACGTGCAGCAGCTCGGACAGGCGCGCGAGGACCTCCTCGGTGCGGTTCCCCGCCTCCTGCCGGTTCATCGTCACCACCAGGCTCGGACGGTTGCCGACGAGGACGCGGCCGTGCGCGTCGAGGATGCGACCCCGTCGCGCCGGCACATCGACGAGCCGGACCGCGTTGGCGGCGGCCTCCCGCCGGTACTGCTCGGCCGCGAGCACCTGCAGGAACCACAGCCGGGTCGTGAGCGCCGCGAACATGAGCGCGACGAGCCCGGCGAGGACCCGCAGGCGGCCGGAGGTTCGCAGGTCGGTCACGGCAGCCTCACCACCGGACCACCTTCTGCGCGCGGGAGGCCTCGACGGCCCGACGGAGCACCGGGAACAGCAGCGGCGTGAGGATGGCGTTGTAGACGGCCGAGAGGGCCGCCACGCGCACGAGGTACGGGACCGAGACCGCGAGCTGCCCGAGCAGGAACGAGACCACCCCGTAGAAGAGGACCCCGGCGAACGTCCCGCCGGCGACGAGCCCGACCGGGAACAGCGGCGAGGGGCTCACCACGTACTGGCGGAGCAGCCCGACGACGTACCCGAGGAGCGTGAGCGTGAGCGCGGTGATGCCCTTCGGTTGGTCGAGCAGGAAGTCCTCGGCCATCCCGGAGGCGAACCCGGTCACGGCCCCCGCCGAGGGCCCGTCGAGGAACGCGAAGACGATCGTGACGAGGTACAGGAGCTCGGGACGGGCGCCGAGCAGCCGGAGGTCGGCGAAGACGGTCGTCTGGAGCAGGAGGGACGTCACGATGACGGCGGCGAGCAGCAGGGTACGTCGCACGGCCCAGGCTATCCCGACCCATCCGAGAGGACCACGAGCACCATGTCGAGCGCGGAGAAGTCGACGGCCGGCCGGACCGTCACGAACTTCTCGAGTTCGGCCTCGCCGGCGAGCACGTGGGAGACGGAGCCGATGAGGATCCCCGGCGGGTACAGGCCGCCGCCGACCCCCGGGATCCGGTAGCCGGCCGTCACGACGCGCTCGCCGGGCTGCACCTCGGTCGCGGGATCCACCAGGCGCATCCGCAGGTCCCGCTGCCCCTGCCCCTCCAGCAGCCCGGTCGCTCGCGAGACGTCCAGCCGGGCGGCGACCGCGGAGTCCGGATCGATGATGAGGCGGACGATCGCCGAGTCGGGTGCGACGCGGACCACGTGCCCCACCAGGCCGGCGGGGGCGATCACCGGCATGTCCACGCCGACACCGTCGCTCGAGCCCTTGTCGATCGTGATCGTCCACTCCAGGTTCGAGACGCTGTTCGCGATCACCTGCGCGCCGACCGTCCGCAGCGCCCCGAGCTCCTCGCGCAGGCCGAGGAGGGCCTCGAGCTGGCTCACCCGGGCGGCGAGGTCGGCGCTCGTCGCGACCTGTGCCTCGAGCTCGGCCACGCGCGCCCGCAGCGCCTCGTTCTCGGCCCGGATCGACGGCAGCCGCACGAGCGTCGAGACGTAGTTCCCTATCGGCTTCGTCACCTTGGACACCGCGTCCTGGAGCGGGCTGATCGCGGCGAGGGCGGCGTCCCCGGCCGCCGCGAGGGGGCCGTGGGGCCCCTGCCGGTAGTCGACGGTGATGGTGACGAGGGAGGCCGACACGAGCATCAGGACGAGGAGCCGCGCGCTGCGGGTCCTCGAGGGCAGGGCCACGGCGGCCCTACCTTCTCGACGGGCTCACCAGGACCCGCTGGAGGACCTCGAACTCCTCGAGGCACTTCCCGGAGCCGATCGCCACCGAGGACAGAGGGTTCTCGGCGATGCGGACCGGCATGCCGGTCTCGTGCCGCAGCCGCTTGTCGAGGCCTCGCAGCAGCGCCCCGCCGCCCGTCAGGACGATCCCACGGTGCATGATGTCGCCGGCGAGCTCCGGCGGCGTGCGGTCCAGGGTCGCCTTGACGCTGTCGATGATCGCGGTGACCGGCTCCTCGATGGCCTGGCGGATCTCGCCGTCGGTGATCTGGATCGTCTTCGGCAGCCCCGAGACCAGGTCCCGGCCGGGGATCTCGGCGACGAGCTCCTCCTGCATCGGGTACACCGACGCGATCGCGAGCTTGATCGCCTCGGCGGTCCGCTCGCCGAGCAGGAGCGAGTACTCCTTCTTCACGTAGTTGATGATCGCCTCGTCGAGCTCGTCGCCGCCCACGCGCAGCGAGGTGGAGGTCACGATGCCGCCGAGCGAGATCACGGCCACCTCGGTCGTGCCGCCGCCGATGTCCACGATCATGTTCCCGGCCGGCTCGTGGATCGGCAGGCCCGCGCCGATCGCCGCGGCCATCGGCTCCTCGATGATGTACGCGCGGCGCGCCCCGGCCGCGATCGCCGCCTCCTCGACCGCCCGCTGCTCGACCCCGGTGATGCCGCTCGGGACGCAGATCACCACCCGGGGCTTCGCGAGCAGCCGACGCTTGTGCACCCGCTGGATGAAGTACCGGAGCATCTTCTCGGTCACGTCGAAGTCGGCGATGACGCCGTCCTTCAGCGGGCGGACCGCCTGGATGTGCGAGGGCGTCCGGCCGATCATCCGCTTCGCCTCGTTGCCGACCGCGAGGATGGCGCCGGTGAGCGTGTTGATCGCGACCACCGAGGGCTCGTTCAGGACGATGCCGTGCCGCCGAACGTAGACGAGCGTGTTCGCGGTTCCCAGGTCGACCGCCATGTCCTGACCCAGGAACCCGAGGATCCCCTCGCCGCCCGCGCGGCGTTCGGCGGGGGAACGGGGAAGTCCGCGACGCACCCTCTCGGCCATCGGTTCTCGGCCTTTCTACCCGACCCGGCGGAGCCTGGCAACCCTCGACTGTGCGTTGAGAGCACCCTCAAGTCTCGACATCGACATCCGTACCGAACCCTCGACCGCAGGCTCCGAGCCGGCTCCGACGGCCGGCTCATCATGAGGATGGACCCGCAGCTGAGGTACGGTGTGACGGTCGGTGCAGGCGCCGAGCGAAGGGGGTGGGTGTGGACAGACGTGGCATCGCGGTGGTGTTCCCCGGGCAGGGGTCGCAGTTCCCGGGCATGGCCGACCCCTGGACCGGGCACGAGATGGGGCGACGGGTGCTCGAGCGAGCCTCGGCGGCGCTCGGCCGGGACGTGGTCGAGGGTTGCCGGGACGAGGAGGCGCTCGCGCGCACCGACTTCGTCCAGCCCGCGCTCCTCGCCTGCGGGGTTGCGGCCTTCCGGGCGCTGGAGGCCGAGGGATGCGCCCCCCTCGGCGCCGCCGGCCACTCGCTCGGCGAGCTCACCGCGCTCGTCGCGGCCGGCGCGCTCGAGCTCGAGGACGCCCTGGAGGTCGTGATCGTCCGCGGCCGCGCGATGGCCGAGGCCGGCGCGGCGCGCCCCGGCGCGATGTGCGCGCTCCTCGGCGTCGGGCCCCAGCAGGCGGCCGAGCTCTGCGAGCTCGCCCGCGGCGAGGACGTCCTCGTCGTCGCGAACGAGAACTCGCCGCAGCAGGTCGTCCTCTCCGGCTCCGTCGAGGCGGTGGAGCGTGCCGAGGCGCTCGCGGCCGAGCGACGGATCCGCGCGGTCCGCCTGAAGGTCGCCGGCGCCTTCCACTCCCCGCTCATGGAGCCGGCCGTCCGGCCCCTCGCCGAGGTGCTCGACCGGGTCACCTTCCGCGCGCCCGGCTTCCCGATCGCCGAGAACGTGACCGGCGAGCTCACGACCGACCCCGAGGAGCTCCGGGACCTCCTCAAGCGTCAGGTGGTCTCGCCGGTCCGATGGAGCCGCTGCGTGGAGGCCCTCGCCGCCGCCGGGGCCGACACCTTCGTCGAGGCCGGGCCCGGCGACGTCCTGACCCGGCTCGCCAAGCGCATCGTCCCCGGCGCTCGGGCGGTGGCCGTCGGCTCCCCCGATACCGCCGCAGCCTTCGCGCGTGGCGCCTGAACGACCGTGGGCGCCCACCGGGCATCGGCGCCGGTCGAGCGCTATCCTCAGACGTCCACCGGGATGCCGAGGAGGGGACCTGTGACCGCGGGGCGCCACGCCACCATCGCCGGGGTCGGCTCGCACCTGCCCGAGCGGGTCGTGCCGAACGCCTGGTTCGAGCGTCTCGTCGAGACCAGCGACGAGTGGATCCGCGAGCGCACCGGCATCGCCGAGCGCCGCTTCGCGGCCGAGGACGAGGCCACCTCGGACCTCGCGGTCGCCGCCGTGCGCCGCGCGCTCGAGGACGCGGGCGTCGCGCCCGAGCAGGTCGACCTCATCGTCTGCGCCACGCTCACCCCCGACACCCCGATCCCCGCCACCGCCGTCTGGGTGCAGCGCAAGCTCGGGCTGTCCTGCCCCGCCTTCGACGTGAACGCGGCCTGCGCCGGCTTCTCCTACGCGCTGTCGACGGGCGCCGCCTTCATCGGCTCCGGTGCCGCCGAGACCGTGCTCGTGATCGGCGCCGAGGTGCTCTCGCGCGTGATGGACTTCTCCGACCGCAGCACGTGCGTGCTGTTCGGCGACGGCGCCGGCGCGGTCGTGCTCCGCCCGTCGGAGGTCCCCGGCATCATCGGCTCGGTGCTCGGGGCCGACGGGACCGCGGCCGAGATCCTCATCATCCCCGCCGGGGGCTCGGCCCGACCGGCCTCGCCCGAGACCGTCGCCGCCCGGGACCACGCGATCCGCATGCCGGCCGGCCGGGAGGTCTTCAAGCGAGCCGTCGTCGAGATGGCGAGCGCCTGCCGCGAGCTGCTCGACAAGGCCGGGTACACCCCGCAGGACGTGGACGTGCTCATCCCCCACCAGGCGAACGCCCGCATCATGGTCGCCGTGGCCGAGCGCCTCGGGATCGGGCCCGACCGGGCGATCGTGGACGTCGCGGAGGTCGGCAACACCTCGGCGGCCTCGATCCCGATCGCGCTCGACCGCGCGTACCGCGCCGGCCGCGTTCGGCCGGGCGACCTGGTCCTGCTCACCTCCTTCGGCGCCGGCCTCGCCTGGGGGGCCACCCTGATCCGATGGACGCACCCGAGCCCATGACCGAGCCGAGCAAGGTCGCCGTCGTCACCGGAGGCTCGCGCGGGATCGGCCGCGCGTGCGCCGAGGCGCTCGCGGCGGCCGGGTGGCGCGTGGCCGTCGGCTACCGCACGAACGAGGCCGACGCCAAGGAGACGCTCGACGCGATCGAGCGGGCCGGCGGCGTCGGCGCCGTCGTGCCGCTCGACGCCCTCGACGAGGGCTCGGTGCGCGAGGCGTTCGCGCGGGTGGTCGAGACCCTCGGGCCCGTGACCGGCCTCGTGAACAACGCCGGCTTCAGCCAGGACGGGCTGCTGCTGCGCTACCCGATGGAGCTGTACGACCGGACGATGGACACGAACGTGCGCGGGGCGTTCCTCGCGACCCAGGCGGCCCTGCGCACGATGCTGCGCGCGCGCTGGGGCCGGATCGTGAACCTCTCCTCGGCCGTCGCGCTGCGCGGGAACGCCGGCCAGACCGCCTACGCGGCCTCCAAGAGCGCGCTCGTCGGCTTCACGAAGTCCCTCGCCCGCGAGGTCGGGGGCAAGGGGATCACCGTGAACGCGGTCTGCCCGGGCCTCCTGGACACCGAGATGACCGCGCACCTCACCGAGGAGGCACGCGCCTACTACCTGGACTGGACCCCGATCGGGCGCACCGCCCGGCTCGAGGAGGTGGCGGCGGTCGTGCGCTTCCTCATGTCCGAGGAGGCGAGCTACGTGAACGGCGCGGTGATCCCCGTGGACGGCGGGCTCACCGCCTGATCGCCGGGCTGGTCGCCCACGCCCGGAGCCCCTAGCATGGTGCGACCGAACCCCGAAGCCAAGGAGGATCCATGGACAAGGCAGAGATCGAGGCGCGGGTCCGCAAGGTGCTCGCCGAGCAGCTCGCGGTCGACGAGTCCCAGGTCGTGCCCGACGCCCGCTTCGCCGAGGACCTGAACGCCGACTCCCTCGACCTCGTCGAGGCCGTCCTCGCCCTCGAGGAGGAGTGGAACATCGAGATCCCCGAGGAGGAGATGGAGAACGTGAAGACGGTGGGTCAGGCGGTCGCGCTCGTCGCGCAGAAGCTCGGCATCTCCTGAGCCCGTGGCGGGTCCTGGTTCCGTGGGCAGGCGGGTCGTCGTCACGGGGATCGGCCCGGTCACGCCGGTCGGCACCGGCGTGGACGCCTTCTGGGAGGGCCTGACCGGCGGCCGCAACGGCATCCGGAAGATCACCCGGTTCGCCACCGAGGACCTGCCGGTCACGCTCGCCGGTGAGGTTCCCGACTTCGACCCCTCGGCGTGGCTCGACCCCAAGGAGGCGCGCCGGACCGACCGCTTCACCCAGTTCGCGCTCGCCGCTGCGAAGCTCGCGATGGAGGATGCGGGGCACCCCGAGCCCGCCGCCGAGCGGGCAGGCGTCGTCTTCGCCACCGGCATCGGCGGCGTCGAGACGCTCCTCACGCAGCACTCGGTGATGCTGGAGCGGGGCGCGGGACGGATCTCGCCGTTCATGGTGCCGATGCTCATGGCCAACGCCCCGGCCGGGCACATCGCGATGCTCTACGGCTTCACCGGCCCGAACCTGTGCACGATCTCGGCGTGCGCCTCCTCGAACCACGCGCTCGGCGAGGCGATGCGGCTGATCCGCGACGGCTACGTAGACCTGTGCATCGCCGGCGGATCCGAGTCGGCGACCCTGCCCCTCACCGTCGCCGCCTTCGCGCAGATGACGGCCCTCACGAGGAACCCCGACCCCGAGACCGCCTCGCGCCCGTTCGACGCGGAGCGCGACGGCTTCGTGCTCTCCGAGGGGGCGTGCGCGCTCGTCCTCGAGGCGGAGGAGCACGCCCGCGCCCGCGGCGCGCGGATCTACTGCGAGGTCGCGGGCTACGGCGCGAGCGCCGACGCCTACCACATCACCGCGCCGGACCCGAAGGGCTCGGGCGCGGCGCTCGCGATGCGGCGGGCGCTCGAGGACGCCGGCGAGGATCCGAGCGCGGTCACCTACGTGAACGCCCACGGCACCTCGACCCCGCTGAACGACGCCTCCGAGACCGTGGCGATCAAGGCGGTCCTCGGCGACCACGCCCGCCGGGTCGCCGTCTCCTCGACGAAGTCGATGACCGGGCACATGCTCGGCGCCGCCGGCGCCGTGGAGGGAGCCGCGTGCGCGCTCGCGATCGCGAACGGGGTCGTGCCCCCGACGATCCACTACGAGCACCCCGACCCCGAGTGCGACCTCGACTACGTGCCGAACGAGGCGCGCGAGCTGCGGGTGCGTCTCGCGCTGTCGAACTCGTTCGGGTTCGGCGGCCAGAACGCCTGCGTGGCGTTCCGGGCGCTCTGAGCCTTCCGGGCGCTCTGCGCCTTCCGGGCGCTCTGCGCCTCTCGAGCGCCCGAGACCCTTACGGCACGTCCGAGCGGTAGAACGGCGCGCCCTCGAGCCACGCCCGGGTCGGACGCCCGCCGATCTCGGTGTCGAAGGAGATCCGGCTGGGCGTGGGCGGCGGACCGACCGCGAAGGACCGGTCCGGGAGCGGCACGAGCGGCTGCACGTCGGCGACGTCGGCCGAGCTCCCGAGCATCTCGAGCCACAGCCCGTCCCGGCGGGCGAACACCTCGAACCCCGGGGCCCACGGGTTCCAGCTGCGGTACCGGCCGGTGAGCGCGCGGTGCTCGGGCGAGGGCTCCTCGCCCTCGCCCTCGGGTCGCCCCGGCGCGCGCAGCCACCGCGGCCCCCAGCGGAGCTCCACGGTGCGGCCGCTCTCGCGGACGACCTGCAGGGCGGAGCGCTCGCGGGCCGGGTCGTCCACGGCGAACCGGTCCGGCCCGAGCGGCACGAGCACCGCGGGGTCGCCGTCCTCGATGAGGATCAGGCGCTCCCCCTCCGCGCGGAGCTCGAGCTCGCCCCGCTCGTCGGCGAAGCGCCCGGCGAGCGCCTCGGCCCCCGGCACGCGCTCGCGCGGCTCGGGCTCGGGGACCGGCGGGAGCGGCTCGCCCTCGCGAGCCGCAGCGAGGCACGCGAGCGCGAACCGCACGAGCTCCAGGCGCTTGCCGAAGCCCGAGTTCATGAGCGCCACGGCGCCGACCCCGGCGCGCGGGTCCACGAGCAGGTACGCGGTGAAGCCGATCATCCCGCCGGAGTGGCCGAGCAGGTCGCGCTCGCCGCGGACCCACTTCAGGCCGTAGCCGTAGACCTCGCCGGGCGCCTCCGGATCCTCCGCGAAGGGGGTCGTCATGCGCTCGAAGCCCTCGGGGCTGAGCACGCCGCGGCCGCCGTGCAGCAGCAGCCGCGCGTAGCGGGCGAGCTCGTCGGCGGTCGCGCAGATCGTCCCGTCGGCCGTCGCGCTCTCGAACCAGGGGGACGGCGCGAACCCGTGCCGCGGCAGCCAGGGGCGGTCGCCGAAGGGCGAGGCGTACCCGACGGCCAGGCGCTCGCGGACGGCGTCGGTGATGATCACGTCGACCTCGCCCATCCCGATCGGCTCCATGACCCGCTCGCGCACGACCTCCCACCAGCGCCGCCCGGTCACGGCCTCGAGCACGAGCCCGAGCGCCTTGTACCCGACGTTCGAGTACCGGAACCGCTCCCCCGGCGGCCAGCCCGCCGGCGTCTCCCGCAGCAGCCAGACCTCGTGGGTCGCCTCGCCGGTCGCGTCCATCCCGCAGACGATCCCGGCGGTGTGCGAGAGCAGGTGGTGCACGGTGATCTCGCCGAGCGGCGCCCGCACGGCGAACCACGGCAGGTACTCGGTCACCGGCGCGTCGAGCGCGAGCCTGCCGGCCTCGTGCTCCTGCAGGAGCGCCATCGCGGTGAAGCCCTTGGAGATCGAGCCGATCTGGAAGCGGTGGCGCTCGCCGACGGGCTCCTGGGCGTCGAGGTTCGCGAAGCCCCGGTGCAGCACGGCGATGGTGGCGTCGCGGTCGGTCAGCGCGAGCGCGAGGCCGGGCGTGTCGAACCGCTCGACGTGCCGGTCGCAGAAGGCCTCGATCCGCCGGACGGCCCGGTCGAGCTCGGCCATCGCGGCTCAGCCGAAGAACAGCGCGAGCTCCCGCTCCGCCGAGGCCGCCGAGTCGCTGCCGTGGACGAGGTTCTCGGTGATCTCCAGGCCGAAGTCCCCCCGGATGGTCCCGGGCGGCGCGGTCGCGGGATCGGTGGGGCCCATCATCGTCCGCAGGACCTCGACGGCCCGCTCGCCCTCCAGGCGCGCGACGACGACCGGCCCCGAGGTGATGAACGCGACGAGGTCCTCGAAGAACGGCTTCTCCCGGTGCTCGGCGTAGTGCCGCTCGGCGAGCTCGCGGTCGATGGTCATCATCCGCAGCGCCGTGATGCGCAGACCCTTGGCCTCCACGCGGCGCAGCACCTCCCCGATGAGGCCGCGGCGGACGCCGTCGGGCTTGACGATGAGCAGGGTCGACGATGTCATCCTCTGGGTTCCTCCAGGCGGCGGGCGTCCGCGACAGTGTACAGAGAGCCCGTCACGAGCACGAGATCGGAAGAGCGTCGTGTAGGGAAAGAGTGTAGATCTCGGTGGTCGCCGTATCATTAAAAAAAAAAAAAA
>ENA-ORXB01002215-ORXB01002215.1-sediment-metagenome-genome-assembly--contig:-NODE-2215-length-17732-cov-3.634494_pt1 | contig 17732 bp, 14 predicted proteins | sample MGYA00237863_ERZ511475 | MGnify/ENA primary metagenome ERZ511475 (study PRJEB26305, sample SAMN06343858) | sediment metagenome | isolation source: hot spring sediment | place: Canada: British Columbia... | reverse complement strand
AGCGGCAGAATTAGCTCTTACACCAGCAGCAATAACACAGATTGTAGATCCACTTGTTGATCAGGGTTATTTAGAGCGAACCAGAGATAAAAATGACCGCCGTGTTGTGTTGGTTACTTTAACAGAAAAAGCGCATGAAGTACTTGGGCTTATTAAAGGCAGGCGGACAATTCTTATGCGCGAGCTATTCTCGTCCCTTACGCAAGATGAAGCTTCTACTTTAGTGTCGCTAATCCAGAGATTAAAAAATTCGCTTGAGTCTTTAGATATAAACGCAGTTTTGGATTATCCAAAGGCGTACGAAACACGCAACTGGAGGTTGGAATTTGCTAACAAAACTATCATTAAAAAATAGCTCTATAGTTATTTTGCTGACTCTTTTAGTAATATTGGCAGGGGCCTTCGCGATTCCTCGTTTGGGAATTGAATTTTTACCTGAAATAGCCCCACCTGTTGTATCTATTGTAACGGTTTATCCAAATGCTTCGCCTGAAGCGGTTGCGCATGATGTCACCAAGCCAATTGAAGAAGCAGTTAGCTCCGTACCTTCGCTTGAAAAGCTTCGCTCGGTTTCAAACGAAAACGTATCAATTATAATTGCTGAATTTAGTTATGGAACAGATATGGATAAAACCGAGCAAAGGATAGTCCAAGAGGTAAATAAAATAAAGGGAGACCTACCGGATAGCATTGTTGAACCAAGAATCAGAAGATTCAATATGAACGATGCGCCAGTAATCTCGCTTAGCGTAACGTCTAAAGGTGGGCGGAGCGAAACAAGCAGGATAGCTAGGGATGTCATAAAGCCGGAGATTGAAAATATACCAGGTGTAGCATCGGTTGATATAAATGGCTTAGCTGAAAAGCGTTTTGAAGTCACTCTTAATCCAGATAAGCTTAAGGACAATAAACTATCAAGCATGCAAATTGTTCAGGCATTAAAAGCCAATAATCTTACGATGCCTGGCGGAGTTCTTGATATCGGTACAAAAAGTATCCCAATCCAAACAATAAGCCGCATTAAAACAAAAGCAGACCTTGAGAATTTAATAATCTCAGTTAGCGTCGATGATGAGAAGCTTAAGGAATTGCAAACCGACGCTCTTAAGAATTCACAATCAGCGCTAATGAAAGCCCAGGCAAACATGCTGAAGAAAATCCTCGGGGCGCAGCAAAAAGCTATAACGCAGCAAATGCAGGAGATGCTAAAGGGGATCTCAAGCGGCAAAATCGGCATTCCTCCAGGGATGAATATGCCAGGAGGTAGCTTACCCGAGGCGATACCTAGAGGTAGCATACCTGGAACACTGCCTAGCGGCAACCAACCCGGGACAGTGCCAGGCGGAACAATGCCGGGTTATCCAAGTGAAGGATCGCAGACCAGCACTGCACCAAGTACCACTCAGCCAGGCGAGCAGCCAACTGAAAATAAGACGTCTCTAAAGATAGGCTCTAACCAGAAGAGCAACTCAAATCAGGGGAGCAACTCAAAATTTGCATCATATGAGGGTAGTGGCTCAGGTTCCACCAGCTCGTTGCTGGTTAGTTCAAGCAGTATGGACTCATTTGGCTCGATGGGAGGTGGCTTAGCAGGAAGCAGCTCAGCAGGCTCTCTTTCTATGCTTTCGATGGGTGGCTCGAGCTCTAACAGCGATATTCCCATCAAAATCGTAAGACTCAAAGACGTTGCCCAAGTTTCTGAGGCATATGATTTTGGCTCATCTATATATCGTATGAATAAAAAGCCAAGCATTGGAATTGATATTAGGAAAGGTTCAAGGCAAAATACAGTGGCAGTAGCTGATGCTACTGTTGCAAAAATACCAGAGCTTGAAAGAAAGGCTGGTAGCGGCACAGACATTGTTGTCACCAACAACCAGGCAGAATATATTAAAAATGCTATCAATGGGATGGTCCGTGAAGGATTGCTGGGTGCGCTTTTTGCTGTGTTGGTTATCTTTTTCTTCTTGCGGAATTTAAGATACACGTTGGTTTCAGCAATCTCGATCCCATTATCTGTCATTATTGGTCTTGTCTTCCTTTACGTAGCGAACATTTCGCTAAATTTGTTTACGCTCGGCGGAATAACAATAGCAATTGGCCGCGTGGTAGATGATAGTATTGTTGTGCTTGAAAATATCTTTAGACGCATGCAAACCATTGATGAGAAACGCCTTACGAATATTATAATCGGAACAGGAGAAGTTGCACGAGCTATAACCGCTTCAACTATAACGACGGTTGCTGTATTCCTGCCGCTTGGGTTTGTTAAAGGATTTGTTGGTGAACTATTTAGGCCATTTGCTTATACTGTTACGCTGACTCTTCTTGCATCACTTTTGGTTGCGGTGACCATAGTACCGCTTCTTGCTTCAAAATTAGCGCCATCTAAGAGAGCTGGACATGCGGGGCAAGATACCTTCCTTAAACGGACCTATATTTCAATGCTTAAGTGGTCGCTTAGAAGAAAAGCATTTGTAATTGTAGTCTCTCTAATGCTTTTAGCAGTAAGTCTCGCGCTGATTCCATCTATACCTAAAAATTTTATATCTCAATCAAACACCGGCACTTTCACAATAAGCATCGAAATGCCAGTTGGTACATCGCTTTCAACTACATCGGATGTTGCTTCAAAAATTGAAGATATTCTTACTAAAGATGAGCGGATTGAATCGTTTAGGACAGTTATTGGCAGCTCCCAAGGCTCATTTGCAAGCGGGGGCGGTAGTGACACCGGATCAATATTTGTAAAGGTTAAAAAAGATTACAAGGACGACAAGGCTCGCGTTGTTGAGGACGTTCGCAAACGCGTAACAAATATCGATCATTCTGCAAAAATAGCTGTATCTGGAGCGGAACAAGTAGCAGGTATGAGCAACACCATAGAAGTTAACTTATCTGCCAACTCGTATAATGATTTAAAAGCAGCAAACGCTGTATTAATGAATGCGCTCTCCAAGGTTAAGGAGATTTCTAACGTAAAAAGCAATCTCTCTGAGTCGAAATCCGAGTTATGGGTTGAGGTTAATGAAGTTGAGGCTATGAAGCAGGGGTTAACGGCCATACAAGTAGCAGCAGCTGTAAGAGGTGCTGTAAATGGCGAGAGTGCAACTACTATAGAAAGTGGTGGCTCCTCAATCGATGTCATAGTTCGGCTAGATAAAAACCGGGTAAAGGATAGGGACACGCTTGCCTCGCTAACTCTTCTCTCGCCAATGGGCAAGGTCATCCGCCTTGATTCAATTGCAAAGGTTGGAATGGCCAATGGGCCTGTAAACATCACACGAATAAACCAGGAAAGATCGGCGACTCTTACTATGGAGCCGGTTATTAAAAACACAGGAGCTGCATCTAGAGCTGTAAAGGATGCCGTTAAAGATACCAAACTGCCAGCTGGCGCGTCTGCACATGTCGGTGGTGTTACAACAATGATGGAAGAAGGTTTCTCATCAATGGGAATGGCGCTTGTAGTTGCAATTGTGCTGGTCTATATAGTTATGGTTGGGACTTTCCGATCACTTCTACATCCCTTTACCATGATGTTCTCGCTGCCGCTTGCGGTAATTGGAGCATTTATAGCATTGTTTATAACTGGGCGAGAGCTAGGTATGCCATCGATGATTGGCCTTTTAATGTTAGTTGGTATAGTTGTAACCAATGCGATTGTTTTGCTGGATTTAGTTCAGCAGCTTCGTGCCAAAGGTTATGCAGCTTATGAGGCAATAATTCAGGCTGGTTCAACTAGAATGCGCCCGATTTTAATGACAGCGCTTGCTACGATCTTGGCGCTGGTTCCGATGGCCGCAGGAAGAACCGAGGGAGGAATAATTTCTGCTCCACTAGCAACAGTTGTTATCGGAGGCTTGCTGACATCAACTTTCTTGACACTCGTAGTAATACCAGTGCTTTATATGACATTTGATTCGTTGCGCAACCGGTTTGGTATTGCTGATACATCTTTTGCCGAGCCCTCTGAGATTGCTTGATACTTATCCTTCAAACTGCCAGCAGCCCACACGTAGCTTTCTTAAGCCATTAAATTCGCTCGGTATAGCATTGTAGTTTCTAGGGGCTATATAATGCATTATCTTGTTTATATGGCTATGGTCGCCAAGTCTAACAACTCTTGATTGGTAGTTAAATTCATATGAATCTATAGCAAGCTCTTTCAAGATGTGCTCAACCTCAATTACACTCCAACAACTCGGATGATTCTTTTTTGAAAAACCCACCAGGTTAAAGATCCTTCTTAAACCGGTTGCCTTTTGCATTTGACTGCACCTCCTGATTTCCATTTGTTTTAAGTTCTCCTGGTTTTATCATAAGGCGATAAAGTAATACTGGTAATAAAAAATTGGTTAGCGTGCTCTTTTAAAGACCAACGGTATTTTTAAGGGTGTATGCGGTATAACTCTTGCTTGAGCTATATGCTGCACCACACACCTGGCCAGTCACGTGTTGTTTTTATGCGCCAACATTTAAGTTTCTGGACAAATTTTCTGGGCAAGGGTTTAAAGGAGGGCACTAATAAATTTTGTAAGAACTATGCAAGGAAAGCCTATCAAGCGCAAAGCTGGTTTATCAGGCGTACGGATTGTTTGTAAAAATAAAGCTGGAGGGATAAAAGGGTATGAAAGCGTATATTGGCGATGAGGAAGCAGGAGCTGCTATTGTTGTTGGCGTGGAGGATGGCAAAGTAAAAGTTGCAAAATCAGTGACTTTGTTTGGTGGTAAAATAAGGGACGAGAAAGCCGTAGAGAGAGCTCATTGGCTAAGGTTTGATAAGCATGTGCCGCCCGGATGGCGAAGAGCCCCCGAATATGACGAGTTTGTAGAGCAGCTATACTTTGAGAAATTCCAGGCGAGAAAGCGGTTTAAGAGCACAGGCGGATAGAGCTTGCCCGTGCTTCTTAGATAAACCTCCGCCTCGCTGGCAGTATCCTACTTAGTGTCATAGCTTATATGTATTTTCAAGCACCAAGGGGATTGAAACGCAAAATCCCTAGAGTTGTATTAATGGCGTATAAATAAGATAATAATGCTCAGCTAAGGTTAGACCGAATCAGCGGGTAGGTATCCTAGCAACCTTTATGTAAGGGAATGATTGGTATGGGTAAAAGCTCAACTGCTGTCATGGAGCAGCCGAAAGAGCAAGAGTTTTCAAATGCGAGGCCTATTTGGATTGTTGTTTTACTTTACATAGCAACAGCAGGGCTATATTCAATATATTGGTTTTATCGTAACTGGTGGGAGCTAAAGAAACATAAAGGCTTGGAGATTAGCCCTCTGCTTAGAACACTGGGCCTTTTTGTGCCCATATTAAACACAGTGCTTTTCTTTATCCAATTTAAAAGAATCGAAGATTATGCAAAAGAAGTTGGCGTTAAAAGGACTTATTCTGCACTCATGCTAACGGGTGGCATGGTGATTGCTGCTTTTCTCTGGAGGCTGCCCGATCCGTATAGCCTCATAGCTCTTGTTGGCGCTGTGCCCATCGCGCTGGTTCAGGCAATGTTAAATGAATTCTGGCTCTATGAAAAGCCTATTCTTCCTATAAGAAAAAGTTTAACCACGGGGCAAATTGTTGTGCTGGCAATCAGTGCTTTTTTCTGGGTTCAAATCATTCCTAAAGTGCTGTGATTTTGGGATGAAAAGGCTAACTTCAAGAACCCCTCCTCTCAACCCTTAGTTTTTAAAAGAACATGCTTTATTTGTGAGTTATAATAGAGGGCATGGGAAGAGGAGAACTGAAGCTTTCATGAGAACAAATCGCAAGTTAGTTACCGCCTGTTTGATGGCTGCAATGTTTCTGTCAGCTATGGAGGTAAATATTGTTTCAACCGCCATGCCTACAATTGTTGGAAAGCTTGGAGGTTTTTCCCATTTCACTTGGGTGTTTTCGCTGTTTATGTTAACCCAAGCTGCATCAATTCCAATTTATGGAAAGCTTGCTGATCTGTATGGCAGAAAACCGGTATTTGCAGTGGGAATTGGTTTTTTTATCTTAGGCTCAGCTCTTTGTGGCTTAGCACATTCAATGCCGCAGCTAATTATTTACCGCGGCATTCAGGGATTGGGCGCAGGAGCAGTAATGCCCATTGCTATGACAATTATTGGAGACCTCTATCCAGGTGCTGAACGGGCAAGAGTCCAAGGGCTGTTAAGTAGTGTGTGGGCAATTGCAGCCATTGTTGGGCCAGCTTTAGGTGGAGTTATAGTTCAGACCATTGGATGGCCTTGGATTTTTGAGATAAATGTTCCTTTAGGGATATTGGCATCCAGCGGCGTCTTTCTTTTTCTGCATGAGAAGGCTAGCAGGCATGATCATGAAATCGATTATCTTGGTGCCTTCTTGCTGGTAGTTTCTGTAAGTCTACTTCTGTTTGGTCTTATGCAGGCAGGAACAAGATGGGATTGGTCATCACCGCAGATCATCGGCTTATTTTTTGGAGCAGCAATAGTTTTTGTTTTTTTCTTAAGAGTCGAGGCGCAAGCAAAGGAGCCAATAATTCCACTTTCATTGATGAATCAACGTATGATTCTGGTTGGAAATATCTGCTCAATCATAACAGGCGGACTAACCGTTGGCTCGTCATCGTTTCTGCCTACTTTTGCTCAAGGTGTTCTTGGCACCACTGCAATGATTGCTGGAACGACTATTATTACCATGTCCATTGGTTGGCCGATTGCCTCTACCCTGTCTGGAAAACTAATGTGGCGTTACGGATATCGCACAATAGAGATTTGGGGGATGGTTTTTTGCTTGGTTGCCAGCGTCCTTTATTTAGTAATAAGTCCATCATCGGCACCGTGGTATATGTCTTTCTGTAGTTTAGTCATGGGTGCGGGGCTTGGTTTGGCAGCTACCACCCAAATCGTTTCTGTTCAGACTAGTGTTTCATGGAAACAAAGGGGAATAGCAACCAGCTCGGTTATGTTTTCTCGCATTTTAGGAAGTACTCTTTTAATCGCTGTGCTTGGTACCATTGTTGATTCATCTCTTATAAAGTCCCTATCTGGAACTTTTTTAACCAAGGCATTTGGCGCTGCTGATCCTGTTTCAATTATTAATTTACTACTTGATCCCGGGCGCCGCGCTTTAATCCCCGTTAACCATCTAGAAATACTGAAAAATGCTTTAGCTGGCAGCATTCACTTGACCTTTTGGGTTATACTGGCTTGCTCGGCTGCAGGTATTTTTGCATCACTTTATATGCCAAGAGGTGTGCCGGATGAGAATGGCCAGCTAATAAATAGCGTTTAACAGGGTATATAAAGCTAACGATATTTAGCGGATAAGAGAGGTTTAGCGTGTCTGAACGGAAATTTTCATCCGGGAGGCTCGGACTTTTAACGTTCTTGGCTGCTTTTGTCCTTGGAACGGTAATTTTTGTTAGTGCTGGGCTGCCGGCAGGTATTTTCTCTTCGGGCGGAGATAAGATTAAGCTACTAACTACTTCTATCGCAGGTTTTGTGGCATTGTTTGGAGCCACACTTGCTATATCTTCGCCCTTTATTGGCCTAACGATTTGGCTTGTTGACGCCGCTTTTAAATCTGCGGTGGAGAAAAAGGGTGAATAATATTGGATGTTGAGCTAAGTAGTAAAAAGTTCGTATTTCTTGGTGATGTGATGCTTGGCCGGGGTGTTAATGAGACGTTTCGGGATATGCCTCCGCGCCATGTATGGGGCAATACCTTTGATATTATTAGGTCAGCCGATTTTTCGCTTATTAACCTGGAATGCGCATTGACCTACCATGAGAAAGAATGGGAAAAGACCCCGAAAGTATTTTTTTATAAAGCAGACCCCGGTCCAGCCATGGTTGCCTTAAATGAGGCAAATATCTCGTGCACATGTCTTGCTAACAACCACACCTTAGATTTTCAGGAAGATGGTTTGGTTGATACCATAAGATATCTTGATGATGCTGGAATTTGCAGAGTAGGCGCAGGAATGAATATTGAGGAAGCTGGAGCACCGGTTTTTCGAGACGTTGGTGAGGTGACCGTTGGCCTGGTTGCTTTTACAAATAACGAGCCTGCTTTTGCTGCCACTGAAGATAGCCCTGGTGTAAATTATGTACCGCTATATCTTGGCCTTGGTGCTCTTGGTCCAATTCGAGATGCGATTAAAAGAGCAAAGCGATTATCTGATTTGGTAATTGTTTCGGTTCATTGGAGTCCAAATATGGCATTTTATCCGTCGCTTGATTTTCGTTTGGCAGCGCATGCAATGGTGGATGCAGGTGCTGATGTAATTCATGGCCACAGTGCTCATAACTTCCAAGGCGTTGAGCTATATAGAGGTAAGCCTATAATGTATAGTACCGGTGATTTTATTGATGATTATGCTATTGACCCTATATACCGCAATGACTGGTCTTTTATCTTTATCTTAAACCTTGATGGAAACAGCATTGAAAGCATTGATCTTATTCCTGTACACCTATCTTATACAGAAACCAATCTCGCAACTGGCCGAGAATTTATCGAGATAGCAGAGCGCATGGAGAATTTATCAGAGGAGTTTGGAACAAGGGTCGTGTTGTCAAAAAATAAGTTGACCATCCCTATTATGGAGGAGAGGGCAGCAGGAACGATCTAGTACAGGAACACTATAAATCCTGCGCACGGTTTTTCTGTCATTGCGAGCGAAGTGAAACGAAGTGCGGCAATCTCCTTCGACTTGCACTAATTTCTGAGATTGCCTCGTCGCTGTCGCTCCTCGCAATGACAGGGGTGCGGGAATTAAGATGAAATGGTACTAGGATTGCTCAATAGCCATAAGAATAGCCTTCTTTACATCTTGAATTTGTTCTTGGTCATCTAATTTTTGCCCGTAGATATCCCAGACATAGAAGACGTCAATAACTTTATCCACGTTTGTTGAGACTTTGGCTAAATGAATATCAAGGCTTAGGTCGTGCATTGCTCTTGTAATAGAGTAAAGCAGACCTATTCTATCCTGCGCGTGCACTTCTATTATTGTGTAAAAGTCAGAGGATTGATTATCGATCTCAACTTTTGATGGCTTCTTAAGAACTTCCTTTGACTTGTATCTTTTAGCTTTTTCCGCAATGCGGTACTCAAGTGAGATTTTTCCTTCAAGCGCCCGCTCTATGTCTTTTTTAACTTTGTCCCATCTGTTGTCACCAACGCCATGTTTGTTCTTAAAATAATCTTCAACCTTAAATATATCAAGCACTACTCCGTTGCTTCTAGTATATGCCTGAGTGCCAAGAATATTTATGCCATGCAGAGCTAGAACACCAGATGTTTTATAGAATAGGCCAGGATGATCTTTTGCAACCAGGGTTAGCTCATATACACCTTCGTCTCGCCTGATATCAACGAATACGCTCTCGTCGCTAATCCTCATGAGTTCAAAATGCCGTGCAATATCTTCTGGGTCTTGGGCTAAAAGATATGAGTGAGGCATTTGTCTTATAAAAAGCTCAATTTCATCTTCAGAAAAACGATCAAGAAGAACTTTTCTTACTTGTAAAACCGTTTTTTTCATTTGCTCGATGCGCTTCTTGCTTGTATATTCACCGCCTCTAATGACGCGAAGAGCTTTTAAAAAGAGTTCCCTTAGGAGACTATCCTTCCAGTTATCCCATGCCTTTGGGCCGGTTGCAAGCGAGTCAGCGACCGTTAAAACATAAAGCATCTTAAGTTTCTCCTCATCGATAATTGTTTCCGCAAGGTCGATTATTATATCCTCGTCGTTTAAGTCGCGGCGTGTTGCCGTGTCTATGAGTAGCAAATGGTTATCAACTAAGAAACTTACTGTTTTTACGTCTTTTAAAGGCAGTCCCATGCGCGTACATATATCACTTGATATTTTTGCTCCGCGTTTGCCGTGTCCCTTTCCAAAACCCTTGCCAATATCATGCAGAAAGCCAGAAAGGAGAAGCAGATCTTTACGATTGATTTCGTTATAAATTTGCCTTAGCAGCGGATTGTCGCTATCAAAAGCCCCAGCACCTATTTTCTGTATTTCAGCGACTGTTAAGAAAAGGTGCATGTCAACGGTATAAAGATGGTATGAATCATATTGAGAGAGGCAGCGCACAAAATCCCATTCAGGTATATGATAGGTTAGAATTCCCAGGTAACTCATGATCTCAAGAGAAGAAAGTGCGCTATGGCCAGCCGCCAGAATTCTAAAAAAATCCTCTCGCATACTTTGATTCCAATTAGCTGGGGAGTTGCTCTTGCTAATTCCCTCCCGCAAAAGACCAATTCTTCTATAATCGATAGGAAGATTTTCTTCAATAGAGCGTCTAAATAATTTAATTTCAGCGCTAGGGTATTCAAGAGTTGCAGATGGACTTGACAGCGAAAGCTTGCCATCAGACACCATAATTCCATCGTTTGGCGTTTTAGTGCAGTGTGAGCCTCTTTTGGCTGTTTTTTGTAAAAAATCTTCCTTTACCTGCTCCCAGAAGACTCTTGAAATTAAATCAGTTGTGCTTGTGTGACTGTAAAAAACTCTCATAAACTTTTCAATTCCAGAAATACCGTTTTCATCTTTAAAGCCGAGTGTTTTCGAGATTTCTAGCTGATACTCGAAAAGCAGGCGATCGTTCTTTCGGCCTGCTAGGTAATGCAGGAAGTTTCTAATAAGAAGCAGGAACTCATGGCTCTGTTCAAGAGCGTCTGCATCAAAATTGCTTATATAGTTGTGGGCAACAAGTCCCCTTATCGAGGAGCAACCAAGCAATCCTTTAGCAGCCCACAGGATAGCTTGCATGTCACGCAGACCCCCCTCGCCTTCTTTTAAATCTGGCTCAAGCAGATAGGAAACCTGCCCATATTGTTGGTAGCGGCGTTCGTTCTCATCGATTATGTTTTTTAAAAAGCGCTTTCCGCCTCGGGAGCGCACTTGCATTAGTAGGTCGTTTTGTAGGGATTGCAGAAGGTAAATATCGCCTTCCACTAGCCGAGAATCAAGAAGAGAGGTTTGTATCTCAAAATTGGTTGATGAAATTTGAAGGCAATCCTTAATAGTGCGAGTGCTATGGCCTATTTCAAGGCCTAAATCCCACAGTGGGTAAAAAATCTTCTCAGTGATTTGTGCTACAAGCTTTCTATCCTTTATCCGATGAAGAATCATGAGGTCAATATCTGAGAATGGGCAGAGTTCTTGCCTTCCGTAACTACCTAGGGCAACAATCGCAACCTTCTCAATACCTTGATTAGCTGATAGACCTAGCTCATTGAAGGCACTGCGGGCTAAAGACGTAATAATCTTATCTATTAAATCAGAATGCCTCCGCGCACGTATTCTTCCAGTTGGATTTTTTACGTGTTCTTCCTTAAGCTTGAAAAGATCGCTTAAGTATTCTTTAGCAGCTCTTAATGGTTCAGCCAGAAGGCCTCACCGTCCTTAGTCCTTAAATTGCATCGATGCCACGCTCTCCGGTTCTTATGCGGATAACATCCTCAGCTGGCAGGACGAATATTTTGCCATCACCAATCTTGCCAGTTCTTGCCGACCCCATAATGGCCTCAACTACCTGCGACACAAGGTCCTCGTCAACTATGACCTCGATCTTAACCTTCGGCACAAAGTCAACTCTATATTCAGCACCTCGGTAGATTTCCGTGTGTCCTTTTTGTCTACCAAAGCCTTTAACCTCATATGCGGTCAAGCCCTGAATGCCAATCCTGCTAAGGGCATCCTTTACATCATCAAGCTTAAACGGCTTGATAATTGCCTCTATCTTTTTCAATGACAAAACCCCCTTAATTATCTATTTCTCAGGTGTTAGAAATCATAGCCAACCTCGCTGTGTTGTGAAAGATCAAGACCTGTGAGCTCATCCTCATCAGCAATCCTAACACCAATCAGCGCGTTAATTACTTTAAGTATGACCATACTTGCTATAAATGAGAATATCGCAACAGTGAAAACACCAAGAGCCTGGATTTGCAAAAGAGATGCGTTGCCAAAGATTAAACCATCTTTAGCAGCACTATTGATTGCAGTTGATGCGAAAATTCCAACAGAGAGAGTTCCTAGCACTCCACCAACACCATGCACACCAACAACATCAAGCGAATCATCATAGCCCAGTTTAAATTTGAGCGATATTGCATAATAGCAAACTATGCCAGCTATAAGCCCAATCAAAAGTGCAGCTAATGGGCCAACAAATCCAGCTGCTGGAGTGATGGTTGCAAGACCTGCAATGGCTCCGGTAGCAGCGCCAAGCGTTGTTGGCTTGCCACCTTTTATCCATTCAGTTATAACCCAGCTTGCTGTAGCAGCTGTGGCCGCAACTTGAGTGGTAGCAAAAGCATTTGCTGCAAGTCCGCCAGCGGCAAGTGCGCTACCAGCATTAAATCCAAACCAACCAAACCAGAGAATGCCCATACCAATAATTGTTAGAGGTATGTTGTGCGGTATAAGAGGCTCGGTGCCAAAGCCTTTGCGCTTGCCTGTAAATATTGCTGCCGCAAGTGCTGCTGCGCCGGAACTTGCATGAACAACGATGCCGCCGGCAAAATCAAGTACGCCAAGATTGCGAAGCCATCCGCCCGCTCCCCAAACCCAATGAGCTACGGGCAGATAAACTATGATAAACCACGCGATTGTAAAAGCTAAAAATGAGCTAAATTTCATCCGTTCAGCAAAAGCTCCTGTAATAAGGGCTGGAGTAATGATTGCAAACATTCCTTGAAAAATCATGAAAGCTTCATGGGGTAGGGTTGGCGCATATTCTGCATTTGGGGCTAAACCAACACCTTTAAAACCTACCCAGCTAAGGTCTCCAATGAGACCAAGTTTATCCGGTCCGAACGCAAGACTGTAGCCAAAAAGCATCCATAGGACATTTATAATACCAAGAATTATTATGCTTTGCATAATTGTGCCAAGCACGTTCTTGCTTCTAACCATACCTCCATAGAACAAGGCAAGACCCGGGGTCATAAACATGACCAGAGCAGCCGCTATCAAGATAAAAGCAGTATCGCCAGAATTAATGTTTTGCATGACATCCCTCCACCTAGATTGAAAAGCAATAATAACCGATAACCAAATACCAGACCTGGCTTGTACCATATTATTTGCGCTATGTTTCGTTTGTGTTTCCAGAAGATTAAATATTTGTTAAGGCCAATTTATTAAGGCCATGAAAGGGCAGCCAGGTTTGCCCTTTCATGGTGGAGAGATGTGACTTTTCGCTTATCAATTTATCAATCTATCAATCTTTCTCACTTAGAAGGATGTTTCAGCAGACGGAACTTTAACCGCAAAGCCAGGCTGAGTCTGCGAAACTGCCTCTTGAGGCAAAACCTCAAGCGCGCCAGAACTAATACCGCTCAGCGCATAGCCGACCTCGCTGTGTTGAGAAAGGTCTAGTCCTTCAACCTCGTCTTCCTCGCTGACCCGAAGTCCTATAATTGCATTGATAACTTTCAGGATTATAAACGATGCTATAAAGGAATAGCCTACTGTAGCACCGATTGCAATCAGCTGCTTTACGACAAGTGCAGGATTGCCGTGTAAAAGGCCATTCGCACCAGCTGAATTAATAACTGTAGTTGCAAATACACCTGTAAGCAGTGCTCCAACAATTCCGCCTACTCCATGGACACCAACAACATCAAGCGAATCGTCATAGCCAAGCTTAAACTTTAAACCAACCGCTAGATAGCAAAGCACACCTGCCGCGAGGCCAATAACAATTGCTGCTAATGGACCGACAAAACCTGATGCCGGCGTTATCGCGACCAGGCCGGCAACCGCACCAGAGGCCGCGCCAAGAGTCGTCGGCTTCCCACCTCTGATTTTCTCGGCAATGATCCAGCCGAGCGCTGCCGATGCTGTTGCAATATGAGTGACTACAAACGCTACTGATGCAAGTCCACCAGCGGCAAGTGCGCTACCAGCATTAAATCCAAACCAACCAAACCAGAGAATTGCTGCACCAGTGATTGTCATCGGAAGATTATGCGGGTGCATGGCTTCTTTGCCAAATCCCTTGCGCTTGCCGATAATAATTGCTGCTGCTAACGCACCGAAGGCAGCGTTAATGTGAACCACTGTACCGCCCGCGAAATCTAGCGCTCCAAGGTTTCTAATCCAGCCATCAATTCCCCACACCCAGTGCGCAACTGGGCTGTACACTAGCGTCATCCAGGCTACCATAAAGACAACAAATGAGCTAAACTTTATGCGCTCAGCAAAAGCTCCTGTTATAAGAGCTGGGGTAATTATCGCAAACATTAACTGAAAAGCCATAAAAAGAATGTGCGGGATGGTTGCTGCGTAATCAGCGTTTGGGGTCATACCGACACCTCTAAGGCCCGCCCAGCTAAGGTCACCAATTATGTGCATTTTATCTGGACCAAATGCAAGGCTATAGCCATAGAGCACCCACACTAAAGTTCCTATGCCAAGCATTATGAAACTGTGCATAATGGTCCCAAGCACGTTCTTACTTCTAACCATACCTCCATAGAACAAAGCAAGACCTGGCGTCATAAACATGACCAGGGCTGTGGATATTAAAACCCAGGCCGTATCGCCAGCATTGATATTTTGCATTTTAATCCCTCCTCAAATTTTTTTGCCATGCACAGGCTTTGCTATTATGGATGTTAGCCGTTGGGTATTTCAGGAGGGTTTCAGTGAGATTAAGTTCTTGTTGCTTTCTAATTACGTAGGCGTTTCAGTATTGTTAAGGAGAGGTTAAATTGGAAATTCGCGATTTGATCAGGGGGTCAAGTCTTGGATTTTGCATGTGCTTGCTATTTGATGCATCAGCACATCAGCTATCTGTTGCGGCAATCAACTCCTGCCAAGCCATCTTTTTGGATAAACAATCTTTTTTGGCCAAACAATCTTTTTGGGTATAAAAGACCGCTGGCTTTTTTTAGAAAAGATGTTGAAAAGTTTGGCTATAGTTTAGCAATTATAGTTTAGCAAGAAGTTTTACCTCATCATAAGATTTATCTTATGATGAATAGTTTTAAAGCTATTCCATAAGCTTTCTATAAATTGATAAAGGCTTATTGATAAAAGCTTGCAAAGCTTTAGATGCTAAACTTTAAGACGTAGTCTGTTTCCTTCTATCAATGCATGTGGGGAAGGGATAAGGTCCAGCGTGTAGCGGCTCTTCAGATTCACCAAATTATGGCAGAACCAAAGAATTTAAGCTACGCTCCTATACTACTGCGCATATGTTAATATCAGCTAGTACCATAACCGTCAGCAAGGAGAGAGGCCTCCTCTTGGAGGCCTCTCTCCTTGCTAAACGGTAACGGTTACTAAACTTATTTCTTTGTTTTAACTCCCCGAGGAGCAGTATAGGGTGGTGGTGGGATTATTGATAGTAAATTCTCCGGTATGGCTCTTGTTAAAGCTGTAACCGAGTTATTGGCATTATTCGTCCCCCTTACTAAATAATAAGGAATCACAAATTCCTGATGGTAACCGATGGGATCAGATATGTATATTAATTTCACCTCTTTGACCGCTACTGTATCGTTAGGGGTGGCATTAAATATCTGTGCATTCCCCTCTTTGATCTGGGCTAGTGCATCATCAAGCGATATAATCGGGTATTCTTGGTAAGGCTCAACTTCTCGCCAAACTGAAGCTGCTCCGGTTATCTTGCCGTTCTCACCAAAATAGACTGAAATCTTCGGGCCAACGCCATTCCACTCCATCCCATTTAAGTCCCTGCTAAATCTAACCTCAATCATAAATGGGACCTCTTTGCCATTACCATCATCATTTACATTGGCTAATGTGACATTGCCCTTATTCACATCTCTAAAGACTGCTTTTGCTTTCATTAATCCTTTCTCAGTCAAGAAATCGGTTGCAAGCTTCTTATATTCCTCATCAGACAAGATTGTCTTTAACGGTTCAGCCCTAAACTTGAAGTCGTCTGTTATGTAATGAAAAGATCCAGTCTCTTTATCCACAATATAGTCGCCATTTTGAGACTTTATACTAAAATCTACAAGAGATTCTTTAACTTCACCTGATATGCCCAGATTATTCGCTTGAATCAATACCTGATCTTTCGTTATTATAGGCTTTCTTACTTTATAAACCATAACTTTTTCAGGTAAGTTAGGCTTCTCTATATCCATTTTTAAATTAGCAATGCTCCCTGCCGATCCTGTTTTATCTATAGGACGAACGGTAAGTTTAGGTAAAGACGTCTTTGCATTTCTATTCAAATCTGTAATCTTGCCAGTGAATTGGTAGCCAAAAAATGCTAAGATTAATATGGCTAGCATACCTACTGCTGGCATTATAGTTCTTTTCATTGAATCTCCCTCCACTGAACAATTGACTAGCTAAGGCTTACCAGTTCAACTTGTAATCCCAATAAGTATAAGAACTAGGTGAGCTGGTATAAAACGGCGGGTCCGCAGAAACAGATCCGTACCCCCACAAGTAATCATTAACGGAAGCTTTTGCCCCAAATATCCTAGCGATATTTTGATTAGCACCATTTTGCGTATCGTAGCCATACTTATACCATGCTACTCTAACGCCATATGGCTGCTTAGCCCAGTAGGCAAACCTTGAGCCTGCATTACTGGTCACTGTCATATCAGTGGCATAACCGCATATCAAATGAACGTTATCAGCCGCTGGACCAAAAGTAGACATCGAGCCTGTTAGAAAATTACAAGTGAAAGTTAGCATCCACTCGCAATCTCTGTCGCCCATATCGATGTCACTGATTGTACTGTACCAATCGTCCATCTCAGTGCTGAACACAAACTTGTTAGCAAAGCCGTGACCACAGTATGCGTTCAGGTCCACATCATCGGTATATATTGAATCATCGCCTCCAAGACGACCTGTCGCTTTCCAATCACGTTCCCAGGCCAAATCATTACCATAGTTGAAATCCCAGTTCCAGCTCGTTCCAGGGTCTGAAACTATGTCGTAAAGTCCAGCTACCGCATCATCCGAGGTGTTAAGGTTGCCATATTGTTCAGCAGGGCTACCAGTGCCATCATATTGACCAACCCATTCAACTCCAATAGAGACATTGCTGCCATCGTTATCAGCATAGGTGGTCCCCGGCAAAATTGTCATAGTCAATGCCAAGAATACGATGATAATTGAGACTTTTTTCATAGCCGCTCCTTTCATTTCAGCATCAGTAGTGCCAATACCAAAGTGCGTTGAGAATCGTATCTCTTGCATGCGCCCCCTTTCTAGAGAACAGTTTAATTACAGCTTCAAGTCTCATCTTTGATGCCCTTTAAAGTAAGTTAAAAGGCATCAAAGACCAGTTGCAGTTAGAGCAATAGTAGCCCTGTTGTAAGCAATAGAATTAAAAATGTCTGATCTGTATACTGCAACCTTTTGTCTAAAACAAGCCATGCTAAGGCATAGAGTATTGCCATTGCTCACGTGGACTACCCATATAGTTGACAGCGCTGACTCATATTTCCAATCAAGCAAAAAAAAAAACGATAATGCAAGCATATTATTGAATGTTATATATTTGTTAAATGCCAAAATCATGTGTTTACCTGATGGTATAATTCTATGGGCTCATAATAAAAAATTTACTATCAGGTTAACTATACAAAAGCATGTTTAGTTAGCGTTTATTAAGGAGATGGTGTCAGGCGTGTGTTAGCTTAGCTAATAAAGACACAAAGGGACGTCAGACCGTGTGAAAACTCCCCTTTACTTTGCTGCTTCTTAGGCCGGTTATTGGTATAATATTACCAGGTA
>ENA-ORXB01002212-ORXB01002212.1-sediment-metagenome-genome-assembly--contig:-NODE-2212-length-17737-cov-3.727690_pt1 | contig 17737 bp, 15 predicted proteins | sample MGYA00237863_ERZ511475 | MGnify/ENA primary metagenome ERZ511475 (study PRJEB26305, sample SAMN06343858) | sediment metagenome | isolation source: hot spring sediment | place: Canada: British Columbia... | reverse complement strand
CCCGAGAAAATCATTATCTTAAAACCCGCCCGGGCGATCTCGCTAATCAACGCCCGTCCCTCGGCGGTCGTGAGTTCGTCGGCCTTTTTGGTCCCGGCATCCCGGTAACAGTGGGCACACTTCAGGTTACACTCGTTGGTTGTATTCCAGGAAACGATCACTCTTCCACTTTCCTTTCTATTCCTCGTTTAGCCAGCGGGCAGCGTCCTTGGCAAAATAGGTCAAGATGACATCCGCACCGGCCCGCTTGATCGCCGTCAGCATCTCCAAAACAACCGCCCGCTCGTCCACCCATCCCTGCGCTGCCGCCGCTTTCACCAGCGAATACTCCCCGCTGACGTTGTAGGCAGCCACCGGGCGGTTAAACCGCTTCTTGACCCGGTAAATCACGTCCAGGTAGGCCAACGCCGGCTTCACCATCACCATATCGGCGCCTTCTTCTATATCAAGCGCCACTTCGAGCAGCGCTTCAGTGGCGTTTGCCGGATCCATCTGGTAGCTCCGCCGGTCGCCGAACTGCGGCCGGGAATCCGCCGCTTCCCGGAAAGGACCGTAAAAGGCGGAGGCGTACTTTGCACTATAAGCCATTATCGCCACATCCTGGTAACCGGCGGCATCAAGCGCTTCGCGGATGGCCTTGACCCGTCCGTCCATCATATCCGAAGGGGCGACGATGTCGGCACCGGCGCGGGCGTGGGAAACGGCGGTGCGCGATAGAATCCCCAGTGTCGGGTCGTTCAGCACCCGGCTGTCCTCAACTAAGCCGCAGTGGCCGTGGCTGGTATACTCGCAGAGGCAGACGTCGGTCACCACCAAAAGATTGGGAAACCGATCCTTTATCGCCCGTACCGCGCGCTGCACAATCCCGTCTTCGGCCCAGGCGCCGGAACCCGCCTTGTCCTTGGCGGCCGGTATCCCGAAGACGATTATTCCCGGAACCCCTGCCGCCGTTACCGTTTCTAATTCTCGCAAAAGCATATCCACCGAAAACCGGCTGACCCCCGGCATCGCCGCCACCGGAAGCGTTACCCTTTCGCCTTCGGTGACGAAAACCGGATAGATCAGGTCACCGACACTCAATTCCGTCTCGCGGACCAGCCGCCGCATCTCCTCGCTTACGCGCAGCCGGCGCGGCCGCGTCACCGGAAACCCCACCTCTCAAACCCCCTTAAGAAAATGTTCTACGTTCGGGCTCAAACCGATGGACCTTTAAGGTCCGTTCGACGTATAAGCTCGCGGGTACGGCTTCCAGGTCTGTTCAGCTCAAACCGATGGACCTTTAAGGTCCGTTCGACGTTCTGTGTTCGTTGTCTTAAGTTAAAATCCACTCTTTTCTTCTGAGTTCTGGCTTCTGGATTCTGGATTCATCCTTTCAAAGTGCTCCGCCAGGGCCTCAATCAGCCCCTCAATGGTATATCGCTTCGCTTCCACGTCCACCTTTAGTCCGAGTTTCATCGCCGTAGCACTGGTCACCGGCCCGATGGAAGCTACCGCCACATCCTTTAAAAGCCCGGCGGCATCCTCCCCAACCGCGGCGACAAAGTTTTTCACCGTCGAGGAACTGGTAAAAGTAACCGCATCCACCGCGCCCGCCGCCAGCATCTCCCGCAGGATGGCCGCGTTCTGCCGCTCCGGCACCGTCCGGTAGGCGACGACGTTATCCACCACCAAACCGCTCGCTGCCAGCGCTCGCGGCAGGGTATCCGGCGCGATATCCGCCCGCGGTAAGAGCACCCGCGCCCCGGCCCGCGCCCGCTCCTGAAGGCCGGCCGCCGCCGCCTCCGCCCGGAACTCTTCGGGTACGTAAGCTACTACCAGCCCGCGTTCTTCCAGAGCCGTCCTGGTTCCCGGCCCGATGGCCGCCACCGCCGCCCGGGCAAAGGTACGGATGTCCTTTCCTAATTCGCGTAACCGCCGGAAGAACATCCTCACCCCGTTTACCGAGGTAAAAACGAGCCAGTCGTATTCTGCCGCCCCCCGGATGGCGGCATCGAGCGGACCCCAATCCTCCGGCGGCTCAATCCGGATGGTCGGAAACTCGAAAACCTCCCCGCCCAAAGCACCTATTGCTTCGGATAACGCGCTGGCCTGTTCCCGGGATCTGGTGACCACCACCCGCCGCCCGAAAAGCGGCCCCTGCTCAAACCAGGCCAACTTATCCCGCAGCGCAACCACCTTTCCGACCACCACCACCGCCGGGTTGGTAACCCCGGCCGCCGCTACCTCCCCAGCTATGTTGCTCAGCTTTCCCGTCACCGTCCGCTGCTTTGCCGTTGTGCCCCACTGGATCACCGCCACCGGTGTCTCTCCCGGCAGCCCGGCACGTTGCAGGCGCACCGCGATTTCCGGCAGGTTCGCCATCCCCATCAAAAAGACCAGGGTGCCGCTGCCCGCCAATTTATCCCAGTCAATAGCCGAACCGGGTTTGTCCGGGTCCTCGTTCCCGGTAACCACCGCAAAACTCGAAGTAAAATCCCGGTGGGTTACCGGAATACCGGCGTAAGCCGGCGCCGCAACCGCCGCGGTCACTCCCGGCACCACCCCGAAAGGAATCCCCGCCTCCCTCAGCGCCTCCGCCTCTTCGCCGCCCCGCCCGAAAACAAACGGGTCGCCGCCCTTCAGCCGGGCGACCACCTTGCCTTCCCGCGCTAAGGAGACCAGAAGCTCGTTGATCTCGTCTTGTTTCAGGGCGTGGCGCTCGGGAGACTTGCCCGCGAAGATCACCTGGGCCCCCGGCCGGGCATACCCGAGCAGGCGGGGATTAACCAGGCGGTCATAAACCACCACGTCCGCCCCGGCTAAACACCGCACCCCTTTTACTGTAATGAGACCCGGATCACCGGGTCCCGCCCCTATCAGGTAAACCTTTCCATTCATTGTTTGGCCACCCTAAAAACCCTGTTCCTTAACAAACCTTGAAATCTACTGGATGCCAGATGTTCCTCCGCGAATGGAGCGTAAAACTTCATCCGCCCCCATCGCCAGCAGCCTCTCGGCCAGCCGTATCCCCAACTCCTCGGCCTCGGTGACAGGACCGCTCTCCTGCGCCCGGAAAAGACGCTCCCCGTCAAGGCCGGCCACCATCCCCTCCAGGGTCAACTCTGCGCCCGCAACACGGGCCAGGGCGCCAATCGGCACCTGGCAACCACCTTCGAGCCGCCGCATAAAAGCCCGCTCCGCCGAAACCTCCGCCCGGCTGGCCGGATCGTTTACCACGGCCACAATCCGGGAAATCTCCGGGTCGTCGGCCCGGATCTCGATCCCGATCGCGCCCTGACCGACCGCCGGCAAACAGATGTTATAAGGCAGGAGCTGCGTCACATAACCGCCCAGCCCCAAGCGTGCAAGCCCCGCCCGGGCCAGCACGATCGCGTCAAAATCACCGGCTTTCAACCTTTTCAACCTGGTGGTTACGTTACCGCGCACGGGATTGATCTCCAGATCCGGACGGTAGTGGCGTAGCTGTGCTTGCCGCCTGAGGCTCGACGTGCCCACCCTTGCCTTAAGCGGTAGAGACTCCAAGGTCATCCCCGAGAGAGAAATCAGCACATCCTCCGGATACTCCCGGGTCAAAACCGCACCAACAACCAAACCCTCCGGCAACACCGTCGGCAAATCCTTCATACTGTGTACAGCCAGGTCAATTTTTCTTTTTAGAAGGGCAATCTCTAATTCTTTTGTAAAAAGGCCTTTGTCACCGATTTTCGCCAGCGCCACGTCGCGGATCTTATCCCCGGTGGTTTTAATCCTCACCACCTCGAACCGGTACCCGGGCCACCGCTGCTTCAGCTCCCGGATCACAATCCCGGTTTGTTCCAGGGCCAACTCGCTCCCCCGTGTTCCGACCGCAATCCGCTGTCCCAAATTTACCCCTTCCCCTTGACTGCCGCCGAAGGCAATTCTGCCGTAACTTCTAAATTAAACAGCTTTTGAACCGCTTCGGCGTAAAAGTGGCCTTGAGAGGTAAGGGAGAGGTCCTTCAGCCGCCGGACGGGCTCGTGCAACAACTGGTTCGTGATGCTATTCACCAGGGAGGTGATCACCTTGCGCTCGTAATCCGACAGATCCCCGAGGCGGTTCAGCGCCCGGCGCAACTCTTTCTGCTTGATTTCGTCGCCGAGCTTCTTCAGCGCCACAATAGTAGGGACAACCGCCTGGGCAGCCTGGCGACGAAGAAACCCTTCAACCTCCTCTTCAATGATCCTGTCTGCTTGAGCCGCCGCCCGGCGCCGCTCCGATAGGTTGGCGTCAACCACGTTCTGCAGCGCGTCAATATCGTATAGTACCACGCCCGGGAGGTGCGCCACCTCGGGCTCGATATCACGGGGGACCGCGATATCAATCAAGAAAAGCTTTTTCCCGCCACGTCTCTCTGCCACCTTTTCCATCTCGCGGGTATGGATCACGTAGTGGTTGGCCGCCGTACAGCTGATCACGATATCCGCCTTTTCCATCCAGCGGTACAGCTCCTCGAAATGAACGGCTCTTCCGCCAAAGCACGCCGCTAATTCCCGGGCGTTTTCAAAGGAGCGGTTCGACACAATCACCCCGGCCACACCGTTAGCCACCAGGTGCTTCACGGTGAGTTCACTCATTTTACCGGCACCGATGATCAGCACCGTTCGCCCTTCAATGCCGCCGAGGGCCTGCTTGGCCAGCTCCACCGCGGCGTAACTGACCGAAACCGCGTTTTTATCAATCTCCGTCTCGGTGCGTACCCTTTTCCCCACGGCCAGCGCCTGTTGGAAAAGGGCGTTCAAATAGCGCCCTGTTGTACCGCAGTTATGGGCTAGCTGGTAAGCCTCCTTCACCTGGCCCAGGATTTGGGTCTCGCCCAAGACCATCGAATCTAAACCTGCGGCCACCCGGAAAAGGTGCCGCACGCAGTCATTTTCCGTATAAACGTAAAGATAACGTTTAAGTTCCGCAAATTCCAGCCTGGCCCGGCGGGACAGCACCTCAATCACCGCCGTCCGCGCTATTTCCTTACTCAGAAACATATAAAACTCGGTCCGGTTGCAGGTCGAAAGAAGAACCACGGACTCCACCCCCGCCTTGTTCCGGAGTTCTTCCAAAACCTCCCGGGTCTGGCTTTCCGAGAAGGAAAACCTCTCCCGCACCTCTACAGGGGCCGTCCGGTGGTTAAGACCGATAACGATTAAGAACACCTTCTACCATCTCCTTAGCGGTGTTTAAATCATTTCTTTCAACGCAAGCCAAAACCTGCGGGCTCAGAAGCTCCGCAAGCAGCTTTTCTTTCTGCGCCGGGTACCGGGCAATAACCTCTTCCCGCACCACACTTAGGTAATCTAAGAACTCGCCAAACGCCGGGGAGAAAACCTCTTCCAACCTTTCCCTGATCCTGCGTGCTAAAAGCGGGCTTTTCCCCCCCGTAGATACGGCAATCGTCAGCTCTCCCCGCCTTACGACCGAGGGCACGTAAAAACTACAAAACTCCGGTTGGTCAACGACGTTCAGTAACACGTTCCGGGCTGCACACTCCTTCGCCACCGCAGCGTTTACTCCTCTGTCGTCGGTGGCGCTTACCACCAAAAAGGCGCCCGCCGTATCGCCCTCTTTGAAACCGCGCTTCACCCATTCTACCGCCCGCTTGGCGGCCAGGGCAGCAATCTCTTCGGTGACCGAAGGACTGATCACCTGAACCCGGGCGCCGCAGTTAAGCAACATCCCCACCTTACGAGCGGCGACTTTACCTCCCCCGACGACCACGCACTGCCGCCCGGCAAGCTTGATGAAGGCCGGATAAAGCATCTTTCCCCCTAAAAATCGTTCAACCTTCCTGACAGACCTTTGGGGTCCGTTCTGCGTTCAACGTTCGACGTTGGTGGCGACGATTAATCGTCATAACGGCTCCCTTAAAACTCGCGGGCCACCACAAACTGCGCAATGGCCTCTAATTTTTGCCGGCTCGGGATCTCAGGCAACGCCTGCAACGCATTGAGCGATTTCCCCACATAACGCCGTGCCACCTCCAGGCTGTACGCGATCCCGCCTTCTTCCTTCACAATGGCAATCGCCTCCCCGATCTCGGCCTCGCTTTTCTCCCGGGCACAAAGTATCTCCCGTAAACGACGGTGGTACCGCTTACTCTGACAGAGAACATAAAGCACGGGAAGCGTGGCGATCCCTTCCCGGATATCGCTGCCGATTGCCTTTCCCAAAATTTTTTCGTTGGCAATGATGTCCAAAACATCATCAACCACCTGAAAGGCCATCCCTACCGCCAGCCCGTACTGCCCGAGCGCCCGGCTCACAATCCGCGGCGCCCCGCAAACCACCGCCCCGAGCTCGCACGCCCCGGCGATTAAAACCGCCGTCTTGCTTCGGATACGGCCAAAATAACCGCGCAGTGTCTGCCGGGGATTAAAGCAAGCCCTGGCCTGGGCAAACTCGCCGGCGCAGACTTCCATACAGGTCGCGGCGAGCTTTTTACTTACCAGCGGCTCTTCATAACCGGCAACAATCTCGATGGCTTTGGCAAAAAGGGCGTCCCCCGTCCAGATCGCCACCCTATTCCCCCAAAGCGCCTGTACCGTTGGCCGGCCACGCCGGACAAAGGCCCCGTCAACCACGTCGTCATGGACCAGGGTGGCCATATGGATGAGCTCCAAAGCCACCGCCAGCGGCGTTACCCGCTCCAGCGCGTAGTGGCCGAAATGCCCTCCCAAAAGAGCAAAAGCCGGACGCAAGCGCTTCCCCCCCGCGGCAAAAAGATGTGCGGCAGCGTCACGCAGCACCGGGGGGAAACCCGTAACAACCTCCTTTAGCCCACCTTCGACATAAGTCAAGTCATCCTTGATTTCATCAAAAAAACTGAGCATCAGATCTCCCCGATACCCGAGACCCACAGATATACACACGCTTGCTTCTGACGAATATGAGTTTCGACCATACTCTCCCAGGCGCTTAAAATGGAATTATTCGCGCCGCCACCGCAAAATCCTCCCCGTTACGAAAAAAAACTCCCCGCGATAAAACTTTCCGCCGCAAATGCTTACCTTTTCGGCCGGTAGTCCCGGTAGGTCACGCCGTTACTCTTATAATAAGGGATTTCATCCACGTCCTCCACCGCGCCGCGGTCTTCCTCTTCCAGAGGCTCAGTTTCCGTGGAAAGACCGTGCTGGGCCACGTCCTGCCACGCATCCTCCTCATCGTAGACCACGCTCTCGTCGCCAGCACGCGCCCAGGGGTTTCGGAGTACCTCCTCCTCCACCGGCCGCACCCGCTTTCTTTCCTTTTTTTCCTGTTCTCCTTTGCAACGCTGGCATACCGTCGTATACGGCACCGCCGCCAACCTCTCGAACGGAATCGCCGCGCCGCAGATATCACAGTAGCCATAGCGCCCCTGTTCCATCCTGCTCAGGGCGTCCTCGATCGCCCCGAGCCTGAGTTCCGCATCCTCTTTTAAGGCCAGGTCTTTGGAGCGTTCAAAAACCTCGCTGGCCACATCCGCCGGGTGGTTATCGTAAAGCGCGAGTTCGCCCGTCGCATCCCGCAGCGGCACCGCCAGCCCCGTTTCCTCGATGGTTTTGATCTGCTGCTTCAATTCTTCCCGCTCTCGCAGCAGCCGTTCCCTGAAATAACCCTGATCAGCCGCATCCACTCAGTAACGCCTCCTTCAATTACTCCCTATTAATTAATACAAATGCAGTTCCACCATCCTGACCAGTTCGGCGATAAACTTCCCGATCCCCGGCAGGTTTGCCGCTACGAGGCTGCGCAACAGGTAAACCAGAACCGCCCCCAGGACGGTAAACCCGATGGCAATGCCCACCCCGCGTGCGATACCGGCGATGAAGTTGATGTACATCAGCCGCCAGGGCTGCTCTAAAAGACGGATGTACTCCGCCAACTTCATCTTTTCCATCGCCACGCTCAACTGCTCGATCTTCTCCACCAGGAGCCGAATGCCCGTCTTTTCTTCCTCGACCGCCATACAAACCACCTTCTCCATACCCGCCCGCGCCGCCTTTACGCTTCAAACGGAACCTTTTCTTAATCTACCCCACCGCCCCAAAAATAAAAAACCGGCTTTTAAAAGAGGCCGGTTTTCTAACAGGAGGAAACCGGCAGGATCTGGCGAATCTATTTCTTCGAGATGTAAAAGTCATCCCCCGGATCAAAGTTATACGCGGCGAGGTGGCAAGATTGGGTTTGCGGGGCAATGTTTTAAAATTCTTCCCCGGTATTCTAATCATGGTGGCCATTGCCGTCTTTGCCAGGGGTGGCGCCGACTTCGGCTGTCCCTGGTGGCCCGGGGTAGAGACCTGCCTAACTTCAAACCCTGCCGTAAAAAAGTGGGCGCTTGATACGTTACACCTGAATTACATCCTGATATGTATCATCGTCGGGATGCTGATCAGGAATACCATAGGCATCCCCGGTTGGGCAGCACCCGGCATCAGGACCTCCCGCCTTTTCATCAAGGTGGGAGTCATCTTTTTAGGCTCCCTGTACAGCATCACAGAACTTGCCGATTTAGGGATGAACGCGGTGACAATCATCCTTACCTTCGTATTCGCCACCCTGCTGTTTACCCTGTGGCTGGGCCAGAGGTTGGGTATGGATGCCGCTTCGGCCTCTGTTCTGGCGGCAGGTCTGTCAATCTGCGGCGTATCCGCCGTAGTGGCAATAGCGCCCGCCGTTCGCGCCAGGACCACCGAGGTGGTTTATTCCATCGCGACCGTCCTTTCATTCGGTGTGCTTTCTCTGTTCACCTTCCCGGCGATCGGAACCCTGCTGGGCCTGAGTCCCCACCAGTTCGGCGCCTGGGCCGGCACCGCCATCCTGAATACCGGCCAGGTGCTGGCCGCCGCCCTGGTCTTCGACCCCGGTACCGTAGCCCACCCCTCTGTGAGCCTGAAAACCGGTCAGATCTTCAACCTGGCGCGGGTGTTACTACTCCCCTTCGTAGTGCTCGTGATCGCAATCCTTTACAGCCGCGAGCAGGTGGAGGAGTATCGCCTCAAAACCGGATTCTGGAGCAGGTTTCCTATCTTTGTGCTGGGCTTCCTGGCAATGGTCTTCCTTACCTCCTTTGGCTTGCTCGGCCCGACGAATCTTCCCTCGCGGGAATTGCTTTTTATCCGCAACCTGTATAGCTGGTTCTTCGCCATCGGTCTGGCCGGGCTCGGGATGCAGATCTCGTTTGCGGAGTTGCGCAAAGCCGGGGGCAAACCGCTGCTGGTGGGGGCCATAGTTGCCCTGTTCAAGGCTGTAGCGGCGCTCGTGGTGGTAATGGTTTTCATTCGCCCGTAACCTCAGGAGCGTTGAACTTCGAACTTCGAACTGACCGCAGAGGTCCATCAGCTAAGCTTTAAACGCAGAACGGATCCTAAAGGTCCATCATTTCTTAGCTTTAACTTCGAACCCTTATAAGGAGGGGATTTCCCTGTCGGAGCGTGACCTGGGAGAATTAGATACCCTTTTTGAAACCGAAGAAATGGAGGATTATGCTGCACTCTCGCTGGCCGCCCTGATCCTCATTTTCGTCTTGCTCCTGTTCTGAGCCGGTAGCAACAAAGCCGTAGCGGAGCCACCTCACAACCCTTCGGGCAGGTGACCACCCGCTGCATTCCTCAGAAAGACCAGTGTCCCGGCATACAGACCATGCTCATCGTACACCGCAGCAATTTCACAGGCTACACCGCTCAAGCCTATATCAATCCTGTTGAGCGACCTCGACCCGATGTTGTTATCTACAGCCGTGGCCAGCCGGGGGCTAACCTCACTCAAATGCCTGCCCTTCTCCAGCGGCCCGAGGTAATAGTTCGCCATCATATTGGCCATCACCACTTGGTGGTTCTTGTCCACAAACACCAGGCCGTCGGGATTAAGATCAACCAGCTTCGCGAGAAGATGCTCGCCTACCTTCTCCCGGTCGCTGCTCAAACTGACCACCGCCAGGGAGCCGAGCACCTTCCCGGCTTTAAATATCGGGGAGTAAACAATTTCGAACATCCGGCCCGAATTCTTCAGAATCATCTTCTTGCTTTCTCCGCCAGCCGCACCGCAGCCAGACGCAAGGATATCCTGCAACGCAACGCCCCTTAAATTTGCCATGCGGTCGGCAAAAAAACGGTGGGCCGCTTCATTTGCAAAGACGACCCTGTCGAACTTGTTACAGATGAGCACACCCTCCTTCAGGTGATTAAAGATGGTAAAGTTAACGTCCTCAAAGTACGAATTGATGCTGCTGGCCTTCCAGAACTCAACGAGAAATTCGTAAACGCAGAAGTAGAGCACGAAGAGTAAAAACATAATGGTAATGACCCGGTAGGTATCAAAGTTGTTGTCCTTTAAGAAAAGGTACATCTGCCAGGAGGTATGATCAATCCTGGCCGTCCCCACGTTATACCGTAAGAAGTTGCGGTCGTAAAGCTTATCCTGGTAGGTAACAAATTCTCCCAATTTTTCCCGGTCAAAGGGCCACACCACCGGACGGTCCCCATTATCTAAAAGGGCAACTTTGTAATTTGGATTCAAAAACTCCTGGGTCAACTCCTGAAGAAAAGGACTGACGGTGAAAGCTACAATCAAGATACCGCGAAGCCGTTTTGCCGCATCATAAACCGGTGTCCCGATTTCAATGCGTCCCGATTCTCCTCCGGTAACAAATGTTTCTCCCGCCAGGGCCCGCGCAAAGGCCTGGGAAGGCTGATACCGGTGACCTTTCCCGCCGCCGGCCGAAGCGATAAGCTCACCACCGGTTCCTACCAGGTAAACGCCGGCTATCTCCGGGTTCTGACGCGCAATCTCTTCTAACAGTTTCCCGGTCGTACCGTTCTCTCGCGCCAGCTTGCGGGCTGCACTTTGGGCAAAGGCCCTGACATCGCTTATAAAAAGCTGGATTTTGTTCAGCGCCGTTTGTTGGAGGCTGTTTTCGTACTCACCCATTACCTTTTTCGCCAGCCGGAACTCGAGAACGAAAAAACCGGTAACCAGGCTCAAGAAAAAGATGCCTAAAAACAGCGCTAAAATCGTGTGTGCCCTGCGGAATTTCAGCATAAAGCGGAAAACCCTCCTCTCATTTGATCAGCCCTTTCTTAGCCGCCGAGGCGAGGGCTTCTTCGATGGTTTTCACGCCTAATTTGGTACAGATTCCTTGGATCCTTCGCCGCAAGGTAGAAAGACTGATAAATAACTGGTTGGCTATAAACTTCTGGTTTTCACCGGTAGCAAGCAACTGCAAGATACTTAGCTCTTCCTGCGCTAGCCCTGACTCGCGGCACCCGAAGAGTTCGCTGCCCAAACCGGGATAAAGGTAACTCCCGGTTTTCATTACGATGTTAATGGCGGACTTAATTTCGTCAAACGAGGCATACTTCGGAATAAAACCGTTTATCCCGTATTCCATAGCTTTCCTGACGAAGACGGGGTCGTCATAAGTGGTCAGGGCCAGATACTTAACCCCCGGTACGCGGGCCCTGATTTTGCCAGGAAGTTCCAGCCCATCCCCATCAGGCAACGCGATATCCAGCAAGACCAGGTTAATATCCTCCCGGAAGTTCGCAAGCGCCTCCTGAAACGTACCCGCTTCCGCAACCACCGCCATCTTCTCCTCCAGCTCAATGAGCCTCTTCAACCCTTCGCGAACAACCTGGTGGTCTTCTACCAGCATAATCTTAATTTGGCTCACCGGAAACCTCCTCCCGCGGCAAAGGAACGGTAAGCGTCACCGCAAAGCCGGTATCAGTGTAGCCGTATACCAAATCACCGCCTAAAAGGTTTGCCCGCTCCTTCATCCCCCACAAACCCGTTCCTTCAGCTATTTCCGCCCGTTCCCCCCCGTTGTCTGAAACTTCAATCTTCAGCACCCCGTCCTGCACCATGAAATAAACATCCACCTCGGTAGCCGGAGAGTGTTTGGCCACGTTGGTCAGCGCCTCCTGGATAATCCTGTAGATAACAATCGCCTCCCGCCGGCCGGGCCGAAGCGTGCGGTCGCTGTAGTAGAGAAAAACCTTCACACCGTGCGTCTTTTCAAAATGGGAAACGTACGATTCAACAGCCGGGATCAACCCCACCCGGTCAAGCAGATACGGGTGGATCTCGTTCATGATACTGCGCATATCCATAGCCGCGCTCTGGCACTGGTCCCTGAGCCGCGCTACACCTTCCCGAACAGACGCAGGCAGCTCCTCCCTGTGCTGACGCAGCACATAATCCAGGGAATGAATCATTGTTGACATATACCTGCCGATCCAATCGTGGATTTCAATAGAGAGCTTCTTGCGCTCCGCTTCGATGCTATCGAAAAGCAACGCTTTGTCCTTCTGGCCTTCTTCCGGCAGGGCCACCATCACCGCCCCGGTTACTTTATCTAAGATAAACAAGGGGTAATAATCTATAGTTAAGAAAACCTTCCGGCCCGCGCAGGTGCATACCGTCTGGTAATTGGTCAACTGCTTCTTCTGCAGGATTACCTCGAAAAACGGCTCCAATATGTTCTGCAAGGACGGAAACTGTCCCAGGATCTCGCTCAGGGATCTGTTCAGCACCGTGTCGGCACCGACCTCTAACAGCCGCTCCGCCGCAGCGTTAATCTTTTTCACCACACCCCGCTGATCAGTCAGGATAACAGCATTACGCAGGTTGGCCGCCAAATACCCCAGATGAGCATTTTGTATAAACATTGGGATTAGCGTGCTGCAGGAGCCAATAACCAGCAAAGTTCCGGGCAGAAAAGACAGCAAAAACAGCAGCAGTTTTTTTCTGTTGTCTCCGGCCATGACCAGCGCCGCGACCCGGTCTACCTCATCCCTGGCAGCACACACAGCTTCGTAACACTTACCTCTTAAGCTCGACGCAAGGTAGTCGTGCTCCGACCGCAGGAATGCGTCACCGCGGCTCCTATTTTGCAGTTCCGAGGAAACCACCTCCTTTTCTACAAAGGAAATATACCTTCTGTTTTCTTCAAGCAAATCCGCTACCTTCTTCTTAGCTGCGGAATCCGCTGTGTTATACAGGTCTAACTCCTCTCTGACGGTTTCCAGACTGTAACGCCTGAACTCGTCCAGGTAGTGGGGATCGGTATGAAGCAGGTAATTCTCCGCACTGGATATCAGGCGCTCCACATTCAACGATATCCGGTAATACTCAGCAAGCTGTGCCGAGGAACGGGCCAGGTTGCTGATTCCCCGGGGCGTGAGGCAAAACTCGTTAACAAGCAGCAGAACAGGGACAACCAGCAGGAGCACCAGTGCAGCACTAATCCACGCCAAGGTTCTCATTTCACGCCACTTCCAAGGATAACTCTCATAAAGATACAGGGGCCTTGTTATTCTGGGGATTTAATTTCGCCAGGCACCCCGCTATTTCCTCTTGGCGCGCGTTCCCGGAGGAATACCTGCCACTTTTAGTCGAAACGTTGGTCAATATGACACAAAAACGTCAGTATAACGGACTCTTTGTATCATCCTGATTGCGTAATAGTGTCAACCCGCGCTGGCCGGATTGACCTTTTAAAGCGATAAAATAATAATGAAACAAAGGAAGTAATATAAATGTAATACACCAGAAAAGCAGGAATAAGGGGGTGAAAAAAGGAGGAATGAGGCTTGATTTATCGAATTCTGCTGCGGACTCTGCTATCGAAAAATCTCCATAGGAGGGAAGAGAGATGTCCCAGGAAACAAGCGCAAGCCGGTCTTCGCTCTTGAAAACGGAAGACTGGTGGGCAGTGTGGTTGGGGTTGTTCATCTTCGCTCTCGGACTCCTTAAGTTAGCGGGCGTTGATCTGGTAGGCTGGGTGGTGAAGACCAACGTATGGCTTGATCTCTCCAAGGCCCTCGCGCCCGCAGCCGAATCGTTGAAGGAAACCCTTTCGGGCTGGACTTCTCTGGTTCTGACTTACCTGTTTCTGACGGTCATCCTAAGCATCGGCGTGGCCGCCATGGGCGGCAGGGTAGGTCGGTTTATTGCTGGCTTCACGATCATCTTCTGGCTCACGTACATCTGCTGGATTATCGGCCACTACGCCCACATTGCGGCCACACCCGACAAGTACGCCAAGCTCGGCATTGACTGGTCACTGCGCCTGACCGGTGAAGCCGGCTTTATCCTCGCTCTAATTGTAGGTCTCATTATCGGCAACCTGTGGCCACGTCTCACCAAATTTTTAGAAGAAGCAGCCAAGCCCGAATGGTATATCAAGACCGCCATCGTTATCCTGGGGGCCAAGGTCGGGCTTTACGCGCTGCAATCCACCGGTCTCGCCGCGCAGGTAGTGTTCCGTGGGTTTTGCGCCATTATTGAGGCCTACCTCATTTACTGGCCGCTGGTCTACTTCATCAGCCGAAAGTACTTCAAGTTCACACCGGAGTGGGCTGCCCCGCTCGCCTCTGGTATTTCGATCTGCGGCGTGTCGGCGGCCATTGCCACCGGCGGCGCCATCAAGGCCAGGCCTGTCGTCCCCATCATCGTTTCCTCGCTCGTCATTATCTTTGCCGTGGTCGAGCTGTTGATCCTGCCTTTCCTGGCGCAGGCTTGGTTGTATAAAGAGCCGATGGTAGCCGGCGCGTGGATGGGTCTCGCCGTGAAGACGGACGGCGCCGCAGCGGCCAGCGGCGCGATCGTTGACGCGCTGATCCGGGCTAAGGCCGCCACCGCACTGGGCGTCCAGTGGCAGGAGGGCTGGATGCTCATGGCGGGCACCACGGTCAAGGTGTTTATTGACATCTTCATCGCCATCTGGGCCTTCTTGCTGGCCATCATCTGGGCCTGGAAGGTCGAATGCAAGCCCGGCGAAAAGGTATCGGCCGTGGAAATCTGGTATCGCTTCCCCAAGTTCGTCCTTGGTTACGCCGCTACCTTCGTCCTGGTGCTCCTGATCGGCGCAGGCGCGGCCGAGGCTACGACGAAGGCTTTGCAAGCCGGTATCGGCGCCGCCGATACGTTCCGCGGTATCTTTTTCGCCCTGACCTTCTTCAGTATCGGCCTGGTATCCAACTTCCGGAAGCTACGCGAGGAAGGGATGGGCAGGCTGGCGCTGGTGTACCTGGTCTGCCTGTTCGGGTTCATCATCTGGATCGGCTTGCTCATTTCGTGGATCTTCTTCCACGGTATCACTCCGCCGGTCGTGAGCTAAGCGGCCGTCGCGTGTAAAGGAGGTTTAAGCGCATGGCCGAACACGAAAAGTTGCCGGAAGAAGGAGAATGGTTTGACCTCCTACCGGTAGAAAAAAAGCTGATCCTGTGGAGCGTCGGATTGGGTATCGCTCTCCTCGGTATTCTCGTCTGGGTCAGCTACACGCTTGTACCGATACAGCACTAACCGGTCCTCTGCGTGCTGGTACGGTCCGCCGTTAATCCGACGGCGGACCTTTTATCTTTTTTGCATATCGGGTAATACTTATGAAAAAAAGCTCATCGGATATAGCTTCGGGCTCGGAATCGTGCTGTTAGGAATACTGGTCTTGTGCAGTTACACCCTTGTTCCCGTCCAGCACTGACAAAATGCCGTGGAGTTTTGCCGTCCGCTGCCGCAAAGGCAGCGGACTTTTTTATGTTAAAACGGCTTTAATAACGGCTAACCAGGGTGCAACCGTTCCCTGTTTACTAAGTCACGGACCTGCCACTCGCTTTTTTTCTTTTTTTACTGCACTGTATTTATTTACTGAATTTTTGTCTGGTGAACATCGCCCTTAAAATCCTTTATGTCGCCAAACAGAAACAAAAATCCCGGGGTGATCCCGGGTACAAATTCTTTAATGTTGAGTTAAAAACTGTGAAGAGCAGGCTGGTAGTATTTAGTCGTCTGTCGTCAGTCGTCGGTCGTCGGTATTGATGTGGGAATTCGCTGCGGCGAATTCCTGCAAACAATTATTAGCCCTTAATGGTACCGCAACGCTTCGGCGGGGCTTAAAGACGCCGCTCGGCTGGCGGGGTAAAGACCGAAGAAGAGACCGACGACCGCCGCAAAGCTGAAGGCGAGGAGGATCGTCCATATGGAGATCAGGGGCGGCCACTTGGCAAAACGGGCGATCACCCAAGCGCCGCCGGCACCGAGGAGCACGCCGAAAAAGCCGCCCACCAGACAGAGCGCGACCGCTTCGGCGAGGAACTGCTTTAAGATATCCCGGCGGCGCGCGCCCAGGGCCATCAAGAGCCCGATCTCCCGCGTGCGTTCCGTGACAGCCACCAGCATGATGTTCATCACCCCCACGCCGCCGACCAAAAGGGCGATTGCCGCCACGGCGCCGATGATCAGGGTCATTATTCCGGTGGCCTTTTCGATGAGGGCCAGCCCCTCTTTCATCGACATCCCGGTGTAGTGGACGCTGGTTCCCGGGTGTCTCTTTTCAAGGATTTTGATGCAGTCTGCGATGGCCTGGGAAACGGCCTCTTCGGCCACTGCGACTCCGTCCAGTTCGTGGATCACCCGGGTGTTCAGAAGCTCCTGGACGAAGGTGATCGGGGCAAAAGCATGCCTGTTCATGCTCATCGCGCCCAGGAGCTGGGACGTTTGTTTTTCCGTCACCCCGATCACCGTGGCCGGGACGTCCTGGACGAACACCTTTTTCCCCAGCGCGTCGTCCCTTGGGAAGAGCATTTCCGCCAGGGCGCCGTCCAGCACCACCACCCGGCTGTGTGCCGCCACGTCCGCCTGGGAAAAGAATCGTCCGGAGGCAAGGGGCAGGTTCATCACCGCCGTCAGGTCGGGCGTCGTCCCGATAAGCTGGGATAGTACAGGTTTGGCCTGGCTCTGCGGCCGCCGGATGGCAATCATCATCCCCGAGGTGACGGGAGCCAACTTGTCCACCGCCGGGGAAAGTTCCTTTATTATGGCGACGTCTTCGAGTTTAAAGGTGTCGGCGGTGGGGGCTTCCCCTCGCATCCAGTCCACGGAGATGTTAAAGCTGCGGCTGCTGCCCAATTTTTCGATTTCGGAAAGCAGTACGGCCTGCCCGCCCTGGCCGATGGCAACCACGGCGATCACCGCCGCGATCCCGATAGCGATCCCCAGGGTGGTGAGAACGGCCCGCAAGCGGTGGACGAGAAGGTTTCCGCCGGTGAGCCGGATGAGGTCAGCGATTCTCATGCGGGGAACGCCTCCTCGCGGACGACCGCGCCGTCCAGGAAGCGCAGGATGCGTTGAGCGTAGCGGGCAATGTCCGGCTCGTGGGTAACCATCACGACCGTCCGCCCCTCCGCGTGCAGTTCCTGGAAGAGGGCCATGATCTCGTAACTGGTCTTACTGTCAAGGTTTCCCGTGGGTTCGTCGGCCAGGATGACCGCCGGGTTGTTTATCAAAGCCCGGGCGATGGCCACCCGCTGCTGCTCCCCGCCGGAAAGGGCCGGCGGCTTGTGTTTCAGACGGTGCCCGAGTCCCACGCGGGCCAGTAATGCCGCCGCGCGTTCCCGCCGTTCCTTGCCGGGAATACCGGCATAAATAAGCGGTAGTTCCACGTTTTGCAACACATCATGGCGGGGCAGAAGGTTGAAGGTCTGAAAAACGAAACCGAGCTGCTGGTTTCGGAGGCTGGCGAGTTCGTCTTCGTCAAGCGCGGACACCTCGCGCTCGTCAAGATAATAACGCCCGGCGGTGGGCCGCTCGAGACAGCCCAGAACGTTTAAAAAAGTGGACTTGCCGGAACCCGACGGCCCCATTACCGCTACGAATTCCCCGGTTTTGATTTCGAGGGAGACGTTGTTCAGGGCCGTCACGGCGGCGGGTCCGTGGCCGTAAATTTTAGTCAGCCCTTCCACCCTGATCA
>ENA-ORXB01002209-ORXB01002209.1-sediment-metagenome-genome-assembly--contig:-NODE-2209-length-17743-cov-4.046417_pt1 | contig 17743 bp, 10 predicted proteins | sample MGYA00237863_ERZ511475 | MGnify/ENA primary metagenome ERZ511475 (study PRJEB26305, sample SAMN06343858) | sediment metagenome | isolation source: hot spring sediment | place: Canada: British Columbia... | reverse complement strand
CAGGACACGGCGCATTTGAAGCGGCACTCTCCTTGCGCTTGGGCGTACATCCAGTGGGGCGAGCAAAGGGGGTATCAGAACAATCCAACTATGCGTGCGAGAGATACTTGGTACTTGCTTGTTCCTAAAGAGAGCAGAATCCCAATATTGCGAGCCAGTGCAGACCGCCCTGCTTTCTACTTTTCCGATTTCCAGATTCTGCATGACCAAACATTCTATAGTATCTATTGCGAAAATCGAAATATGGAGAAAATACTTGCCGGAATATTGAACGCATCTTTCTCAAACTATCTGGTTCGTGAAGTATCCAGTGGTGCTTCCTCTATGCTTGGTCAGGGCGCTCTTTGGTCTGCCGTTTACGAGACAAAGGATATCCGTCTTCCGAACCCCGCCGCGTTTACCGATGAGCAGCGCGAACGCCTCCTAAACGCCTTTGAGCAGATGGCAGGGCGCGAGGTGAAGAGCATCTTTGAGGAGCTGGGCTTGCCAAAACCCAATCGCGACTACAGCAACATCCGCCTTGAGGAGGTTTCACTCAAGCGGGTGCTGCCCGACCGCCGTGCTCTGGACGAGGTGGTCTTTGAAGTGCTGGGGCTGAGCGAATCGGAGCAGTTGGCGGTCTATCGCGGGGTGGTGGAGCTGGTCAGGAACCGCCTCGTGAAGGCGCAGAATGTGGGGTAGAAGAAGCCTATGGTACAATTTTAGCGGAGGCGGTAAGCATGCCATTTGACTCGCAGGAACAGGCGCAGGTTCAACAGGAGCTACAGGCGATCAGGTTGCGCTTGCCCAACGCGCCCCGTGGTAGTAAAGAGGCAGTGCTGGCAGTCGCAGGGCTATGGGCAGGCGAGCCCGAGGAACTGGAACGGCTTCTGCAGGAGATTATGCACGAACGGCTCGCAAGCATCAAGGAGGTGTCTGGCAAGCCGTGAAGCGATATCTGCTGGATACGAATCACTTCAGCGCATTCTGGCGTGGCGATGCACGCTTGCTGGAGCGTCTCCAGCAACTTGAGGATGCCGAGCTGGGGCTGTCCACACCAGGATTAGGCGAACAGTGGTACATGGTCTTCAACAGCGCCCAGCTTGCCCGAAACTATGCGCGGATGGAATTAATAGTACAACAGTTTGTCATCTGGCCGTTTGATGATCACGCCGCACAGGAATATGGACGAATCCGTGCGGAGCTACGGCGGCGTGGGCGACCCATTCCTGTGGTAGATATGCAGATCGCCGCGATTGCCCGAGCGAACCAGTTGACCGTTCTCACCTCGGATACCCATTTCTCGCTGGTGGACGGGGTCGAAGTAGAGGATTGGCTAACGCCCAGCTCCACCCAGATATAAAATATTCTGTTGGTGGGGGAGCTGGTCAGGAACCGCCTCGTGAAGGCGCAAAGCGTGAGCGGGTAGCGAGCCGCTTGAGAACGACATGCGAATTCGCAAGTGGCTGATGGCTGGGCGCAGGTTTTTTGCATCTTCGTGGGGGGCAGGGATGCAATCCCCGCCCCCCCGCAGACGGTTGAACCTAACACCCACTGCCGAAGTGGAACAACACCAGCAGTAGGTCAGCGTCGTCCACCGTGCCATCTGCGTTTAGATCCGCATCGGGGTTATCTGAGCCGAAGGCGAACAGCACCGCCAGCATGTCCGCATCATCCACACATCCATTGCCGTCGGTGTCGCCTGGTTGCGGCACGATGAGCCAGATGCGGGCGCGATTGCTCAGGGCTGCGCCGCTATCGGCACGGTAGCGGGCTTCATACACGCCAGGCAGGTCCGGCGTATAGGTCGCCTGATTACCCGTCGCCTGCAACATTCCCGACGCAGGGCTCAGCGTAATCGGATAGGCGAGCTGAGCCGGGTCCGAGAGGTTTTCCATGAACCCACCCAGCGTGAAGTTGCGAGGTGAACCCTGCACCTGCACGGTGTCGATGGGCGCGGTAGACGCCAGCCAGCGCGCGTTGCTATAAGTTCCATGCGCACCACTGGGCGAAGAGTCGAACGCCGTGGAGGCATTATTGCGCCACTCGTCCAGTCGCCAGTAGCCAACCAGCCCACGCTCGTTGCCGAGCAGCGTCGCGTGCAGATCGCGCTGGATTTCGCGCTGCGTGCGAGCACGGTTCCAGATACGCACCTCATCGATCAGCCCGCGATAGCCTGTCGGACCCGATGCCCCAACGCCAATATAGAGATCTACATTACCGCGCGTGAAGAAAGAGGTACCTGCCTTCTGCGCCTCCAGCACGCCGTTGCGGTAGATGCGCATATAGTTCCCACTGCGACTGGCAACGAAGGCGAAATGTTGCCATGTGCCAACGATGCTCTGGGGCGGGGTATAGGCAAGTCGACCCGTGGTGGTCCAGTTGCCGAAGTCAAACACGACGGTGCCGCTACCCCAGGGGCTATGCACCACGATCCGATTGTTCGCCGTGCCGCCATTGATATCGATGGTGGCACAATCGCGCGGCTCGGCAACCAGTTGCCAGAACTCGATGGTGATTTCGTCCGTCGGGGCGATAGTGCCAAAGCCCGGCACGCGGATGTACGAGTTGGTATTGCCATTGAAGTATCGGGTTGAGCCTCCCAGCCCGGCATAGGGCGCGTTCGCCTGCTGGATCAAGCCTGATGCGATATTGCTGTTAAGTAATCCGTCTGTCACACGGTAGTTGAACGTGCCTGAGGTTCCACCCGCGGGTGGCAGGAGCGTAGCGTTGGGAAACGCTGCGCCACTCCACACTATGCCCGAAGGCGCACTGAACTGATTGTAGTTCAGCGGGTCGTTATTGGGGTCATAGGCGTTCAGGCGCAGGGTGCGCGGCACGCCGTTCGATATATACACGGTCTCCACAGGCGCGGTGGAGGTCAGCCACTGCGGCGCGTTCACCAGTGCTGCCATCATGCCTGTTGCCGAATCCTCAGTCTGGTTGCCCGTGCCCTCATCGAAGCGGTAGTAGACAATCAGCCCCTCCTCGTTGCCCACCAGCATCGCCTTACGGGTCTTCTCATCCAGGGGGATGTCGGCGCGATTCCAGATTTTGACCTCGTCGATCTCGCCCAGGAAGTGCTCATTCAGCGGCGTACCTGGGTAGCGCCCAACGGAAAGCGGCGTCGTGGTGGAAGGTGCGTCAGGGGAGCCTATCCACGCGCGACTGGCGCGAAGAACGCCATCCACATAGAGCTTGCCGCCCGAAGCGTCCACCACAAACTGTATATGATGCCACAAGCCGTCAGCGATACTCCCGCCGTCTAATCCACGATCGCCGTCCCAGACATAGTTGCCGCCGTTGCAGAAGTACCATGCATACACCCGTCCCTGACGCAGATACATCTGGTACCCGTTCAGAGAGCCGCTAGTATATTTATTGACGATGCCGCGCGCCCGATCCGAAGTGTCCAGTGTGCGTACCCAGCAGGAGACCGTGAGGGGATAGGCGTTCAGCTCGGCGCGATGGGGCGTCTGCACAGAGGTATCGGTTCCGTTGAACAGCAGCGTCGCACCAGCAAGTGAAGCTTCAGGAGCGGTGTTCACGACATGCACCGTGCCCTGCGCGGACGAGCCATTGAACAGCGTATCGCCTGCGAACTCGACGCGCACCGTGTGGTTACCGCGTGATGTGCCGCGCGGTACAATATAGGTGAACCGATACTCGCCGCCAGCGTTGGTGACGCCACTGCCAATCTCGACGCCGTTCCACAGAACCCGTAGGGTGCGATTGGCGATGGGCGTGCTGGTCGCGTCCAGCAGGGTTCCGCCCACAGTCATCTGCTGCCCCACGCTCACCTGCGACGGCTGCGCGGTGAACACGAGGCTGGTGTTGCCGCGTTGCACCGCCAACACCGCACTCTGCTGCACCGGGTTATAGGCAGCGTTGCCCGCAAACTCCACACGCACGGTTTTATTGCCCACGCCCAGCGATTCGGGTGGGAGGTAGCTTCGCGTAGCCGTACCGTTGCTCTGGGTGATGGCGGTCCCGACCGAGACGCCTTCCACAAAGAACTCCAGCGTCTGGTTCGCGATCGGCAGGCTGTTGTCTGCGCGACGCAGCGTGGCGTTCAGGTTGACAGGGGTACGAATCTGGGCAAATCCACCATACACGGTGAGCGTTGGCGTCTGCGCGTACACCTCATCGGCACCAATGTCGATGGCGACGCCGTTCACACGCGCCTGACCATCAATGTCCACCGTAATCGCTGCGGCGTCGCTGTTATTGCCCGCGTCGATGCAGAGCGAGTCACCCAAGTGGAAGTTGCCGTTCGGCGCGTCCACAAAGTTCGGATCTACGTTCAGGTCGTTCGCGGGACTAATGTTGCGATAGAGCGGCGTGCCACCAAACACACAGTTGTTGCGCAGGGTCATCACCGCCGAAGCGACATTCTTGCGGTCGATGCAGGGTCCGTTCGTCTGGAACGCGACGATGTTGTTCGCGAGCAGGGTCTGAGTCTCGTCGGAGGCGTAGAGAGATCCGCCCGTACTGGAAAAAGTGCTCCTGTTGTAGACGAGAGTGTTGTTGATTATCTGCACCTGAGCGAATCGCATATAGACACCCGCTGCGTTGACCGCCCAGTTGCGTGCGAGGACATTGTTGAGCAGCAGCACGGACGCGCCCCGTGCCGTTGCCCCATGAATAGAGATTCCTGCACCCCCATTGGCTTGGTTGTCCACGATGAAGTTGTTGGAAATGACCACCGTGCCATCCCCTGACATGGCGATCCCGCCACCGTCGCCGGCCAAGCCGTTTCTCAGGGTAAAGCCATCGATCGTGGCGTTCAGGGTGTTGGCGGGCACAGTCACCACCGAACCACCCTGCTGCCCATCCAACACGGTCTCGTTGGCAAACAAGTTCCGTTGGCTGCGGCTGGTCTCGTTGCCTGCGAAGCCGCCAAACACATGCACCTGACTTCGCAAGGTGATGCGCTCGTTATAGACGCCTGCCTTGACCCACACCTGCGCGCCGAAGCTGCCCGCGGGAGTCGCCGCGTTGATCGCCGCTTGCACGGTGCGCTTGGCGGTCGCCCAGCTCAAGCCGTTGTTGGCATCGTTGCCCTGTGGACTCACATAGACGATTCGCGCCTCGTTCACCGTGAAAGTCAGCGCGTTGGAGTCGATGCTCGGCTCGTTGCGTACCGTGACGGCATAATCGCCTGCATTGCGCAACATCCCCGAAGGAATCGTCGCGGTGACGAGAGTCGGAGAGTTCACAACGGTGACGAGTGGAATCCCAGCGAAGTAGGCGCGCGCCGTTGACTCGAAACCGCTGCCTGTAATCTGAACAGGTGTGTTCGGCGCAAAGGTCGTGGTATTACTCGGATTAAGCGCGGTGAGTGTCGGGGCAGGATTACGCACGGTGAACCACTCTTCGTTGGAGTCGATGCCGTCGGTTAGCGGATTGCGGACTGTAACAATATTCACGCGCCCCGTATTCATCGTGCCCGAAGGCAGCGTGAAGCGCAGGCGCGTGCTGGAGATATAGGTCGTCGGACGTGCGGAACCATTGAACAGCACCTGACTGCTGGGCAGGAAGCCGAAACCGCGCACCTCCACAAAACTCGGCGGCGCATCGCCCCGATTGACCACATTCGGCTCGCATCGCTCTACAAACGCCACAGGATTCAGCACCACAAACGCCTTGGCGTTACCTGTGTACTGGAAGCCTGAAGTGCTGGGATGCCGAATGTCGATGAGCACATTGCCTGCCGTTTGCATCTGCGCGGCGGGAATCTGCGCCATCAACTCTGTGGAACTGACATACTGAGTTGGCAACGGGATCGCGTTGTTCTCGCTCCATGTGCCGCCTGGCATCAGAATCACCTGTGAAACACCCTTGATAAAGTTTTGTCCACGAATTTGGAGGGTTATGCCCTGTGTACCAATGGAACGCCCGCGTCGAGGCGAGAGCGCGCGGTCGTTATTATCGTCAAAGTCTGGGGGTGGATAGAGACCAACCACATTCCGTGTTGCCTCACCGCCGCCGGGACCAGGATTCACAATTTTCAATACAATGTTACCCGGCTGCCAGAGGTAGCGGTTTGGCACACGCACGCGCATGGAGTTCGTAGGGGTTCCAGAGCCGAACTGTTCGATGGATACTTGCTGGTCATTCCAGTAAACTTTGGTAATGCCGTTCGGATAGTAAGAGGCATTGGCGACCGATGTGTTGAGATCGAGCAGCAGGTCTTGATTAGCGGTAGAGCCAATCACAAAGCTGTTGAACGGGTCGCCTGGAAAGTTCGGGTTCCGCACATCAGTAATCACGGGTTGCTTATAGCCCACCGCGAACGGCAGCGTGTTCGTATCAGGTTTGCCCGGAGTACGTACGAACAGCTGGAACTCACCCAAAGTATTGAGCAAGGTGGAGGGAATCACGGCTCGTACCACATTCGTTTCGATTTGCGTAGTGGAAATCTCAGTGTTGCGGAACCACACGCGCGAACCGCTGGTGAAGTAGTTGAAAGGGCGACACTCCAGATAGATCGTGGTGTTCGAATCGCCGATTCGGGCGGCGGTGGGGCTATTGTAGTTCACGCTGTAGAAGATCCCCGGCGTCGCATCGGTGTTCGCGCGGAGGGTCAGTGCGCCTGCGGTCTGGTCGGTGAAACCAGTCAGCGTGAAAGTGCGGTTGAAAATCGGGATGGGTAGTGTAGCGCCGATGCCCATTTCATCCACAGGCTTGAACTCGAAGCTGCCCAGCGAGATGTCGCCGAACCCACCGCTGGCATAGACATACAGCGGCAAGAAGTAGATGCCACCCGAAATGGTGATGTAGGTGATATTCTTGAACTGATTGTCCATCACGACCGAGGCGTTTACGGAAAGTGCACCCTCAAGGGGCATGCGAACCGAAACGCTCTCGCCTGCATAGAACTCCACCGGAGCACGCCCATCGCTAAAGGTCAAACGGATCTTCGGACGCGGATTAAACTCAAAATCTTGCCGAAAACCGATGCCTGTGCGCACCTCTGTCTGCAAAAGGGAATAGCCCGCTTCCAGCCCCGGATAGGAGATGCTCTTGCGCAGGTAGTTGTTTGGCGGCATGCCCAACAGGGTCTGAATCAGGTACACGGTCGCGGCGGTTAGGTCACCTGTGAGCGTCACGAAGCGGTCGCTGCCAGTGGAGGTTAGTTTTATCTCATTCGGGTTGAAGGGATTGCCTCCCTCCGTGAGGATTGTGGGGCGGTGAACATTGAGCGTAAGCACTCCCGGATAGGAAGGAATCAGATCGAAGTCCTGATCCCAGATACTCAGGTTATCGGTGTTGATTAATTCTTGCACGATGTTCACTCGGGGGATTCCCACCGCTTCGTTGATAATATTGCGACTAAACGCGCGTGCTTGAATGCTAAACGACGCTTGTAGGTCAATGATGCTGGACATCACGAACCGTGCAGTAGGTGAGGTGGTGCTGAGGCGTGCGCCAGGGAGCAGTTTATAGGAGGATTGAATCACCGCTACACCGCCTGGCACGAGATTCTCGCGCGTGGGGTAGGAAATGGTTAGCTGCATCGGGTAAGACACGGTCACATCGCCCCCGCTGGCGTAGGCGTCGAAGTTCAGCCCCAGTCGCCCGCGCCCCGACGCGCTGCCCTGCACGCCAAACTCACCCAGCAACGGAAGCGTGAAAAAGCCGCCGCCCGAACGAGAGCCGTCGAAGCTGGCGCCGAGGAAATAGGAGTAGCCAATATTGCAGGTGCCCGGCTGCCACATGCACTGGTTAACCGTGTTGAAGGTCAGGGTGTAAGTGAACATCTCATGCTGAGCATAACTCAGTGTCAGTAGTAAAAGTCCACATACCAACCCTGCGACCCAGCGTCGACTGCCCGCCCGAAGACGGGCGAATAGCTCTCGCATCAACGCACACGCAACACTCCGTTCAGTTCCCATCGTTCTCTCCTCATGCTCTGGATCGCTTGTCGCTCGCAAGACAGACGGTCCGCAAAAGACAATCAGTGGGGAGTCTATCCCACTTTCCGGAATAGGCAATCTTTTTGCAAAGAATTGCAACACCTTCGTTCCGCGCATGGTTTTTCGAGGTATAATTTTGTTGGGGGAAAGCGATTGGCGCAATAGGCGAATATCTGAAGAGTTTGCGGCTCACGCGCGGCGTATCGATTCGGCAGATTACGGCGTCGGCAGATATCAGCCCCTCTACGGTCAGCCGCTGGGAGAGTGGCACAACACAACCGTCCACGCACGAGCTTAATGCACTGCTCGACGCGCTGGAGGCGAGCCAGCAGGAGCGTCAACGCGCATGGGAATTGCTAAATGCCCCACGCTCCCTGCGTCACCTGCGTGAATCCACCCAGAGCGGCGCTTACTCTCGCCTGCCAGCAATGCCAGTGGCGGGCGAGCTATTGAAATCGCTGCGCCTGCGACGAGGCTGGACCCTGCAACAGACCGCGTGCCACCTCCAGATCAGCCCCGCCACCCTGAGCCGCTGGGAGCGTTCCGAAACCTGGCCCTCCACCGAGCAGCTGCACCATCTCTGCTATGCCCTGCACGCCCGCGCCGAAGAGCTAATCGCGCTGGAACAGGGGCGACAGCTGCAAGGCTATGACCAGAAGCCATTCCCCTGCGCGTTGCTTGCTTTGAAGGAGCTGATGAAGGATTTAGAGCAGGGCACCCAGCAGGTGGAACCTGCCCTGTGCGACCTATTCTACCTTTCGCTGGAGGCACACCTGTGGCGCATGGTTCATCATGGGAAACCGGCCCAAGACCTACTGATCACAGCCTATGTGCGGCATGCGCGCACCTTGCTGAATGAGGCGCGACTCGTCGAAGCCCAGACACCCGCTTACCGCGCGCTCCACCTGATGAACCAATGTAAATCATTAGACTATCGCTGGCTGAGCGCTATCCACATCATCGCGAAGGGAGCGGCAGAAACAGGCAGCCGCTTCCGACCGTTGCAAGGGGTAGAGGTGTTGCGTGATTGGCTGTCCGTCGCGGTGCGCCTCTCACTGCCCTATGAAATGTGGTTTCTGCGCGATATCGCCGAGTATCTCAGTCAGACCCGCTCGCGCACGGAAGCAGTGCACACGAGTGAATACGCTATGCAACGTGGACTGGGCATCGGCGAAGATCGGAACGTACTGCTGTCACACGCGCTGGTGCTGCTCAATGTGGGACGGGCGCCCGAAGCACTGGAGCTGCTCACATCGACACCGCTCGTTCAGTGGGATGAGGAGCAGGTGCTGCAGCAAAAGGTACACGAATCGCTGCTCTGGGCGCGGGTGCTGCACGCAGCAGGGCAGGGCGGAGAAGCTATCCCATGGCTGCAACGAGCGCACCAACTGGTGGAAGAACACAATCTCTGGCAGGTGCGTGCACGCCTCGATACACTCTCCCAGCATCTGGCTACTTCTTCAGGGCGTTGACAATCTCCGTCACCACCTGCTTCGCATCGCCAAAAACCATCATCGTGTGGGGCAGGTAGAACAGCTCATTGTCCACCCCAGCAAAACCAGCCGCCAAGCTGCGCTTAATAAAAACCACCGTGCGCGCCTTATCCACATCCAGAATCGGCATGCCGTACAGGGGCGAATCGGGCTTCGTGCGCGCGGCAGGGTTCGTGATATCGTTCGCCCCCACCACAATCGCCACATCGCATTCGGGAAAGAGCAGGTTCGCCTCGTCCATCTCCAGCAATTTATCATAGGAAACCTGCGCCTCCGCCAACAGCACATTCATATGCCCCGGCATGCGCCCCGCCACCGGGTGAATCGCATACCTGATCGAGACACCACGCGCCTCCAGCACATCCTCCAACTCCTTCACCGCATGCTGTGCCTGCGCCGCTGCCATCCCATAGCCGGGCACAATCATCACCAGCCGCGCCCCGTCCAGAATCGCAGCGACATCCTCGGGGCTATAGGCGACCACCGTGCGCGCCTCACCCGCACCTGCACCCGCCTTCGCAACGGGTGCCCCCACACCGCCAAACAGCACATTGGTGAAGGAACGGTTCATCGCCTTGCACATCAGCATCGCCAAAATGAAGCCCGAAGAGCCATCCAGCGTGCCCGCCACAATAAGCAGCTTGTTGTTCAGCACAAAACCAAGTGCCGCTGCCGACAAACCCGCATACGAGTTCAAAATCGCAATCACAGTCGGCATATCCGCACCACCAATACCCATCACCAACAGAAAGCCAAACAGCAAGGCAAAGATAATCATCAAAGGTAACAGCGCGCTCTGCGACGAGTCAATCACCAGCGCAAGCCCCAGCGCAACCGCAATCCCCAACATCAGAACGCTTACAAAATTGCGTCCCGGATAGATGAGCGGCTTGCCAGAAATCAGCTCCTGCAACTTCGCAAACGCAATGCAACTGCCCGTGAAGGTGAGATAACCCAGAATCATCTCCGATGCCAACACCGCCATCGTGAAGCGATCAATATCGGGATAGAGCTGATAATACTTCGCCGTCCCGACCAAAGCAACCGCCAACGAACCAAACGCATGGGACATCGCAGTTCGCTGCGGCACGGCAGTCATCGGCAGCTTCAGGGCAATCGGAACGCCAATGATTGCCCCCACAATCACTGCCCCAATCAGCAAGTCATAACGCTCCACATGGTACGCCAGCAGCGTCGCCACAATCGCGACAAGCATGCCCGCACTGCCCGCCCAGTTGCCCCAGCGCGCGGTCCTAACCTCGCTCATCCCCTTAAGCGAGAGAATGAACAGCACGGCTGCCAACACATACAGGGATTGAATCAGCACCTCACCGCTCATTCGCGCTCACCTCCGCCGCGCCGCTTGAACATCAACAAGATGCGCTCGGTAATCATAAAGCCACTGATTACATTCGACATCGCCAGCGCCACAGCAATCACCGCCAACCACATGATAAAATCGTTTTTCGGGTTTGACAGCACAATGAGCGCAGCGACCACCGACACCGACGAGATAGCGTTGGTAAGCGACATCAGTGGGGTGTGCAGCAGACGCGACACATGGCGAATCAGCTCCAGCCCCAGAAAGCTCGCCAGCAGAAAAATCAGCACATTGATCACTATATCCTGAGTGGTCAGCACCGTATGTTCAGGCATTTTCGCCACCCCCCTCCGCTCCCTCTCCGGCCAAGTTCTCTCTCACGCGCGGGTGAACCACCTCGCCCTGATGGCAGACAAGGGTGCTGCGCGTGATTTCGTCTTCCAAGTTCATCTGACCCTCCTTGAACAGCAGATGGAGAAAGTTCGCTAAGTTGCGACTGTAGAGCTGACTGGCATGGAAAGGAATCGTGGACGCCAGATTGACCGCGCCAATAATGGTGACACCCTGCTCCACGATGGTCTCGCCCGCACGGGTCAGCTCGCAATTGCCACCCCATTCGGCAGCAAGATCCACAACGACCGAACCCCGTCGCATAGCGTGCACCATCGGGGCGTTAATCAGCAAAGGTGCACGCTTGCCCGGCACAGCAGCGGTCGTGATGACCACATCGTTACGGGCAATCACGGAAGCGAGCAGCTGCTGCTGGCGCCGATAGAACGCCTCATCGAAAGCCTTCGCATAACCACTCGCCTCCTGCGCCTCTTCGCTCTCCAGCCCCAGCGAAACGAACTTTGCGCCCAGACTCTCCGCCTCCTGCTTGGCAGCGGGGCGGATATCGTAGGCTTCCACCACAGCGCCCAACCGCCTGGCAGTCGCGATGGCTTGCAGCCCCGCAACGCCTGCCCCAATCACAAACACTCGAGCAGGCTGAATCGTGCCCGCAGCGGTCATCATCAACGGAAACATCTTGGGCAGATGACCAGCAGCGAGCAGCACCGCCTTGTAGCCCGCAATGGTCGCCATCGAAGAAAGCACATCCATGCTCTGCGCACGACTAATGCGCGGTATCAACTCCATCGCGAAGGCAGTAACGCCTCGCTGCGCCAAGTGAGGCATAACCTCGGCCTTCCAGAGCGGCTCCATCAGCCCAATAAGCACTTGCCCCTCACGCAACAGGGGCAGGTCATCCGCAAAGCGCGGATTCGCACCCGCAGTACGCACCTGCAACAGAATATCCGCCTTCGCAAACAGCTCGGCACGCGAAGCGACAAGATGCGCCCCCGACTCCTGATATTCCGTATCGGAAAAGCCAGCCGCCTCGCCTGCGCCCGCCTCAACAAGCACCTCAAAACCTGCCTTGTGAAGCGAAGGAACAAGCGCAGGAACCATCGCCACCCGCTGCTCATTCGGATAAGTCTCTTTAGGCACACCAACGACCATCATTTTCACCTCTTTATTCCCGAATCAGGAATTAGAGTTCGTGAAAGGCAATCCTGCTACGAGATGAACGAATCCCCTCAAACAGGCGATCCCCGCCTCAATGGTGTTTGTTCGTCGCTCCATAGCGAACGCACCTCTGCTTAATCTTCTCGATTTATTAGGTTAAGCGACCCTATTATACCCCACACGGGCGCGATTGGTCAAGGGCTTGCAAGGCTGTTCGAAAAAATCGCCTTTCTGTCGGGGCAGACCCGCGTGCCTGCCCTCTGAAAATAGCCCCCCTCTCCCCTCTGGGGTGAGGGTTGGGATGAGGGGCAAAAATCCCCTCTCCTCTCTGGGCAGAAGGTCCGGGTGCATGGCAACCCACCACCAACTTTGCAACAATCCCTTGCTTTCGCCGCGCGTCCCCAGAAACCGTCCGAACCATCCGACCTGTCCAACCCGTCCAACCCGTCCAATCCGTCCGACCCGTCCGACCCGTCCGACCCGTCCAAAGGGTTGACAAAACCACACCCCCGCGTCCCAACCTATCGGTGCACCAAAAACCATAACTTGCACAAAACGCCAACCTCTGTTGGCGCCTGAAACACGGCAACACACCCGCTGCCCTCTTTGGGGCAGCGGCCCCTGCAGCCCCTGTCGGTTCGGGCACAGGGGGTTGGGCAAAGGACCGACTGGCTCCTGACGCCCTGCCTGGGGCGGGAAGGAGGAACGCGAAACCGGGCTATTGCGTGCGCGTCCTTGTCCGTCGGGGCAGCGTCGCGCGAGAAAGGGAGGCGGACGCGGTTTGTGGAGGCTGGGCAAGTGGGCGGTGCTGGGGGGTTCAATTCCCCCCGCCTCCATCAGCTCAGATGGAACCTTTCTATGCCTGCACCTGCAACTTCTTGCACAGCCTCACGGGGTGAAGAGAAGACCGTATCAGGTACAATTCTGTACGCTTGAAGGAGCGGACAAGCGATGGGCTACGAGATACCCAAAGTGTATGATCCGCATCAGGTAGAACTGAGGCGATATCAGTGGTGGCTGGAACGAGGCGACTTCGAGGCGGTAATCGCCGACGATGGACGCCCGCGCTATTGCATCACCGTCCCACCACCCAACATCACCGGGTCGCTCCACATGGGACACGCACTCAATAACGCGATTCACGATGTGCTGCTCCGCTGGAAACGGATGCAGGGTTACAACGTGCTGTGCATCCCCGGCACCGACCACGCAGGCATTGCTACGCAGAATGTGGTGGAGCGCGAGCTGCTCAAAGAGGGTCTCACCCGTCATCAGCTGGGACGTGAGAAGTTTCTGGAGCGGGTGTGGCAGTGGCGCGAGCAGTACGGCAACACGATTCTACATCAGTTCCGACGGCTCGGCTGCTCCTATGACTGGCGCTATACCCGCTTCACGCTTGACCCTGAATACGCCGACGCGGTGCTGGAGGTGTTCATTCGCTGGTGGCAGGATGGGCATCTTTATATTGGCGAGCGGGTAATCAACTGGTGCCCACGCTGTCGGACCGCCATCTCCGATATCGAGGTGGAGCGCGTGGAGGAGCCGGGCAAACTGTATCACATCCGCTATCCTTTTGCGGAGGGGGAAGGCTATCTGGTGGTCGCCACCACACGCCCCGAAACGATGCTGGGCGATGTGGCGGTGGCGGTCAACCCAGGGGATGAACGGTATCAGAACCTGGTGGGCAAAATGCTGCGCCTGCCACTGGTGGATCGGCAAATACCCCTTCTCGCCGACCCCTATCCCGACCCAGCGTTCGGCACAGGGGCAGTTAAGGTGACGCCTGCACACGATCCGAACGATTTCGAGATAGGACAGCGACATAACCTGCCTCGACCCCTCGTCATTAATGAGGATGCAACCATCAATACGGAATACCTGCGCGAGGAGTTGAACGCGCACGACAACCCCTACCTGCAAAAATATCATGGCAAAGACCGTTTTGAGGTGCGTCACCTGATCGTGCAGGACCTGCAAGAGGCGGGCTATCTGGAGCGGGTGGAGGACTACCTTGTGCCGCTCGCCCGTTGCGAACGCTGCCACACAGTCATCGAACCACTACTCAGCGAGCAGTGGTTCTGCCGCATGGAACCCATTGCCAAGCCGGCGATCGAGGTGGTGAAGCAGGGGAGGGTACGCTTCATTCCCGAACGCTACACTGAGATGTACCTGAACTGGATGGAAAACATTCGCGACTGGTGCATCTCACGACAGCTCTGGTGGGGGCATCAGATTCCCGCATGGTACTGCGTGGATTGCCACCCTGAAAATTTCATCGTGGAAGGGGAAAATGCTCGTCTGTTGCGACGCGAGGACCCCATCGTGCAAAAAACGGCTCCTGACCGATGCCCACGCTGCGGCAGTACGCGCCTCGTGCGTGACCCCGATGTGCTGGACACATGGTTCTCCTCCGCCATCTGGCCCCACACAGTGCTGGGCTGGCCCCGCCAGACAGAGGAGCTACGCCTGTTCTATCCGACCAGCGTGCTGATTACGGCGCAGGAAATCCTCTATCTATGGGTTGCTCGCATGATTATGACAGGGCTCTACTTCATGGGCGAGGTGCCCTTCCATGAAGTCTATATTCACGCAACGGTGCTGAACAAAGAGGGCAAACGAATGTCCAAGTCGCTCGGCACGGGGGTTGACCCGCTGGAACTCATCGAGAAATACGGCACGGATGCCCTGCGCTGGTCCTTGTTGCAGCAGGCGGGCATGCAGCAATCGATGCGCTTCTACGAGGAGCGCGTAGTGAACGCTCGCAACTTCGCCAACAAGGTATGGAACGCCACCCGTTTCCTGTTGATGAACCTGGACGCGCCCATCACCCACCCTCAACCACCAAGACCCTCCGACACACTGGACCACTGGGTGTTGAGCCGTCTGCAGCGCACTATCGAAACGGTAGAGAACGCCCTGCGCAACTACTGCTTCGACAACGGCGCGAACGCGCTTTATGAGTTTATCTGGAACGAAGTATGCGACTGGTACATCGAGGCGGTAAAGCCACGCCTGCAGGATACTGCCCGACGCCCGCAGACGCAAGCAATGCTGGTCTATCTATTTGATCAGATCCTGCGTTTGCTGCACCCCTATATGCCGCATATTACAGAGGAACTCTGGCAGGCGCTCGGCATGGCGTCGGAAGGCGAGGCGCTGACCCGTGCACCCTTCCCACAAGTTGACCCGACAGCGATAGACCCCGAGTCCGAGGCGGAAATCGCGCAGGTGTTCGAAACGATCCGCGCCATCCGCAATCTGCGTGCAGAGGTCAAAATCACGCCCGGCGTGGAGATCCCCCATGTATGGCTGAACCCGACCGACCCCGTCAGTCGCGAACGGCTACAACGCCATCAGGCAATGATTGAGCATCTGGCATGGTGCCGTGAAGTGTGCTGGGGTGTGCCCACAGACCGCGCACTGATGAACCCAACCGACGGCGCAGAGGTCTACCTGCCCATCGAGGGTGTGATCGATGTCGAGCGCGAGCAGGAACGCCTGCAGAGGGAACTGGCAAAGGTGGAGGCAGAACTGCGTCGCGTGCAAGCACGCCTGCGCAATCCGCAGTTTCTTGAACGCGCCAAACCCGAAGTGGTGCAGGAAACGCGCGAGCAGGAGCGCGAGCTATTAGAACGCTACACCCGCCTCAAAACACGCACCGAGCAGCTGAGAGGATAGATTTCCGAAGAGATAAAGTATGGCAGGGAGTGGGGTTGCCCTTGCAGCAGGAATTTTTGACTCATGCACCGAAGCAAAGACACAGGGTGAATACGATGAGTGCAACAGTAGGGCATACACATTTCATCACGACCAGCGGGCGCAGGCTGAACTGTGAGCATCCCGCCATGAAAATGTTCCAGAAAGCCAAAAAACTGGGCATCTGGGACCCGACGGCGATAGACCTCACGCGCGATCTAGCAGACTGGCAGACCTTCACCGCCGAGCAGAAGGACGCTACCTTGCGCATTCTTTCGCTTTTTCAAGCGGGCGAGGAGAGCGTGACGCTTGACCTACTACCACTCATTCAGGTCATCGCCCGTGAAGGACGCCTCGAAGAGGAGATTTTCCTCACCTCATTCCTGTTCGAAGAGGCAAAGCATGTGGAATTCATAAACCGCTTCCTGCGCGAGGTAGCAGGCGTGCAAGACGAGGATCTGGCGCGCTATCACACGCCCTCATATCGGACGATTTTCTACGAGGCATTGCCACAGGCGATGTATCGACTGAACGATGACGCCTCGCCAATTGCCCAAGCGGAGGCAGCGGTCGTGTACAACATGATTGTGGAAGGCGTGCTAGCCGAAACCGGCTACTACGGCTTCTTCTCTGCCTACAAGCAGCAGCAGGTGATGCCCGGACTGGTGCAGGGCATCCACAAGATGATGCAGGACGAGGCGCGTCATATCGCGTTCGGAATCTATCTGCTTTCACGCCTAATCGCAGAGCATGGCGACCCAGTGTGGAACGCTATCCAGAATAAGATGAACGAACTGTTGCCCTATGCGCTTGGTGTGGTGCAGGAGAGCTTTGAACCCTACGAGCCGAACATGCCGTTCGGACTGCAAAAGGAAAAGTTTGTGCAGTATGCAATGGAGCAGTTTATCAAGCGCGAGAACCGGCTCGCACGCGCTCGCCGCCTGACACTGGAGCAACTTTATCAGGAAACGGACGCCGCGGAAGCCGAAGCCGCCGAGCTGACCCGAACCCTTGAGCAGGAATAATGGGGAACCCTTTCCCGCGCTATTCGTTCCTCTCGATGGGGGGCATCCCTCACAAGGAGGACAGAACAATGAATCGCTTTTGGAAATGGGTTGGATTAGTGGCTGTGTCATGGCTCACGGTGTCGCCCGGAGGGAGTGATAGCACCGATGTAATGCACCTGAGTGATGAACCGGGCAACTGGTTCCGCAGTGAGCGCACCGGCACGTCCGTCACAATTGTAGACCCTGGCGATCGCGTGGACTTCGTCATCGGCAACTGCTGCACCAACACACGCCATACAGTCACCCTGCTGATCAAACCGCCCGAGTCCAGGATCACGATGGACCAAGATCATCCGCAGAACGGCCAGCTCTCGGTGGAGTTCGATGTGCCGGGCGTCTATCTGTTTGCGTGCAAGGTTCATCCCTATATGACAGGGGTAGTCGCCGTACGCAACGCGCATGGCGAGATCCCACCGGTGTCGGCGAGTGCACTGCCGTTCCTGCACCATCTGGGTCTCGATTCGCTCTCTGCACTGGCAGTGCTTTCGGTGATGCCCACCATCGCGCCAACCGATGAGGCGAAGGCAGCCAAGTGGGATCTGCGTGATGCTTCAGCGGAGCATCGACCCGCAGTGCCTGGCATTGGAGAGATCTGGATCGACACCCAGTTTGAGCGCGTGCCCGGTCAAACGGACGAGCATGGTGTGCCCAAGCCAGGCACGATTACTGTGCTGGATGCCGCGACCTTCCGTGTGGAGCGCGAAATCAACGGACTGGGTGCAGGCGGACGCTGGAACAACCCGCACAATATGTGGGCAGACT
>ENA-ORXB01002207-ORXB01002207.1-sediment-metagenome-genome-assembly--contig:-NODE-2207-length-17779-cov-7.430968_pt1 | contig 17779 bp, 18 predicted proteins | sample MGYA00237863_ERZ511475 | MGnify/ENA primary metagenome ERZ511475 (study PRJEB26305, sample SAMN06343858) | sediment metagenome | isolation source: hot spring sediment | place: Canada: British Columbia... | reverse complement strand
CGCTTCCGCCCTGAGGCCGCCTACCGCATCCTGGAGGGCGGCTACCCCAACCTGCGTATTGCCTCGAGGCTCCCCGACGGGGGCCTCGAGGTTTGCATTACCGTGGGCACCAACAACGACAACTTCCCCCTGGAGCTTCTGTCCTGGGTGCAGAGCTGGGGGCCTCGGGTGGAGGTGTTGGAACCGGCTAGCCTGCGGCAGCGGTGGCTTTGGGAGGCGAAAGAAGTAGCAGGAAAAGGAGAATGAGCATGGCCAACATACCCAAGGAAGTACTGGTTCAAAAAGCCCTTAGCAACCTGAGTCCGGATGATCGCTTAATCTTCGGGCAAAGCTTTCAACGTAAGGCCAAGAGCACCGGGGTAGCCTATTTGCTATGGTTCTTTTTCGGTTTGCACTACGCCTATCTCGGACAGTGGGGAATGCAGCTACTTTACTGGCTAACCTTTGGTGGGATGCTGTTTTGGGCCCTGATAGACTTATTTCGCATCCCAGGCTTGGTGGATGGTGTGAACCGCGACATAGCTGTACAGACCCTACACGACCTTAAGGTAGTGGGCTCTTCAGGCTAAGCTGGAGTTAGAGATGCCTGAGTTTGACCTTCCAGTGAGCCTGCTGCGAGTGAGTCTGCGGGCCGAGCAGCCCATCCGCCTCCCAGCCTTTGCGGGCAGCAAGCTCGAGGGAGCCTTTGGACACACCCTTTACCAGATCGCTTGCACCCGCCGTGATCTAAAGACCTGCGCTCCTTGCCCGCTGCGCTCGGTCTGCCCATACGCTGCACTTTACGCACCCGCCCTGCCCGCCTACCTCGAGGTGGACTCGCTTGAGCATCCTCCACGCCCGCTGGTATTCGAGACCCACCTGGGCCAAGAGCGCCTGATCGCCCCCGGTGAAACCTTCGAGTTTGGGCTGCGAATTGTGGGCCGGGCCGCCCAGCACCTGCCCTACATGGTGGCTGCTATTCGGCAGATGGGCGAAGCCGGGATCGGGCTGACGCGGGGCCGCTTTGAGCTGACCGAGGTTCATAGTGTTCATCCCTACACCGGCGAGACCCGGCTGCTTGGCAGTGCCGACAGCCCGGTGGTGCGCCTCGAGACCTTCACCCTGAATGCCGCCGATTTGCCTCCATTGCCTGAGGGCCGCCTGACCCTGCACCTCGAGACCTTTACCCACATTCGCAGTGGCGGAAAAGCGGTGGACAACCTGCAGTTTCCTGTGCTAATACGAGCCCTGCAGCGCAGGGTAAGCAACCTCGAGCAACTCTATGGTGGTGGGAAGAGTTTGGGCAGTAATTTTGGCGAGTTGCCCTTACTAGCCCGAACGGTGAATGTCGTGGAGCAAAAAACCCGACACGCCGTACAGGCTCGTAGTGGAAAAGGTAAACATCCCGTGTTTATGAACGGCCTAGTGGGCAGCGTGACCTACAGCGGGGATTTACGGCCCTTCGCAACGCTGCTACGGTTTGGTGAACTGGTGGGAGTGGGGAAATGGGCGCACTTTGGGGCGGGCAGATATCGAATTAGCGGAGGAGTATGAGCTACGACAGAGACGCATCTGTTGGGTTGTGCTGGACGGGCCACCCATTAATTGACATGGGTGTTGCAGGCCTGACTGTGTTCGCCCAAAAGCGCAATCCTGAGGAAGTGACCGGGGCCGACCTCGAGCGCTTCGTGGAGTGGGCCGAGCGGGCCTACTTCACCAAGGAGATGACGGGCTGGATCGCGGTGGCCTTCACCAGCAACTTTATCAATCCGAGTTTCGAGGCGGGCAGGAAGCGGGAGGTTGCCAAGGGTATTCTCGAGAGCTTCAAGAACCCGTCGGCCCTCGAGGCGCTGCGGTGCAGCTACTTCCCGCGCCCGGCCCAGCAATTGGTCGCCCGCGACTTTGTGCCAATGCTTACCGGGCGTGAGCCCTCGAATTTCTTCCCCGATGGACAGCCCCAACTGCCCATTAGTGGACTAGGGATCACTGCGTTGCAAGGTCTCTCGCTGGCCTCTCCGTTGGTTGGCGGGCGGCTAATGGTGGTGGCCGCTGACGACCCCAGGCTATTGTTGCTTTTAGTGAAGCGTTGGCAGCCAGAGATTCGCAAACGGGTGCAGCTTTCGGAGTCTTCTGGGGAAAGATGCTCAGGTTGGAGTGGGCCACGTTCGCGGTTAATTGAACAGATTGTTGAGATTGAGCAACTTCGTGAAAATATCCAAGACCCTGACCTTGACTATACCGGTAGTGCCACCATCTACCACGTTAGCAACAGCGGTCAGGGGCCCGACCTAACCATCTACACCCTCGAGCTGCCTGCCCTAGCCTTTGTGCGGAAGGCCCAAGGCATTAAGTACCGCAAGGCTTGGAACCGACTGGTTTCGAGTGCTTGGCAAGAGGTTCGTGATAAGGATAAGGATCCTCAGTATGCGAGGCGCAATGATGTCTATGAAGCGGTATTCGACTTGCCTCAAGACGCTGCAAGGTTCGTTCGACGCTTTTTTAAGAGACCCGTTGTTGCCCAACTTAAAGGTGCGAAGCCAGCTGAAGGGAAAAGACGAGCCAAGAAATCAAAAAGTGAAACCACGGCAGCGGATGCTGCATCTACCCAGCGCCCTGAAGCTTTGTGGGGTTTGCTCGAGTTGTTTCTAAGGGAGGTTTTAGGCATGGAGCAGAATCGTATTCAAGCCATTCGAACCCTAGCCGACCGTTTAGCAGATGCGGTCAAGGATGATAACGACCGCCGGTTGTTTCGGCGCATTTATACCGCACGAAAGCCCTTTGAGGTTCGACAACTCTTGATTCAGATGGGGATGCGACGGCTAAAGGAGGGTCTTGAGCCTGCTGTAAGATTCGATGAATTTTTGGAAATTTTCGAGGAGGGCGATGAGTTGGCTCGAGCCGATTTCAGCCTGGCCTGGGATTTGACTCGCATTCGATTCATTGAGGCCCTTTTCGACAAACAGTGGTTTGATAGCAACAAGGAAGTGCTTGAAGACATACCAGAAGAAGAGGAGGAATAAACATGGCCTTTATCGCTGGAACCCTACTGCTGGATGCGCCCGCTTCGGCCCTCAACAACTCCAATCGCGCCTATGATGCTGACTATGACAACGAAATGGGTGTGAAGCTGATTCGTACCAAAGATGGGGCCCTGCCCTATGTTTCGGCTCAATCTTTTAGGTTTTGGTTGCGTAGCACCCTCGAGCAACAACCCGACTGGGCGGCTCATACTGCACCTATTTTCCGCGAAAACAAGGTGGCTTATACCGATGCCAACCCGCTTAAGTATTGGGATGATGACCTTTTTGGTTATATGCGGGCCGAGTCCAAAAAGACCACTGCGAAGGAGGCTAGGGCTGAGGATGCCTCCCGCGCTAGCGAGACTGAAACCAAGACCAGCATCACCCGTACATCGCCTTTTCGCATGAGTACTTTGGTTTCCATTGCTCCCGTGAACATCGTCAAGGATTTTGGCACCATGAGCCGCCACGAAGGCGACCCTGTGCCGCACGTCCACCAGTTTTACCGGGCTACGCTCAAGGGTCTTTTTTCGCTTGATTTGAACCGGGCGGGCACCTTTAGCTACCGCGATCAGAGCGGATCACGCAACCTTGACGAGGTGCGGATACAGGCTGCCAAAGACGAAGGACTGAACCATGATGAAATGAACAAAGAATTTCGCCTACCAACAGATGAACGAGCAAAACGCATCGCAGCCCTTCTCAAGGGCCTAGCCCACCTCGAGGGTGGGGCCAAGCAGGCTATCCACTACACCGATGTAACGCCCGTAGTTGTAATAACAGCTGTGTTCAAAGGTGGAAACAATCCGCTGCATTACGTGGTTGGGGCTGACGAGAAGGGCCGTCTGAAGGTTCATGTTGATGCTTTGAAAGAAGCCTTGAAGGTCTGGGGCGACTGTCTGCTGAGTGGTTTGTATGTGGGCTGGGTACAGGGTTTCCACGATGAGCAGCGCGAAGCGCTTAGGAGGGCTCTGGAAGAAGAGGGCTATGAACAGAGGCCTGAAGAAGCTAGTGATGTGAAACAGGGTGGGGTCGAACAAAGCAAAGAGAGCGAAAGAGATTCATCAAATCAAAAAGTGTTCTATCTTGACCACCCCAGAAATGTGCTGAACTGGCTCGCTAAAGACATACAAGACCCTGCCAACGCCCACTGGTTGGAGTAGACCATGCGTGTCCTCAAGATCGAACTCGAGGGCACCACCACCTCGTTTCGCTACCCGCATTTTCTGGTGGGGCGGCAGCCGTCGCTACCGATGCCCCCGCCTGCCACGATCTACGGACACGTGGCAAGCGCCTTAGGGGAGTATCCCGAGCCCGATTCCTTTCGCTTCGCCTATATATTTACCCATCAAGGTATTGTAGACGACTTTGAGCACACCTGGTTAGTAAAAGCCGACCGCAGCGCTAGGGGATGGAAGTACCCAGCCAATATCAGTGCGAACCTCAGCCCGACTGTCCGTGAGCTGTTCTTTTCCCCGCGCCTTACACTTTACCTGCAAACACCCGACCTCGAGACTTGGCGCAGGGCCTTCCTCGAGCCGCGCTATCCGGTGTTGCTGGGTCGCTCACAAGACCTCGCCAGCTACCGCAGCGTGGAGGTGATAGACCTCGAGAAACGTGACACCGGCTATTACGAGCACACCCTGCTGCCATGGTCATACCGTCCCAGGGTACGGGTTGGTCAGGGCGTTCTGATGCCGCGCTGGATAAACCCTGATAATCGCCGTGAAGTGCGCTGGGCCAGGTATGTAGTCCTTAATAGCCGCCTGTTTCACCCCAATCCAGGACAGCAGGAATCTATTAGCGAGGTGATTACGGTGAGCGGAGCCAACGAGGTTCTTTGGGTAGATCCTACCAGCCCTGTTCACCGTGAACGCCAGCGTATCCTGGTCTGGCACAGCCTGTTGGGTGAGGAGAGTGAGTCCCTTGAACCCAGCGCGGCCCTTTGAACCACTGGCTAAGAGCGCTCGACTGGGTTTCGAGGGAAAGCCCGAGACCCTGGAACAGCACACCCAGCGGGTGGTAGAGCGCCTAGCAGGTCTTTCTCGTCGTACGCCGCACTTATCGCAAATAGCGGGCCTGTCCGACTTCTGGCATATCGCGTTTTGGTCTGCGGTGATCCATGACTTTGGCAAAGCTGCCAGCGGCTTCCAGGCACGACTCAATGGTAGCGGTCAGAAATACCCGCACCGCCATGAGGTGCTTTCGCTGGCTTTCTTGCCCTGGGTTGCCGAGCCGAACGAGGCTCGCCTGGTTGCGCTTGGGGTGATCTCACACCACCGGGATAGTGAGGTCATCAAAACCTTGTATCAGGACTCGTGTGGCGCGGACTTACTTACCGAGTTTGAGCCCCAGGCCATTCTATGGCTGAAAGACTGGCTCGAGCGCGTCCCCAACGACTGGGTAGACAGCTATGATCTGGCTCAGCTTGGTGTGCGGAAGAAGACTTTTCAGATAGACCTCAACCACTTTCCTAAGCAAGCAGCGGAAGCACTTGAAAAGGGCATCGAGCTTTATGCCAACATTCATCCCTTTGATGAGCCCTATCCCCACGAGCCGGGTTTTGCCCAGCTTCAGGCCGAGCGCCGCTTACATATTCTGCTGCGCGGGATTATTACCCAGTCCGATCGGATGGCAAGTGCCCACGCTCCCATTCCCTCGGTTCTGCAGTTGCCCAGTCTCGAGCAGCTTACTAAGCAAATCGCGGCTCGAGAGGACAAGAAAATCGAGCCAAGGACGCACCAAAAAGCCGCCCAGATCGAGGGCAATCTTATTTTTAGTGCCCCCACTGGAAGCGGTAAAACGGAAGCCGCCTTGGGATGGGCCGCAGTACAACAAGCCCAGACCCCCAGGCGGCTCATTTACGTGCTGCCCTACCAGGCCAGCCTGAACGCCATGAAAGACCGGCTCGAGCGCGACCTTAGTCCAAAAGACGGCGTTGCTATTTTGCACAGCCGGGCTTTACAAGTGCTATATCGTCAGCAAAAAGCGGGGGTCGAAGATCTCGAGGAGCTAGCACAAAACGTGCGTCGCCAGAACGACTTTAACCGGTTACACCAGCCTGCCGTGGCGGTACTGACCCCCTACCAGATACTCAAGGCTATGTACCGAATTTCGGGCTATGAGAGCCTGCTGACCATGCTGGCAGGCTCGTGCCTTGTCCTCGATGAAATCCACGCTTATGAGCCAACCCGCTTGGGCATGTTTCTGGCAGTCACCGAGACCCTGCGCCGCGACTTCGACGTGCGGGTTTGTGCCATGACGGCCACCATGCCGACCTGGCTAAGGGAGGAACTCGAGCACTGCCTGGGCGTGAAGGCCCTGCCGCCCGACCCCGAGCTTTTCCGGGCTTCTAGGCGACATCGGCTTGAGCTGCTCGACGCGGATATCGAGAGCCCAGCGGCTCAGAAACGAGTTGTGGATGAGCTGGAAGCAGGCCGCAGCGTTCTGGTGGCCTGTAACACGGTGAAAAAAGCGCAGTCGGTTTGGCAAAGCCTTAAAACTCAGCTTGCCCCCGAGAAGGTTTTACTGCTGCATAGCCGCTTCACAGGGCGAGACCGTCTCGCTAAAGAGCGAGATATTCAGGCCCGTCTCGATGCCAGTCGAGATACCCAAGACCCTATTGTGGTTGTGGCGACCCAGGTTATTGAGGTCTCGCTTGATCTGGACTTTGACCGCATCTTCAGCGAGCCTGCACCCCTCGAGGCTTTAGTGCAGCGCTTCGGGCGTGTCAACCGCAGAGGTAAGAAGGGCGAGAACGGCATTGTACCAGTTACTGTCTTGACCCAACCTCGAGAGGGCCAGCGGATCTACAACAATGAGCTCGTGCAGCGGGGACTAGAACAACTCGAGGCCAACGTAGGTACTGAGTTGGACGACCTGAAGGTATCAAGTTGGCTCGACGAGGTGTACAACGAGTCGCTCTTGAAGGTTTTCCGTGATGAAGTGCGGCGCAGCGCAGAGGAATTCAGAGCGGTTGCTGTAAATACCCTCAAAGCTTTTGCCCGAGATGAGACTCTCGAGCACAAGTTCGACGATCTATTTGATGGCCTTCAGGTATTGCCTAAGTGCTTTCAGCAGGAGTACGAAGACACCCTGAAATATTCCCCTATTGAGGCTCGTAGCCTACTGGTGAACGCCCCACGCTGGATTACGGCGGGACTGCGGGAGCACGTGCGCTGGAGCGAGACCCTAAAACTTTTCATCGCCGACTTACCGTACAGCACAGAGCTCGGGATGGAGTGGAAAGCTCCCGAGGTGCGAGAAGACTCTTGGGGACGGCTGGACGACTAGAGATAAACTATGAACTTAATCATCGAAGAGCGCGGCACCTTTATTAGCCTCAAGTCGGAGCGCTTACAGTTTCGCGTGGAAGGGCAACCCTTGCGCGAGGTAGCCCTGCGCGACCTCGAGACCCTTTCCATCGTTTCCAGCGCGGTTAGCATCTCGGTGAAAGCCATCCGGGCCTGCGCCAAATTTGGCGTGCAGATCGACCTGCTGGATGGCCTAGGCGACCCCTATGCCAAGATCACCAGCCCCTACCTTGTGGGCACTGTTACTACCCGTCGTGCCCAGATGCTGGCTTACACCACTCCTAAAGGCCTGGAGGTAGCCCGCCACGCGGTGCGCGCACGGCTGCGCAACCAGGTTAACTTGCTGCGCTACTTTGGCAAGTACCGTCGTGAAGCCGACCCTGCTGCTTATGCGGCCATCGAGGAGGCCCTGCCGTTACTGCAAACCCTCGAGGCAGAACTAGACGCCATTCAGGCCCCCAATGTGGATGCTGCCCGCGACCTGCTTTTGAGCGTGGAGGGACGAGGTGGGGTTGTGTACTGGGGTGCGATAGCGGCTTTGTTGCCCCAAGACCTTAACTTTCCAGGCCGTTTGGGGCGTGGGGCCACCGATCCAGTAAATGCATGTCTCAACTATGGCTATGGCATCCTATACTCACAGGCCTCGGGTGCACTCTCGACGGCGGGCCTCGAGCCTTTCGCGGGCTTTCTGCACACCGACCGACCGGGTAAGCCTAGTCTGGTGCTGGACTTTGTTGAAGGCTTTAGGGCTGCTGTGGTGGATCGTGCCATTATCGCTACCCTTGGGCGTGGCTGGCGACCTGAGTTCGAGAACGGTAAGCTCGAGCCCTCTTCACGTAAGCGCTTGGCCGAGGCGGTACTCAACCGCTTGGATGCCAGAGATACCCATAAGGGCAAACGCTTCCGGCTTAAGAGCATTATGGTGGCTCAAGCCCGCAGCCTGGCTTTATTTCTTCGAGATGAGGGAGATTACCCAATCTACGTAGCGAGTTGGTGAACCATGCTTATCCAAGATCCGCGCAAACCAGGTAAGCCCGTGCTGGTGCTTTATGACATTAGCGATGACCGTATTAGAACCAAGGTTAGTGATGCCTGCAAGGACTACGGGCTGGATCGGATTCAGTTTAGCGCCTATAGCGGCAGGCTAACCAGGACAGCAAGGGAAGAGCTGGAAATACGCTTGGGTAAGACCCTGGGTGACCACAGCGGGGCTATCACGGTGATTCAGCTAGAACAAAGCCAGTTTGAGGGAGCTTGGAAGAAGGTAAACCCGTGATCACCCCTGTTGAACTGAGGCAGTATCACTACTGTCCACGTGTCGTATTTTATGAACGTTGTACACCGGTTTACCGACGTGAGACCCGCCGTATGCAATATGGGCGTGAGGTGCACGACGTCGAGGTGGCACTTGAAAAGCAGAGAAATCTCCAGCGCTATGGTTTGCACCAAGGACAGCGAGAATTTGCTGTGCATATGTCTAGTGAGGCGCTCGAGCTCACCGGAATTGCCGATCTGGTGGTGACAGTTGGAGCGGAGAGTTACCCTGTGGAGTTCAAGGACACTACCCGCGAACCTGACCTTGGGCATCGGATGCAGTTGTGCGCCTACGGATTGCTGCTCGAGGCCACCCGTCAAACCAAAAGCCCCAGAGGGTTTTGGCACAGCACCCGTACCCGTGAGACTTTTGAAGTGGAGTTCGACGCCAGGCTCCGAAAGAGAACCCTACAGGCTATTCGAGAAATAAACTTGTTTATTAAGGCCGAGCGCTGCCCCGACCCCACGCCGCAAGTAGCCAAGTGTCTCGAGTGCGAGCTGAAAAACTTCTGTGGCGACGTTATTTAGCCGCAAACCTCTTGACTCCACCAGAACCCCACCTATTTGCGAACCCGTATCCAGCGAGAATTAGGCACAATTTTGCTTGCTTTGGAGAGGGCTATCTAGGTACACGACAAAAGCCTCACACAAGCGTACAGTTCTGCTTTCCTAGCTTCTGGGGCAAAGAGAAGTTGACGTAGATAGTCAAGCCCATAGCGGAAGGTGGAGTAGAGCTTGCGCGCATGGTTTTTGATGGGGATGGGCTGGGTTTGCAGACGCCATTCACCAACCCTATGCGCCCAGACTAGAGCGATGCTCATCAATGCAACCAGCGACTCAATCCGTTCAGCCCGAGTCAGGTGGGTGGATTCGAAGTCGAAGCCCTGCGATTTGCAAGCCTTGAAGAAGGTCTCGATCTCCCACCGCCGGGCATAGCGGGCAGGGGCCCGCTCCGGCTCCGCCTCAGTAATCAGCAGCAGGTACTCCCCCTTTCGCAAACGACTGCCCATCAGGTAGGTGGGTGCCCCCCTGGTGCACAGGCCCGTCCGGGCTCTGTCCCGAAGGGGATCGTCCCCACAGTTTGACCGGTTTAGGTAAGGCTTCCCACGCCCCGTAGTCCAGATGTCGGAACAACTGCTGGACGGGTCGGCTGCGGCCCTTGTAGGTGACCCGGTTCCCCGCTTTGATGCGCAGGGTGTAGGGCAGTTGCTGCCAGCGCAGGTAGCGCAGAAAACCGGTACAGGCAAACTCCCGATCCGCACACAGGGACTGGATGCGCTCTTTGGGTAAGAACGTGAGCAGCCGTCGAAGCAAGCCCAGTCGCTCCTGCAGATTACTGCTACCGGCCTTACCCAGGAAGCACCACACCAGGGGGTAGGCTACCCCCTGATGGGCCACTCCAATGAACAGCAGGTTGATGCTGGCCTGACCCAAGGTCCACTCGGTACGATCCAGGCTCAAAACCAGCTTGTGCGCCGGGTCTTGTGGCAAGAGCTTCAAGATCAGCCGTCCGATGACTTCCTGCTGCAACCTGAACTCGGCCAGGAACCTTTGACAGCGACGGTAGTTGGAGGCTATGTGCACCCAGGGGTTCAAGGCCAGGGCGATCTGGGCCAGGTTGACACTCCGGACTCGGATCAAAGCCAGCACAAAGGCCGACAGAAAATCCAGTCTGGCGCGATGCCACTTCAGATGGGGTCGTAGAACTTCGATGAGTTCGCTATGATGATCCATGGGACTACCTCTGGTGGGGCAGTCCCTATTCTTATCCTTTCCTACCTGCTTCTTGCAAGTTTTGTCATGTACCTAGCTAAGCCCTCATTGCAAAAGGCATGGCCCAGGCTCTGGCTACTTCCCCAGATGATCAGGCCTTTATGCAGCTTGAGGACACTCTAGCCGCACAAGCCAACAGGAAAAGCTCACAGCAACCCCCTTTTCAACCTCCGCTTCTATTTCCAGAATAACCACTTCCCGAGGTCAAGACCGCGCATCTCACCCAACAAAAGAAGAAGCGAAACGGCGGTATTTTGGTGGTCAAGCACAGCCTGGCCTGGATGACCCGCAACCACAAGCGCCTTGCCGAGATTCTCTCGAGGTTTGCCAGAACCTGGAGCGCAGAAAATCTGCAAAAGCACTTTTGCAGCTATCGGCCATCCGCGATATAAGCTATAGGCCATGGTTCGGGCCAAGCAGCTCTCCGACGGGGCCCCTTGCGGCCTGCTAGAAACCCAGGTCTGGGTGGATGTCGAAACCCCCACGCCCGAGGAACTGGCACTTATTCAAAACCACTACCCCCTCAACCCCCTGGCCCTGGCCGACGCCCAGGAGATCGGGCATTGGAGCCGCTTCGAGGAGTACCCCAAGCATCTTTTTCTGATCTTTCGCACCCTCGAGTCCCCCCACAACGCCCACAGCCGCACCGAGCGGGTCTCATACTTCTATTTTCCCGAGACCCAGGTGCTGCTCACCTACCGCAACGAGCCGGTAAGCTACCTCGAGCAAATCTGGAATAGCTTCCGGGGGGGTGCGTGCCTGCGACTGTGGCAACGTCTGCTCGATCAGGGCGTGCAAACCTTTTTCGAGTACACCGATGCCATCACCGACCGGGTCGAAGACCTGGAAGAGCTGGCCCTGAATGGCGACAACACCCCCGAGACCCCCCGCCGGGTGTTTTCCGCCCGCCGCGAGGTGCTGCGCACCCGCCGCCTGGTCTCGCAGGCCCGCGAGGCGCTGCTGCACCTCGAGCGCCTGCCGCTCTGGGGCCTCGAGGCCTACCTGTTCCGCGATCTCACCGACCGCATGGGCCGGGTCTACGAGGGGCTGGATGCCGCGCGAGACGAGCTATCCAATGTGCTGGAGGTGTACCTCTCGGCCCAGAACAACCGGCTCAACCGGGTGGTTCAGGCCCTGACGGTCATCTCGGTGCTGTTCCTGCCCATGACCCTGTGGGCCGGCATCTACGGTACCAACTTCGAGGCCTTTACCGAGTACCAGTGGCCCGCGGGAAGGATCTACTTCTGGAGCGGACTGCTGCTGATCGGTGGCGGTCTGGCCCTCTGGATGAAGCGCCGGGGCTGGTGGTAAGGCAGCCCACATCCAAGCCAAGGGCCCCCTGCGTACAGCAGGGTAGCAGGCCGGTGGTACACATTTTTCCAAATGTAACCTCACTCACCTCAAATAAATCAACATGATTGTTTACAAAATAACCCCGGCCTGCTATAGTCGGTTTTGAGGAGTGATGAAGCCATGCAAACCAGCATCCTTGATACCCTAACCTTCGATCCTGGCGAGATCATTCTCTATCCGGGCGAGCCCAGCCCCAAGGATCAGCTCTACCGGGTACGGGAAGGTCTGGTACGGCTCCAGAGCGTGGACGATGAGGGCAACGCTCTGACGTTACGCTTCGTGCGCCCTGGTGAGTATTTCGGCGAAGAGGTCATCTCCGGTGCCGAGCGCACCTACTTCGCCGAGGCTGTAACCGAAACCAAGGTTGATGCCCTGGCACCCGGGCAGCTTTCTGCGCAGGAAATGCACGAGCTGGTGCAGGGCCTGGTGCGGGCCCTGAGCCAGACCTACCAGACCATTCAACGCATCTCCGGCCAGCGTCTTAAAAATCGCATCGCGGCCACCTTGCTCGAGCTATCCCGCACGCCGGTGGCCTTTATGGAGAAAAACGGCCGGATCGGGGTGCGGGCCACCCACGACGAAATTGCCTCGGCGGTGGGCTCGGTGCGCGAGACCGTGACCAAGGTCATCGGCGAGCTGACCCGCGAGGGCTACATCCGCTCCGGCTACGGCAAGCTGGTACTGGAAAACCCCAGCGGCCTCGAGCGGCTCTCTAAAGAGGCGGCCTAGCCCCCTGGCCCAGGCCACCCGCTCCCAGGGGCGGGTGGCCGCGCCGATTTTGCGCAGCAGCCGATTAAGACCGAATTAATATAGAGGCATCCGGGGAATTGGCGTGTTGGGGTATACTCAAAAAGGGTTGGATAAGGCGCTTCAACCCCAATCCACCACAGCACAGCTCTTCGCCAAACTGCCGGCCATTCCCACCTCTCGGAGCGCATTAGGGTGAAGCCCATGGATTCAGAGCATCAAGCCCAGCTAGAGGCCGAAGCCTTGTCGCGTCGTGTATTGGTTCACGATATTCTGCGTCGCCTGCGCGGCCAGCCCAACGATCTGCTGCCCTACAGCGCGGTCTCCAGCCTGCGCCCCCGGGGTGAGTCGTACAAAGGACTGCAAACCATTGAGGTGGATAAAATCATCGGCTCGGTGGATCGCTACGGCGACTTCGATGCCGAGTTCATGCCCAAAGAGCCCTTCACCCTGGATCGCTGGACCAAGCTCCGGCAGGCCCAGCTCGAGGGCGTGGAGTTTCCACCGATTCACGTCTATAAGGTAGGGGACGCCTACTTTGTAAAAGACGGCAACCACCGCACCGCTTTAGCCAAAGCCCAGGGCCAGCACTACATAGACGCCTACGTGATCGAGCTCGAGGTGCCGGTAGACCTCGAGCCCCACGACACCATCAAGGATGTGATTCTGAAAGGGGAGTACGCCGAGTTCTTAGAGAAGACCCGGCTGCCCCAGCTGCGCCCCAACCACGAACCCATCCTGTTCAGCCGGCCTGGCCGCTACGACGTGCTGCTCGATCATATCCGTACCCATCAGTATTTCATGGGCCTCGAGCAGAAGCGCTCGATTGGCTGGGAAGAGGCGGTTGTCGACTGGTACGACAACCTCTACCTACCCACCATTCTGGAGATTCGCGAGAACGGCGTGCTGAAAAACTTCCCGGGCCGCACCGAGGCCGACCTGTACCTGTGGATCTCCGACCACCGCTACTTTCTGTCTCAGGCCATCGGGCACGATGTGGGCCCCGAAGAGGCGGCCCTTTCGGTGCAGCGCAGCGTCCAGAAAGGCCCCATCAGCCGATTTCTGGACTGGCTGGGCCGGTTTTTTGTCCGCCAGAGCCCCCAGCCTGGCTAAAGAGCACCTTGCGTCCGGCGGGGGTCTGGAGGAGGGCCCAGAGCCCCGGATGGAAAGATACTTCTAACGAATACTCGAGGCCCAGTTGTTGCAGCACCGGGGCTACGGCCTCGGGCTGGGGGTGCTGTAGCTTCCAGGCCAGCAGGCGGCAGCCGGTGTCCGGCAGGGTATCGGTAGGGTGCCGGGCGCCCCACTGAATCAGGTAGGGCACCACCCCGCCCCAGTGCAGGCGCCCGTCCTCGGGGAGGGTGATATGCCACTCGAGGTCGCCCCGGCTGGCTTTGGTCACCGGGCCCAGCCCCAGCGCAGCGTAGCGCTCGAGGGCCTCGGTGCGGGCTACCCAGGTCAGGAGGCGCGGCGGCCCCGCGAAGCGATCCAGCTCGAACCAGCGCGGGCGGCCCGGCACAGGCGCCTGGGGGTCAATGGCGATGATCTCCAGATACACGCCGCCCCCCAGGTTCAGCAAGCGGTTGTGCGTGCCCATCAAGGGGTGCTGGCCCCCCGCCGGTGGGAGCAGCACCTCCAGGGTGTCCTGGACGTACTCCACCCCCTCTTGCAGGGTCTGGGCGGCCAGCACCAGGTGATCCAGCCGGGTCATCCGATCTTGTTGCCCTTTTCGTCGTAGCGGTAAAAACCCCGCCCGCTCTTGCGGCCCAGAAGCCCGGCCTGCACCATCTTGCGCAGCAGGGGCGAGGGCCGGTATTTGTCGTCGCCCAGCCCCCGGTGCAGAACTTCCATGATGGAGAGGCAGGTGTCCAGCCCGATGAAGTCGGCCAGGGTGAGGGGGCCCATGGGGTGGTTCATGCCCAGCTTCATCACCTGGTCGATGGCCTCGGGCGTAGCCACCCCCTCCATCACGCACTGGATGGCCTCGTTGAGCATGGGCAGCAGGATGCGGTTGGAGACGAAACCGGGGTAGTCGTTGACCTCCACCGGGGTCTTGCCCATGCGGCGGGCCGCTTCCAGCACAGCCTGGGTGGTGGCCTCGTCGGTGAGGTAGCCCCGGATCACCTCCACCAGCTCCATCAGGGGCACCGGGTTCATAAAGTGCATCCCGATAAAGCGCTCCGGTCGGCGGGTGGCCGAGGCCAGGCGGGTAATGGGAATCGAGGAGGTGTTGGAAGCCAGGATGGCCGCGGGCTGGACGAGGGCGTCGAGCTCGCGGAAAAGCTCGAGCTTGGTGGGCTCGTGCTCCACGATGGCCTCGATCACCAGGTCGCAGTCTTTGAGGTCGGCCAGGTGGGTGGTGGTCACAATGCGGCTCAGGGCCGCGTCGTGGGCCTGCTGATCGAGCCTGCCTTTTTCCAGCAGCTTGCCGATGGAACGCTTAATGCTGCTAAGGCCGCGCTCGAGGAAGGTCTGCTCGAGGTCGCGCAGCACCACCGTGTACCCCGCCTGGGCCGCCACCTGGGCAATGCCCGCCCCCATCTGCCCTGCACCGATCACACCAATCTTGCGAATTTCCATAGCTGTATCCTACCAATCCGAAGCACCTCAACGGGTACGGGTCACCTTGGACAGGTTGCGCGGGGCATCGGGGTCGAAGCCCCGGGCCACCGCCAGCTCGGCGGCGAAGGGGTAAAAGGCCTGGGCCAGCAGAATGGAGTCCAGCACTGGGTGGAGCCTGCCGGGGAGCGGCAAGGGGGTGTGGGCCAGCTCCAGCGCCTCGCTTTCGGAGGAGGCCACCAGCAGGTGTCCGCCTTTGCTGCGCAGGTTTTCCAGCAGGCTCAGCATGCCGGGCAGGGGTTTGTCTTTGGGAGCCAGCACCAGCAGGGGAAAGTCGGGTTCTACCAGCGCCACCGGGCCGTGCAAGAGCTCGGCGGCCGACATGGCCTCGGCGTGAAAGGCGCTGGTCTCCTTGAGTTTGAGGGCCAGCTCGTTGGCCACCGCAAAAGCATAACCGCGCCCCACCACCAGGCCGTTCTCTGCTTCCACCAGCGGTTCCAGCCCGGCCTGCCAGTGGGCCTCAGCGGCTTTGTACATGACTTCCGGCAGCCTCGCCAGGGCTTCTTTGAGGGGTTTGTCTTCAGCCCAGGCGGCGACCAACTGAACCAGCGAGGCCAGGGTAGCCAGGTAGCTTTTGGTGGCCGCCACCGCCTCCTCGGGGCCTGCCCACAGCGGCAGCACCACCTCGGCGGTCTGGGCCAGGGGGGAGTGCTCCTGGTTGACCAGGGCCAGGGTGAGCGCCCCGTCGCGCCGGGCCTGGCGGGTGACCTCGATCAGGTCGGGGCTCTGGCCCGACTGTGAGATGGCGATCACCAAAGCCCGCCCGAGGGCCAGGCGCTGCCCGTAAACCGTGTGCACCGAGGGGATGGCCGAGGAGCAGACCAGGCCCAGCAGGCTTTCGATTAGATACTTACCGTACAGGGCCGCATGGTCGGAGCTACCTCGAGCCACCGTCAGCACAAACGGCGGGGTGTGGCGGCGCAGAAAAGTGCCCAGCAGCTCCATCTCGCTCCGGTTTTCCCGCAGGGCCCGCTCCACCACCGCGGGGGCTTGATGGGCCTCTTTGAACATCTTGGTTTCGGCTGCTTTCATGCTCATCCTTTATCGTCTTACGCAAGCTGGCTAGGGTCCAACCCTCTGACCTCTGATGTAAACCGCCTCGAGCGCAAAGTGTTCATCGAGCACCACCAGGTCGGCAGGCCTGCCTATCTCCAGTCCGTGTGGTAACTCTAGGTACTGGGCTGCCATCCTCGAGGTCATCTGCATCACCTCAGGCACGGTATAGCCCCAGCAGCGCAGATTATACGCAGCCCTGTCCATGGTAAGAGCGCTCCCCGCCAGGGTGCCATCGGCCAGGAAAACCCCTTGGCTTTTCTTGTAGACGCGGTGCCGCCCCAACCGGTACTCCCCCTCGGGCCGTCCTGCGGCAGCCACCGCATCGGTTACAGCATAGGTCTGGGGGATGGCTCGGGCCAGCGCACGGATGGCCGCCGGGTGCACGTGCAGTCCGTCCGGGATAACCTCGGCCCAGCGGGCGCGCTCGAGGCCCAGCCCCACCACCCCTGGCTCACGGTGGTGCAGGGGGGTCATGGCGTTGTAGAAGTGGGTAAAACCCTGGGCCCCAGCCTCGAAACCCGCCAGCGACTGGGCATAGGTGGCCGCGGTATGGCCCTGCTGCACCCGCACCCCCTGCTCGCTCAGGAAGCGGATTAGCTCGAGCGCCCCTGGCAATTCCGGGGCCAGCGTCACCACTCGAATTGGGGCCAGGGAGAGCAAATAGCGCATGGTCTCGATGCTGGGCTCGAGGGCGTAGGGGGGCTGGGCGCCCAGCCTCTCCGGGCTGATAAACGGCCCCTCCAGGTGCACCCCCAGCACCCGCGCCTCACCAGGGCCGGGGTTCTGCACCACCGCAGCGATGCCCCGCAAAGCCGCCTCGAGCTCCTCCAGCGGCGCCGTGACGGTGGTGGCGAGCAGGGCGGTGGTGCCATGCTGGGCGTGGAAGCGGGCCATCCGTCGCACGGCCTGCTCGCCATCCATGCAGTCGGCCCCGTCGCCCCCATGCACATGCAAATCTATAAAACCCGGCAGAATGTAACGCCCCAGACTGTCCCCATCGGCCCCCAGCGGCTCCAGGGCCTCGATGCGCTCCGAAAAGGCCAGACGCCCCGGATAAGAAAAGCTGGGGGTTATCAGTGTTCCGACAAGCTGCCTCATCTATCGTCCCAATTTCAGAGCGTTCGTCTGTGGGCCATTCCCAGGCTGTCCAAAGCCCGCCGCACCGGTATCATATCCCCCAGGCAGGGCTTCCACCCGCAAGCCATTTGGCAATGGCATCTGGACTGCCGGGCGTGTTCATCTGGTCACGCATCTCCAACCCCGCCGCTGGGGCGGCTCGTGGGTTGCGGGCCCGGTCTCGACAGGCAGCACACGCTTCATAGGTCGGGTTCGAAACTGCGCTTCAATCTATGCCAACCGCACAGACATCCTACAGGAATACCAAAACCCCGGCGGCTTCTATCCGCCACTACAAACTGCTTCCGACCCAGAACCAGCAAAACACCAAGAACTCTCAGCGGTTTCAGGGCCATAGAATGCAGAGGTAACCATGGGAAACCTATACCTAGCCACCAGCCTGATGATGATTGACATCCCCGGCCCCACCCTGGATGCTGCTACCCGCGCTCACCTCGAGCGTTACCGCTTTGGGGGAGTATGTTTGTT
>ENA-ORXB01002206-ORXB01002206.1-sediment-metagenome-genome-assembly--contig:-NODE-2206-length-17781-cov-3.555355_pt1 | contig 17781 bp, 15 predicted proteins | sample MGYA00237863_ERZ511475 | MGnify/ENA primary metagenome ERZ511475 (study PRJEB26305, sample SAMN06343858) | sediment metagenome | isolation source: hot spring sediment | place: Canada: British Columbia... | reverse complement strand
CTCGCTCGGCGGCACCGCCGTGTGGGCGGTCCACGCCGCCGCCGACGCGCGGAGCCAGGAGGCGCTCATCGCGCGCTGGATGGAGCTGCGCATCCCCGTGCAGCTCGACATCATCGAGTGCTGGGATCGCGACGTCGCACGATCGCTGGAGCGGTACGTCGTGGAGCTCATGGGCCGAACCCGGGAGGTCACCGTCGTCATGGCCCGACGCGACTACCCGAGGCTCTGGCAGCGGCTCCTGCACGATCGGACGAGCCGCCGGGTCGCGAAGGCCCTCGGCGGATACGAGCACGTCGACCTCACGATCGTCCCCTACGAGGTCGGCGCGAGCGATCGGAGGCCGGAGCCCGGCCGCGGCATCCCGGTCGGGACGACCGTGCGGGCCGCGGGGTAATCTGACCGCCGCATGAAGGTCGTCATCATGGGCTGCGGCCGCGTCGGCATCCTGCTCACGCAGGAGCTGTGCCGGGCCGGTCACGAGGTCTCGGTCATCGACAAGAACCCGAGCGCGTTCGATCGCCTCCCGCCGGACTTCAAGGCCAAGACGGTCGTCGGCTACGGCTTCGATCGGGAGGTCCTCGAGGAGGCCGGGATCCGCGAGGCCGACGCGTTCCTCGCGGTCTCCAACGGCGACAACTCGAACATCGTCTCGGCGCGCGTGGCCCGGGAGCACTACCACGTGCCCATGGTGATCGCGCGCATCTACGACCCCTACCGGGCCGACATCTACGAACGGCTGAACATCCCGACGGTCTCGACCACCCGCTGGGGCGTGAAGCAGATGATCCTCATGCTGACGCACCCTCGCGAGGAGATCCGGGAAAGCCTCGCCGCCGGGGACCTGTTCCGGATGCGGATCGAGATCCCGCCGCACCTCATCGGCAAGCCGGTCTCGCGCCTGTCGGTCGAGGGCCGGATCCTCGTCGCGGGGGTCGACCGCGGCGGCTCCGGCTTCATCCCGGTGCCGTCGAGCACGTTCCAGGGCGGGGACGTGGCCCACCTCATCGTGCACAAGGACGCGCTCGAGCTGCTCGACGAGCTGCTCGCGCCGATCGGGGAGCACTGATGCGCATCGTCGTCGCCGGAGCCGGAGCGGTCGGACGCCACCTCGCCTCGGACCTGCACAAGCGCGGCCACGAGGTGACGCTCATCGAGCAGGACCCCCGACACCTCGAGGCGGCGGCCGAGCAGGCGCCGGAGATCGAGTACGTGCTCGGCGACGCGTGCGAGCCCTGGGTGCTGGAGAAGGCGGACGTCCGCGCGGCCGACGTGGTCGTCGCGGCCACCGGCGACGACGAGGACAACCTCGTGATCTCGCTCCTGTCCAAGCAGGAGTTCGGCGTGCCGAGGGTGCTCGCGCGCGTGAACCACCCGCGCAACGAGTGGCTGTTCAGCGAGCAGTGGGGCGTCGACCAGGCCGTCTCGATCCCCAACCTCATGGCGGCGCTCGTCGAGGAGGCCGTCACCGTCGGCGACCTCGTGCGGCTGCTGCGGCTCGAGCAAGGGCGGATCGCGCTCGTCGAGATGACCATCCCGGAGGGCTCGCCGAACGCCGGTCGCCCGCTGTACGAGCTGCGCCTGCCGGTCGACACGGCCATCGTCGCGGTGCTGCGCGAGGGCCACGTGGTGATCCCGCAGCCCGAGACCGTGCTCGCCGCGGGCGACGAGGTCCTCGCCCTCTCCTCGGCGGAAGCCGAGCCCGCCCTGCGCCTCGCCGTGGTCGGCGAGGGGATGCCCGGAGGAACCCCCGCCGCCGAACAAGGCGGAACCGGCGCGATCTGACCCGACCGCGCCGGTCCCAGAGTTCCGTTCGGTTCAGTGCTTCGTGTGGCCGTTGGCCTTGCCGTGGCCGTGGGACTCGCAGCTCTTGCCGGGGCACGCTTGCGAGGCTGCGGCCTCGACCTCGCCGTCGGTCGTGCCGTCCTCGGTCGACCCGTCGGTGGGCCCCTCCTCGGTCGTGCCGTCCTCGCTCGTGCCGTCCTCGCTCGTGCCGTCCTCGCTCGTGCCGTCCTCGCCGCCGTGCTTCGCGAGGTTCGCTATCAGATGCTCGAGGGAGTTCGCGAGGCCCGGGTTCTCCGGCTGGAGGACGAGGAGGACCTCGTGGCGGCAGATCGCGTTCTCGAGCCCGGTGAGCCCGGCGCAGGCCGAGAAGTCCGGAGCCGCCGAGTCGCCCTCGACGTCACCGCCCTCGGGGGACTCGGGGGAGGAGGTCTCGCTGGGCTCCGGCGAGGGCGTCTCGGTCGGCTCCGTGGTCTCCGTCGGCTCAGGCGACTCGACGGGCTCGGGAGAGACCTCCGGGGAGGGGGAGACCTCCGGGGAGGGGGACACCTCCTCGGTCGCCGGGTCGACGTCGAACACGACCCCGAACGAGGGGGCCGCTGAAGCAACCGTGCCCGCGACGACGACCGCCGCGAGCGCGGTGATGAGGGTTCGGATGAGCTTGTTCATGCCCGAGGTATCGGCACCGGACTAGTCAGACTTGACTAGTCCGCGCCGAGAAGTCCCGGCCGGGTGGCCCGGAGGCCTGCTCAGGGGGTGAACTCGAAGCTCGGGTTGACCATCCGGCGGGCGTGGCGGTGCTCACCGATGACGCCCTCCACGACGATCCGAGACCCGAGCGTGAGGCCGGGGATCGTGCGCCGGCCCATCCACAGGACCGAGAGCTCCCCGGACCCGTCGGTGATCACGGCCTCGAGCGCCTCCAGGCCGTGCTCGGGGTGGACCGTGATCCGCTTCACGACCCCGGCCACGCGTACCCGGGTGCGGATCGGGGCGTCGGCGATCCGGACGGCCCCGGGCACCTTCGAGGCCCAGGCGAGGATCTCCTCGCGCAGCCGCTCCTCGTCGCTCTCCGCCACCCGGTGGAGGAAGCGACGGACCCCCTCGAGCACCCCCATGCCGACCGCGAGGCTACCGCGCGGTCGCGATCTCGCGCTCGAGACCCTCCACCATCGACTCGCGCTTGCGGGACTTGGAGACCCACACCGCGACGGCGATGACGATCGCAGCCGCCGCGCCCACCGCGATCCGCACGGCCGTCTGGTCGCTCCAGTCGACCACGAGCGCCGCGATGAGCAGCGACACGAGGTTCATCACCTTGATGAGCGGGTTCAGCGCCGGACCGGCGGTGTCCTTGAAGGGATCGCCCACCGTGTCCCCCACCACAGTGGCCGCGTGCAGCTCCGTACCCTTCTCGCGCAGGTCCACCTCGACGATCTTCTTCGCGTTGTCCCACGCCCCGCCGGCGTTGGCCAAGTAGATCGCCTGGAACAAGCCAAACAGCGCCAACGAAACGAGGTAACCGATAAAGAGGAACGGCTCCAGGCACGCAAAGGCCAGCGTGGCGAAGAACAGCGTCAGGAAGATGTTGAACATTCCCTGCTGGGCGTAGCGGGTGCAGATCTCCACCACCCGCTTCGAGTCCTCCACCGAGGCCTTCGTCACGCCTTCGAGCCGCAGGGTCCGCCGGATGAAGGCCACCGCCCGATAGGCACCGGCGGTCACCGCCTGCGTGGACGCGCCGGTGAACCAGAAGATGACCCCGCCTCCCAGGATGAGCCCCAGCAGGAAGGGTGGATGGAGGAGCGACAACCGCTCCAGCCCGGTCGTGAGCCCGGCCGTCAGGGCCACAACGATGGAGAAGATCATCGTGGTGGCGCCCACGACGGCCGTGCCGATGAGCACGGGCTTCGCCGTGGCTTTGAAGGTGTTGCCGGCGCCGTCGTTCTCCTCGAGGTACAGCTTGGCGCGGTCGAAGTCCGGTCGGAATCCGTGCTGGGCCTGGATCTCCTCCGCAACTCCAGGCAGCGTTTCGATGGTTGATAGCTCGTAGATGGACTGGGCGTTGTCGGCCACCGGGCCGTAGGAGTCGACGGCGATCGTCACCGGCCCCATCCCGAGGAAGCCGAAGGCTACCAGCCCGAAGGCAAAGACCGGCGCCGCCTGCATGATCTGCCCCAACCCCAAGGTGCTCACCAAGTAGGCCAGCGCCATGAGACCGAGGATGGCGATGCCCATCCAGTAGGCGCTGAAGTTGCCTGCCACGACACCGGCGAGGATGTTGAGCGAGGCGCCTCCTTCGCGCGACGCGGCCACAATCTCTTTGACGTGGGCGGAGTGCATCGAGGTAAAGACCCGCACCACCTCGGGGATGACGGCCCCGGCCAGCGTGCCGCAGCTAATGATGGCCGCCAGCTTCCACCACAGGGTCCCGTCGCCCAAGGCGGGGATGAGCAGATAGGAGACGACGAACGTCAGACCCACCGACAACAGTGAGGTCACCCAGACCAGCTGGGTGAGGGGGTGTTCGAAGTTCATCCGCTCCGCGCGGGCGTAGCGGGCGCGCACCAGCGCCTCGTTGAGGCCGTAGGCGCCGACGCTGGCCACGACCATCATGATCCGCATGGCGAAGAGCCAGACCAGGAGCTGCACCTGCACCGCCGGGTCCGGCACGGCCAGCAGCACGAACGTGATCAACGCCACACCGGTGACGCCGTAGGTCTCGAAGCCGTCGGCGGTCGGGCCCACGCTGTCGCCGGCGTTGTCGCCCGTGCAGTCGGCGATGACCCCGGGGTTGCGAGGGTCGTCCTCCTTGATACGGAAGACGATTTTCATCAGGTCGCTGCCGATGTCGGCGATCTTCGTGAAGATGCCGCCGGCGATGCGCAGCGCCGCCGCGCCGAGGCTCTCGCCGATGGCGAAACCGATGAAGCAAGGACCGGCGTAGTCCCGCGGCACGAACAGCAGGATGCCGAGCATGATCAGGAGCTCGACGCTGATGAGCATCGTGCCGATGGCCATGCCGGCGCGCAGCGGAATGGCGTAGACGGGATAGGGCCGGCCACGCAAACTCGCAAAGGCGCTTCGGGCGTTGGCCAAGGTGTTGACCCGCATGCCAAACCAAGCCACCCCGGCGCTGCCGGCGATGCCCACTAGGGAAAACAGCAGGATGATCGCCACCCGCGGCGCGGGGAAATCCCGTAGCACGCCGAAGTAGACGACAATGATCGTCCCAATAAAGAGCTCCAAGAGCAGGATGAACTTCGCCTGCGTGGCCAGATACGTTTTGCAGGTGGCGTAGATGAGCTCGGCCACCTCCGCCATGGCCCGATGGACGGGCAGGCCGCGCAACCCGCGGTAGGTGAAGAACCCGAACAGCAACCCGCCCAGGCAGACGAGCAACCCCCCGAGCAGGAGCTGGTGGCCGTCGAGGCCGCCGAGGAAGCGCACCTGTGTCAGATCTGGCAGCACCAGGGTGGCCTCGCCGCCCCGGTGAGGCGTGGTCTGCAACAGCGCCCACATGGTCGATCGCTAGCGAAGGGGTGGCGTCAAGGTCGGCGCCGACGGGCCGTCGACCCGCCCGTTGAGGGTGCTGTGGCGCCGCCCATAGGTGAAGTACAGGACCACACCGATGACGAGCCAGACGAGCAGCCGGATCCACGTGTCCAGCGGTAGGCTCGCCATCATATAAAGGCAGGTGAGAATACCGCCAAGCGGCACCCAGGGCACCAGCGGGGTGCGGAACGCACGCGGCCGATCCGGCTCCTTTACACGCAGATACCAAACCCCGGCGCACACGAGCACGAAGGCCAAGAGCGTGCCGATCGAGACCAGCTCGCCGAGCAGCGCGATGGGGAACAACCCGGCCAGCAGCGCCGCCACCAAACCGGTGAGGATCGTCGTCACGTAGGGCGTGCGAAATCGCGGGTGCACCTTGGCAAAGGCCGGCGGAAGGAGACCGTCCTTGGCCATGGCGTAGAAGATCCGGGGCTGGCCCATGAGCATGACGAGCACCACGCTGGCGAGTCCGGCGATGGCACCGATGTTGACCAAGTACCGCAGCCACGCCAAAGCCGGCCCGGCGCGCTCCAGCGCCACGAACACGGGGTGGGGCACATCCAGCGTCTTGTACGGGGCCAAGCCGGTCATCACCGCGGCCATGGCTACGTAGAGCACGGTGCAGATGGCCAACGATCCCAGGATGCCGATCGGCATGTCGCGCTGCGGATTCTTCGCCTCCTGCGCCGCGGTGGAGACCGCGTCGAAGCCGATGTAGGCGAAGAAGACGACCGCCGCGGCGCGCATGATGCCGCTCCACCCGTAGTGACCCCAGCCCTCGGCCGGCGGGATGAACGGCTTCCAGTTGTCCGGATCGACGTACCGCAGCCCGAAGCCGATGACGAGCAACACGACCGCCACCTTCACGAACACGATGACGTTGTTGAAGGTGGCGGATTCGCGAATCCCGAGGACGAGAAGCCCCGTCAGCAGCAACACCAAGATCACCGCCGGCAGGTTGATCCAGGCGCCCGTGGGCACGAGCGTGTGCGTCCCCACGACCGACAGCGGCGCCTGGGTGAGCTTTTCGGGCAGGTGGAAGCCGAGCTCCTTCAGAAACGCGGAAAAGTAGCCCGACCAGCCCACGGCCACCGTGGAAGCGCCGAACAGGTACTCGAGGATGAGGTCCCAGCCGATGATCCAGGCAAACAGCTCCCCGAGGGTGGCATAGGCGTACGTGTACGCCGAGCCCGAGATGGGAATCATCGAGGCGAATTCGGCGTAGCACAGGCCGGCGAACATGCAGCCGATGCCGGCCACCACGAAGGAGAGCACCACCGCCGGCCCGGCGTAGCGGGCCGCGGCCACGCCCGTGAGGACGAAGATGCCGGCGCCGATGATCGCGCCGATGCCGAGCAGCACCAGGTTGAGCGCGCCCAGCGCGCGACGCAGCTCGCTGCGCTCGGCCTCTTGCTGCAGCTCCGTAATGCTGCGGCGACGGAACAGACCGGTTCCCAAGGTCGTTGCCATGATCCCTTCCTTGGCGTGTCGCGTTCGCGTCCGGCGGCCTCGTTAGGCCGTCGGATGCACCTCCTTGTCCGGGTCGACCGGCTTGCGTTTCTGCACCTGCAGAATCTTGCCGAACGACCAGACGGTCAGCCCCACGACGAAACTCCAACTCGCCAGCATGAAGACCAGAGCGCCCGTCGACATCAGACCACCGCTTTGGCGACGGACTCGGGCGGCAACGCCGACTCGCGCCAACCCACCAGCGGGAAACCGATGCGGTCGTCGTAGCCGTTGCGACGCCAGGCCAGACGCACGAGCACCAACGCGGCCACGGCGAACGCCACGAGCACCCCGCGCGAGACGATGACGTAGGGCACGCGCTCCGGCGGCACATTCTCCAGCAGAAGCAACGGCAGCGCGTCCCGAACGCCCCACCAGGCAAGCAGGACGACGAGGTACACCGGCGTCACGTACGTCATGATGACTTTGTAGAGCGGCACGATGCGGATGTCCGCCCCCTCGTGGATGGAACGCCAGGCGTTGTCAGGTCGGAACACCCAAACGAAGAGGATCGTCTCGATGACCGCGAAGAGCACCAGGCCGAAGGTGCCGGCCCAGTAGTCCCATTCGTCGAGCATCCCGTGCTCGAACCAGAGGATGTGCCACAGCCCGAAGAGCAGCGCCAACGCCCCGATGCTCCAGGCCACGGGCTCGCGCCGGAAACCGAACTCCTCGCGGAAGAACGCGACCACCGGCGTGGCCATGGCCACGGAACTGGTGATGCCGGCGAAAAACAAGAGCCCGAACCAGGCGAACCCGAGGAGGTTGCCGACGGGCACCATCCGATCGATCTGCTGGAAGACCACCGGCATGGTGGCGAAGCCCAGGTTGAAGGCACCGCTCTGGGCGATGGCGGTGGCGCCGGCGACGCCGAAAAAGGTCACCGCCGCCGGGATGGCGATCGTCCCGCCGAGCACCACCTCGGCGGTCTCGTTCGTGGCCGCGGTGGCCACACCGGAAAGAGCGATGTCGTCGCGCTTCGACAGGTAGGAGGCGTAGGTCTGGAGGGTGCCCATCCCCACGGACAGGGTGAAGAAGATCTGTCCGGCAGCGGCCAACCAGACGCTCGGCTCGTCAAGGCGCGAGAGATCCGGCCGATAAATGAATTCGAGCCCCTGCCATGGGGTGGCCCCGCCGGGGCCCGGCGGCAGCAAGAGCACGGTGATCGCCAGCACCACGGCCAGAAGGAAGAGGATCGGCATCCCGACCCGCGCCAGTTTTTCAATGCCCCCGGCGATGCCCTTCGACAGGATCCAGATGTTCAACACCAGGGTGAGGGAAAAGAAAGCGAAGGGTTTCCAAAGGGCGTGGACGGAGTCGTCGCCGATCGCCTGGTAGGAGCGCAGGTACTGCGTCATCGCTTCCTGCGTCTCCCGACCCCAGTAGTCGCGCGTGAGGCTGAACCAGGCGAAGGCCAAGGTCCAACTCTCGATGTACGTGTAGTACACCAGGACGGCGATGGGAATGACCATCCCCACCACCCCGAGGTACTTCGCCGCCGGGTGGCGCCAAATGGTCGCGAACATGCCCGGCACGTGGCCTTTGCGGTACTGGCCGGCGTGGCGTCCGAGCCCCCACTCGATCCACATGAGGGGAATGCCCAGCAGCAGCAGGGCGATGAAGTAGGGAATCATGAAGGAGCCCCCGCCGTTGCTCGCCGCTTGGACGGGGAAGCGCAGTAAGTTGCCCAAGCCGACGGCGTTGCCGGCCATGGCCAGGATCAGGCCGACGCGCGTACTCCACGCCTCGTGCGCAGTCGACGTCTGGGTGTTCACGATTCCCTCGCGGTTGGGCGTCGCGCTCCGGCGGGCCGGAGCGCGGGCAGTATGGGGCGCGGGGGAGAGGGCGTCAAGCGCCGCCGTTGCCCTCCGCGAGGGTCGTCGCCGTCGCGGGCCGAGCCGCGGGCAGCTCCAGGCGGAAGGTCGTGCCGCGGCCCGGTTCGCTGGCGACGTCGATCCGACCCCGATGGGCTTCGACGATGCCCTTGGCGATGGCGAGGCCCAAGCCGACACCAGCGCGCCGCTGCCGCCGCGCCTGCCAGAATCGATCGAAGATGTGGGGCAGGTCTTCGGGAGCGATGCCGGTGCCCGTGTCCTCGACCTCGAGGCGCAGGAGGTGGTCCGCGGCGCGCGCCCGCACGGTGACCCGGCCGCCCGCGGGAGTGAACTTGAGGGCGTTGCCCACGAGATTGCCCACGGTCTGCAGCAGGCGGTCCCGATCTCCCCAAAAATCGGGAAGCGGCGCGGCGATGTCGAGTTCGAGGGCGATGCGCCGCTCTTGGGCCAACACGCGATACTGTGCCACCAGCTCGTCCAGCAACGGCGCCGCCGGCACCGGCTCGCGTCGGATTTCGAAGCGACCGCTTTCGAGCAAGGAGACGTCGAGGAGGTCGTCGATGAGGCGGTTCATGCGCTCGGCGGCGCGGCGGACGATCTCCAACTGCTGGCGACGTTGTTCGTCGTCGAGCGGCAGCTCGAGGAGGGTGAGGGCGCTGGTGTAAATCGCGCTCAGCGGGTTGCGCAGGTCGTGGGAGACGACGGCCAGGATTTCGTCTCGTAGGATGGCGGCCTGCTGCGCTTGGTGGAGCAAGCGCGCTTGGTCGAGCGCCACGGCCGTGCGTCGGGCGAGCTCCTGGAAAAAGAAGCGGTCCCCGGCGCCGAAGCCAGCGCCAGCGCGCAGGGCCACCAGCCATCCGACGCGTTCGCCGCGGGCGCGCAGCGGGGCGACCAGGCCCACGGTGTCCGCCGACAGGGACAGCCCGAGCTCGGTGAGCAGCGAGATCGCCGCCGTCGGGACCGGCGATCCTTCGTCGGGCGCCGCGTTGGCCCATTCCTCGAACGCCGCCCAGCGAATGTCGACCGGGCGTGGCACGGGCGCGGTCCACCGGATCTCGCCCGTGGGCAGCCGTTCCGCCCAGGCCACCTCGGCGCTCGCATCGCCCACGAGCAGGGCTTGTTGGGCAGGAGGCTCGGCCACGGCCAGTTCGAGCGCGATCTGGACGACCTCGGCGGCGCCGACGGCCCTGCCGAGCCGCAGACCTGCTTGCGCCAAACGCCGTTGGATGGCCTCGGCTCGCCGCACCCGGCGTTCGGCGCGTCGCTGCTCCAGGACTCGGCCGATCAGCACGCCAAGGGAACGCACGAGGTCCAGGAGGTTGGGGTCGGGCTCTTCCGCTCGGGCCGCGAACAGCTCGAGCACCACTAGACCCGTGCGCTCCAGGGGCACGGGTGCGGCGAGCGCGGTGGCCAAATCGCCCGCCACCTTGCGCCGGCGCACCCCAGGCACGCGGTGGACGTCGACGAGCCACAGCGGCTCGCCGCGTTCCCACACCCAACCGGGAAGGGGTTGGCCACGCCGCAGCCGCAAGCGGCGGGACATCGCCACGAAGTCGGCCCAGCGAGTCGGCTCTCGCGCCCACACCTGGCGGCACACGAGAACGTCGCCTCGGGGCTCCCACCAGAGGGCGCAGTCCCAGTCTAAGGCGGCGCCCAGGGCCGGCAACACCGCGGTGATGGCTTGGTTCTCGTCCGTGGCGCCGGCCAAGGCATGGAGCACGGCCCGTTCCACCGTGGTGCGCCGGGCGGCTGCGTGCTCGGGCCGCACGTCCCGAAGCGCCACGACGGCCCGCCGGTGGGCCCCGGGGGCGAAGATCCGCAGCGCCACCTCTACGGGAATGATCCCGCCGCCGGGCCCCAGCACGACCGTCTCGATGCGGCCCCCACCCGCACTCCAGAGGTCGGCGAACGCGGCTCGCTCCGCCGGTGGCACGAACGTCTCCCACGAGCGCCCAAGCAGCGCCACCGGTGCCACGCCGAATAGGCCGCCCGCGGCTTCGTTGGCCTCGCGCACCCGACCCTCGGCGTCCAGGGTGAGGAGCGGCAGGGGCGCCGCCGCGATCACCCAAGCGAGGAGAGCTTCACGTTCGCGCAAGGCGGCGTCGGTACGGCGTCGTTCCACCGCCGCGCGGTGCACATCGACCGCACGGCGTAGCGCTCGCCAAAGCAGTTCGCCCGTAAGGTGCGTCTTGGGGACGTAGTCGGCCGCCCCAGCGTGCAGCAGCTCCACGGGGACCCGTTCATTCCCCTGACCGGCCAACACCACCACCGGCACCTCCTGATCCCACCGGCGGATGGCATCGAGAAAGGCGAACGCCTCGTCCACCCCACCGGGATGGATGTCGAGCAGAACGACGTCCGGCGGGCACTCTGGCAGTCGCGTCAGTCCTTCCGCGAACGAGGTCGCCTCGTGCACCTCGACGCGGCCCTCGAGATCTTCTAGCAACCGCCGCGCCGCTCGGCGATCGACGTCGTCGTCACCGACGACAAGCACGCGAAGCGGCGCGCTCACCATCGCAGCCGCTCATCCCGATCCAAGCGTCGGCGAAGGCGCACCGCGGGCCAGAAGCGAAGGACCCGCGGCACTCGCTCCTGGGAGGCGTCGATCCGAGCGTGGCCGTGGCGCGACCGGGCGTACACCGGCCCGAAGAACGTTGTCCGGGCCAGGTCGGCGCGAGCCGCCCCCAGGATGTCGAACGTGCGATCGTTCATGCGTACCCGGCCTGAACCCGGCGCTGGCCTCGCGCCTTGGCCGGCGGATCCTTGCCGAGGAACCACCCCAGCGTTGGTTCGCGGTCGCTCACGATCCCCTCGGAGGGGGCCTGCGGCGCCCATCTCCCAGCGCGCCGGAGCGGGCACGGTCGTCGACTCGGTCTCGCTCACAGTCGCCGCTTCCGAGGTTGCCCAGGCCAAGGCGGTGCCGGCGGCGGTGGAGTCGATCCCAGGATGCCCACCCCAGGCCTCGGCCCGGCGGCCGACCCCCGCCGACCCGATGCCGTCTCCGTCCTCGCGGTCTTGGGCGCGCCACGCGGGAAAAATACCCCAAATGTGTTCCCGATGGTCGATCGAGAAGCACGGCCGTCGTGGACCGCCCAAACGTCCCCGCGATCGCCGGCGTCGGTGGCCGGATCCGGATGCGCAGCGGCGCCGCACCCGTGCCCGAGAGCGCGGCCGAGCAGGTTCCACCTCACCCGCTGGAGAGGGACGCGTTCCGCGCGCACCACCACTCGCGGCATGGCGATCTTGATCGTCGCCTTCGGTGGGAGCGCGAGCGGGGTCGATCGCTTCGCGCGCCGGCCCGGCGACGCCGTTCGCGCGCGGGCTCGACGAGCGTGCTGGCGGCCTCGTCCTCGGGCTATCGGCCGGCGTAGCTGCCCCCCCGGTCGCGGTCGAACAGCGCGGCCAGGTCGGCGAAGGCCGCGCGGTGCCGCAGCCGGTGGGAATGCGTCCGAGGAAAGGGAAGGCATCCGTCGCGGTCCGATGGGCGATTGCGCGGCGGTGCCCGCCGCGGGTCGGATGGTTCTCCGAGCAGGGAGGATGATGCTTCGCCGTCGAAAGGCAACAAGGGCCGTCGGCGCCGTGGCCAACGGCCCTTCCCATGCGCCCGAGAGGATTCGAACCTCTGACCTTCGGCTCCGGAGGCCGACGCTCTATCCAGCTGAGCTACGGGCGCGCCTCGGGGAGGCGGGTAAGCCGAGTTCTGTCTCGAGGCCGAGGCCTCGAGGTGGGTCATCTCTCTGGGGCCGCCGTTGCCGACGGCCTCGAGCGGCCTACCCGGGGCTGTGCGAGCCGGCCGGCTCGCGCGGCGCGGGCCACGCCTCGCCCCCTACTTGGCCTTGCTCCGGGTGGGGGTTGCCGTGCCGCTCCGGTTGCCCGGAAGCGCGGTGGGCTCTTACCCCACCGTTTCACCCTTGCCTGTGCCCCGCCCGCGCGGGGCCATCGGCGGTCTGTTCTCTGTGGCCCTGTCCGTCGCCTTGCGGCGCCCGGGGGTTACCCGGCACCCTGCCCTATGGAGCTCGGACTTTCCTCGACCCCACGCCCGAACCGGAACGGGGGCCGCGACCCACGTCCGCCTCCCCGCGCAGTGCCCAGGAGAGGACTCGAACCTCCACGGGCTTGGAATCGCCCACCAGACCCTCAATCTGGCCTGTCTACCAATTCCAGCACCTGGGCATCCGAGGTGCTCCCGAGAGGACTCGAACCTCTACGGGCTTGCGCCCACGAGATCCTGAATCTCGCGCGTCTACCAATTCCGCCACGGGAGCACGGCTGGCGAGTGCACCGCCCAGGAGTCGAACCTGGAACCTTGGGATTAAGAGTCCCCTGCTCTACCAGTTGAGCTAGCGGTGCCCGCCGACGCGCCGCGGGGCGCGCCATCGCTTACAGAAGCTAGGGCGCGCCCGACCGTTGTCAAGCCTGGCCGCGCGACGCTCCGGGGTCAGAACGCGGGCCAACCGGTCAGGTCCTCGCCGAGGATGAGCGTGTGGATGTCGTGCGTCCCCTCGTAGGTGTAAACCGACTCGAGGTTCGCCATGTGGCGCATCGCTTGGTACTCGACGAGGATGCCGTTGGCCCCCAGCAGGCGCCGCGCCTCGCGGGCCACCTCGCAGGCCATGTTCACGTTGTTGCGTTTGGCCAGAGACACCTGCTGCGGTCGCAGCTTGCCGGCGTCCTTCAGCCGCCCCAGGTGGTAGGCGAGCAGCTGCGCCTTGGTGATCTCCGTGAGCATGTCGGCCAGGCGGGCCTGCTGCAGCTGGGTGGCGGCGATCGGCTTGCCGAACTGGACGCGTTCCTTCGCGTAGCGCAGCGCCTCATCGAAGCACGCCAGGGCGGCCCCGATCGCGCCCCAGGCGATCCCGTAGCGAGCCTGCGTCAGGCAACTCAAGGGGCCGCGCAAGCCCATCACCCCGGGCAGGCGCTGGCAATCCGGCACGCGCACATCCTGCAGCACGAGCTCCGCCGTATCCGAGGCCAGCAGGGAGAGTTTGCCCTGCTGATCCCGCGCCTCGAAGCCCGGGGTGTCGGTGGGCACGAGGAAGCCGGCGATGGAGCGCGGGTCGTCGAGGTCCCCTGTCTTCGCCCAAATCAGGGCGAGGTGGGCCATCGACCCATTGGTGATCCACATCTTCGTCCCGTTAAGCACCCAGTGGTCGCCGTCGCGGACGGCGCGGGTGCGCAGGCCGGCTGGGTTGGAACCGAAGTCCGGCTCCGTCAGGCCAAAGCAGCCGATGAGCTCGCCCCGGGCCAGTTGGGGCAGGTAGGTGCGCTTCTGCTCCTCCGAGCCGTAGGCGTAGATGGGGTACATGACCAGCGCGCCTTGCACGGAGGCGAAGGAGCGCAGGCCCGAATCGCCGCGTTCGAGCTCCTGCATGATGAGCCCGTAGGCGACGTTGTTGAGCCCGGCGCAGCCGTACTCCTCGGGCAGGTTGGCGCCGAAGACGCCGAGCTCGGCCATCTGCGGGATGAGCTCGCGAGGAAAGCGGCGCTCCACGTAGGCCCGACCGATGATGGGCAGCACGGCCTCGTCGACCCACTGGCGCACGGTGTCACGCACCAGGCGTTCCTCTTCGGTCAGCCAGTCGTCAAGGCCAAAGTAGTCGATTCCTTGGAAGCGTCCGGCCATGGTGTCGGTTGGGTGCGCCTGGAGGGTAGCGCCGCTCCGGCGGTGGGGCAACCCTCAGCGGGCCGCGGCTTGCGCGGCGAGGCGACGGCGCAGGGTGGCGTAGGCGGCGGCTGCGTCGGGCGGCGGGGCCGTGGGTTGGGGCGAGCGCTGCGCGAGGGCGGCGTCGATGGCGGCCAGGCGGTCGCGCGTGAGCGGATGGGTGGCAAACCAGGCCTCGACCGCTGCCGGTTCGTCGCCGTCGGCGGCGAGGCGTCGCAGCAAACGCGCCAGGGCCCGCGGGTCGAAGCCGGCGCGGGCGAGGTACGCGAGGGCCAAGCGATCGGCTTCTTGTTCGTCCTGGCGGGAGTGGCGGGCGGTCCATAGGGCGGCGCCGATCTCCAGGGCGCGGTGCGCCAGCCAGTCGGGCTCCCCACCGAAGAACAGTCGATACAACCCTTGGACGACAAGGCCGGTGCGCAGCTCGCGCTCCAAGCGCTCGACGCCGTGCCGGGCGGCCACGTGGGCGATCTCGTGGGCCAGGGCGGCGGCGAGTTCGTCGACGGTGGCGGTGCGCTGGATCAATCCCCGCGTCACGTACACGAAGCCGCCGGGCACCGCGAACGCGTTGGCCTGAGGCAGGTCGAGCAAGGCGAAGCGGTAGGGCAGCTCCGGGCGATCGCTGACGCGAGCCAGCCGGGCGCCCAGGGTTTGCAGGGCGCGTTGCGCCGCCGTGTCGGGCACCAGCGGTGCTTGGGCGCGTACCTGGACGTCGATCTCCGCGCCCAACCGGTGCTCCTCCTGCGGGGACAGGGCGACGCAGCCACCGAGCAGGGGCAGGGCGACGGCAAGACGAGGAACAAGGCGACGCATACTCGCCTGTTGGTACCCCGGATCGGCGCGGCCGGCCTAGCGCCGCGGCGGAGGTGGCAGCGCCTGGACGCGATTGCGGAAGGTCACGTACTCCGCGGACTGGGAGGTAAGGTTGCGCAGCCGCTCCGGCGGGATCCGGGCGACGACGCGGTTCACCAATTCCAGCCGCTCCCGCGCACCGGGGTGGGTCGCGAACCAGCCGGCCACGCCGCTGGGGGCGCGATCGCCTTCGGCGAGCAACGTCTCGAAGAGGCGCGGCACGCCGCGCGGGTCGATGCCGGCGCGCAGCAGCGTGTGGACGCTTAGGGTATCCGCCTCGCGCTCCTGGTCGCGGCTGTAGCCGGCGAAAACGGCCTCGCCGCCGACGGCGATGCCCACCTGCTCGATCGTGCTGGGCGGCCGCTGGAGCAGCACCCCGTAGACGACGTTGAGCAGGAGGTTGGCCCGTTCCGCCCGAGCCAGCTGGGCGATGGCGTGGCGGCGCGCGATGTGGGCGATCTCGTGGCCGAGCACGCCGGCGAACTCGTCGAACCGGTCGGCGCGTTCGATCAGGCCGCGCGTGACGTAGACGTACCCACCCGGCAGCGAGAGGGCGTTGACCGCAGCGGAGTTGACGAGGTAGAAGCGATACGGAATGTTCCGCGGGTCGCCCACGGCGGCCAGGCGGCGACCGACGCTGTTGAGGTAACCGACCAGGGCAGGGTCGTCGACGAGCGGCAGCTGCGCGTTGATCTGCGCAGCTTGTTGCGCGCCCAGCGCAACCTCGTCCTGGGTCGAAATCGCGGCGGCGCAGCCGCCCGCGGCCAAACCGAGGGCGAGGATCACGGCGACGCCGGGGCGAGGCGGACGCATCGGCATGGCACGGACTCCGAATCGGAACCAACGCATGGGTCCCTCGACGCCAGGGCAAGACTCGGACCAGCCCCCGCCCCTGGGCCCCGGGGAGCGACGCCGGCTCTTGCGGGCGCGCCGCCGGCGCGCCCGCGCGGCCGGCGCTCGCATGCTGGTCGAGGGCGTGCGCGCCGTCGAGGAGTTGTGGGCGGCGAACCTGCCGCTCGAGCTGGTGCTGGTGTCGTCCTCCTTGGAGGACACACCGCGGGGTCGGGCGCTGCTGGCGCGCCTGCGCCGCGCGGGCGCACCGCTGCGGCCGGTAACCGAGGCGGAGCTGCGGCGTTGGGCCGACACGGAAACGCCGCAAGGGGTGCTGGCGCTGGCGGCCCGACCGCGGTGGCGCTGGGAAGACCTCCTTGGGGAGACGGGATCGTGTTGGTGCTCGATGCCTTGCAGGATCCGGGCAACGTGGGCACGTTGGTGCGCAGCGCCGAGGCCTTGGGCGCCCGGGGCGTCGTGGCGTTGCGGGGCACGGCGGACCCGTGGGGTCCGAAGGCGGTGCGGGCCGCCGCCGGGGCGGCCTTTCGGCTGCCGATCGTCGAGGCGGACGCCGCGGAGGCGCTGGCCCGCCTGCAGGCGGCCGGTTATGCCTTGTGGGCGGCGGAGGCTGGCGCCCCCCCGCCCCCACCGGCGCGGCCGGCGCGGATCGCGCTGGCCGTCGGCAACGAGGGAGCGGGCTTGTCGGCCCCGGTGCGGGAGGCAGCGGCGGCGCGGGTGGGCGTGCCGCTGCGCGGCCCTACAGAGTCGCTGAACGCCGCGGTCGCCGGTTCGATCCTGCTCTATGCGTTGCTGGGCAGCGGCGCGGGGGGATCGGACAGCGCGTCCTCGGCGGTAAGGGGCCACACCGCGACGTCCTGACCGGGCCGGAGGACGGCGCTGCCCGCCGGGGCCAGCGCCAAGCCGTCGGCCGCGGCCAGCGCGGCGAGCTGGTGGGAACCTTGCGCACCGCTGGCTTCGGCCTCCCAACCGCCGTCGGGCGCGGGATGCAACCGGGCGCGCACGAAGTGCACCAGATGCGGCGGATCGAGGCGGAGCTCCCCGCGCCAGCGGGCCCGCACCGGTCTTGGAAACGGCCGTGCCTGCCCCTCCCAGCGCCGCAGCGCTGGGCGCACAAACACCTCGTAGGTAACGAGGGCAGACACGGGATTGCCCGGTAGGCCGAACCACACCAGCCCGTCGAGGGCGCGCAGCCGCCCCGCGGCCAACGGCGAGCCTGGGCGCACCCGCACCCGCCAGAACCATCGTTCGAGCTCGAAGCGCTGGAGCGCCGGGCGCACGGGGTCATGGGCGCCGACGCTGACCCCGGCGACGGTGAGCAGCGCGTCAACGCGGCCGCGTAGACCGGCCACCACGGCCGCCACCGCAGCGGGGTCGTCCGGAACGATGCCCAGGTCCAGCACGGGCCAACCGTCCCGGATCAGGGCCGCCGCCAGCCCCACCGAGTTGCCCGACAGAAGCGCTTCGCCGCGCAGCGCGCGGGCAAGCGCATCGAACCCGACGAGCTCGTCGCCGACGGCCAAGAGCGCTACCCGCGGCGGGGCGGCCACGGGCACCGCAGGGTGGCCGGCCATGGCGGCCAACGCCAGGGCCGCGGGCCCCAGGGTCGTGCCCGCCCGCAGCGCGACGGCGCCGGCGGGCACATCGGCGCCGCGGGGGCGCACATAGATCGGAAGAGCACACGTCTGAACTCCAGTCACATGTCAATCTCGTATGCCGTCTTCTGCTTGAAAAAAAAAA
>ENA-ORXB01002187-ORXB01002187.1-sediment-metagenome-genome-assembly--contig:-NODE-2187-length-17890-cov-4.269859_pt1 | contig 17890 bp, 13 predicted proteins | sample MGYA00237863_ERZ511475 | MGnify/ENA primary metagenome ERZ511475 (study PRJEB26305, sample SAMN06343858) | sediment metagenome | isolation source: hot spring sediment | place: Canada: British Columbia... | reverse complement strand
GCCCTTCCCGGCCCTTACAGAGCCTCAAAACGCACCGTCAAGCGCCCCCAAAAAGCCAAAGTCGAGCCCGTACAAGAAAAGGCCCCCTCCCCCAAGTCGGCCCGCGGGCCGACTTGGGGGAGGGGGCTACGGGGGTGGGGGTTCCTGCTAGCGGCACAGATGAGCCTGCCTCCAGGGTGAACTGCACCCATGCGGTCAACTTCCCTTGACACCCCCACCCTTCTTCTGGATAATGATACTGCACGCCGGGGGCGGCACCCGGCACCGGCCTCCTCTCCTCTCGTCACACGGCATCGTCGACCCCGACCTCAGGCGAGGCAGGCCACCTCGCCCCAGCCTGTCTGGCAAGTTCCTCTGCAACCTGCAAGGAGGCGCACGATGGCAAACGGCTATACCGGCAAGATCCTGCGGGTGAATCTCACGGATGGGCACATTGCCGTGGAGACTCCGCCGGAATCCTTCTACCGCCGCTATCTTGGCGGGCACGGGTTCGTCGGCTACTACCTCCTGAACGAGGTACCGCGCGGCGCGGACCCCCTCGGGCCGGACAACCTCCTCATCTTCGCCGGCGGTGCAACCACCGGCGTGCCGGTCGCCGGCGGGGGGCGCAGCTCTGTCGGTGGCAAGTCGCCGCTCACCGGCCTGTACGGGGAGGCGGAAGCGGGCGGCTTCTTTGGTGCAGAGATGAGGATGGCCGGCTTCGACGCCATCGTGATCCGCGGCCGGGCGCAGGAGCCGGTCTATCTCTGGGTGCACGATGGAGAGGCCGAGATTCGGCCGGCGAGGCACCTCTGGGGCCTGACGACGCTGGAGTGTCGGCGCGCCCTGCAGCAGGAGCTCGGCGACCCGCGCGTGCGCGTCGCCGTGATCGGTCCGGCCGGGGAGATGCTTTCGCCCCTCGCCTGTATCATGCACGACGTCAAGCACGCCGCCGGCCGCACCGGGATGGGTGCCGTGATGGGGTCCAAGAACCTCAAGGCCATCGCCGCCCGAGGGCAGACCGCTATCCCCATCGCCAGCCCGGATGATCTCAAGGCCTTGGCCCGCTGGATGCGGGATAACTGGCGCAGCAAGGCCGAGCGCCTGCACGACTCCGGCACCGCAGGCGGCGTGATGGAGCTGAACGACTTTGGCGCCCTGCCAACGCGCAACTTTCAGGATGGGCGCTTTGCCGGCGCCGAAAAGATCTCCGGCCAGACGATGCGCGACACCATCCTGATCGATCGCGGCGGCTGCTACGCCTGCCCGATCCGTTGCAAGCGCGTCGTATCCGTTGACGACGCCGAGTACCACGTTGACCCCGAGTACGGCGGCCCGGAGTATGAGACCATCGGCGCCGTCGGCTCCAACTGCGGCGTCGACGACCTCCGCGCCATCAGCAAGGCCAACGAGCTGTGCAACGCCTACGGCCTAGACACCATCTCGACCGGTATGATGGTCTCCTTCGCCATGGAGTGCTACGAGGCCGGCCTGCTGACCCTTGCGGACACGGACGGGATAGACCTGCGCTTCGGCAACGCCGCTGCTATGGTCCAGATGATCGAGCGCATCTGCAAGCGTCAGGGCCTCGGCGACCTGCTGGCACAGGGGCCGCGCGCGGCCGCGGCGCGCATTGGGCGGGGCGCCGAGCAGTACGCCCTGCACGTCAAGGGGCAGCCTCTGCCCATGCACGAGTGTCGCAACCGGCACGGGCAGGCGCTCGGCTACGCCGTCTCCCCGACCGGCGCCGACCATATGCACAACTTTTGGGATGAGTCGATGCGTCGGGAGCCGGTCGACCGAGAGCTGCAGGGCTTTGGCGTCTACACATCCCTCCCGCCGAACGAGCTGAACGTCGACAAGGTCCGCGCTTACGCGCACGTTACCAACTGGACATGGCTGGACAATCAGTTTGGCATGTGTATGTTTGTGCCCTGGTCGGTAGACCAGCTCGTGCAGCTCGTCAACGCGATCACCGGGTGGCAGACCAACGTCTTTGAGCTGCAGCTTGCCGCCCAGCGCGCCCTGACGGTCGCACGCGCCTTCAACCTCCGCGAAGGCCTCACACGCGCGGACGATGCCCTGCCGGCCCGTATGGCCACGCCCTTCAAGAGCGGGTCAATCAACGAGAGGCCCGTCGACCCGGCCGTGCTGGACCGGCATCTGAGCGTCTTTTACGGGATCATGGGCTGGGATCCGCAGACCGGCGTGCCCACCCTGGCCACGCTGCAGAAGCTGGACCTGGAGTGGGTGGCCCCGCACCTCGGCCTGTGAGCCTACCAGCGCTCATAGTGCACTTTGGATTCGTCGTACTGCGTGCGCGGCTCCTTGCGCTCCGCCGGGTAGCCGATTGAGATCAGGCAGAGCGGCGTATACTGCGGCGGAATGCCGAGGATGTCGCGCACGGCACGCTCGCGCTCCTCTCGGGGATGGACGCCGAGCCACACCGAGCCGAGCCCCATGGCGGTTGCGGCCAGGAGCACGTTCTCCGTGGCCGCGGAGCAATCCTGGACCCAGTACTCGTTCTGGTGGTCGCCGCAGACGGCGATGCACAGTGGGGCGCTAAAGAGCATCTTGCCGTGGGGGTGCGCTTCGGCCAGGCTGTCGAGGGTGCCGCGGTCGGTGACGACCACAAAGTGCCACGGCTGCCGGTTGCTGGCCGATGGGGCCGCCATCGCTGCCTCCAGCAGGCGCCGGATCTCATGCGGGGCGATGGGTTGCGCGGTGTATTGGCGGATGCTCCGTCGGGCGAGGATGGTCTGAAACGCGGCGTCGCTCATCGTGGCCTCCTCATGATTTGTGACGTGTCGGGGAGAAGGATAGAGGCACGGCGGCAGGCTGTCAAGCGAGCAAAGGCTTGGGAGTGTATCCAGGGTGCGTCACTGCCCGGGCTGCAGCGGTTTTTTTCCGGGCCGCAGCCCGGCCCTACCCTGGTGCGGGCTGGAGTTTGGACTCTTCCGGTCCTCGTCCCTGACCACTGGCTCTATCGCTCCCTGGCGGTCGTGTGGCGCGCCAGGCGTGGTAACGCCCCTGCCCCTAACCCCCTTCAGGGGCGGACAGGTTGCCCCACAGGCGAGGCTAACGCATTCGAGGGACAGTGCCCCATCCCCCCTACCCCCTTCCCCGCCGCTTGTGCGGCGGGGAAGGGGGCGTTTTCTCTTGTAAGGGGGTGTCCGCGGGCGGCTTCGCCGCCCGCGGACACCCCCTTTTTCCTCGATCCCCGCCCCCGCCGCGGCGGGGGCGGGGTTAGGGGTGGGGGCACTTTTTGAGGAGAGCACGCTGGCGTCCCTTGAGTTAGCGCCAATGATGCGAGGGGGAGGGGTGCCCCCGACGCAGCATCGCTCGAGGTCATGTCAGCGACCCGTGAACGGCACGGCGGGTTGCGCTGCGAAAGGCCAGACTCCATCGCAACAAAAGGTCCTGCACCGGACTCGCGCGAAGCGTAACGCCCGGTTGCCGCCAGAGCGCCCCCGGCAGGCCGGCTGACCGCGAATCTGCTGACCAATCGTGGATGCACCCAGAGCTTGAGGGCCAGGGGGCGGAGCGCTCGCGGCCTCGAGCCGAAAGGCCGCCTCGGGCCATGCGGCGAGGATCCGAAGGGGCTATGGCCCCTTCAGAATGCTGGGCAGCGTCACCCAGCGCACCACCAGGGCGCCGGCCTCAAGCGGCACGACCTCGCCGAGGCCGTCACTGACAGTGGCAGTGTTGGTGACCAACGTGCCCGCAGGCAGCGCGGGGTCGACCAGCGCCCGGAAGGTCACGGTTACGCTCTCTTGCGGCGCGATGGTCCCGGCCCAGCACAGGGCGTGTTGCCCCTTGTCCCAAACGACCTCGCCGCGACTGGCCGCCGGCGGCCACAGGGCCACGAGCTGCAGCGGGAGGACGTCCTTCAGCTCAGCATTGGCGTCGACCCCGCCGCTGTTGTGGAGCGTGATCGTGTAGGCGATCCCGCCCGAGAGCCGATCAAAGCTCGCCTCGCTGCGCGAGAGCTGCAGGTCCGGCGCCCGGAGTTGCGCCAGCTCCCCGATGGTTGCGGCTGTTGCCCGGGCAATGCCCGTGCAATAGCCGGTATCCAGCACTGCCAGCACATCCCGCGAGGTGTGGTAGCGGGGGTTGAAATCCCAGGAGCGGTCCTCGATGACCTGCAGGGCCGGGTAGCCGAGGCGCCAGAACGGCGCGTGATCGCTCGCCCAGATGGCACGCTCGGCAAAGAGGGACGGCCGCAGGGAAGGTGCGTACCGCTGCATGTTGCGAACCAGCACCTTGCCAAGGGCTTGCGAGGCGAGCGCGTGCCCGGTATGCACCTCCACCACGCCGTCCCCGTTCCCGTCGTAGCCGATCATATCCAGGTTGATCACGCCGAGGATGTTAGCCCCGGCTGCATGGAGGGACTCGGCGTAGGCCTGGCTGCCGTAGAGGCCCTGCTCCTCGCCCGCAAAGAAGCAGAACTGGATGGTGTAGGCAAAGGTGTGGGGGGCAAGCACGCGGGCTATCTCGAGGACGGCCGCTGTCCCGCTACCGTTGTCGTCGGCGCCCGGCGCGGGCATGGTTGCCCAACCCTCAGTCCAGCCCGGGCTCGCTGCGGCGGTGGAGTCATAGTGCGCGCAGACGATGAACACCCCCTCGGACTCGGGGAGCAGCCCCCGCTTGGTGGCAATGATGTTGCTGACCTCCCGCCTGCCGTGGGCATAGTCGATGGCGGTGAAGCGAAAGCTGGTTACGGCGAGGCCAGTCTGCTGGAGCGCTCGCGTAATGTATGCAGCCTCGGCATCCAGCCCCGCTGAGAGCACGTAGCGCGAGCGCAGGGCGTCCTCGCCGGGGGAGCCGTCGTCGTCCTGCAGATCGGCGATGGTCCGAACGATCTGCTCCTCCGACAGCGACCGCACGATTCGGTCCAGCCGGGGAGGGGGCACGGGCGGATTGACGAGTGAGGGCGAGGGAGCGCGGGGCGCGGCCATGGAGCAGGGCAGCCGTTGCGCGTAGCGGGGACCGTCGCTCTCGTCAAGGCGCTGGCCTGATGGTATGCCGAGCAGGAAAAAGCCATCGCCCAGCGGCACCGTCGTGCCGTAGCGGCGTCGCAGGGCGTCTGCCTCCGGCTCAAAGGCCCAGATGACATAGTAGTCGCCTTCGGAGGGGCGGTTGGTGATGAGGTCCAGCCGCAGCCCTCCGGCGGTGAGGAGGTCGCGCTGGGCGGCGTCGGCGAGGAGGTAGGCCTTCTCATCCCACCAGAGCACGACACGGGCGCCCGAGGCCACGAGGCGGCGGAAGGTGGTCTCGTCGGCGCAGGTCACCCGCACGAGCCAGGCGCCACCCGACTCTGCCCAGGCGAGCCGAGGTGCCAGGCTCGCCAGCAGAAGCATGGCCAGAGCAAGGCTCTGGAGCAGCCGTCGGTTGACGGGCATAGCACCTCGCTATCAGCACTTGGCCTGAAACCTGCAGCCGCGGGCGGCGCCAGCCAACCAACCCCCACCCCAGAGTTGGGCCGGGCGAGGCTGCGGCGGGAAACCCGGCTGCCACCCGGGCACAGCACCTCTGTCGTGCCGACACAGGGTTCGGGTGAGCCTGCAATGCTGGCAATGAGGGGCAAGCCTCGCGGCCGCGGCTAGCTTCCCAGGTCCTTGGGCACCTTGTCCAGCGACCAGTAGCGCTTGACGGCGTCGGACTGCCGCTGGGCCGAAAGCCAGTCATCCAGCGCGCGGCTCTGCCTGTCGAGGAGCACGTACTGATCGAGCGGCCGGTTCGCGTCACGCTCCTCGACCTTGATGATGTGGTAACCGTAGGACGTTTGCACCACATCGCTGACCTGCCCCGGCTGGAGGGCAAAGGCGGCCGCCTCGAACTCTTCCACCATCATGCCCCGCGGGAACCATCCGAGGTCTCCGCCGTTGTCCTTCGTGCCCGTATCGGTCGAGACCTCCTTCGCCACGGCGGCGAAATCCTCGCCCTTGCGGATACGATCGAGCGCGGCGCGGGCATCCTCCTCTTTGTCCACGAGGATGTGCCGGGCGTGGACCTGCTCCGCCGTCGTGGGTACCTCGGCAGCCATGGCCTGCTGCAGCTTGTCGCGCAGGAGGCTCGTCTCGACCAGCTTGCGAAAGTCGGCCTCCCGGAAGCCGGCGTTCTTGCGCAGCTCGGCAATGTACTCGGTGTAGTACTGCTTGAACTGCTGCTCCGTCATGGGCTGCTCGGTCGGGGTTGGCGTCTCGGTGATGGGCGCAGTAGCGGTGATCGGCGTCGGCACTGGGGTTGGCTGCGGCAGATTGTAGCCAAAGAGGTGCTCGATCTCCGTCGAGATTTCCTCGGGGGTAACGGTCAGGCCCCGCCGTGTCGCCTCCTGCCGGATCAACTCGGCATCGATGAGTTCGTCGAGCGTCGTCATGGTCAGGCTCATCGCCTGGTTCTGAAGCTCCTGCTGCTGTTGTGAGAGCATAGCGTAGAGCGTCTGCTGATCGGCGTTGTTGGGGTCAAGTTGTGCCAGCTGGTTGCGGATGCGTGCCAGCGATGTACGCAAGTCATAGCGACGGTACTGCACCCACCGCTGGTACGTGTCGGTGCGGATGGGAACGCCGTTCACCGTAGCAACAGGCGACGCGGGGGCAACGACCAGCGACTGGTACAGCCCTGCCGCTGCCACAGCCACCACCAGGGCTAACACGACGCCCGCGCCGATATACAGCCACCGACGGTACCGCTCTTCACGTTCCCGACGGGAGAGCGCCCTGCGGTTCACGATGGGCGTGATCGCTCTCGCCTTCTTTGCCATCCCGGCCTCCAAACCAGCCAAAAGCCCCGCACCCGGGCCGGCGCGGCGGCCACCACATTTTGCCGATGGGGTACGCCCGACCTGCCCGGCCTCCGCCGGCCTCTCGGGCACGGCCAGCAGGCGGGGTCCGGGCAGGAGGCTGGTGCAGTGACCGTGCCAGAGGAGCAGGCCGACGCAGCCGGGCTGCGGGGTGTGATCTGTCCACAGTGGGCGCAGAGCCTGCGCCTAGCCGCGCGTGGTCTCTACGGTAAACGGCAGCAGAGCCAGATGCCGCGCCCGCTTGATCGCCACTGCCAGGCGCCGCTGATGCTTGGCACAGACCACATTCTTGCGCCGGGGCTTGATCTTCCCGCGCTCGGTGAGGTAGTGCCGGAGCTCGTCGACCTCTTTGTAGTCTATCATCTTGAGGTGCCGGTCGCAGAAGGGGCAGGTCCGCGTGTGGCGCCCTCCGGCACCGCGGCCACCGCCGCCGCCACCACGGGCACGCCGGGCACCTCGCTGCGCTTGCTCTTCCTCGCGCTCTTCTGCACGCTCGCGAGGGGTCTCTTCTCTCTCTTCGGCCAAAGCTATGCCTCCCTATGCGGACTCCGCGGGCTGAGCTCCCGGCTCGGGCTCTACACGGATCAACAGATGCCGGATGACGTCCTCCGACAGGCGGAGCTGGCGCTCGACCTCGCGGATCGCCTTGTCGTTCAGCTCGGCGCGGTGCAGGATGTAGTAGCCCTCATTGTAGCGGCGTATGGGATACGCCAGCCGGCGCCTCTCTTTGCCCCAGGGATAGTCGGTCTTCAGAACCCGGCCGCCGTTGGCCGTGATCGTCTGCTCGACACGGGCATTGATGGCGGCGACCGTCTCCTCGTCCGCGTCCGGTCGGACGATGTAAGTCAGCTCGTACTCTCTCAACAGATGCCCCCTTTCCACGGGAAAGCCCCAGGGGAAAGTGCCGTGCCGCGGGCTGACGGCACGGCCTGCCTGGAGCGGAAAGTATGCCGGAGAGAGGCTTCTCCCCGGCGGGCCGATTATACCATCGATGGGGGTGCGCTGCAAACACGCTCGTTGACAGGCCTCACCCCTGGCCCTATAATCCCCGGAGCACGGCGGGCCCTGGCCCGCTGAAGGAGTCGGAGATGGACCTGCAGTGGCTGGCCTGGGCCCAAAGGCTTGAGGCGCTGGCCCAAAGCGGCCTGGCCTACAGCGAGAACCCGTTCGACCGCGAGCGCTACGAGGCGGTGCGCAGAATCGCCGCCGAGATGGTCGCCGGCTGCACCGGCGCAGACCCGGCTCTGGTGGACGAGCTTTTCGCCGGGCAGGCGGGCTACGCCACGCCCAAGGTAGACGTACGTGGCGTCGTCTTTCGGGATGATGCCATCCTCCTCGTGAAGGAGCGCACCGACGGGCGCTGGACCCTGCCGGGCGGCTGGGCCGATGTCGGCGAATCCCCCGCGGAGGCGACAGAGCGCGAGGTCTATGAGGAGTCCGGCTACCGGACCCGCGCCGTGAAGCTGCTGGCCCTCTATGACCGCAACAGGCACGGCCACACCCCCTACATCTTTCACATCTACAAGGTCTTTTTCCGCTGCGAGCTCTTGGGTGGCGAGCCGTCCGAGAGCATCGAGACGGCCGGCGTCGGCTTTTTCCGAGAGGACTCTTTGCCAGAACTCTCCCTCGGCCGCGTGACGCCCGACGAGATTGCCCGCTTCTTCGAGCACCTCCGTCACCCGGACTGGCCGACGGATTTCGACTGATCCGGTGCCGCTCGTCAACGACATGGGTAGCAGGTGGTTACGTTGCGACTGAAGGCTGTGCTGTTCGACCTCGATGGGACGTTGGGTGACACGATCCCGGTGTGCTGGGCGGCGTTCCGCGCCGCCCTCGAGGAGCATCAGGGCCGGCGGTACTCGGATGCCGAGATCACGGCCATGTTCGGTCCGAGCGAGGAGGGCGTGTTCCAGCGGCTGGTGCCGGACCGCTGGCAGGCCTGTCTGCAGTCCTTCCTGGCAGCCTATGAGCGGGAGCATGACCGCTGCCCTGCTCCCTTCCCGGGGATCGAGCGCGCACTCCGGTCGCTCCGGTCCCGAGGGGTGAGGCTGGGTATCGTCACCGGGAAGGGCCCGGGAAGCGCCGAGATATCGCTGAGGCGGCTGGGCCTCGGCGGCTACTTTGACGCCGTCGAGACCGGCTCGCCGGAGGGAGCTGTCAAGGCCACCCTAATCCGCCGCCTCCTGGGCCGCTGGAGCCTGGCGCCCGAGGAGGCTGCCTACGTCGGTGACCATCCCTCCGACATACGAGCGGCCAGGGAGGTAGGTGCCCTTCCCCTGGCGGCCGCCTGGGCGACGACGGCGGACTCTGAGGCGCTCCGCTCCTGCGGTCCTGCCTGGGTTTTCGGCACCGTGGAGGAGCTCTCGGCCTGGATCGAGGCGAACCTGGAGAGCATCGGTACAGCAGTCTGAGGCCGAGGCGAGAAGGCTATCCGTTGGAGGCAAGAGCGATGCGCGCCATGGTCCTCTATGCCCCGAGGCCGATTGAGGAGCGTCCGCTGGTAGCGGCGACGCTGCCGGACCCGGTGCCCGGGCCCGGGCAGGTCCGCCTGCGGGTGCGGGTCTGCGCCGTCTGCCACACCGACCTGCACACGGTTGAGGGGGACCTTCGACTGCCGCGGCTGCCGATCGTGCCCGGTCACCAGATCGTGGGGATCGTCGATGCTCTTGGCCCGGACGCTGCGAGGTATCGCATCGGCGACCGGGTAGGCGTCGGCTGGCTGAGCAGCATCGAGGGAGAGTGCGAGTTCGCCCGCCGGGGACGGGAGAACCTCTGCCCCAACGCCCGCTTCACCGGTCTGCACGTCGATGGCGGCTATGCCGAGTATGCGCTGGCCGATGAGCGCTTTGCCTTCCCGATCCCCGAGGGCTTCAGCGACGTTGAGGCGGCACCCCTCCTGTGCGCCGGCATCATCGGTTACCGCTCGCTGCGCCTGTCGGAGGTCAGGTCGGGGGACCGTCTCGGTCTCTACGGCTTTGGCGCGAGCGCCCACATCGCCATACAGGTCGCCCGCCATTGGGGGTGCCGCGTCTTTGTGTTCAGCCGCGGAGAAGACCACCGGCGGCTCGCCCGCGAGCTTGGGGCGGAGTGGACTGGCCTCGCCGAGGAGACCCCTCCTGTTCCCCTCGATGCCTCCGTCATCTTTGCTCCCGCCGGCCGGCTGGTGCCGCTGGCGCTCGGGCACCTGCGCCCGGGCGGCACCCTGGCGATCAACGCCATCGCCATGAGCCCGATCCCCGAGTTCTCGTACGACCTGCTGTACTATGAGCGCACGGTGCGCAGCGTGACCAACTACACACGGCAGGATGCCGAAGAGTTTCTGCGGCTGGCTGCCGAGGTGCCCGTGCGCACTCAGGTCGAGGTCTATGGGCTGGGCGAGGCGAACGAGGCGCTGGAGCGCCTCAAGCACGGCCGCATACAGGGCAGCGCCGTGCTCCGGGTCGGATCGTGATGGGGCAGGGCATTTCCCATGCGTCCCGGTTGCTGCTATAATGGCCTGCTGGCTGCGTACGGATCGGTCCGGGATCACTGACCGGCCAGGCCGCCCGCCAGCGGCCCGGGATCGTGTCGGTCGAGGGTCAGGCAAGAGCGGGGTACCCGGGGTGAGAAGGTCTATCGGGTACCGGTGGAGGACGGGACTGACTGGGGAATGGAACTGGCCAAGCTAGAGACCCGCAACTACTCTCTGTACTACGGGCACTTTCGCGCCCTCGCCGATATCTCGATCCGGATTCTCCCCAACCAGATCACCGCCATCATCGGCCCTTCCGGCTGCGGCAAGAGCACCCTGCTGCGCACGTTCAACCGCATGAACGACCTGATCCCCAACGTCACTGTGGAAGGCGAAGCCCTGCTCGACGGCAAGAGCCTGTTTGATATGGAGGTTGTCGAGCTGCGGCGGCGCATCGGCATGGTCTTTCAGAGGCCCAACCCCTTCCCCAAGTCCATCTTTGATAACGTCGCCTACGGCCCCCGGGTACACGGTATGCGCAATCGCGCGCGCCTCGCCGAGATTGTGGAGCAGAGCCTGCAGGCCGTCGGGCTCTGGGATGAGGTCAGGGACAGCCTGGACAAGTCGGCGCTCTCCCTCTCCGTAGGCCAGCAGCAGCGCCTCTGCATCGCGCGGGCGCTCGCCGTCTGGCCAGAGGTGATCCTCATGGACGAGCCGTGCTCGGCCCTCGACCCGATCGCGACCCTCCGCATCGAAGAGCTGATGCAAGCCCTCAAGAAGGACTATACGATCGTGGTCGTCACCCATAACATGCAGCAGGCCGCGCGCGTCTCGGACTATACCGCCTTCCTCATGATGGGCGAGGACCGCTCCGGCAGGCTGATCGAGTACGGGCCGACCGGCCAGCTCTTCACCAGGCCCCGCGACCGCCGCACCGAGGACTATATCACGGGGCGCTTTGGCTAGAGTCTCCTTCCCCCGAGCGGGCACGGCGTGCCCGCTCGGGGGAAGGGTCACTACTCTCTGGGCGTCTCCCAGTCTTCCGGGCGGACCTACTCATCACCCCCAAGTCACCTCGCGGGGAGCAGGGGCGCCCGTGGCCTGCGCAGCCTCTCACCCAGGAGGCTACCCCCACCCCGTTGGTGCTGTCCCAGCCGCCTCCAAACGGCACCGCGCTGTGCGCAGCAGGGCTACGCCCGCTACGACGGGCCTCCTGCACCGCTAGGCAGGATTCCTGTCCAGCGACCGCTTGCTGCGCGTGCGCTGCAGCTCGTTCTGCGGCTGCCGCCCGTTGATAAAGTCGAGGGACAGCTCGATGACCTCCTCCGCCTCATAGGGCGTCAGGCAGCCAATCGTGACCATATCCTGCTCGCGGATGGTGCTCCAGACAAAGGCCAGCCCGACCGCCGGCAGCAGGCGCCCGGCAGCCAGCGGCTTGATGGTCATCACCGGCTTTTCGGCCTGATGGATGATCCGCATCACCCAGTCGGCCTCCACCTGCATCAAAAAGCCCGCGGCGTTGTAGATCTGAATGTAGGTCTCGACGTCGGCCTTCTGTCGGTCGGCGTAGACGACCGTCTCTGGCATGTGGGTTGAGAGGCCGGGGATCATGCCCCGCTCGCGGATCATGGCCGTGTAGCGGTCAATATCTCGGATGATGCCCGCGCGCTTGTCCACAAGGGCATCGGTCACGCACTGGTGGGGCATGCAGAAGGTGGCGCCCATCTTGGCGCAGAGGTCAAAGATGTCCTCGGGCTCGCTATCCCAGAGAGTGCGCTCCTTGTTATCGGTGCGCGGCAGGAGGTTGAAGGCGGGCGTCAGGATCAGGATCATCTTGCGCCCGACGCGCTGCTCGGCATCGTGGGCGGCGTCGACGAGGAGCTGCGATACCGGCCCCATGACCGCGTCGATGCCGTGGCGCAGGAACACGCTCATCACCTCGGCAATGCGATCACGCGACTGGTACTCGACGATGAGCTTGTCCTGGGCGCGGCTGGTGTGCGAGTAGCCGAGAAACCAGTTGCTGCCGATGATCAGGCGCGGCAGGGAGACGCCTCCTACCATGGTGCGGGGAAAGTCGGTCATGCTGTCCTCCGGGGTCGTGGATTGGCTGACGACGGCGGGCCGAGCACACCTCCTGGGTGGTGAGCCACGGCGCAGCAGGGCGAGGCCGCAACCCGCCTCTTTCATCATAGGCTCAAAGTGAGCAGAGTGTCAAATGGCTTTTTTCCGGGAGGGGCTGCAGTTCAGCCTCGGGGCAGACCTATCTGTGCTGCTGCGGGCACCCCCGCGGCCCCCTCCGCCAGGTTGGCCTGGAGGCCGACCTGGGGGAGGGGGCCCTTTTTCTATGGGCTGGAGTTTGGCCTTTTCCGGTCCTAGTCCCTGACCACTGGCTCTATCGCTCCTTAGCGGTCGTGTGGCGTGCCAGGCGTGGTAACCCCCGCACCCCTAACCCCTCCCCGAGGCGGGCGCCGCGGCGCCCGCCTCGGGGAGGGGGCGAGGGGGAGGGGCGTCCCCAACGCAGCATCGCTCGAGGTCATGTCGGCAACCCGTGGACGGCACGGCGGGTTGCGCTGCGAAAGGCCAAACTCGATCCCAATCCAGGGATCGCCTCTCCAGGCGGACGCCGCGGCGTCCGCCTGGAGAGGGGCCGGGGGAGGGGGCTACACACAGCTTGGCTGGGCGCGAGCTGCCCGAACCTGAACTGCACCCTCCCCAGGCATATCGCGCCTCCGCGTTAGTCAGGTGCGCCGGTTTGTGGTAGAATAGCTGAAGTCCGCGTTTCGGCGGGCTCTTTTTTGTGGGCAGCGCTGCCCGTCGAAGGCGGTACGATGCCGCTACGAAGGAGGGGCAACGTGCCCGGTCTGATCGTCGTGGGAGCCCAGTGGGGCGATGAGGGAAAGGGTCGCATCGTCGACCTCCTTGCGGCCGACGTCCAGATGGTGGTCCGTTACCAGGGCGGCAACAACGCCGGCCATACCGTGGTGCGAGAGGGCCGCACGGTGCGGTTGCACCAGGTGCCTTCAGGCATCATGCGCCCGGGCGTGCTGTGCGTGATCGGCAATGGCACCGTGGTGGAGCCGTTCTCGCTCCTCGAGGAGATGGACGAGCTGGCGGGCTTTGGGTGCGATCTCGAGGTGCTGCGCATCTCGCGGGCGGCACACCTGCTCCTGCCCTACCACCAGGTGCTCGACCAGGTCCAGGAGACGAGCCGGGGCACGCAGGCCCTTGGCACAACCGGCCGCGGCATCGGCCCCGCCTACACCGACAAGGCCGCGCGCGTGGGCATCCGCGTCGAGGAGATGCTGCGCTTCGACGCCTTCGCCAGGCACTTTCGGGTGGTCGCCCAGGAAAAGAACCGGCTCCTGGTGGACCTGTATGGCCAGCCGCCGCTCGATATCGAGGCCATGCTCGAGCGCCTGCGGCCGGCGGCGGAGCGCCTCGCGCCCCACATTGCCGATACGTCGCTCATCGTACACCAGGCTTTGAGGCGCGGCGACCGCGTGCTCTTTGAGGGAGCGCAGGGAACGCTGTTGGATATCGACCATGGCACCTACCCCTTCGTCACCTCCTCCAACCCCACCGCCGGCGGAGCCTGCGTGGGGACCGGCATGGCCCCGGGAGAGGTCGGCGGCGTGCTGGGCATTGCCAAGGCGTACACGACCCGGGTGGGCTCCGGGCCCTTCCCGACCGAGTGCCGCGATGAGGTCGGCGAGCACCTCGTCCGCGAGGGCGTCGAGTACGGTGCGACTACCGGGCGACGGCGCCGCTGCGGCTGGTTGGATGTCGTCCTGCTGCGCTATGCAGCTCGCCTGAACGGCTTCACCAGCCTGGCGGTGACCAAGCTCGACGTGCTCACCGGCCTGCCGCGCCTGCGCATCTGCACCGCCTACCGCTGCGGCGGTACGGTGGCCGAAGACTGGCCCCCCGTCGGCTACAGCCTCGCCGATTGCGAGCCGGTCTACGAGGAGTGGCCCGGCTGGAGCGAGAGCCTGCGTGAGGCACGCCGCTGGGAGGACCTGCCGGAAGCCGCCCGCCGCTACGTCGAGCGCATGGAAGAACTCGTCGGGCTGCCGGCTGACCTGGTCTCGGTCGGCCCGGAGCGGGAGCAGCTGATTGTGCGGCGGTCGCCGTGGAGGACGTGAGGCGTGATACGTGAGGCGTGATGTGTGAAACGTGAGGCGCGAGGGGTGAGGCGCGTCACAAAGGAGTTTCTATGGCACAGAGTGTGACACCGAGAAGTGAGGACTATTCTCGCTGGTATACGGATGTGGTGCAGATGGCCGAGCTGGCCGACTATGCGCCGGTGAAGGGCTGCATGGTCATCCGGCCCTATGGCTATGCCCTCTGGGAGGCGATCAAGGAGGGCCTCGACCGGCGCTTCAAGGCTACCGGCCATCAAAACGCCTACTTCCCGCTCTTTATCCCGGAGAGCTTTATCAAGAAGGAAGCCGAGCACGTCGAGGGGTTCTCACCCGAGCTGGCGGTCGTGACCCATGGCGGCGGCAAGGAGCTGGCGGAGCCGCTGATCGTCCGGCCAACCTCCGAGACGATCATCAATGCCATGTTCGCCAAGTGGATCCAGTCGTGGCGCGACCTGCCCATGCTGATCAACCAGTGGTGCAATGTGGTGCGCTGGGAGATGCGCACCCGTCTGTTCCTGCGCACAACCGAGTTCCTCTGGCAGGAGGGACACACCTGCCACGCCACGGCCGAGGAGGCGCAGGAAGAGACCCTGCGCATGCTCGAAGTCTATGCTGACTTTGCCGAGAATGACGCCGCGATCCCGGTGATCAAGGGCCGCAAGAGCGACACCGAAAAGTTCGCCGGGGCCGTGCGCAGCTATGCCATCGAGGCCATGATGGGCGACCGCCGGGCCCTGCAGGCAGGGACCTCCCATTTCCTTGGGCAGAACTTTGCCCGGGCCTTTGGCACCCAGTTCCTCGATAAGGACAACGAGCTCAAGTACGTCTGGCAGACGAGCTGGGGCGTCAGCACGCGCATGGTTGGCGCGGTGGTCATGGTGCACGGCGATGACCAGGGGCTGATCCTGCCGCCCAAGCTCGCACCGATCCAGGCGGTGATCGTTCCCATCTGGAAGAGCGACGAGGACAAGTCGGCCGTCCTGCCGGTCGCACGACAGATCCTGGCCCAACTCGAGGGTGCGGGCATCCGCGCCAGGCTGGATGACCGCGAGGAGGTCTCGCCCGGCTTCAAGTTCAACGACTGGGAGATGCGAGGCGTGCCGGTGCGGGTGGAGATCGGGCCCCGCGACGTAGAGAAGGGGCAGGCCGTGCTCGCCCGCCGCGACATGCTCGGTCGGGAGGGCAAGTCGTTCGTGCCGCAGGAGGGGCTGGAGAGCCGTGTCGCCAAGCTGCTCGCGACTATCCAGAAGGACCTCTTCGCCCGAGCCTTGCGCTTCCGTGAAGAGAACACCTACCAGCCCAGGAGCTACGCCGAGCTCCTTGAGGTTGTGGAGCGGGGCTTTGCCCGCGCCTACTGGTGCGGCTCGCCAGAGTGCGAGGCCAGGGTGAAGGAGGAGGGCAAGGCCACAACCCGCTGTATCCCCTTCGACCAGCCCGACGAGCCCGGCGCCTGCGCGGTCTGCGGCAAGAGGGCGGAGGAAGTGGCCATCTTTGCACGGGCGTACTGATTAGGCGCGGGGGGAGAGCGTTTGTAGCAGCGCTCTCCCCCGACGCATCCCCGTTGGCCAACCGCCCTCCTCCCATCCCCGACCTCGCGCTGCCCGCCCTGCTAAGAGCCTATCCCGAAAGAGCGCGCGGCTGAGCTCCGCGCTGAGAAGCGGCGAGGCCCCCTACCGGGCTGCGTTGAGGATCGGCTCGTCGGCCCCATGCTCGATGAGCGGCAGGTCCGATTCGGGGCAAAAAAACCTGCCCGAAAGGCAGGCGACGCGAATGCGACGCGCCCGCGACCCCCCGCCGCATCTGGAGCATCGCGGCCTATCGGTCTTCGGATAGGCTCTACAGCAGCCGCCTGCCGTTCGTGCGTCCTGTACCCCGGCCGTTCCTTTCGGGAGGGACCAGAAATGTCAGAACCGACGCCGACGAATTCCTCGCCTCACGCCATGCACGCGGACCTCAGGGGTGAAATGACCCATCTCACCATCTACGGGGTAACCGCCTCTGGTGTACTGCTGATGGTAGCGGCAGAAGCTTCTCGCTGGCCTCTCGCCATCGACTACCTGGCCCTAGGCCTTATGGTCTTGCCGATCGTCGCCGGCTACCTCGTGGGCCGCAGGCGTCTCCTTGGCACTTGGCTGCTCGTACTGGGCTGCCTGGCCGCGCCCGCCTTTGCGCTGCGTTGGGTGCCTTACGGGACGATCCTCTGCCTGCTAGCCCTGCCCGTCGGCATGGCGGCACTGCTGATCAGCGTTTCCGCAGGTCTGGCGGTGGCGGCTCTCTCCAGCCTCCTGGTGTTCCGTGCGGCCCAAGAGCTCACGCTCGCGGCTGGGCCGTGGCCCGTTGTGTCCGGCATAGCCATCTGGGGCTCGGCAGCGCTGACAGGCATCGCATCCCACTTCAGCAGCCGAACGACCGAGTTTCTCTGGACCAGCTACGAGAGAACGCAGCAATTGCTGAAGGAGGCTCGCGATCAGCGCCTCGAACTGAAGGAAGTCCAGGAGGATCTCATCCACGCTAACGCCGAGCTAGCCCGCCTATCCGAGCGCCTCTCGTCCATGTATCACATCGCCGAAGAGGCTCGGCAGGCCAAGGAGGAGTTCGTCGCCAACGTGAGCCACGAGCTCCGTACGCCCCTGAACATGATCATTGGTTTTAGCGAGATGATCAGCGAGGCCCCCTATTCCTATGGGGTTGAGCTCCCGCCCGCCTTGCTGAGCGACGTCGACGTCATACTGCGCAATTCGCGACATCTAGCAAGCTTGGTGGACGATGTCCTCGACCTCTCGCAGGTCGAGGCTGGCAAGATGTCACTCAACAAGGAGTGGTGCGACCTGAGTCCGATCGTCGAGGGGGCCCTGGTTGCCGTCCGTCCCCTTCTCGAAGCCAAGAACCTCTCCCTCACCTGCGACATCCCTGCCCATCTCCCAGCAGTGCTCTGTGACCAGACGCGCATCCGGCAGGTGATGCTGAATCTGCTGAGCAATGCCGCTCGTTTCACCGAAACCGGGGGTGTAGGGGTACAGGTGCGCCAAGAGGCAGGCGCTCTGGTAGTCAGCGTGGCGGACTCCGGCCCCGGCATAGCCAGAGAGGATCAGGAGCGGGTGTTCGAGCCCTTCCAACAGGTCGATGGCTCCATCCGCCGCCGCTTCGGCGGTACGGGCCTGGGGCTGTCGATCAGCAAGCGGCTTGTAGAACTGCACGGCGGCCGGATGTGGCTTAAGAGCCAGCCGGGCGTGGGAAGCACCTTCTACTTCAGCCTCCCCGTTGAAGAGGGCGCGCCATCCGTTCGTGACAGTGCCCTGCGCTGGCTGGCCTCCAGCTATCACGACAGGGGGCCAAGACGGCGCCCCAGGAGACCGGTCGGGCGCCCCGCTCCCCGCTTCGTCGTGGTGGAGCCGCGCAACGTGCTGCGTCGTCTGCTCACCCGCTACCTCGAGGGCTCTGAGGTCGTGTCCTACGATTCCCTCGAGCGAGCGGTAGAGGATATGAGGCGCTCGCCCGCTCAGGCCTTGATAA
>ENA-ORXB01002185-ORXB01002185.1-sediment-metagenome-genome-assembly--contig:-NODE-2185-length-17898-cov-3.967286_pt1 | contig 17898 bp, 13 predicted proteins | sample MGYA00237863_ERZ511475 | MGnify/ENA primary metagenome ERZ511475 (study PRJEB26305, sample SAMN06343858) | sediment metagenome | isolation source: hot spring sediment | place: Canada: British Columbia... | reverse complement strand
AAGCGGGCAGTTAAGGTTCCGTTAAACCTCGAACGCCGGATGTCGGTCGGATTACCTACATTTATGGCGAAGAGCCTTTTCGCTATAAAGAAGTGTCGATTCCCAAAACGCTCAACCCTGGAAAACGGAAACGGCGTCCGGTCTAGGAAAAAGGGGATGCCTGCCTTGTACCCATAGGCGTGATATCATATAATTTGTTGTCACCTTCGCGACATATAGAACCGATATGAATTGAAGGACCCTGTTGGCGCTTTCGCTCCCCGGTAGCTCAACAGGTAGAGCGGGTGGCTGTTAACCACTAGGTTGGGGGTTCGAGTCCCTCCCGGGGAGCCAGCAAAACAAGCGAGGCCGCAAAGCCTCGCTTCTTCATGCCTTCATTTCGGCTCTATAAAATATTATTCGATAACCGAAAACGACATTTCGGTTTTAATCTCGCTGTGCCTTGAATTGTGAACCGATTAGCGAACGTTTCTTCTTCCCAATAGATGGCGTGGAAAAGGGATGATCTCATTGACGGACTTTTCGTATGCTTCATATTCCTTTCCAAAAGCCCTTCTCAGCAAGGAATTCTCGCCATGAATGGAAATCTTGAATCCGATATACAGGACGACTGAAATCGTAAATATCAAGCCCGAATGAAAAATGAGCGCCAGAGAAGGTATTATGAAAACGATCAAAGAGGAATATATTGGATTCCTGCAAAGAGCAAAAGGCCCTCGTGTGATCAGATCCCCTCTTTTAAAGTATTTCAGGAAAAATATTGCCGAGGCTGACCAGAAAATAAACCCCAACCCCAACCAGACAAACCCAATAACTCTAGTGAAAAAGCGATCCAAGAACTTCAAATCAAAGAAGGTGGGATATTTTATCATCACGATGATGGAAAGGGCTATATAGGGCAGGCACAGCAGGGCTAGTTTAGGGCCAATGCCACCGAAGGTCATAGAAGTCTCTGTCGTGGAACTCCCGTTCGAACTGGACTGCTCGCAATTCATCTCGCATCTCCTTCTTTTCGCTCACCACATAGAACGCTTTCTCCAATGCCTTCTATCATAGTTCCACCGCAGAGTCGCCCTCTTGCGGTTCGAGCCCGTGCGCCGACTCCATCAACTCGATCAGCCTGGCGCTGAAACGGGCCGCCGGAGCTCCATCTATAACATCATGATCGAACATCAGAGTGAGGTCGAGCATTTCACGAGGTTGGAGCTCGTCCCCCTCCCCCGTATAAAGGGGCCTGCGGGATATGCCCCCCACAGCAACCGCGAGCGGGTGTAAGTTGGGGATAGGCAGCGGCCACCCACCCGACTTTCCGAACATCCCGACTGCGGTGACGCCGATCGTACCCATCATCTTCTGCTTTCTTTCGGGATTCCTGAAAAAAATCCAAAGCCCGAGGCTGCGCAGAGGTCCCGGCAGCCAGACCGCGAGCTTCGCTATCCTCGCCGCCTGCCTATCGGCGATGACCAGATCCTGTCCGACGTATCCTGTTTTCACGTCGGCGATCTCACGGCTGATATCGCGGACGCTCTTCGCACCGCAATCCTTGACCAGATAGGGGAGGGGGACCGCTTCTCCCCCCAGCTCCCTCTCGACCATGATCCCGATATTCACGGTCTCAAACACGTACGCGCTCCGACCTTTTCGGTACGCGTTCACTTCGGGGAATTCCTTCACGGCTGACGCCAGGCATTTCACTATCCAGGCGGTGAAGGATACGTGGTTGCCGTTGCTCTTAGCCGCCTTGATCCTCCGCCTGGCTTCAGTAACATCGATCTCCAGGAAACCGCAGACATAGTGAGCCTTCACCCCTCTCTTCATCGCCTCTATTGCAATGAGGCGAGTGTCGGGTAGCCTGGTCTTACGATAAGTTTCAGCCAAGGCGATCTCCTGCACCCAAACGAAAGCATTCTCCCTTTAATGACCCATGCCGACACAATTCTAACATCACTTAACTGCCTTGAGGTGAATTATGGCAACGGGGTAAGCGTGTTACGTTAATCATCAATCAACCACTCGGCTGCTATAATTGCTATAATTACGATACCGGTGGGCGAGGACGGGAGGAAACGGTGTCAACCGGCAATGAGAGCAAGGGCAAGCGGTTCGTGGTCATAGAGGATGGTATCATACGCCCCACCGATCCCAAACCCTACAAAGTCAAGCCCAAGCTGCCCGGCGATTACCCACAGGTCCCAAAGGTTTATCTCGATGCCGCCATGGCTTTATCCTCTCCCTTGCTGTCAAACCCCCCTCTATGCGATGAGCTGGTGGCCTTTGTCCAGCACCTGTGGACGGAGGAGGAAGCCTCGCTGGTCCGGCACCTGCACCCTTTTAAGGGAATGAAAAGTGCAGAGTTGGCCAAAGCCGAGGGTAGAACGGCTGAAGAGGTGGAGGCAATCCTGCACCATCTGGAAACCGAGAGAAGGTCCGTGAAGAGCAGCGGAAGAGGAGAAAAGAAGCGCTACAGGTTGAGACGCATTCTGGGAGAGATCTTCGAGGAGACCCTCATGGGATATGGACCGGACGAGCTGAGCGACTGGCACCTACGTTTTATAGAGCTGTGGGAGGAACTCTTCATGACCGGCTGGATGCTCGATTACCAGCGGGCCTATAAGACGGAGTCCACCAGGGTGGTCCCACTGGGCGAGACAATAAAGGCGAACCAGTCGGCGTTGCCCTTCGAGAAGCTGGAAATGATCATGGAGCGCTTCGACAGGTTCGGGGTAACCAATTGCCAGTGCCGGATGTCGGCGCAGGTGCTGGGGCACGGCTGCGGCAAGCCCCTTCTCAACTGCCTTTTGATGGGGGAATGGGTGGAGAAAGGGGTGAGCGACGGCCGGTACAGGGAGGTGAGCCGAAGGGATGCCCTGGAGATAAAGGCCGATGCCGCCGCGAACGGGCTGGTGAGCTGGGTCGTCAATATCCAGGACGGCAAGGGGCAGGCCTCCTGCTCCTGCTGCGCCTGCTGCTGCTACAACTTCCGGCTGGTGACGGAATTCGACTGCCCCAGCGTCATAGCCCCGCCTCACTTCATTCCGTCCTTCGACGCCTCCAGGTGCAACTATTGCGGCAAATGCGCCATGGCCTGCCCCACAGCCGCCCTCGTCATCGACACTAAGAACAAGGCGCGCCGCCGCTCGCCGGAGCGCTGCATAGGATGCGGTTTATGCGCCGTATCATGCACAAAGTCCAAGGCGGTGACGATGATGCCGGTCCCCGATTACCCTAGGCCGCCAAAAAATATGTTCTCGCTTATCGCGAGGCAAGCGCCGGGCATGCTCAAATCCGCCCGGAAGGTCTCGAAAAAATATAAGAACGCGCGCTCATAGAAACCGTTGCCCTCGTCTTCTGAGCGCTCGTCCAGGAAGAGCTCCCTTTCCTCGGCCATGAGCCTCTGCATGATCGCCTTTTCCCCTCTGCTTGACCTCTTCCTTTGCCTATGTGACCATTTCCCTTGAAGCGTGCTCGTCGCGTTTCGCCATAGCCTTCCTCCTCTCTCTTGTTACCTCAGGAGGAAGGCTATTTGATTGCCTTGTTTGATGTCCAGAGCTATGGGGACACAAATTCTTTTTGCACTACCGGCTGAACCTCTCAAGGTCTTCACGACCTGATAAAACGAGAGCCAGAAGAAGGAGCCGGCATTCGAAAAATAATTCAAGGCAATGGCAAAGCGGCGCTCTCGATGAGATAGCGCAGCGCCTCGTCGAGGTATATGAACCCGAGCGGATATTCCTATTTGGCTCCGCAGCTAGGGGGATGCCGGGCCTGACAGCTACCATGACCTCTTAGTTATGGTTGCGGATGACGCTCCCCCCAGAGCGCAAGCGTAGTCGTTTGGCCTATGAGAAGCTTTGAGGCACCGGCGCAGCGGGTGTCTTACTCTGGACTAAAAACTATTTTGAAAGCCGCCCGCACCTTAAGGCATCACTTTCTGCAACCATCGCAGAGGAGGGGCAAATCCCATATGCCGTATGATCCCGTCAGGGTATTTGGGGTTATGCGACATTCAGCTGAATTGACGGCACTCCTCCCTTTCTTCGTCGGCCTCGACGTCCTTTTCCTTCTCTTCTTCTTCCGGCTGTTCGGCCGGCTCCACGGAAGATATCTTCAGATCGTAATCTATCGGTTTGTCCCAGCTCAATTTCAAGGTGAGCCTCTCGTGCTTATCTCCGGCGGCGGCGGCCAGCTCCATCTGTACAAAGTGAGTGGGCTCCAGAGCCACGAAGTTGTGGGTTCTCTCCACCACCACCTTACCATCCTTCAAGCTGGAGACGACTTCATCCAGGTAGGCGATCGCTCTTTGTAGCTCGAGGTTTGCCTCAAAGTTTACTTCCTTCTGCATAGCGTTTTCCTCCTTTTCCCGTTCCTGATTATTACCCGATCTCAAAAGGGAGCGCCGGGGGCTCGCCGCAAGGCTTACCCCCGGATATCCTCCGTACCGTTCACGATCCGGCCTCCAGATGGCGCGATATTTATCTCGCAGGCGCTCGTCGGGAAAATGGGCGATTTTATGACGCAACGAAGAAAGAAACGGCAATCCTATGCGGTGCCGATCTTTTAGTTCATTATATTTGGATATTAGAATATTCCAGAAGTCGGAACTCTTATGCCTATCCATGATTTATTATTCTTAAAATCTCACTTTCTTCCTTCATAGCAATTAATGTTGGTGCCTCATCTATCATATATTCCCCTAAAACTTGGACTGCATGGAATAATTTAACTTATCTATCCGCTTTCGCCTGCTGCTCCCCGGGCTTTTACGCCTAGCCTATTGATCCCCTCGAGGTATTACCATATACAATTACATCAAACCCTCCAAGGCCGAAAAGAGCCGGTTCCTTCCCCTCTGGATCGTTGTCCTGAAATGCGAGTAATGCCCTATAGCGACGCAGGTTTTGCCCCATAACATCTACGGCAATGCCGCACGGGACATACAGCCCCCACTTTTTGTCAGGAAAAGGAGCTTAAGTCGGCCTTTGGGGTTCAAATATTAGGCAAAGGCGTCAACTTTTACCCCCACATTGTCCCTATAGAACTGGGCGAACTTCTCTATAGCCTGGTTGCTTTCCGGTATCATCGGCGCGCCGGCATGCCACACATGGAACATCCCATCCCATACATCAAGCTCCACAGGAACGCCTGCTTTCTCAGCCCGCTCGGCCAGCATCCTGGAGTCATCAAGCAGCATCTCGCTGGTGCCTACTTGAATCAGGAGAGGCGGTAAGCCCGACAGGTCGGCGTAAATGGGGGAAATGATGGGGTTGGCGGGATCGGCGTCGCCTATGTACCACAAAGCCCACTTCACTCCCAGCTTGGGATTCAAAACGGGATCCCTCCAACTCACCGACCTTATGGTTTTTCCCGTTCCCGTGAGATCCGTCCAGGGAGACAGGAGCAGCCCTGCCGCGGGAAGGGGTTCACCGGCGTCCCTAAGGGACACCATGACGGCCACGCTCAGCCCCCCTCCGGCGGAATCGCCGGCAATGGCCGTCTTGTTGGGATCGTATCCACAGGCGAGAAGCCATCTGTAGGCCGTTATGGCATCCTCGAGTGCGGCCGGGAAAGGATGTTCGGGGGCCAAACGGTAGTTGAACAACAATGCCCGGCATTCCGCTGCGGAAGCCAAGCGTGAAACCATCATGCGGTGGCTTTTAATATCGCCGATGGCGTATCCCCCGCCGTGTACGTAGAAAAGGACATGATCGTTTCGTGCCCCCTCGGGGATCACCCATTCGGCCGCAATCCCGAAGATATCGCAGGGCTCGTAACTCACCCCTTTGACCTTGGGCGCCAAGGCAGCCATGACGTCGGAAAGCATGAACCTTTGGATTTTAACTGGGGTAAAACTGCGATAATACAACAACTTATTCATTCGGCATAGCAACTTTCCCACACGACAATGCAGGCTCGGCATGATATCACCCCTCTCCCGGATAAGAAATATTCCCATCCACCCGGCCGGACACCTCTCACTGACCTGTTTCCGCCCCCTATAGGAAGGAGAACGGATCCCTGAAAGCGCGCTTTAAGATGGAGTTCTCGTAAGCCCTTTGCGTAGATTTTATCATCACTCCGTTTGATGTAAAGGACAATATGATTTTCTACCCGTCAAGTTCGGCCGGATATTTTCCGAAACATTTATATGAAAGGCTGTCGATTGTACGAGTTGCACGGTTTTTCCGTCAGGCAAAAAAGAGGTTGCAAAAATGTCTAATATCGAAAGATGCCCCGGATGTAACGTCCCCATGCCCTTCTGCCAGGGACAGGCCTGGCTGAACAACGGAGACATCATCCAGAGGACTAACCCCCAAGCCCGCCTCGGATTCATGGAATGCGAGAACCTGGATCCACTGTTCGGATACATAGGATGCATCATCGGCATGCCTATCGACCGCATGATCATCAGCATCACCGCAAGGGCGACGGCTATCTATCTCAACCAGCTCATACCCCCCGAAATCAAGGATTTGGTGCGAGAAAATAAAATCACACCCCAATATTTCATTGATTCCATAACCACCTATTGCGAGATAGTCGGTTTCGGAAAATACGATTTCCGGGATTACCGCTACCAGAAGGACTCCGAAGACTTTGCGGTGATGCGCATCTCCGAACCGTTTTCCGTTCTCGAGGCCGCCGGCGCCTTCGCCGGCGCTCTTACCGCTATGGTAGGGGGAGAACACGAGGTGAGCTACAAGGAAGTGGCGCCGGGCATTTACGAGTTTACAACTCGCTGGACAAAATACCCAAATGTCTTGAAAGAGAAGCTGCGCCTCGAGGAATACAACCACTCGGACGGCGACATCGAACTGGAAAGATGTGCCTCTTGCGGAAACCCAAAAGCTCTTTCTTCCTTCGAATGGCGCACGGAAAAAGGGGTCATCCTCAACCGCCAGACCGGTAGGCGCATGGTTCTACTGGGGCCGGTTATGCTTGACCCTATCTTCCAGGCACTGGAAGCGGAGCTGGGGGAAACCATCCCCGAGGTGGTCGTGGAAGCGCAGCGCAGGTTCATGAAAACGGGCTTTCAGTCCATCGATATCCTGCAGGAAGAGGAGGAACTGCGCACCCAGCTCGCTTTGAGGGGTCTGGGAAACTTGCGTCATTTCAACCTGGATAAGAACGGCTTGCGTATGCGCGTGGACAACTCCTGCCTGCACCTGCTTCTCGCCGGAATGATGCAGGGTGGCTATGAGATGGCCTTCGACGTCGAGTCAGATATGGAATGGGTGTATTCCGATGAAGGCGACCTTGAGATATGGGTCCACCCCAGAAAAATCTCCGCGGCAGTCAACTTCTAAATGTGGTCAGGTCTTGATTCTTACATGGAAGGTTATAAGCAAAGCCTGACTCTTTCAAGCGACCCCAGGAGCCAAAAGCAAGGCCCTACTCTTTCCAAGTGACCCCCTAGGGGAATTGGGGGAGGGGCTCGCCTCCGTAGAGGCGGTAAAGGCCGGCCAGCGCTCCCACGAAACCGGCGTTGTAGTCGCAGGCCACCTCGTTGTGCACGTAATCGTCTATGCGGTCCACGTAGCCGTCGTCTGAGTCGGGGCCCCCCACCAGGGCGCCGTAGAGGACATGTTTGTTGTAGGGGGGATCGTAGATGTTGTTGGTGGTGGAGCCGTGGGCGCCGGGATGATGGGGGTGCTGGGGAGGATTGCTCCCGAAGCCCACCACGTAGCTCCCTTGGCGGGGGTTTTTCCCCAGCATGTAGTCGATCTGGCCGCGGGCGAAGTCCCGGTAGCGCTGCTTTAAGGCGGCGTCGCCTACCCAGTCGCTGTAGAGCAAGGCCAGAAAGGAGGTGTTGGCGGCGTAGCGCAGCGACCCCCAGCCGTCCAGCCAGGCCAGCCCGCCGGGGGTGTAGGTTATGCGCTCTCCCCCCACCCCCACGCTCCACCAGTCCAGGTGCTTCTGGACGGCCTCCTTGTACTGCTTTTTCCCGGTTATCCTGGCCAAAAGGAGGTTGGCCCCGTATTCCTTGTCGTCCCAGGACTGCCCCCAGTCGTAGCTTTCCCCCACGTAGGCGGCAAAGCTCTCCGCCTTGGTGAGGTAGGAAGACTCCCCGCTGGCCATAAAGAGCCAGGCGGCCGCCCACTCCAGCTCGTCGTAGAAGCCGCTGGAGGGATAGTACTCCCCGGCCGCGGTGTAGCCGGAGTCGCTCCGCGTGGCGTCGGCGAAGGAGAAAAGCTGCCGGGCGTGGCTCAGGCAGGTGGCGGCGTAGGCGGGGTCGCGGTCCCTGAAGAGGAGGGAGGCTATGGCCAAGGCCGCCGAGGTCTCCGCCACCACGCTGGAGCCGGGGCTCTGGGAGGTGAGCTTGAAGGCCGGTCGGCGCATGGTCATGAGCTCGGGGGGACCCCACCAGGCATGGTCGAGCTTGCCCTCCCCCACCTGGTAGTAGAACTCTCTTTCCGCGCTGTGGCACTTGAGGAGATAGTCCGTGCCCCACCTTATGTTGTCCAAAAGATAGGAAAGCTGCCCCGAGGCCTCCAGGGCCGCGCGGTACTCGTAGGCCGCCCAGCCCAGCATGCTTATGCTGGAGGCCATGGGGAGGCCGAACTTCATATGGTCCCCGGCGTCGTAGAAGCCCCCGGTGAGGTCACGGCCCACGTCGGAGCCGTCCCCGGTGGCGGAGTTCCCTCTCCAGGAGACGCGGTTGCCGGCGGGAAGGTACCCGGAGCGCTGGCAATCGAAGAAGAAGATGGCCTTCTGCAGCGCCTCCCCGTAGTTGAATTCGCCGCCCGGCTGGGGTTGGGGCTCGGGCTGGGGTTCAGGCTCGGGTTCAGGCTGGGGCTCGGGTTGGGGTTGCGGCTCGGGTTCCGGTTCTGGCTCGGGTTGGGGTTCCGGCTCCGGTTGAGGCTCCGGTTCTGGCTCGGGTTGGGGTTGCGGTTCCGGTTCCGGTTCTGGTTCCGGTTCCGGTTCGGGATGGGGTTCCGGTTGCGGTTGTGTCTGGGGCTCGGGCTCCGGTTTAGGATCGGGTTGGGGTTGCGGCGCCACCTCGGATGCTTTGCCGTTCCTCCCATACATGGCTCTCTCCACGATCACCGGACGGTCCGAATCCACCTGAGTGGAGACCTGCCACTGTCCGGGCACGGTGGAGGAGGCGTTGAAGGTCATCCTGGAATAGGGGGGAAGGGTGGCCGAGGGACCCCGCATGCCCCCGCCGGGAAGCATGTAGGTCAGCTCCACCTGGGCCGGATATCCCCCGGGATTCTGCACCAGCACCCAGGTCTCGAAATCTCCCCCCGTGCATCCCTCGGCCAGGTACCAGGTGGTGGCCGCCTGGGTGGCCCGCAGGGAATCATGGGCTAAGTATACGGAGTGCCCATCATGGTTGTTTTGAGCTGATGCCTCCAACGCCGTGAGGTGACTGGAAGCCTGCCGGACGGCTTCAGGACCGGCATGGGCTGTATGGGTCGAATAGGTCATACACAGAAGCAAAGAGAGCAGAAAGACGGAAGCTCTTTTTCTTGCCTGCAACGAAATCGCAATCATTTCGCCCTGCCTCGAGGAACTGCTTATCGCTTTTTGTTGGCTTGTCACGCGGATGAGAAAGCAGCTGAAGCATGCGAATCGCTTGTGAGCTTTATTTTTGTGAGGATGAAAACGTCAGCTTCCCGCGTAGCCGATAAAGGGTATAAGCTCGTCCTCCAACGCTCTACTTACCTTTTTATGGCCGCGTCAACCTTGTCACCTTTCATGTATCGGAAGTTCTATGAAAAAAATAAATATGCAATTTTTGTTCGCATAGCGGATGCGCGCGAAAAGTCATGGGAAAAGAATTCCTAATGGCCTTGTGTTTTTTCTCGGGGCAGGGTCACCAGGAGGATGCCTGAGGCGACAAGGAGAGAAGCTAAAAGCAAGGTGTAGGTCACCGGTTCGCCCAGAGCGGCATGGGCTACGAGCAAGGCCAGCACCGGTTTGAGGTAAAAAAGGCTTGCTCCCCTGGAGGCGGGAACGCGGCGCAATCCCTCGAAATAGAGTACGTATCCCAAGCCCACGGTGACCACTCCAAGGTAGAGCAGCCACGCCCAGCCGGTCAGGTTATACCCGGCCAGCTCGCTCCATCCTCCACCTGCGGTCAAGGACACAACGAAGAACAACGATCCCACGGCCATACTTAGGAAGGAAAGCGCCAAACTGCCGTAGCGCTCGGAGTATTTCTTGCCGTAAACGGTGTAGGCGGACCAGGTGATGGCCGAGGCCAGGACCATGATACCGCCCAGGAAATCGTCCCTGGACAGAAGGCCGGAGAAGCGGAACCCGGTCACCGCGACGAAGGCGCCTGCCAAACCAAGGCAGACCCCGAGCCAGCCCAGCGGGCCCAGGCGCTCGCGCAGTGCCAGCGAGGCGATGAGCACCGTGAACACGGGATTCATGGAAAAGATCACCGCCGCCGTGGAGGCGCTTGTATTATCTATTCCCTCGTGAAGCAGATAGAAGGTCAAGAAGATGCCCATGGCGCCCAGTATGGCCATAGGCAGACCGTCCTTTTTCATGGCCTCCACGAGAAAACCCGACTGGTGACGGATCAGGATTAGGGGCAGGAGAAATGCGGCGCCTAGCAGGAAGCGTAGAGCCGCCACCTGCATGGCCCCCACCTTTACGGCCGCGCCCTCGCCCGATTGCAGGTACTTGGAGACTACCTCTATGGTGCTGAAGAGGATTATCGCCGCGCATATTAAAAGGTAGCCGCTGCGTTTCATGCGCCCTAGTGTATAGCCTCCTGTCCATGATGAACACCCGCCAAAGTCCTTTAATTCTTGGTGGATTAATTGGCGGCACCGGGATAAGGTTTGAGGAAAAGGAAATTGGATATAGATTATAGAAGAATTGAACGGGTTTTCATTACCGCAGGACGGAAAGTCGTTTTTATGTGTTATGGAGGCAAATCAGTTTTACGTGTGGCGCGGGGATAAATAGAGATTTTTCTCAAGGTTGCGAGTGAAGAGGCATTAAAGCGCATGCTCGCCATATATGAATATTTGCGATTAAAAATAGCATGAAGCTTGGCGGTTTGGCGCAATACGGCATCTGACGTCGATGTTTAAGGGAGCGAAGAAAGGAAATGATGCGTGAAATGGGTGGGGCTTGATTTCTATGAGTGTTGCAGGATATGCCCCAAACAGCGGAAAGCTATGCAAACCGACATTTGTCCTATGCGATATTTACGGTCTTCTAACCCCGCGCGGCCAGGAAGCGGGGAAGTTGGTTGCGAGTCGGAACCTGCAGGAAAGGGAAGGAGGGATGGAAACCATCTAGAAAGGATACAATCCTGTCCATGAAAGGTAGAAATGAGATATGGAGGTGTAGGTGGTGAAAAGAAAATTCAGGTTGCCTTGCGTGATTATACTGGCGGTCTTGCTAGCCCTGACCATGTTGCCGCTTTTCGTGTCCATGGCGGCGGCAGCCGGAGAGGCGGCAAACGATAATGTCATTAAACCCCTCATTTTCGTGCACGGGTTTATGGGCTCGGGGGCGCAGTTTGAATCGCAGGCCATGCGCTTCGCTTCCAACGGCTATCCCGCCGATCTCATCGACGTCTTCGAGTATGATTCCATTGATCTTCGCTACGGCAGCCAGGATATGAATAAAGTTTTAGCGGCCCTGGACGCCAAGATCGATGCCGTGCGGGCGGCGACCGGCTACGATCAGGTATACGTGGCGGGACACTCCATGGGCACCACGGTGATGCACAACTACTTGAGCACTCCGGAGAGAGCGGCCAGGGTAGCCAAGTACGTGAATATCGACGGCCGGACGGCCGACGCTCCCCCAGGCGGCGTGCCCACTCTGGCCCTCTGGGCGGGAATCGGGAGTCCCGAACGCACCATAGTCGGCGCCACCAACGTGATTCTTCCCAATCAGGCCCACGTGCAGGCATGCACCTCACCTGAAGCCTTCGTGGAAATGTACAAGTTCCTGGCGGAGAAGGAACCGGTGACGGACCAAATCCTGCCGGAAGCCGGCGGCAAGGCGGAGCTTGGCGGAAGGGCGGTCTATTTCCCGCAGAATACGGGGGTGCAGGACGCCACCCTGGAGATATGGGAAGTGGACGGCGCCACCGGGTTCAGGAAAAGCGACACTCCCCAGGCGACCTACCCGTTGAGCGGCGATGGGTCATGGGGTCCCTTCCAGGGTAAGGCGGGGGCCTATTATGAGTTCAACATCGTAAAGGAGGGTGTCGCGCCTCATCACCAATACTTCGAGCCCTTCATGCGCAGCGACTACCTCATAAGATTGAACACCTCACCCCCGGGTGGAATCGCCGACATGCTTGAGCACAGCGACAAACACAGCGGTCTGGTCATCATCAGGAACAAAGAGTTCTTGGGCGATCAGGCGGAGGGGAATAACGACGCTCTGGAAATCGAAGGCCAGAATGTCATCAACGCGTTGGGATGCCCCTTAAGCGACAGGGTGATCGCCATTTTCGTCTATGACAACCAAATTTGTGCTGACAGAGCCAACATCTATGCCAAGATAGGAGTCAACAGGCAAGGTTTTACCCTCAAAAGAATAGGGCTTTATCTTATCTCTGAGTGCGATCACTTTTTCAGTATTTAAAGGTTGCGTTGTTGGAAAATCTATAGCAGACGTATCAACATATTCACCTAACTTTTTGATGTCATCTTTGCTTATGCTTTTGGGATTTTTTTCTTTATCTGCAAGCAATCCTGCACCGATGGCACTCATCCAAGCGTAATATTCTGGGACAAAAAATTCCTCATCGCTTAGTTCAAAAAGCGATTGCATCGCTTGAACAATGCCTTTATTAGCAGACACGCCGCCGATAAAGGCGACTTTGGGATGAAGCTCTCTATTCTTTACTATAGTCCCCTTAAAATTACGAACAACAGCATCGCAAAGCCCTTTTAAAATTTCAGGTCGTTGTATGCCCTTTTGTTGTGCGTGGATCATATCAGATTTTGCGAAGACTGAGCATCGTCCTGCGATATTTGCTGATTGTCCAGCCTTCATAACAATATCACCGACGACTTCAATCTCAAATTTTAACCTATTTGCTTGCTGATCCATAAATGATCCTGTCCCTGCGGCACACTCACCATTTTTTTCATAATCAAGTATGCCGACAGTGCCAGTCTCTTTATCAATGTCTATTTGAATATACTTGGAATTATCTCCTCCCATCTCAAATATGGTTCGGACATCTGGATAAAGCGTTCCAACACCCTGAGCTACGGACTTAAAGTCATTTATATAAGGTATGCCGAGAATTTGATTAAAAAGCTTTCCTCCTCCACCAGTAACTGACACATAGCCAATCTTATCTTCTGGAATATAGTTCATCAACTCATCTAAAATTTCATAAGTTGAGTGCATTGGCATACCTTTTATTCGTTTATATTTTGATACAAGTATATACTTGTCATTAAAAAATGTTGAGTTTTTAACCTCGTCAATATGGAAAAAATTATCGCTTTCAGAGGCAATCTTGCTCAGTATTTGCTTGTCGCTTTCATTATTAGCTATCGCAGCGACTTTAACACTAATAGCACCAATATCTATACCAATGTTAATCATTTTGACCCTCGTATTACTTTAAATAGTTTTTTAAGTTTTCATATAGAGAAACTTTACGATAGAAATTTAAACAGCGAAAATTTCTCCTTCCAAATGAATGTTTATCGCTTCTTATAGATATAGTAAAAGTATCAAACGAATTTCATGAAGCTTTAGCCAATTCTACATTCTCCAAAATAACTTGCGGTAAATGTCCTTTGCCCAGAACTTTTTTTGCATCAAGTATTTCGATTCCGACAAGAATTTCATCAGGACCGATATTTAAAGCAATGTCATCATTTAATCTCAAAGTGCGACATTCGTATTTTCCATCGACTAACCGTATATATAAGGCATCTATTTCAGAATCATAGCTAATTCTCATTTACATTTCCCCCTAAAAATAGAATGTATATACTGTGATCACTACAATTTCATTAGGTTCTTCTTTGAAAACAGGTGCTACTTGTTTAATAGCATATATATTGCCCTGCCAAATGTTATTAAACTGAAAGTTAAAACGGCATATTTCTCTCCCCATTTTCGCTGGTTCTCGAACCCCCTGTGAAATAGCAATTTCAACTTCATTTACTGTTGCACCCCGTTCAATACACTGTTCGTAAGCATGATTGGTAAGTCTTATAGGCTTCATTTTCGGAAACTAAGTGACATAATATATATGAATACTATTTTCGTTTTTCCCTTTGATTATTTTACAGATAAAATGCTTTTATGCCTAAAACAAGTAGATTAATTTTTGGCTATAGTAACTTCTCTATTTCTTTGACGTCTTTGGCAATTTTAACTGCTTCTTTAATCATCTCAAGTTTTTGCATAGAGTCAATTTTACGGATTTTTTCTGTCAGAGCAATTCCATCAACGCCAAATTTCACTTCTAATACTAACAAGATCGCTTCATAAAGCCCTTCTTTTCTCCCTTGTTCTAATCCTTTTTCTAATCCTTGTTCTAACCCTTTTTCTAATCCTTGTTCTAACCCTTTTTCTAATCCTTCTTTAAATCCTTCTTTTTTAATAAATTCATAAACGGGAGATTCTATCATTATATCTCGCCTCCTTTCAGCAAGCCAAATACCTAATTCTTTATTTTTTAAACCGGCAAAAATAGCCATAGCACTTAATAGATCAGCTTTTTGCCTTGTTTTTAGTTTTTTGTTTTCGTAAATTATTGTTTCAGCTTTTTCTAGAAGTTCCTCTCCACCCCTCATTAAAGGCAGAAAGGGATATAAAGAGATTTCATCTAAAAAATCCTCTGCTTGAAGTTCTGCAAAACTTACAACTTTGTATTTAAAAGTAAGAACATCATTTTCATAAATTCCAGTTGCAAGAGATGATGGGATTAAAAGCAAAACTAATGGTATTACTTTCTGATGATATTTAAGTTTGTATCTAACGGTGTAATCAATCAACCTTAACACAAAATCATTGTCAAAACGAGTTTGTATCTCAATAATGACGATAATTTCACTTTCGTCATTTAGAGTAACATGTAAAGGGAAATCGCTCCTTCGTATGCTAACTGTTTCTTCTGGTAATTTTCTTATAAACTTTATAGATTTAGGTTTTATTCCCAGAAAATCCCGTAATATCGCATTTTTACTAATATCTACTACTACTTTTGCTGCTATATCGTATTTCATATCAATAATATTTCATATTAATAAGTCCATGCTGCGAGACCACCGTCCATGAATTTCACATTTGTAAATCCAAGTCCATCAAGGATCGTTTGGGCTTCATAGCCTCTCAAACTTACCGCACAAAATGCTATAATCTCTTTATCTTTTGGCAATTCGTTCGCTCTTGATCGCAAAGCACCTAATGGTATATATTTCACACGTGGGTCGTCAATTTTATTTTTAATCAATTCCGCAGGAGTGCGAACATCTAATAATATAAAATCTTCCCCAGCATCCATTTTCTTTTTAACTTCCATAGGAGTTACAGATTTTGCTATTCCGTCTATCTTATTGCGAATTATGTTTGCAGCATGGGCGACCATATCAATCGCACTGGAATATGGCGGGGCGTATCCAAGATCGGTATTAGCAAGCTCTCTGACCGTCCCTCCGTAAGTCATAGTAGTAGCAGCAACATCAAGACGTTTATCAATATCACCAGGACCGATCATCTGTGCCCCTAATATTTTTCCATTATCTTTATTGACAACAAGTTTTATCAAGATCAAAGCACTTTCTGGATAATAATGTGAAACATCAGAGCCAGGGGCGATGCAAGTAACAACGTTATATCCAAGTTCCCTAGCATATCTTTCAGTCAGACCAGTGCATCCTACTGTATAATCCAATATCTTAAATATCGTTGTGCCAAGAACTCCATCAAACTTTTCTGACCCACCTGTTACGTTATCGCCGATAATCCTTCCATGTTTATTTGCCGTTGATCCGAGAGGGACATAAACCTTTTTGCCAGTTACTAAATGAGTGTTTTCAACACAATCACCGCCAGCATATATATCGGGATCGCTAGTCCGCAGATACTCATCAACCCAAATTGCTCCTGTCTCTCCGATCTTGAGTCCCGCATTCTTAGCAAGTTCAACATTAGGTCTAACGCCAATTGCAGTAACTATCATATCTGCATCAATTTCGCTTTTATCTGTTATAACCTTTCTAACGTTATTGTTTTCGTCTCCTTCTAATTTGATCGCTTTTTCTGAGAGTCGCAATTTAATTCCTTGTGATCTTAGATATTTTGCTAAGTATGCTGAAATCTCCGCATCTAACAATTTTGGCAAAAGTCGGTCTATCATCTCAACCACAGTAACTTCAAGACCTAACCTTACAAATGCCTCAGTGACTTCCATACCAATAAGTCCACCGCCAAATACAGCAACGCTTTTGACATCTTCTAAGTTTGCACATTGTTGGATAGCGATCGCTTCATCAGGATGACCGAGAGTATATATCCTATTAAGCTCGCTTCCTTCAATTGGGGGACGAAAATGTGTTGATCCTGTGGCTATCACTAATTTATCATAAGGAATTGTCCTAATTTCGTTGCTCAATAGGTCAATAACTTTTACCTCTTTTTTTTCTCTATCAATTGCCTGTGCTAATGTCTTTGTATAAGCCTTTATATCTTTAACATTTTGAAAGAACGTAGAATTCCTGACGACGCCAGCAGGAGTACACATTAACTCATCACAGTTTTTCACATCGCCAACTATAAAATATGGCATTCCACAACCAGCATAAGAAAGAAGGTTGCCTTTTTCAATAATAGTTATTTCAGCGTTCGGATCTCTCCTTCTAGCTCTTGACGCTGCTTTTGGTCCTGTTGCAACCCCACCGATTATCACAATGCGATTACTCATACTTAAAACCTCTCTAAAAAGTATTGATGAACGATCTTTTAGACATTAATATTATTCTGATGCTGTGTGGAAGTAATATTTGGTACGATATAATTTTGTCATAAATATTGAGTTTCTGTCAAGGTTTAAAACTTTAATGAGTGCAACTCAAAATTTGGGCAAGAATAATTTAGCCACTGAACAACCAAGAATAATTTAGCCACTGAACAACCAAGAATAATTTAGCCACTGAACAACACAGAATAACTCGGAAAAGAAATACTATATGCAAGATATTGGATAAGAATAAATTATTACCAAATTACAGATCACTGATCACTTATTACTGATCACTTTTCCGTATTCTTCTCCTAATTTGACCAAATCTTGAAAATGTTCTTTATGTATCGGCAAGCCTTCTTTTAAGAATTTTTGTCTGTTATACCATTCTATTTCACCGGGAAGATATATCCGATCTACCCCATAGGCAGGCTTTGACGATCTGATCTTTCGTATTGTCTCGTCCATCTTTGTCTTGAATTCATCTAAAGGCGTGAAACTTTCAATGTTTATAGCAAAAAAGAAGTGTTCTGATGATTCACCGTTCTTTTTTAGGCAGGCTGAAATTCCTCCAACTAAAGGACCTGCAAGCGTGCCTGCGACGATACCAAGTCCGTATCCTTTTGGTCCTGCTGCGGGGATCATCATCTTGCCTTTATTTGCATCATTTGTCGGTTCGCCATTTTCGTCTAATAGCCAGCCATCGGGTATAGGCTGACCATAAAGATTCATTGTGACGATTCGTCCCCAAGCGGCGATCCCGCAAGCCATATCCAAAACTATGGGAGGTTCATCTCTCGCTGGTATCTCATACGATATTGGATTATTCGCTATCACAGGTTCAATTCCGCCCGGTGCTGTTATAGAGGCTTTCCCGGTGTTCGTTGTAGAAAATCCGATCATATCATGTTCCAAAGCCATCATAGAATAACACGAAGCAGCGCCAAAATGTTCACTGTTGAAGACCCCCACCATAGCAA
>ENA-ORXB01002183-ORXB01002183.1-sediment-metagenome-genome-assembly--contig:-NODE-2183-length-17929-cov-3.509243_pt1 | contig 17929 bp, 15 predicted proteins | sample MGYA00237863_ERZ511475 | MGnify/ENA primary metagenome ERZ511475 (study PRJEB26305, sample SAMN06343858) | sediment metagenome | isolation source: hot spring sediment | place: Canada: British Columbia... | reverse complement strand
GATCCGGCTGGGGCTCGACGAGGCCGAGCCGGTCCGTCCGAGCGGACCGCCCTCGGGGCGCGCGGCCGAGCAGACGCCCGAGCGGGAGGGTGGCGAGCAGGAGCGGCAGGGGGCGCCCGAGCAGGAGAGCGTCGTCGAGGTGGCTCGCTCGCTCGGCCGCGGCCTCGCCGAGATCCGCCGCGCCCGCCGCGAGGTCCAGCGCACGTTCCGGATCGATCTCACCGAGGACCCGGCCCCGCCCCGACGCTCCGCCCCGAGCGCGCCGAGCGGGGCCCCACCGTCGGCGACCGGCCCACCCCCCGCAGGCTCGCCCGCCCAGGCCGAGCAGGGGCCGCCCCAGGACGACGCCTCGCCCGTGAGGCCGGAGCCCCCAGAGGCCGGATGAGCCGAGGCCGACGATGCGGCTGATCCCCGAGCGTCTGCGGCGCAAGCCCCGCGACCCCGAGGGCACGATGACGCTCATCGAGCACCTCGAGGAGCTGCGCTACCGCCTGGTCGCCTCGATCGTCGCGATCGCGGCTGGCTCGGTCGTGGGGTGGATCCTGTACGGTCGGGTGCTCGACCTGCTGCTCGAGCCGTACTGCGACTACTGGCGCACGGTCCCGCCCGAGGTCCGGCCGACCGAGAGCTGCACGCTCTTCTACACGGGTGCCGTCGACTCGGTGATGATCAAGCTGAAGCTCGTCGTGTTCATCGGGCTGTTCATCGCGCTCCCCGTGGTGCTGTGGGAGCTGTGGCGGTTCGTCGTCCCCGGCCTCACCCGGCGCGAACGGCGGCTCGCGATCCTGTTCGTGACGAGCTCGGTGGTGCTGTTCCTCATGGGAGCCGTCCTCGCCTACGTGACCCTGCCGAAGGCCCTGAACTTCCTGCTCGGCTTCGCCGGGTCCCGCTTCGTGCCGCTCCTCACCGGGGACCGGTTCATCAGCTTCGTGATGCTCGTGGCGCTCGCCTTCGGGCTCTCGTTCGAGTTCCCGATCGTGCTCGTGTTCCTCACCGTCCTCGGCGTGGTCACGACCGACCAGCTGCGCGCGTGGCGCCGGTGGGCGATCCTCGGGATCTCGATCTTCGCGGCGTTCATCACCCCGAGCGCCGACCCCTACACGATGCTCGCGATGATGTTCCCGATGATGCTCTTCTACGAGGCGGCTATCATCGTCGCCCGGGCCCTCGGGAAGTAGGGGACATGGCCATCAAGGGGAAGAGCAAGCCGAAGGGCGGCTCGCGTGCCGTCACGCCCGGCCCGAAGCCGACGTACGTGCCGGTCCGTCCGCCGCTGCTCGCGCGGCGCTCGTTCTGGGTCTCGGTGGGTGCGGTCGTGCTCGTGCTCGCGGTGGCGGGGATCTGGTACGGACTCGCCAAGGAGCGGGCGCAGGCGCGCGAGGCGGAGCTCGCCCGGAGGCTGCGGAACGCGGCCCTCGAGCTCCAGGGTCGGATCGACCCGATCATCACGCCGCTCGGCAACCCCATCCCGCCGAGCGGGTTCGAGGCCTTCCCGGACCTTCAGGGCGCGCTCTCCGATGCCGTGGGGGGCGGCGGGGACCCGAAGGCCCTCGCGGACATCGCGAACGCGGCCGCCGACGCCGCCGGGAAGGCCGCCGACGACCTGGAGCAGGTGGAGGCGGCGACGATCGTCGGCGGGAAGGACCTCGACGCGGTCTTCGTCCTGAACGCGATCAACGCACGCCTGCGGATGATCCAGGGGCTGCGGCTGTTCCGGGAGGCCGCCCTGCTCGCGGCCGACGCGGCCGGGGAGCGTGGGGACCGGGCGACGGAGCTCGCGACCCGGGCGAAGGACGTGTTCGACCTCGCGGGCCAGGTCTTCGGGGACGGCTACCACGACTACCTCGAGGTCCAGTTCAAGGCCGACATCTTCCGGCCCACCCTGCCGCAACCGACCGGATGATGGACGGTCTCCTGCTCCTGCACGCCTGGCCGCTCGATGCCCGGATGTGGGCGCCCCAGCGGGAGGCCCTGCCGGCCGACCTCGCCGTCGTCGCCCCGGACCACCCCGGGTTCGGCTCGGCCCCGCTCGCCGGTCCCGTGACGACCATGGAGGCCTGCGCCCGCCACGCGCTCGAGGCGCTCGACGCGGCGGGCGTCGAGCGGGCGGTCGTCTGCGGGCTCTCGCTCGGCGGGTACGTCGCGTTCGAGATCTGGCGTCGTGCGCGGGAGCGCGTGCTCGGGCTCGTGCTCGCGAACACCCGCGCCGTGGCCGACCCGCCCGAGGCCGCCCAGGCCCGCCGCGACCTCGCCGCGCGGCTGCGGCGCGAGGGCAACCTCCTCGCGACCGATCCGCCGAAGCTCCTCGCGCCGGACGCCCCGGCGGAGCTCGCCGAGCGCGTGCGGGCCCTCATCGCCGACCAGTCGGCCGAGGCGATCGCGGCGGCCCTCGAGGGCATGGCCGAGCGCCCCGACTCCACGCCGGACCTGCCCGGGATCTCGGTCCCGACCCTGGTCGTCACCTCGACCCAGGACCAGCTCATCCCGCACGAGGTCTCGGCGGCGATGGCCGAGCAGATCCCCGGCGCGAGGCTCGAGATCATCGAGGGCGTGGGTCACCTCTCGAACCTGGAGGCCCCGGAGCGGTTCACCGCCCTGCTCCTCGAGCACCTCGCCGCCTGCGGCCTGCGGTGACCGGGCGTCCGGCCCCCGTCCGTACACTGACCCCGTGATCGACCCCCAGCGCTTCGCGGAGCGCTACCCGTTCGAGCTCGACCCCTTCCAGATGGAGGCGATCTCGGCGTTGCACGCCGGGGAGTCCGTGCTCGTCGCGGCCCCGACGGGCTCGGGGAAGACCGTCGTGGCCGAGTTCGCGGTCCTACGCGCCCTCGAGCTCGAGGGCCGATGCTTCTACACGACGCCGCTGAAGGCCCTGTCGAACCAGAAGTTCGGCGACCTCGTCGCCACCCACGGGGCCGCCAGGGTCGGCCTGCTCACCGGCGACAACTCGATCAACCCGGACGCCCCGATCGTCGTGATGACCACCGAGGTCCTGCGGAACATGCTCTACGAGCGGAGCGAGGGTCTGCGGGACCTGCGCTTCGTCGTGCTCGACGAGGTCCACTACCTCCAGGACCCCTACCGCGGGGCCGTGTGGGAGGAGGTCCTGATCCACCTCCCGGTCTCCGTGGCCGTCGTGTGCCTGTCGGCCACGATCTCCAACGCGGAGGAGTTCGGCGAGTGGATCGGCACGCTCCGGGGCCCCACGCGGGTCGTCATCGAGGAGCGGCGACCGGTCCCGCTGCAGCACCACTACCTCGTCGGGCACGAGCTGCACCCGATGCACGTCGAGCGGGACGGCCGCCTGGTCCCGAACCCCCACCTCGTCGCGCTGGACCGGGAGGAGGCGCGGCTGCGCCGGGGCCGGGAACGCGGGCCGCGCCGCCGCGGGCTCGGGCGCGTGTACGTGCCGCGGCGCGAGGAGGTCGTGGAGGTCCTCCACGAGCACGGGATGCTCCCGGCCATCTACTTCGTCTTCAGCCGCGCCGGGTGCGACCGCAGCGTCGAGATCGTCACCCGCGCCGGGATCCGCCTCACGACCGAGGAGGAGGCCGAGCGCATCCGGGGGTTCGCGGAGATGCGGGTCGCGTGGATGGACGAGGACGATCTGCGGGCGCTCGGGTTCGACGCCTTCGTGGAGGCGCTCGCCGCCGGCGTCGCCGCCCACCACGCCGGCATGCTCCCCGTGTTCAAGGAGACGGTCGAGGAGCTGTTCGAGGCCGGGCTCGTGAAGCTCGTCTTCGCCACCGAGACCCTCTCGCTCGGGATCAACATGCCGGCGCGCTCGGTCGTGATCGAGGACCTGTGGAAGTTCTCCGGCGAGCGGCACGAGCTCCTCACGCCGGGGGAGTACACGCAGCTCACCGGCCGCGCCGGCCGGCGCGGCATCGACGAGATCGGCCACGCGATCGTCCTGTTCCAGCGGCAGGTCCCGTTCGAGCGGGTCGCCGCGCTCGCCTCGACCCGTACGTACGAGCTCACGTCCTCGTTCCGACCCTCCTACAACATGGCCGTGAACCTCGTGCGCAACTACACGCGCGAGCAAGCGCACCACCTGCTGAACTCCTCCTTCGCGCAGTTCCTCGCCGACCGGGGGGTCGTGGCCCTCGAGCGCGAGCTCGAGCGCGACCGGGCCTACCTCGCCGGGTACCGCGAGCAGATGCGCTGCCACCTCGGCGACTTCGCCGAGTACTGGCGGCTGCGGGAGCGGGCCGAGCGCATCCGCGCCGAGGCCCGCGCCGGGCACGAGCGCGCCCGCGCCGAGGCCGTCCGCGCCGCCCTCGCGGGGCTGCGGCCGGGGGACGTCGTCTTCGTGCCGCGGGCCCGGCGGCGAGGGCTCGCGGTCGTCGTCTCGAGCCGGGACGGCCGCCCGACGGTGCTCGCGCAGGACCGGCACGCGTTCCGGCTGTCGACCCGGGACTTCGAGGAGCCCCCGGTCGTGCTCGCGAAGGTGCCCCTGCCGCGGCAGGGGAGCATCCGCAGCGCGCGCATCCGTCGGGACCTCGCGGCGCGCCTCGTCGCGCTCGACGTGCGACAGCCCCGGCGCCAGCGCTCGGTGCCCGACGCGCGGGCCGAGCGGGAGGCGGCCCGGTACGAGCGCCTCGCGGCGGAGCACCCCTGCCACGCCTGCCCCGAGCGCGCGACCCACGAGCGCTGGGCGGCCAGGGCGAGCCAGCTCGAGCAGCAGATCCGGGGCCTCGAGCGCCGGATCCGCACGCGCACCGAGACCCTCGCCCGGCAGTTCGACCGGGTCCTCGCCGTCCTCGAGGAGCTCGGCTACGTGCGGGACTTCGAGGCGACCGACAAGGGCGCCGTGCTCGCCCGGATCTACGGGGAGGGCGACGTGCTCATCGCCGAGGCGATCGCCGAGGGGCTGCTCGAGCCGCTCACGCCCTCGGAGGCGGCGGCGCTCGTCTCGACCGTCGTCTACGAGTCCCGCGAGCGGGCCCCGCAGCCGGGCGTGATGCCGACCGGCGCGGTGGCCGAGGCCTACCGCCGCCTCCAGCAGATCTGGCGGCGGGTGCGCCTCACCGAGGACCGCCACCACGTCGAGCTCTGCCGCGAGCTCGAGGACGGCTTCGCCGCCCCCGTGTACCACTGGGCGGAGGGTCGGGACCTCGAGGACGTCCTGGGGGAGACCACGATGGCCCCCGGCGACTTCGTGCGGACCTGCAAGCAGCTCCTCGACCTGCTCCGGCAGATCGCCGAGGTCGCGCCGGCGCCCACCGCCGAGGTCGCCCGGCGCGCCGGGGCCGCCGTGAACCGCGGCGTCGTCGCCTACACGGGCGTCTGACGCCGGTAGGATGCCCGGCATGTCGAGCCCCTTCGGTCCCCTCACGGTCATCGTGAACCCGCACGCGGGGAGGCGGCGGGTGGCCGAGGAGATCCCCGAGCTCGAGCGCACGCTGCGGGCCCGTGGGCTCCCCTACACGCTGCTGCGCACCGAGGGCCGGGGCGACGCGACGCGGTTCGCCCGCGAGGCGCTCGAGCGCGGCGCGCGGTTCCTGGTGGCCGTCGGCGGCGACGGGACGGTCCACGAGGTCGTGAACGGCATGATGGGGGAGGAGGGGCCGCTCGTGCCCGACGCGGTGCTCGGGGTGGTGGCGGCCGGCTCCGGGTGCGACTTCATCCGCACCTTCGGCCTGCCCGGGGACGCCACCCGCGCCTGCTACCACCTGACCGGCGACAACGTGTACCCGCTCGACGTCGGGCGGATCACGTACACGACGGTCTCCGGCGGCACGGACGTCCGGTACTTCGCGAACGTCGCCGAGGCCGGGCTCGGCGCGGCCGTCGCCGCCCGCGCCGAGCGGATGTCCCCCCGCTTCGGCCAGTCCAAGTACTTCTTCGCGTTCTGGCGGACGCTGCCGGGGTTCCGCCTCGCGAACGTGCGGGTCGTCGCCGACCGCCGCACCTACGAGGGTCCCGCCTACCTCGTGGTCGTCGGCAACGCCCAGTACTACGGCGGCGGGATGCGGATCTCGCCCCGCTCGTACCCGGGGGACGGCGTCCTCGACGTGCTCGTGTTCAAGGGGCCGAAGACGGACTCGTTCACGCTGCTGCCGAGGATCTACCGGGGCGAGCACCTGCCGCACGACCACATCGAGGAGCTGCGAGCCCGGAGCTCGCTCACGATCGAGGCCGACCGCCCCTTGCCGATCGAGGCCGACGGCGAGGTCCTCGGCACCACGCCGGCCGAGATCCGGGTGATCCCGCACGCGATCAGGATGAAGCTGTGAGCCTGCGCGAGCGCTTGGCACGGGCCCGCGAGCAGGCCGGGGCGGCCGGCCTTGCCGGGCTCGTCGTGACGCCCGGCTCGGACCTCGTGTACCTCACCGGCTACGCGCCGATGCCGCTCGAGCGGCTCACCGCCCTCGTCCTGCCCGCCGAGCGCGAGCCCCTCCTCGTCGTCCCCGAGCTCGAGCGGCCGGGGGCGCTCGCGTCGCCCGCGGGCGAGCTCCTCGAGATCCGGGGCTGGCGAGACGGCGAGGACCCCTACGCGCTCGTGGCCGCGCTGCTGCCCGAGGAGGGCGCCGTGGCCTGCTCGGATCAGACCTGGGCCAGCCACGTCCTGGCGCTCCAGCACGCGAGGCCGGGGGTCCGGTTCACGACGGTCGGCCGAGCCCTGCCGCTGCTGCGGGCGATCAAGGACGCCGAGGAGCTCGACGCCCTACGCCGCGCCGCCCGCGCCGCGGACGCGGCCTTCGCGGACGTGCTCGGCGTGAGGTTCGCCGGACGGCGCGAGCTCGATGTCGCGGCCGACCTCGCGGAGGCCCTGCGCGCGCACGGTCACGAGACCGTCGAGTTCACGATCGTCGGCTCCGGCCCGAACGGTGCCTCGCCGCACCACGAGGCGGGGGCGCACGAGATCCGGCCCGGCGACGCCGTGGTCCTGGACTTCGGCGGCCGGATGGCGGGGTACTGCTCGGACATCACCCGGACCGTGGTCGTCGGCGAGCCCGAGCCGGCGCTCGTGCGGGTCCACGGCATCGTCCGAGCCGCCCAGCAGGCCGGGGTCGAGGCCGTCGCCCCGGGCGTCCCGTGCGAGGCCGTGGACGCCGCCGCCCGAGCGGTGATCGAGGAGGCCGGCTTCGGCGAGGCCTTCATGCACCGGACCGGGCACGGGATCGGGCTCGACGTCCACGAGCCCCCCTACATCGTCGCGGGGAACCGGACGCCGCTCGAGCCGGGGATGACCTTCTCGGTCGAGCCGGGGATCTACCTCGCCGGCCGCTTCGGCGTGCGCATCGAGGACATCGTCGCCGTGACGCGCGACGGCGTCGAGCGGCTGAACGAGGCCCCCCGCGAGCTCGCGACGGTCGCGTGAGTAGTCTGAGCCAGACTAGCTGGCCGGCGAGAGCGTGACCCAGAAGTCGAACTCGCCCTCGAACCCCGGTGCGGTCCCCGCCGCCGAGCCCCCGAGGTACACGCCGCCCTCCATCCCGCTCCCGGCCGCGGCGGAGCCCGTGTACTCGGTCGCCGCCGCGGCCGGGAGCGCCTCGGTGAAGAACGCCGTCAGGTCCTCGGTGCTCTGGGCCGTGGCGAACCACACCGAGACCCCGCCCTCGGCGGCGACCGAGTACACGGGCTCCGCGTCATCGGGCAGCGGGAAGTCCCCCGGCCAGCCGTCGGGAAGCTCGGCCTGGCCGATCTGCACCGTGCCGCTCGGTCCCTCGATCGTGATGCCCCCGTCCTCCCCGCCGATCTCGGCCTGGCCGCCGCCCGGAAGGTCGACGGTGCTCTTGTCACCGCCGCCGCACGCGGCGAGCACGAGCGCGAGCACGGTGACGAGCACGAGCAGCGGCGTCCTGCGCACCATGGAAGCCCCCTTCGCTCGGATGTCACGGGTAGCGTACCCTGGGCCGGGCTCCCGGCACGCGAAGCTCAGGCGATGCGGGGACGGACCTTGGTGCCGGCCGGCGTGTCCATGACCTCGAGCCCCATCTCCTGCAGGCGCGAGCGGATCGCGTCGGCGCGGGCGAAGTCCTTGGCGGCCCGCGCGGCGTCGCGCTCGGCCACGAGCGCGAGGACCTCCTCCGAGGGCTGCCAGCGCTCGCGCGCGGTGCGCTCGAGGTCCAGCCCGAGCACGCGGTCGAAGGAGAGCACGAGCGCGGCCTTCTCGCCCGGCGGGAGGTCCGAGGAGGCCACCTCGTTCAGCACGACGAGGGCCTGCGGCATGTTCAGGTCATCGGCGACCGCCTCGCGGAAGCGCGCGTCGAAGGCGCGCGCGGCCTCCGAGAGCGTCTCGGCGGGCGGACCCCAGTCGGCGACGCGCTGCCGCAGCCGCTTCACGTGCTGGTCGGCCGCCCGCATCGCCTCCTCCGAGAAGTCCATCTCGCTGCGGTAGCGGGTCTGGAACGTGAGGTAGCGGAAGGACAGGGGGTCGAAGCCCTCGGCGACGAGGTTCGCGACCCGCACGATGTTCCCCGCCGACTTCGCCATCTTCTGGCCGACGAGACGCAGGTGCCCGCCGTGGGCCCACACCGAGACCACCTGGTGGCCGGTGGCGCCCTCGGACTGGGCGATCTCGTCCTCGTGGTGCGGGAAGATCAGGTCCACGCCGCCGGTGTGGATGTCGAACCGCTCGCCGAGGTACTTCATCGACATCGCCGAGCACTCGATGTGCCACCCGGGGAAGCCCTCGCCCCAGGGGCTCGGCCACTTCATGAGCCGGCCCGGTCCGGCCTTCTTCCACAGCGCGAAGTCGGCGTGGAACCGCTTGTTCGGGTCCACCTCGAGCTCCTGGCGGTGGCCGGCGCGCAGCTGCTCGAGGGTGTTGCCGGAGAGCTTGCCGTAGCCGGGGAAGGACTGGACGTCGAAGTAGACGGTGCCCCCGACCTCGTAGGCGTGGCCGCGCTCGATGAGCCGCTGCGTGAGCTCGATCATCTCGGGGATGTGCTCGGTCGCCTTCGGGTAGACGTGCGCGGGCAGGATGCCGACGGCGGCGGTGTCCTCCAGGAAGGCCCGCGTGTACTTCTCCGCGATCTCGGCGGGGGAGAGGCCCTCGTCCTCGGAGGCGAGGAGCATCTTGTCGCGCCCGGTATCGGTGAGCTCGTCGGTCATGTGCCCAACGTCGGTGATGTTCACGACGAGCGTGACCTCGTAGCCCTCGAACTCGAGGACGCGGCGGATCAGATCCGAGAGGATCCAGGTCCGCAGGTTCCCGACGTGGACGTAGCGGTAGACCGTCGGGCCGCACGTGTACATGCGGACCTTCCGGTCCTCGACCGGGACGACCTCCTCGAGCCTGCGGCCGAGCGTGTTGAACAGGCGCACGGACGCAGTCTACCGGCGCGTCGACATCCGGCCGGGCCGCTCAGCCCGTGTCCGGGCGCGGCGGAGGACTCCCGCCCTGGCCGCCTGCGTGCCCGTCGCCCCGCCCGTCGCCGCCGAGGACCGAGCCGGGCGCGCCGACGGGGAGCTCGAGCGGCTCGCGCTCCCCGAGCTCGGCCATGAGCGCCTCGATCTCGTCGCCGATCAGCTCCTCGCGCTCGAGGAGCGCGTCACGGATCCCCTCCACCACGTGCCGCTTGCGGAGCAGGAGCGTCCGCACCCGCCGTCGGGCATCCTCGAGGAGCTGATCGACCTCCTTGCGCCGTTCGGCGTCGGCGAGGACCGCCCTGAGGAAGCTCTCCCCGGCCATGGGGTTGGCGAGCGCGCTCGCCGAGACGAGGCTCCTGCCCATCCCGTACAGCCCGACGTAGGCGGCGGCGTTCCAGGTGGCGGCCTCCAGGTCGCTCGAGGGCCCGGTCGTGGTCTGCCCGAACCAGATCTCCTCCGCGACGAGCCCGGCGAGGGAGACCTGGAGGCGGGCCAGGATCTCCTTCTGCGTGCGCAGGTACCGGTCCTCGACGTCCTGCCCGTGGACGAGGCCGAGGGCCCCCTCGCGCTTCTGGATCGTGATGACCTGGATCTGGCGCTCGCCGCGCTCGAGCGTGTAGGAGGCCACGGCGTGGGCCGCCTCGTGGACGGCGACCATCTGCTTCTCGCGCTCCGTGTAGCTCACGGGCTGCTTGAGGCCGACCTCCTCGGCGAGCTTCGCCTGCCACAGGTCGTCCCACCGCAGCGCGTCGCGCCCGTCCTGCAGGGCGAAGATCAGGGCTTCGTTCACGATGTTCTTGATCATCGCCGGCGAGTAGCCCACGGTCATCCGCGCGAGCTTGTCGACGTCGATCGGCTCGTGCCTGACCTTGGCGAGGTAGTACTTCGCGATGTCGCGGCGCCCCTCGTGGTCCGGGAGACCCACGTGGATCTTCCGGTCGAACCGCCCCGGACGCAGGAGCGCCGGGTCGAGCGTCGAGGCGCGGTTCGTCGCGCCGATGACCATGATGTTGTAGAAGGGCACCTTCGGCTTGGCGCGGAAGACGATCCGCCGGACGTGCCGCCAGATGCCGTGGGGCACGACGAGCCCGTCCATCTGCACGAGGAGCTCGTTCACCACACCGAGGCCGCCGCCCCCCCAGAAGCCGCCCATGACGACGCGATCGGCAGCGCGGTCCGCGACGCTGCGCTCGGCCACGAGGCCACGGCTCGCGCCGATCGCGTCGAGCTCGTCCACGAAGATGACCGCGCCGCCGTACTTGTCGGACATCGCGCGAGCCTTGGAGAACAGGCGACGCATCTTGAGCTGAGGGATCCCGAGGAACATGTTGGCGAACCCCGAGCCGGAGGCGTACAGGAACGGCACGCTGGAGGACCCCGCGATCGCCTTGGCGAGGAGGGTCTTGCCGGTGCCCGGCGGCCCCTCGAACAGGATCCCGTGGGGCGGGTAGCCGCCCATCTGCCGGAACTCCTTGAAGCCCTGGAACAGCCGCAGGACCTCCTTCGTCGCCTCGACCGCCGCCGGTTGGCCCCGGACGTCCTCGAAGGTCACGTCGTACTCGCCGGGGTAGATGACGTAGGTGTTCCCGCGGGCGAGGAACCAGAACATCGCCACGAACTGCAGGACGACGAAGGACATGATGAAGATGAGGTAGATGACGAGCCCGCGGTACTGGGCGAGCGTCACCCCGGGGTCGAGCAGCGCCTGTTTCGGGGTCACGCCCATGAACAGGTAGGCGATCGCGACGTAGGCGATCAGGAACCCGGTGGCGCGCTTGGCCCATCTGCCGTAGCGTCGGTACTGCTCCATCGCATCCTCCGGCCGTTCGGGGGTAGGCAGCAGCATACGACGGGTCCCGTCGGAAGCCCAGGCAGGGAGCATCGGAGGGGTCTGGAAGGTGATGGGTGAGGATCGGACCGAGCGCGCGCTCGCGGCCCGAGCGGCGGTGCTCGCGGCCGCCGAGCGGTTCTCCCGCGCCGCCGTCGAGGTCGTCCCCCGAGCGGTGCGGGGCCGGCTCGAGGCCCTCGTCGCCGGCTCGGGCCTCTCGGGGGCGGACGCGTCGGCGCTGCGCGTTGCCGCCGAGCGCGCCCTGCAGCGGGGCGTCGCGGCCATGGCCGAGCGCCTCGCCGACCCGGGCGTGTGGCTCGAGCCGCTCGTCCTGCCCGAGGGCGGGGGCCCGCGCGAGGAGGGCTGGAGCCCGCTCGTGCCGGCGTGGCTCGCCCGCGTGCTCGCGCCGCCCCGCCGGACCGCCCCACGGCCCGAGCGCCTGGACGACCCCGGCAACCGCGTGTGGCTCGCGCTCGGCCTCGTGGCCCGTGCGCTCGACCCGGTGCTCGAGGAGTTCGGGCTCGCCCCGGCGCCGGCGCCGGGGGTCGGCGGCCGCTACCGGCTGCATCCCGGATCGGCGAGGCTCCTGGATCCGAGCGGGCGCCTGTCGCGCCTGTGGGCCGAGTACCGGGCGGCCTACGGGCGGTTCGCCGAGCTCTCGGAGGGGTGATCCGTCGGGCGGATCGGGCGCCCCTCGAACGGGATCGACAGCACCACGGTCGTGCGGGTCTGCACCCCGCCCTTCTCCCGCAGGCGCCGGATGAGGTCCTCGAGCCGCTCGGGCGTGCGCGTGCGGACCTTCAGGATGTAGTTGGCCTCGCCGGCCACGCTGTAGCAGTCCTCGACCTCGGGGAAGGCCTCGACGCGTTCGGGGAGGTCGTCCGGCTGGCTCGGGTCGAGCGGCGTCACCGCGATGAGCGCGGTCACGTCCAGGCCGAGCGCATGGGGGTCGACCTCGGCCCGGTAGGCCCGGATCACCCCCGCCTGCTCGAGCTTACGGACCCGCTCGTGGACCGAGGAGGGCGAGAGCCCGACCCGGCGGCCGATGTCCGCGTAGGTCGCCCGGGCGTCCTCCTGGAGCGCCGCGAGGATCGCGAGGTCCCGCTCGTCGAGCACGCCCGCATCCTACCCCTGCGCCGGAGCGGCCCATGCCGCTTCCGCCCGTTCGGGCGATTGCGCGGCCGGGGTGGCCGTGCGAGCATCCGGGCGTCGTCGCTGCGGCCCACCCTCCCCCGGGCCGGGGGAGGGGAGCGGTGCTCGAGGACCTGCACGTCCGGCTCCGGGCCGAGCCCAAGCGCGGGGGGATCCGCTGGCTCGCCGTGCTCGACCCGGCCGCCGCCGAGGCGTACGCCGCAGCCGTCGCGCCCCTCGTCCCCGCGATCGAGGCCGCCCTGCCCCCGGAGGTCCTCGCCAACCGCGTGGCGGCCGTCCACCCGAGCCCGGTCAGGATCGAGCTCGAGGCGTGGGAGCTCGCGCGGGCCCGCTTCCGGCGGCTGGTGCGCGAGCGCGCCGCCCGGGCCGGCGCCGCGCTCATGGTCGACGTCCGCGACTGCTACGGCTCGATCTCGGCCGCGACCGTCGCCGCCGCCCTCGCCGCCCTCGGCTGCGACGGGCGCGAGGTCGGGGCCGTCGTGCGGGTCCTCGAGCGGCTGGCGGCGTGCGGCGTGCGGGGCCTGCCGATCGGGCCGGAGCCCTCCGCCGTGCTCGCGAACGCCGTCCTGCTCGCCGTCGACCGCGCGCTGCGGGAGGGCGGGTGGCGCCACCTGCGGTGGGTCGACGACGTGATCGTGTTCACCGAGGGACCGAGCGCCGCCGCCGAGGCGCTCGAGCGCTTCACGGCGGCCGTGGACGGGCTCGGGCTCGCGGTCGCCACCTCGAAGACCCGCGTGATCGTGGACCCGGCGGCGATCCGCGGGGCCGCGATCGGCTCGGGCCCCGCGGCGCGACCCCCGGGCCGCCCGGCGAGCGGGTAGGCTTCGGCGCGCCATGCGGACCCTGTACCGAGCCTCGCGCGTGCGCACGCTCTCGTCCCCGCAGGCGGGGGAGTGGGTGCTCGTCGATGGCCGGCACGTGGAGCGCGTCGGCACGGGCGAGCCCCCCGCCGCCGATCGCGTCGTCGAGCTGCCCGGCGCCACGATCGTGCCGGGGTTCGTCGACGCCCACGTGCACCTCACCGGGACCGGCATCCACCACCAGGCGCCCGAGGTCGGCCGGGCGCGCTCCGCCGAGGAGCTGCTGGGTGCCCTGCGGGCGCTCGTCCGCCGCCGGACCGGGCCGACGCTCGTGCACGGCTACGACGAGTCGCGCTGGGCGCGGCGCGAGCCTCCCGGCATCGCCGAGCTCGACGCCGTCTCCGAGCGGCCGCTCGCGGTCGTGCGGGTCGACGGCCATCTCAGCCTCGCGAACGCCGCCGCGCTCGCCGCCGCCGGCCTCGGCCCCGGCCTCCCGGGGGTCGAGCTCGACGCGGACGGCCGCCCGACCGGGGTCCTGCGCACCGAGGCCAACGCCGCGCTGCAGCGCTGGTTCACCGAGCACGTCTCCGAGCACGACCTCGAGGAGCTGCAGCTCTCGGCGGCGGCCCTCGCGGCCTCCCTCGGCGTGACGACGGTGCACGAGATGTCCCTCGTCGAGCAGCGGGGGACCCGCGAGCTCGAGGTCCTCCTCGCCCAGCGGCAGCGCCTGCCGGTCGACGTGGTGGTGTACGTCGGCACGACCGACATCTCGCTCGCGATCGATCTCGGCATCCCGCGCGTCGGCGGCGACCTGCCGGTCGACGGCTCGATCGGGGCTCGCACGGCCTGCCTGCGCGAGCCCTACCGGGACGCCGACCACGCCGGTGTGGCCTACCTGGACGAGGACGCGCTCGCGAGCTTCTTCCACGACGGGCACCTCGCGGGGCTCCAGGTCGGCGTGCACGCGATCGGCGACGCCGCGATCGCCAGGGTCGTCGGCGCCTGGGAGCGCGTGTACCGCGCGCTCGACTCCCGCGGCCGGCGGCACTTCCGGGCGCGTCGCCACCGGATCGAGCACATGGAGATGGTGGACGCCGAGCTCATCGAGCGGGCCGCCCACCTCGGGCTCGCCGCCTCCGTCCAGCCCTCGTTCGACGCCGCGTGGGGCGGTCCCGGCGGCCTCTACGAGCAGGCCCTCGGCCCCGAGCGCGCCGCGGCGATGAACCCGTTCCGGACCATCCTCGCCCGCGGGATGGAGATGGGGGCGGGCTCGGACTCGCCGATCACCACCATCGACCCGATGGCCGGCCTGCTCGCCTTCGAGCGCCACCACGACCCCGCCGAGCGCCTGACGCGCGAGCAGGCCGTGCGCGTCTCCACGGTCGGGAGCGCGCGCCTCGCGCACCAGGAGGGGAAGAAGGGCGCGCTCGAGCCCGGCGCGCACGCGGACCTCGTCGCCTACCCGGCGGATCCGCTCGACCCGGAGGTCGATCTGGAGGGGCTCCGGCCGGTGCTGACGGTCTCGCTCGGGCGGGAGGTCTTCGCGGCGTGAGCCGCGCGGCCTTCCGGGGCGCGGCGACCTGCCCGTTTGACAGCGCGCCGTGCGGGTCGTAGCGTGCGGGGTGCGCGGCCGCCCCGGCGGCCGTGCGAGCAGGACCCAAGAGGCTGAGTAGAGAACGTGGCGCCCCGGCGCTACGGCCCCAAAGGTCTCTTGGGTCCTCTCTATCTCCCACGGTCCCATCCACCACCGTTCGCGCAGGTCGGCCGATGTTCCCGACGTTGGTTGCGGCTGCGGTCACCGGTCTGTACGATGCGCCGGCGCCCGACGAGGGGCCCGAGCGGTCCGACGAGGGGATGAACGTGGAAGACATCGACGAGAGCCTGGACGACGAGCTCGACGAGGAGATCGAGGAGCCGGAGCTCGAGGAGGAGCCCATCGCGGCCGTCCCCCCGGCGGAGGGGGAGGAGGTCGAGTCCATCCAGGAGCTCCTCGTCCGCCAGGAGGCGCGCGAGGCCGAGCCCGAGCCCGAGGGCGCGCTGCTCGCGCTCACGCCGGACGAGATCACGGACGAGACGCTCACGGTCAAGGTCGAGCCGCCCCGCTCCAACGAGTTCACATGCAGCAAGTGCCACCTGGTGAAGCATCGGAGCCAGCTGAAGGACAAGGCGAAGATGCTCTGCCGGGACTGCGCCTGAGCGGCCTCCGCCTCGGCCTCGTCGGGGAGGTGGTCCTCGCCGCCGCGGCCGGCGCGGCGCTCTCGCTCGCGCTGCCGCCGGTGGACCTCGGGTGGGTGGCGTTCCTCGCACCGATCCCGCTCCTCGCGCTCCTCCGCCGGGCTCGGCCGCGGCGCGGCTTCGTGCTCGGGCTCGTCTTCGGGCTCGCCGCCTTCGGCCTCATCCTGTACTGGATCCTGCTCTTCGGCGAGCTCGCGTGGAGCGCCCTCGTGCTCGCCTCCGCGCTCTTCGTGGGGGCGTTCGGGGCGCTTGCGCCGCTGCTGTGGCGGGAGCGGCATCCCGTCGTCTCGGTCCTCGGGCTCGCCGGCCTGTGGACGGTGCTCGAGCTCGCGCGCGGGCACTGGCCGCTCGGGGGGTTCGCCTGGGGGCAGCTCGGCAGCACGCAGACGGGGAACCCGGCGCTGCTGCGGCTCGCCTCGGTCGGGGGGGTGTGGGCGATCTCCTTCGTCGTGCTCGCCGTCGCCGGCCTGCTGCTGCTCGCCCTCGAGCACCTGCGACGGGCGCCGGCGCGCGCGCTCGGCCTCGCGGCGGTCGCGGCCGCCCTCGTGCTCGGCCCCGCGCTCGTGCCCCTCGCCGAGCCGGACGGCCGGGCGATCGACGTGGCGGCGATCCAGGTGGACGTCCGCCGGGCGCGAGGGCTGTCGCCGGCCGCGGAGGATCTCGCCGTCGCGCGCATGAACGTCGAGCGCTACCGGACGCTGGCGGCCTCGCCCCCGGACCTCGGGGTGTGGGGGGAGGGCGCGCTCGACCCGGCCGCGACGGGCGACCCGGCGACGATGGCCGCCGTGCGTGGGGTGATCGCGGAGGTGGGCGCCCCGGCCCTCGTCGGGGCCGTCGTGGACGACCCCGACGGGAGCGAGCACACGAGCGCCCTGCTCTACGACGGCGCCGGCCGGTACCTGGGGCGCTACGACAAGGTCAAGCTCGTGCCCTTCGGGGAGTACGTGCCGTGGCGCTCGCACCTGGACTGGATCGGGGCGATCTCGCAGATCCCGGTGGACCGGGTGCCGGGGGAGCGCGTGACGCCGCTCCGCGCGCCGGGACTTCCGCCCTTCGGCACGCCGATCTGCTACGAGAACAGCTTCCCGGAGATCCCGCGGCAGATGGTGCGCGAGGGGGCCACCTTCCTCGTGCTCACGACCAACAACGCCTCCTACGGCACCACCGCGGCCTCGCGGCAGCACCTCGTGATGAGCCGCCTGCGGGCGGTCGAGACCGGTCGGTACGTCGTGCACGCGGCCGTGTCGGGCATCAGCGCGATCGTCGACCCGCAGGGACGCATCATCGCCTCGAGCGGGCTGTTCGAGCCCGCCGTGACGCGGGCGCGGATCCGCGCCTCGAGCGCCCGCACGCCGTACGTGCGGTGGGGGGACTGGGCCGTGTGGGCGGCGGTGGCGCTCGCGATCGTCGCTTTCGCGTTGCCCCGGGGGCCGCGCCGGGCAGCACGCGCCCCGGGCTCCCTGCCGGAGCGGCCGCGAACCCTGGTGCTGCTGCCGACCTATGAGGAGCGGGCGACCATCGGCCAGGTCCTCGACGGCCTGCTCGCCCTGCCCGAGCGGGTGGACGTGCTCGTCGTGGACGACGGCTCTCCCGACGGGACGGCCGAGGTCGTGCGCGAGCGCGCCGCGGCCGATCCGCGGGTCCGCCTGCTCGAGCGTCCGGGCAAGGCCGGGCTCGCGAGCGCCTACCTGACGGGCTTCCACATCGCCCTCGCCGAGGGGTACGACCTCGTGGTCGAGATGGACGCGGATCTCTCGCACCGGCCCGAGCAGCTGCCCTCGCTGCTCGCCGCCGCGCGCGAGCACGACCTCGTGATCGGCAGCCGCTACGTGCCGGGCGGCGGGGTGCGCAACTGGAGCCGAGCCCGCTTGGCCCTCTCGCGCGCCGGGAACCTCTACGCGCGGTTGCTCCTCGGGGTGCCGATCCGCGATGCGACGAGCGGCTTCCGCGTCTACCGCCGCGAGCTCCTGCGGCGCCTCCTGGAGGAGCCCGTGCGCTCCGACGGCTACGGGTTCCAGATCGAGCTCGCGTACCGCGCCTGGCGCGACGGGTGGTCCGTCGGGGAAACCCCCATCACGTTCCACGAGCGCGAGCACGGTCGCTCGAAGATCTCGCGCCGCATCGTGCTCGAGGCGCTCTGGCTCGTCGCGCGCTGGGGCGTGCGGGACCGCCTCCGGATGAGCTCGGCACCGGCGGCGAACCTTGAACCGCAAGCCGAGCGCCGGATCCCCGAGCAGAGCCGACCCAGGCCCTGAGCCGACCCCCTCGGCGCGCCTCCGCGCGGCCCTCCGTGATCGCACGCGAGACGCCCATAACGGAGGTTATGTGAAGTTCTGCCGAGGGAAGGGTTGCGCCACCCGGTCCCCCACCTGTAGAGTGCGCGGGGCGGGCCTGAACTAGGTCGAAGGTCCGTATCCGTTGAGGGACCGTTCGGCGGATGGAGTAGGGGGCGAAGGAAGCGTACCCTTAGGGCTCGAGGGGGTTCGGGTGTCCCCCTGGTGACCGTCCGGGCAACACCCAAGATCGGAAGAGCACACGTCTGAACTCCAGTCACATGTCAATCTCGTATGCCGTCTTCTGCTTGAAAAAAAAA
>ENA-ORXB01002182-ORXB01002182.1-sediment-metagenome-genome-assembly--contig:-NODE-2182-length-17932-cov-4.281770_pt1 | contig 17932 bp, 10 predicted proteins | sample MGYA00237863_ERZ511475 | MGnify/ENA primary metagenome ERZ511475 (study PRJEB26305, sample SAMN06343858) | sediment metagenome | isolation source: hot spring sediment | place: Canada: British Columbia... | reverse complement strand
GGTCCGCCTGCGTCATCATCCGAGCGGATTGATCGTCATCGCCGAAGAGAGCCGGTCGCAGCATGAGAACAAGGCCAAGGCTCTGCAACGCCTGCGGCAGAGCTTTTACCTCCACATCCGGGAAGCGATCGCTGCCACTACGGACGGGCAGGTGGTGATCGAGCCGGTACGCTGGCAGCAGCTTGGACTTCCGCCCGGCGAGTTCCCCCGCTCGGTGAAGCATCCGGCGTTCTGGCCGCTGGCCGGTTTGGCCCTGGACGTGCTCGCGGCTTTGCAGGGACGGGTCGCACCTGCCGCCGAGACGCTCGGCGTGTCCACGGCCCAACTGGTTCACTTTCTGCAACGGCATCCCCAAGTCTGGCAGCAAGTCAATCGCCTACGGCAGCACTTCGGCCACGCCCCGCTCCACTGATGGGGGTGAACGCACGGCTGAGAGCAGACTGCTGGTCTGATTTGTCGGGATATTTCCGTGGAGTCTAAGCGATGGGGTTACGGAAACCGGGCGAGCCGGGGATTGAGGTTGCCGCGGGGGTGAGGAGTGAGAAAGATGAATACGGAACGAAACGTGCGGGGAGAAGGTCCGCAATATGCCGCCGCCGCGATTTTCCTGGATCGTACCTAGGCAATTGGCCGCTCTGGCTCAACCCGAGGCGGTGGAAGACCTCCTCTGGCTGCGGCGGGAAGGAATCGAAGTGCTCATCAGTTTGACGGAGGTTCCCCCGCCGCGCGCCTGGATCAACGAAGCCGGCCTGATGTTGGTCCACGTGCCGGTCGAGGATATGACTGCGCCCACACTGGAACAACTGGAGCAGGTGGTGGACACCATCCGCAAGGCGAATGCCGCGGGATTGGGAGTAGCGGTCCACTGCACAGCGGGGCTGGGGCGCACGGGGACAGCACTGGCGGCGTATCTGGTCAGTCAGGGTGACTCGCCGCAGGATGCCATCGCCACGGTGCGCAGCCAGCGGCCGGGATCCATCGAAACGGCGGAACAAGAACAGGCCATCGCAGAGTTTGCCCGGCATTGGGCCGCCCGGAAGAAGGACGCGCCGGGCCATCCGTCTTCCTGAAGCGGCGTCAGCCGCCCTGGACTTCTTCATTGCCTCTTCCTGGAAAATTCGGCGACAAGGGTGGGGCTGCGTCGCTAGGACAGCCTTTAGCAGGATGCTGAGGTGTGGGGCGGGATGTTCCAGGAGGAGCGGGGCAGCGGCGTTCGAGGCGGCATGAAGCGGGGCATTCCAGCAAGAGGAGGGGAGCAGATGCGCGCGCACGTAGCTTTGGCGGGTTTACTGGCGATCCTGGCGGGACTGTGGCAGTTGACCCCGACGGCGGGCATCTCGGTCGCCGGGGAGATAAGCCAGACGGTCGGAGGGTCTTCTGGGTCAGCGGTCGCGAATCCGAAAGTGCGCTTAGCGGTGCTGCTGGTTTTCGATCAACTCCGCGGAGATTTCCTGGAGCGCTGGGAACCGCTTTGGGGACCGGATGGTTTCCGCCGCTTGCAACAGGAGGGCGCGTGGTTCATCCACTGCCATTACCCCTACGGCGTGACGACTACTGGTCCCGGCCATGCCTCGATCCTAACTGGTACCTGTCCCGATCGTCACGGCATCGTCAACAATAACTGGTACGAGGACGGCGAGGAGGTGTATTGCGCCACGTCATCGCGCTATCGGCTGGTGCCTGCGGTTCCCAAGGATAGCAAAGGGAACGAGGCAGAAACGCCGTCCCCTGCTGCCAAGCCGCGTGTGCCTCAGGCGGGGACCCCGGACCGGCTCCTGGCGGAAACGGTGGCGGACGTTTTACGCACTGCCCATCCCGCGGCCAAAATCTTTGGCCTGTCGCTCAAGGATCGCTCGGCGATTCTCCCCGTCGGACGCCGCCCCGATGGCGCCTACTGGTTCACTCAGCGCTTCGTCACCTCGACCTACTACGCTGAACGGCTCCCGGAGTGGGTCGAGGCCTTTGAACGCCGCCAGGTGGTGCAGCGGTGGTTTGGCCAGTCCTGGGAACGCTACCGCAAGGACATCGATTACACGCGCTGGAGCGGGCCAGATGATCAGGAGGGCGAAGGCATCGGCGCGCGGGTGACCGCTGCGAAGGACCCAGCGCGGGGCTGGTCCCAGGGGCGGACCTTCCCCCATCCGCTCCATCCGCCGCAACGGCGCGCACCGGGACGGGAATACTACGAAGCTCTGGCCAACTCCCCCTTCGGCAATGAGCTGCTCGCGGAGTTCGCCAAGGCTTGCATCACTGCGGAAAAGCTCGGCAGCGATGACATCCCCGATCTGTTGGTCATCAGCTTTTCGTCCAACGACCTGGTGGGCCACACGTGGGGGCCGGATTCGCAAGAGGTGCTGGACATCACCCTGCGCAGCGATCGGATCGTGGCGGACTTGCTCCAGTTCCTGGATGCCCAGGTGGGGCGGGGGAAGTATCTGCTCGCCTTGACGGCGGATCATGGCATCTGCCCGCTGCCGGAGGTCTCGCGCCAGCGCCAGATTTACGCTCAGAGGGTTGAGGTCCGCCGCCTGTTGGAGCAGACTCAGGAGCATCTCAACCGCGTTTACGCCCTGAAGACGGAGGAAGGCAGCGCCCTGGGCCGGCGGGCAAGTTGGTTCGAGGCGGTCTCGCTGCCGTGGCTGTATTTGAATCCGCGTGTGGTAGCAGCAGTGGGGAAAAGCCGTGAGGAAGTGGCCCAGGAAACGGCTCGCTTTCTGAACGAGCAGGCCGAGGTGTACCGCGCCTGGACTCGTAAGGAGCTGGTTCAAGGCTTCCCGGCCACGGAGACCGTGGGGCGGCGCATGGCGCGCTCTTTCCATCCTCACCGCTGCGGCGATGTCGTGATCGTGCTCAAACCCTATTGCCTGCCCCGCTCGTCCAATCCGGCCACCCCCAGCACGGGCACGACGCACGGCGCGCCTTTCAGTTATGACACCCATGTACCGCTTTTGGTTTACGGTCCGGGCATCGCCGGCGGTGTGCGCCACGAAGCCACGACGCCGCAAGCGATCGCCGCCATCTTCGCTCACTATTTGGGGTTGCGCCCGCCCCAGCAGGCGGAGTTTCCCGTGCCGAAAACCCTGGCGGCCAAACCGGGCGGGTCTGCACCCCGGCATTCACGTTAGGGAGAAGAATGCTGGGCCTACGGAGAGGAATGCCGGGCCTACACCCAATCCTCCACCTTAGGGATGTCGTCAGGCGGCGGTGGAGAAGGGGAAAGCAAGTAGCGGAGGAACCAATCGCGGGCCAGTTCGGCGACTTGCTCCAACGCGCCAGGTTCCTCGAACAGGTGGGTCGCTCCTGGTATGACCACCAACTCTTTGGGGCAGGTCAGCAGGTCGAAGGCCTGGCGGTTCCAGGTGAGGACTGGTTCATCATTTTCGCCGACGATCAGCAGGGTGGGGGCGCGGACGAAGGGGAGGTCCTGACTCGCCAAGTCGGGCCGTCCGCCGCGGGAGACGATGGCCGCCACCAGCGACGGATGGCTGGCCGCCGCTAGCAAAGCCGCCGCACTGCCTGTGCTCGCCCCGAAGAGACCACAGGGCAAGCCGGTGATCTGCGGCTGCTGCACCGCCCACGTCGCGGCTTGCACCAAGCGATCCGCTAAAAGCTCGATGTCAAAGACTTTGCTCCGAACACTGGATTCGCTGGTTGTCAGCAGGTCGAAGAGCAAAGCGGCGAATCCCGCCTCGACCAACACCGAGGCCACGTAGCGATTCCGCGGGCTGTGGCGGCTGCTGCCGCTGCCGTGCGCAAAGATCACGATTCCCCGCGGCTTACGGGGCCGCCATAATGTGCCGGGCAAGCTCAATCCTGGACGTAGGGGGATCTCCACTTCGTCCTGGAGGTTCCCACTCCACGGACTCCGACTATTGGACGGCTCCGGCGGTGTGGGTGCCGTGGGCGAGGAGGATGACTCAATACGGTCTAACCCACTCTCGAAAAGCGACATGAGGGTGTAACTCCTGCTTCTTTACTGCCGCTACCGGAAAACGTGAGTGGCCTCACGGTCCAACGACTCAAGCCGGCAGTACTTCGCTGGGCGAAGGGATTAGCTGGCTGCTCATCCTGCGCACTGGGCGCCCCAGGACTCCCAATCCTGGGTTGGGGGCGTATTCAATACAACCCCATTTTGTACTGTCGGCGCTGCTCTTCCGCCGCGGATTTGTGGAGATCAGTTTTTCCGTTGCGGATTCGTTTTTCCCAAAGCGTTACCGGGTGTGTGCTGAACCTACTTGGCTGTTCGCCCGACTTGAGCTTTCGCTCAGGGGGTGGATTCCAAAAAACGTCGAGGCGAGGGTTGGCGCTCTCGGCCTGGGCCTCCTCACCTCGGGATTGTCTCTGCTTTGTTCCTTCCTGGACACTGCGTGTTGTGTGTTAATACCCTCGCCTTGATGAGGGGATCATGAGAATCCAAGCCCTGAGAATCCAGGCGGGGGAAGAGATCACCTCCCGCTGAGGCGGCGGAAGATGTCACGCAGTCGCGCCCACCATCCTGGCGCCGTCATTTTGGGGTGACAACGATTTTCTTGGGCTGCGCTTCCGGTTTCTTGGGGACGGTGATGGTGACCACGCCCTGGGAGCTGGTGGCTGTGACCTTATCCGCATCGACGCCCGGAGGCAGCGGGATGGCGCGATAGAAGGTGCCCATGAAGCGCTCCACGCGGTGGTAGTTCTTCTTCTTCTCTTCCCGTTCCTCCTTGCGTTCGCCGCGGATGGTCAGCACCCCGTTTTCAATGGCAATTTCCACATTCTTGGGGTCCACGCCCGGCAGGTCTGCCTTGACGAGGATTTCCTTCTCCGTCTCCTCCACGTCCACACGGGGTGCCCAAGTGGTCAACGCCTCGCCGTTCCCCTCTTCTCCGAAGAAGCGCGCCATCAAATCGTCCATTTCGCGCCGGAAGGATTCCAGCAATCCCCATGTTGTGGGACGCCACCGAGTCAGAGCCGTTGCCATAGTGCTACCCTCCTTTCCAGTACCTCCAACCTCTCCTGGGAGGGCCATCGGGACCGCTCGATGGCCCTTGCGGCACCGATTTAGATTGCAGATGGCGTGCCGAAGTTTCCGGCGGCGATCCGGGCGAGACCTAACTGTTTCCAGGGTGGCGAGAAAGGGAGTGAGACCCACGTTGTTGTGGCTAGGAATGGCAAGTCAACCCTCGCCGCGGGGCGTGCGACTCTGACATGCGCTTGTCGGCCTGGTGTGTCCGGGAAGCACAAGAGCGGAACTGAAGCAGCGGTGCGAAGGCTCCCGCCGCCGTTCAGGGATCGCAGTCAGGCATCACCGTCATTTTTCCGCCGGCAGTAGTTCACCCAAGCCGAGGTCGATGTATTGCCCCCCGCGGGTTTGGCGGCAATGGACGGCGACGATGTTTTTCCCTGGTCGGAGCGCTTGCCGAGCAGACTCCGAGAGGGGGATTTCGACGTAATCGGTGGTGTAACCGGTCAGGCGGGCGGCGAGGATGCCGTTGAGGTACACCTCGGCATCTTCATCGTGATGGATGCGCAGCCACAGTTCCCCGCGGGGCTGCTCCTTCAGTTCCCAGACGCCGCGCAGCCAAATGTCCGCGGTTTTCCATTCGGTGCGCACGACGGCGCCTGGCGTCCCTTTCGTGCCGAAACCGCCGCTACCTTCAATCCAGGTGTGGTCATCGAAGTCGGGTTTTTCCCAGCCTTCGGCAGGGCGTCGCAGGGTGTAGCGCCAGGGGTGGCCCGCCTGCTCGGAGGTGGGAATCCATTCCCGGTAGCGGGGAAGGGGGCCGAAGAGCGCGCGGTGCCAGCGACGGGTCTGTTCCGGGTCGAGTTTGAGCACCGCCCGGTCGTAGGTGAGCAGGCCGTTGACTTCCACTTCCACATCCGTGGTCTGGGTATACACCGCGGCGGCGAGTCCCTTGGCGATGAGCGGGTGCAAGCGCCGGATGAGAGCGGCATAATGCTGACGCAATTCCTCGGTGGTGCGATAGGTGCGGTAGCCCCAGTTGTCGGTGTTTTTCCAGAGATGGCCAGGAACGGGCAGTCCCAAGCCGCCGAACTCGCCAAGCACGCTGACGCGATCGGGCAAGGGCGGAAACATCGCCGGTCCCGGATAGCTGTGCATGTCCTTGAGGTCGCCGAAGCCGCGGTCGGCCCAACCGCTGGGGCCATCGACCAGCCGGGTGGGATCATAGGTTTTGACGAACCGGAGGATGTCGTTGGTGTCGTGCTGCCCCCAGCCCTCGTTGAAGGGCACCCAGACCACGATGCAGGGGAAGAAGCGCAGGTGATCGATCATGGCCTGCAGTTCGCCGCGGAATTGACGCTTTTCCTCCTCGGTCAGCCGGGCGTCCTGCGGGGCTTGCGGCGGCAGGAAGTGGCCGCGTTCCGGGACGCCCCCGCTGGGCATATCTTGCCAGACGAGCAAGCCGAGCCGATCGCAGTGATAGTAATACCGCGCCGGTTCCACCTTGATGTGCTTGCGGAGCATGTTGAAGCCGAGTTGCTTCAGCACCTCCAGGTCATAGCGCATGGCCTCATCCGAAGGCGGGGTGAGCAGTCCGTCTGGCCACCAGCCTTGATCCAGAGTGCCCAATTGGAACAGCGGCTGGCCGTTGAGCAGAATGCGGAGGAAACCCTGGCGGTCCTTGCCCACCGAAACGCTGCGGAAGGCAAAATAGCTTTCGACCCGGTCGATCACCTCGTCCCCCCGGAGCACTTCCAAGGTGACGTCGTAGAGGGTGGGCGTATCGGGGGTCCACAGGCGCGGCGGCTCCAGGCGCAAAGTCACGGGGCGAGAGTCTGCGGCGGTTTGCTGGAGGAGGGTTTGCGAACCGAGGCGCACGGTGACGCGGTAGCGGTCCTTCTCCTGCAAGCCCTGAGGATGAACCGTGACCAAGCCGCGGGTGATGTCCGTGGTAAAGTGCAGCCCCTGGATTCCGCCGGCGGGAACCGGTTCCAGCCAGACGGTCTGCCAGATGCCGGTGACGGCGGTGTACCAGATGCCGTGCGGTTTGCGGACCTGCTTGCCGCGGGGTTGGGCGGCGGTGTCGGTCGGGTCCCAGACGCGCACGATCAGCTCGTTGTGGCCAGGTCGGAGGGCGTCGGTGATGTCGAAGCCGAAAGGGTCCGACATGCCGCGGTGGCTGCCGAGCTTGCGCCCGTTGAGCCAGACGGTCGCTTCCCAATCGACGGCTTGGAAGCGGAGCCAGATGCGCTGTCCTTTCCAAGCGGCGGGCACCTCGAAGTGTCGGCGGTACCACAGATGTTGATCCGGCTCTACGCTTTTGCCCACTCCGGACAAGGCGGATTCGATGGGGTAGGGAACGAGGATTTTCCCGGCCCACTGTTGCGGGGGTGCTTCCTGGCGCGGCGTGATGGCGTAGTCCCAGAGGCCATTGAGATTAAGCCACAGGCGGCGCACCAGTTGCGGGCGGGGATACTCCGGCCAGGGGTTCTCCGGGTTAACTTGCCGGCCCCAGCGCGTCATCAGCGGAGCGGGCGCGGGTTTCCACGCCGCCTGCCCCGTGGTTTGCCCTGCCGTTTGCTCCGCCGGTGGGTCCACTTCCGCCGCCCAGCCGGGCTGCAGCGATCCGGAGATGGCGCAGATGCAGTAGCCGAGCCATCCCAGGGCCGGGAACGCCCCCAGCACGGCGAGTCTGGCGAACCCTAGGCTTCGGAGCGAACGGCGCAGCCAGTGTTTCGGGAGATAGAATCGCATCGCTTTAGCTCCAGGGGTGATGGGAGAAGTTTTTAGATGTTCGGTTTGTTTCGCCCAGAATCCGCAGCGAAAAACCGCGTCGGTCTAGTTCCGCTAGATCAAGGCCCGGCGGGTGAGGTCGGCGTAAGCATCGATGCGGCGGTCGCGCAGGAAGGGCCAATGGCGGCGGACATCTTCGAGCAGGCGGCGATCGCAGACGGCCAGAAGGATTTCTTCCCGGTCGTGCCTGGCTTTGGCCACAATGCGCCCGAAGGGGTCGCAGAGGAACGAGCCGCCCCAGAACTCCAGCCCTTCTCCGGCCAGGACTTCGTGCCCGACGCGATTGACCGCACAGACGTAGACACCGTTGGCGATGGCGTGCGCCCGCATGATAGTTTCCCAAGCGTCGTGCTGGGCGGTGCCGAAGGCGGCCTTTTCCCGTGGATGCCAGCCGATGGCCGTGGGATAGCAGAGGATGTCCGCGCCGCGCAGGGCAGTGAGCCGCGCCGCTTCCGGGAACCACTGATCCCAGCAGACCAGCGGAGCGACCGCAGCCACGGCGGTGTCAAAAACGCGAAAGCCGGTATCGCCAGGGGTGAAGTAATACTTCTCGAAGTACAGCGGGTCTTCAGGTATGTGCATCTTGCGGTAGATGCCCAGGAGCTGGCCGCTACTGTCGTGCACGGTCGCGGTGTTGTGGTAGAGGCCCGGCAGGCGCTTCTCGAAGAGGGAACCGATGAGGACAACGCGGTGCTTCTGGGCGGCGCGAGCCAGACGGGCTTCACTGGGTCCGGGGATCGGTTCGGCCAGGTCGAAATACGCCGGGTCTTCCACCTGGCAGAAGTAATAACCGGTGAACAATTCCGGCAGGCAGACGACTTGGGCACCGCGGCGGGCCGCTTCCGCAATCGCTTCCTCGGCACGGGCTAGGTTCTCCTCTTTCTCCGCCGTCATGCGCATCTGAATTGCCGCCACCGTCCACTGCTCGGCCATAGCTCCCTCCCGCCTGATTCCTCGCCGTGCTTGTTGTAGGCCGAATGCCTGATATGGTAAAGCAAAACAGCGACGCTATCGGATGGTGTGAAAGGAGGACCAGGGCTTATGACCTCTCCCTCTCCCGCGGCGACGATCGAAAGCGTGTTGAAAGAGACGCGGCTGTTTCCCCCGCCGGAGGAGTTCGTCCGTCAGGCGCGGATCAATCCCCAGGAATACCAGCGCTTGCACGAGTGGGCGGAACGCGATCCCGACGGCTTCTGGGCTGAGCAGGCGAAAATCCTGGACTGGTTCGCCCCCTGGACCCAGGTGCTGGACTGGTCAAACGCCCCACACGCCCGCTGGTTCGTCGGCGGCAAGCTCAACGCGTCCTACAACTGCTTGGACCGGCACTTGGCCAACCGGGGCGATAAGATCGCGATCCTCTGGGAAGGGGAACCGGGCGATAGCCAGGCGTGGACCTACCGGCAGTTGCATGCGGAAGTCTGCCGCTTGGCCAATGTCCTCAAAAAGCTGGGAATCCAGACGGGCGACCGGGTGACGATTTACATGCCCCTCGTGCCGGAAGCCGTGGCGGCTATGTTAGCGTGCGCTCGCATCGGGGCGACGCATTCGGTGGTCTTTGGCGGCTTCTCCGCGGAAGCGGTCGCTGACCGCAACAATGACGCCGGTTCCAAACTCATCATCACGGCGGATGGCGGTTGGCGGCGTGGTAAAATTGTCCCCCTCAAAGACAACGTCGATATGGCCCTGAGCAAGTCGCCAACGGTGAAGACCTGCCTGGTGCTGCGCCGCACCGGCCAGCCGGTCCAAATGGTTCCCGGCCGCGATTTCTGGTGGCATGAACTGATGGCGGACGCCTCCCCCGATTGCCCGCCGGAAGTGCTCGATAGCGAACACCCCCTGTTCATCCTCTATACTTCCGGCTCGACGGGCAAACCGAAAGGCGTCCTGCACACGACAGGGGGCTACCTCCTCGGCACCGCCTTGACCCACCGCTGGGTCTTCGACATCCGCGATGAGGATGTGTACTGGTGCAGCGCCGATGTCGGTTGGGTCACCGGCCACAGTTACGTGGTCTACGGCCCGCTGGCCAACGGTGCCACCGTGGTGATTTACGAAGGGGCGCCCAATCATCCCCAGGAGGACCGCTTCTGGCAGATCATCGAAAAGTACAAGGTGACGATCTTTTACACCGCTCCGACCGCGATTCGCTCGTTCATCAAATGGGGAGAGGAGCATCCGCGGAAGCACAATCTTAGCTCCTTGCGCCTGTTGGGTTCCGTGGGCGAACCGATCAATCCGGAAGCGTGGATGTGGTATCACACGGTCATCGGCGGGGGGCGTTGCCCCATCGTGGACACATGGTGGCAGACGGAAACCGGGGCGATCCTCATCGCGCCGATACCGGGGGCGGTGCCGACCAAGCCGGGCAGTGCCACGCGGCCCTTGCCGGGGATTCGCGCTGCCGTCGTGGACAAAGCCGGCCGACCTGTGCCGCCCAACACCGGCGGCTACTTGGTTATTCAGCGGCCCTGGCCGAGCATGCTGCGGACCATCTACGGCGATGATGAACGCTATCGCCAGGCATACTGGGGCCAGATTCCCGGCGTCTATTTCACCGCGGATGGCGCCCGCCAAGATGAAGACGGCTACTTCTGGATCATGGGCCGGGTCGATGATGTCCTCAATGTCTCCGGCCATCGCCTCAGCACGATGGAGATCGAAAGCGCTCTGGTCCATCACCCCAAGGTGGCAGAAGCGGCGGTCGTCGGACGGCCGGATGAAATCAAGGGAGAAGGCATAGTCTGCTTCGTCACGCTCAAGCAGGGCGTCACACCCTCGGCGGAGCTGAAGGAAGAGTTGAAAGCCCATGTGGTCAAGGACATCGGCGCCCTGGCCCGGCCGGATGACATCCGCTTCACCGACGCTCTGCCCAAGACCCGCAGCGGCAAAATCATGCGCCGTTTGCTGCGGGACATCGCCGCCGGCCGCTCCACCACCGGTGACGTGACCACCCTGGAGGACTTCAGCATCCTGGCCCGACTCCGCGAAGAGGAGGAAGGCTAACGTGGGGACAGGAGGAAAATGGACGCGGTGACAGGAGGAAGACTGACGGGAAGACAGGAGAAAAACTGACGCGCAGAAAAGGAATGCTTCTGCGCAGATAGCCAATCATCCTGAACGCTTGGCTCGGAATGCCAAGCCGCGGCATCGTGCCGGTCGAGGGACTTGTGGAGCTCAAAAATCAGTCCGGTTCGGCATTGAGGGCCAAGCCCGCAGCCTTCCTACTGCCGGGACATCAGGTAGGCCATCAGATCGCGGATTTCCTGATCCGTGAGCAGGTCGAGCAGTCCCTCTGGCATGATCGATTGGGGCACGGCCCGCATGGAGACGATGTCGGTGCTGCGGAGCATATAGCGCTGCCCATTTTCGTCGATGAATTCGACCTGGTCGTAGTGGGTGCCCGCGAGCACGCCCAGGCGGGTCCGTTCATCGGCGGTGATGAGTTGCCAGGTCTGGTAGCGCGGAGCGACCACGGCACTGGGCTGGAGGAGCGCTTCCCAAAGCGCGCGCGGTTCCACGCGGCCGATGAGGCTCAAGTCCGGCCCGATGGTGTTGCCGCGGCCTTCGACCCGGTGGCATTTGAAGCAACCGGCCAGTCGGGGCGACTCGAAGACGCGCCGGCCCGCTTGCGGGTCCCCAGGACCGAGCCGCCAGAAGCGCATCCAGCCGTCTATGTCTTGCGGGGCAGGGCGCCGCCGCTCGGATAAATCCTTCTCCCCCAACACCCGCCGGACGAATGGTTCCAATTCCAGCTTTTCCTGGGCCAGTTTTTGGAGCTGCTGGCGTTCCTCGGCACTTAGCCGGGCACCCGTCAGAGCACGCAAAGCCTCTTGAGCAACTTCCGGCCGGCTGTCACCCACGAGGCTGAGGAAGTACTTGGACTGGGTCGTCAGAGCGGATAAAGTCAGGATGGCTTGGCAGCGGACGGAGGGACTCTGTCGCGGGTCGGCGGCCAAGGCGTACACGGCCTTGATGGCTTGTTTGTCGCCGCGTTCCTTGAGCAAGCGGAGCACTTCGATCTGCCAACGCTCATCTGGTTCGGATAGCCATGGGAGCAATTGCTGGGTGGTCAGGGGTTTGTACGAAGCGGGAAGGGCTTGGAGGGCGGCCCGGCGGAGATTCGGGGGTGTGGCGGAGTTTTTGACGCTCTGGAAGAAGGCGTCCGCGAGGGCCTTTTCATCGACCGCTTTGCCATCGAGGCGGGCTAGGGCCGTGTGCAAAGCTGTAAATAGGCGCAGGTTCACCTCCTCGCCCCGGTACGAGCGGCTGTCCATGCTGCTGTACGGGATCAACTCTAGAATGTGCGACCGGTAGGCGATGAGCTTTTCGTCGCTGACCCATTTGACGGCCAGGAATTGCACCTGGGGGTCGCGGTCGCGGAGATACTCCGGCAGGCGCTGGAGGCGGTCCGCTGCCGTCGAGGCCCGGTCCGCCAGTAACAAGGCGACGCGCTCTTCGGGAAGCCGCGGCTTCAACTGGTGCCATTCCTTCCGCAGCCGCTCCTCACGGGCCAAGCGCAGGATGGCGGCGTGGCGCAGGAAGGGGTCCGGACCGCCAACCCAGGACCGCAGCATGTCCAGGGACACGGGAACCTGAGGGTCCGCAATGGCTAGGGCCAGCACGGCGGGGGGCTGCTCTTCGAGCACTTCGGCCCATTTGTCCGCGGGCAGGGGTGGTGACAGTTTCAGCAGGCGGCGCATCGCCAGTTCCCGCAGGTTCTCGCTGGGGTTATGGACGAGCGGCACGAGAAGGTCCGCGCCTTCCCCCGCCTGGCACAGGGCTGTCAGTGCGGTGGCCTGGACGTGCACATCCTCCGCCTGGAGTTGTTGTCGCAGGAGTCGGTGTCCTTCGGGGGTTTGGCGGAGTTGGCGGGCGGCCTGCTCGCGCGTCCGGCGGTCCTTGCTGATGATGGCCTGGTCAGGACGGGCCGGCCGAACGGGAGCGGAGGCGCCCTTGCGGCGGATGTGCCAGATCGCCCCTTGCCCGTGCAACTCGTAGCTACGGGAACCCCAGTCGCTCAGGTACACTGAGCCATCCGGTGCGATCGTGAGACCGGCGGGGAAGAAGTTGTTGCCCCCTTGGACCAGCACACGCCGCTCGGCAGAAAAGCTGGCCCCACGCCGCTGAAGCAGATAGCACTCCAGACGGTGCTCGGCCCAAATGGGCACTAGCCAGGTGCCGCGGTATTCCTCCGGCAAGCCGTCGGAATCGTAGAAAAGCACCTCGCATGGCGATTCACCTGTGCCGCTGATGGAGGGCAGAGTGCCGGGCAGCTCGCCGTTCCAGGCTTGAAACGGATGCCGGCCGCTCCGGCCATAGCGGAACTGGTAGCCGTAATCCCCGCCTTCCACCAGATGGAGCAGGCGGCAGGGCGGGGAATCATCCGGGTCGTTATCCACCACGAGAATGCGGTCGAAGACATCCCGGCCGATGCCGAAGGGATTCCAGAACCCCGTGGCCACGCGGCGTAGGTTTTTTCCCTCGGCGGTGCAGTGATAAATGTTGCCCCCTTCGCCGCCGCCTGGGAGCGTGATGCCGTCCGCCCCGCGCAACGTGTAGGGTTCGCCTAGGTTCTCCCCCATGCCGAAAAACAGGTCCCCTTGGGCATCGAAACACAGACCGCATAGCCCGTTGTGCGGATAGTTTCCCGGCGTGTCGAGGAACACGAGGCGGACCTTCTCGTCGGCTTGACCGTCCCCGTCGCGATCCCGCAAGCGGAGGATTTCGTTCCGCGTCGCCACGTAAACCGAACCGTCGGGATGCACCGCCAGGTCCATCGTCGCCGTCGTGCCCTCGAAGAAGGTGGTGATGCGATCGATCTGGCCATCCCCGTCGGTATCCTGCAAGCGGCGAATGCGATCGAACTGCGGTCCGCGGTAGTTGCTGGGCCGGAAATGCGTGTGGCTCTCGATGACCAGCAGGTGTCCCTGGGCGTCGCAGTCGAGGGCGATGGGATGCACAATTTCCGGAGCTGCCGCCACCCGTCGGATTTCTAGCCGTTCATCGAGCACCCGCGGCCATTCCGCCTGGGGAGCCGAAGAGGCTTTGCCCGAACGGTCTTCTTCCCCGGTTAGGTTTCCACCGTTGCCGATATGACTATACCCAAGAGCTGCGCAGGTGGCGCCAATCAGCACGACGATGGGCGGCAGTGCACGCATGGTTCCTTGGCCTCGCTCAAGAGAAAGCAAGCAAAGAATCACCACCTCGGTCGTCCAAGGACATTATGCCCCTGTTATTTCCTTTGACGAGATTACCAGCAGACACTGTTCCTGGAAACACGTGGCGCTGCCGCCTCCGGGAGGAGCCTCGGAGTGGGGCACCAAGCGAAGGCGGTGGGTCGATTCTGAAACCTTCAGCCAGTGGGGGGCTGCACTCCCCAGGGATGGGACAGGCTCAGCCCAAAGCCGCTCGTGTTCGGCGCACGACGGGGGAATCCGCGGCATCCGCCCCTTTGAGCCAGAACAGACTGGCCGCCAGGAAGCGTTCCCGCACGCCGGGAGACATCAGCTCGGTATCTTCGAGCACGGCGGAGCTGAACTTGTAATCGTGGGCATCGTTCCCCTTGAGGAAAATCCAGCGGCGGGCCTCATCGCTCAGGTCGCGGATGCCCGTGGGGTTGTTCTGGAGGAAGGCCAAGGCCTGCCGGGCGGCACGGAGCTTGTCCCTGGAGAGGGTGGCGAAGATGGCCTCTGGACCCGAAGCGGAAGGAGCCTCTACGGGAGCGAGGGCATCGATCCGGGCTTCCCCCAGCGGCCCGCGGTTTTTCATCGCCTCGCGGAACAGCGGCAGGAAGCTCGCCGCCTGGAGCAAGAGCCAAGCGCGATTGTTCCACCGGTCGTGACTGGTCCGGAAGGCATAATGGAAGGCGTTGAGCGAGGTGAGCGTATGCAAGCTGACGATGCCCGGCTGGCGCATGAGTAGCTCGGCGGCTCCCAGATGCAACGCCTCCCAGAGCACCGCGGGTGCCACCCGCCGCTGGAACAAAGCGTCCCAGACGAGAGCGAACAGGTCGGCATCGCTCCCCTGCCGCAAGGCTTCGAGCACCTCCTGACGCACCGCCGCCCCCTCCGCCGGGGAAGCCTGCGCTCCCTCCGCCAGGCTCACCTTCTGTTTCTGGAGTGCCTCCTGGGTCCGCCGTCCGGGCCGGTCTGCGGGCAGATCCTGCTGCGCCGGGTTCTTCCCCTCATGGCGGAGCAAGGCGAAGGCCAGGGACCGATAGATCGGCTCGGCGTGCTGATGGCCGATCACTTCCAGCGTGCGGAAGGCGTTGGCGACGTAGATGATCTTGTGGCCGATGTCCCGAAAGTCGCGGGCGGCAAAATGGGCGAATAACTCGAAGGCTTCGTGAACGGGCACGTGGCGGGCCAGGGCGGCGGCCGCCCCATCCGCCGCTTCCTCATCCCAGCGGGTCATCGCTTCGCGGAAGGCGGCCTGAGCCTGCTCCGCTGCCGGCACGCGCCCCTCCGCCACTGGCTTCATCCGCCAGCCACCTTCCCGGATCGCCTGACCCTGCGCCCGCTTGAAGTAATCCAAGCACCAGAACAGCGGCAGCCAGCGATCCCGATCGGGACCGGCTAGCGCCGCCTGATGCGCCGAATAAATGACCAGCACCGCATGGAACTTGAACCCCACGTTGGGCCGCGGGGGAATGTTCCGCACTCCCGCCAGAAACAACGCCGCCAAAAGCTGGCGGTACGACATGCCTTTCTTGATTCGTCCGGCCACCTCTTCCAAAAGACGCTCCGCCGGCGTCTCCTCAATCAACCGCACGAGCGGTTCAAGGCCATCCTCAAAGCGGACGAGCTGCGGTTGCACCTGCGCCTCTTGCGCTGCCACCGCAGGCAGTTGGCCCAAAAACGGCAATGCCGGCACCACCGCTGAAGAGGCCAAAAAGTCACGCCGATCGATGTCCCCTGTCATGGCTATTCCCCCCGGACGGATTGAACTGGGGCGAAGTGTGGGCGTCCACCCTCCACCATACCAAATCCGCTGGCCGCTTCCCAGGGAAAAAAGCTTCCTTAGGTTGGTAAAACCACCCCTGGACTGGAGTGCACAGAGAAGGGCGTGGCGAGGGGATGCGACGAGTCAACGGTTCAGGTCCAAGCGGGGCAGGGGCCTGATCGCAATGCGGACAATCGGAGCGTAGCGGAGGCAACCCAAAGCAGCAGCGGGGACAAAAAGGAAGGTGGCCGAGGGAATCAGCCACCTTGCGGATCGTGGAGTATTCACTTCAAGGCCCGACGGTCAGGGCTGCCGCCTCAGGCCAGCACGCCCGATCAAGCGAGCACCCCCGTCACCACTTCCCCTTTGACCAACTCGCGGGGCTGGTTGAGGTGGTTATAAACGATGGTGTCCGGCTTGATGCCAACGGAGTGATAAATGGTGGCCAGCAGCTCAGTGGGATGGACGGGATTTTCGACTGGAGCGCTGGCCGTCTTGTCGCTCTTGCCGTGGACGTAGCCGCGTTTGACTCCCGCTCCAGCGATCAGGGCGGTGTAGCAGTACGGCCAGTGGTCCCGGCCGTCGTCGGCGTTCTGATTGCCGGAGGTGCTCACTCCGCGCTGCGGGCTGCGGCCAAACTCGCCCACGACCACCACCAGGGTTTCGCTCAACAGGCCGCGCTGATCCAGGTCCTCGATCAGGGCCGATACCCCCGCGTCGAGCATTGGGGCCGCCTCGTTTTTCATCCGTTGGGACAGGCCCACATGCACGTCCCACGAGTGCCGGTCGCTGTTGGCGACTTTGGGCCAAATGACCTCGACGAAGCGAGTGCCGGCTTCCACCAGGCGCCGGGCCAGCAGGCAGCACTGGCCGAAGGTGTTCTTCCCGTACCGCTCCCGCACCGCTGCCGGCTCCGAGGCCAGATCGAACGCCTTCTTGGCACGACCGCTGACAATCAAGCTCAACGCCTTACCGTAATACTCGTCCAAATCATACTTGGAAACCGCCTCCTCTAACTGCGGCATTCCCTTGATGATGGTCTCCCGCAGGGTCGCCCGACGCTGCATCCGCAGCGGCGTCAGCTCTTCCCGCAGCTTCAAATCATCCACCCGGATGCGGTCCATCTTGTTCATGTCCATATCGTCGCCGGGAGGATAGAGCAGATACGGATCATAAGCCTTGCCGAGGAATCCCGCCGTCCCGCCTTTGCCCACCACGTTGGATTCCTGAAGCGGGCGCGGCATCATGACGAACGGCAGCATCGGCACCGTGGGTGGCTTGAACTTGATGATGTTCGACCCCAACGTCGGGAAGTCCTTCGGACTCGGCGGCTCCAATTGCCCCGACGGGCTAACCTTGTCCGTCGTATAACCCGTGTGCATCTGATAAATCGCTGCCGTGTGATTGAACAAGCCCACCGGCGTATAGCTCATCGTCCGAATCAGCGTCGTCTTGTCCAAAATCTTGGCGATCCGCGGCAACAACTCCGTGACATACACGCCGGGCAGCACCGTCTGCTGATGCTTGAAAACGCTCTTGACCTTCTCCGGCACGTTATCCTTCGGGTCCCACAAATCCAAATGGCTGGGTCCGCCTTGCAGATAAATGAAGATCACCGATTGCGCCTTGCCGAATCCCCGCCCTCCGCCGGCCAATGCCGGATTCGTCGCGGTTGCCTTGGCCGCACTCGCCTTCTGCAAAGCGAAAATCTGCGGCAGGGTGATCCCCAACACCCCGGAGCCGCCGATCCGCAGCAAATCCCGGCGGGTGATGCCATCACAATCACTCTTTGCTGCTGCACCCGGAATCACCAACATGGCCGTTTCTCCCCTTTCTCCTCAGACCGGAATGGAATGCGTTAGGTAGGAACAACCTTCGGGAGCGAACACCTCAACGAACAGACTAACCCCCATGGGGTGGCAGGATTCATCCTTACTATAACCATTCCTAATAGAGAGTGCAAATGTTTTTTGCAAAAATTTCCGCAGGAAATGCTAACCACCCGGCAGCTTAATCCCCAGGGGGATAGCCGTGGCCTCACTCAGGGGGTCAGCTTCTCCCTTGCTCGGAAGGACCTCCTCCCTCTGGCTCTAGCCAAAACAGCAAAAGAGACGGAAACTCACAGTCTTTATTAAAGAGACGGAAACTCACAGTCTTTATTACGGTATAGCTAAGACGCTTTATTACGGAATGGCCAGGATGGTCAGGTTGGGAGGGGTGGTCCAGCCGCTGGGCAGCAGGTCTACCCCCACGCCGCCG
>ENA-ORXB01002180-ORXB01002180.1-sediment-metagenome-genome-assembly--contig:-NODE-2180-length-17938-cov-3.897150_pt1 | contig 17938 bp, 15 predicted proteins | sample MGYA00237863_ERZ511475 | MGnify/ENA primary metagenome ERZ511475 (study PRJEB26305, sample SAMN06343858) | sediment metagenome | isolation source: hot spring sediment | place: Canada: British Columbia... | reverse complement strand
GCGCTCTTCCAGGCGCCGGCCCAAGGCCCCCAGGCGATCCAAAGAGGCGCGGCCTTTCTCCAACCGTTCCTCTGTCTCACGGACCAGATGTTCGGTCGTCTCGATCTGGGTGGCGACCTGATGGGCCAGCCGTAGCATGCGTTCGGAGAGACGGTCGGCCTCCTCGGCCACCAGGGAGAAGCCGCGACCGGACTCCCCGGAACGGAGGGCCTCGATGGAGGCATTGACCCCCAGAATCCGAGCCTGTTCTGCCAGGTCGGTGGCGGCCTGGACCGCCTCCCCGAGCTCTTCGCGCGGCCGCGCCCACCGGCCGAGCGACTCCCGGCCCCCGGTTAAAGCCGCGTGTGCTTCCTCGAGCTCGCGGCCGTGGGCCACGGCCAATTCCCCGAGTTCGGTCCCGAGAGAGGAGAGATCGGCATGTAAGGCCGACAGCTCCTGGCCCACGCGCGCGATTTCTTCTTCGACCGCCCGGGATTCCTCCGCCACTTCTTCGACGAAAGCGGCAAAGCCGTCTATCTTCCGACAGAGGGCCGGCCCCTCTTCGGCCGCCAAGGTGGCCAGCTCCGGCCTTATTATCCCCAAATCTTCCCGGAGAAGCGCCGCTTCTTCGAGCAGGAAGCGGGTCTCGGCGGCCATTTCGAATTGGCCGGCCAGACAATCCGCCAGGAACCCGTCCTCCAGCGAGGTCCCTTCTAACTGCTGCCAAAGAAGGCGGGCACGATCAACGGCTTGTAGGTGTTGACCCAGTGCAGCGTCTGGAAGAGTACGAACTGGGGAATAACGAGCACAGCTCCTGGCAGCATCAGAGTTGAGAGCAGGATCAGGAAGATAATGTCCCGTCCCGGCATGCGCAGGCGCGAGAATCCATAGGCCGCCAGGGAACTGGAGAGCAGCGTGCCCGCGATAACCAGGACCACGATAAACACAGTGTTTCTGAGATACTGTGCAACCGGAAAGCGCTCCATCAACTCCACGTAGTTCCGGAACTGCGGGGGCCAGGGTACCCAGATGGGCGGAAAGCGCTGGGCATCCTGCCACGTCTTGAGCGACGTGCTTACCTGCCAGTACAGAGGAAGGAGGAACAGCAAGCTACCGGTACTGAGGATCAGGTAGGTAAGGGCAGCCCCCAGAACTCTACGCATGCGCCGCCCGATCCAGAGGGGGCACTGCGTACCATTGCGAGTTGCCTTTGCCATCAAGGGCGCCTCCGCTCTGCCTCGTAGTAGACCCACATCGGGCTGGACTTGAACGCCACGATCGTCAGGAGCAGCACCGCGATGAAGAGCAGCCAGCTCATGGCTGTCGCCAGGCCCATCTTGTTGTACGAGAAGGCATTCTGGTATAGATAGAGCATGTAGGCCAGAGTGGCGAAGCGGGGCCCGCCTCCTGTCATCATAAAGACTTCTGTGAAAAGCTGGGTGGCCCAGATTATGTTCATGACCAGGTTGTAGAAGATAACCGGGCTCAGCATCGGCAGCGTGATGTGGCGAATTCTGGCCCACCAGTTGCTGCCATCGATCTCTGCGGCCTCGTAAAGTTCGGTTGGGATTCCCTGCAGGGCGCCCAGCCAGATTGGCAGATACCAGCCGACACTCCACTGACTGACCATTATGATGGAGAAGAGCGCCCAACGCGGATCTCGCAACCAGTTGGGACCCTGTATCCCGATCATACGAAGCGCTATGTTCACCAGGCCGTATCGTCCGTTGAGCAGCCAGATCCAAAGCATGGACACGGCCACGCCGGACAGCATCGCGGGCAGGTAGTAGATGGTGCGAAAGAGATGCATCCCCTTCAGATTCTGATTCATCAGAATTGCCAGGGCGAGCGAGTTGACGAGCCAGAGAGGAACTACTGCCAGGGCATAGATCGAGGTTACGCGCACCGACTGCCAGAACAGGTTATCGCTGAGGAGAGTGGCATAGTTCGCCAGGCCTACGAAGTGCGGTCGGCCAGCCAAACGATAGTCCGTCAGACTGAGGAAAGCTGAGGTTGTCAGCGGGAACAGTGAGAACGCCAGGAAGCCGAACGCAGCGGGCGCAATGAAGCACGCGCAGGCGATCGCCTCGCGTCGCTGTAGAGAAAGATGAAACAGGCTCCTCTTTCTTGGACGCGTTGTGACAGACGCCACACTCACCTCCTGCGAAGTTGAGGGGAGGAGATGGGTGCGATCATCTCCTCCCCGCCGAGCCAAGCTACTTGACCGGGGGCATGCTCTTCTTCATCTCGGCGTAGAAGGGCGTGCCCTCCTTGTCTAGATACGCCGCAGCTTGCTCCGGCGTGACCTCGCCGAGGGAGAGCTGCTGCACCGTCGGGTCCAGGTACTTCCCAGGGAACTCCCACAGGTTCATGTCGAGAGGATACGGGCAGTACATGGGGCCCGGCAACTCGGCAGCCAGCACGCGGTACTCGTAGCCCGGGGCGGCCCACTCCGGCTTCATGACGGCGTCGCAATGCGCTGCCTCCTTCAGTACAGGGGTCTCGTACGCGCCCAGGCCTATGAGGGTCTGCCCGGTCACAGTGGCGCTGACGAAGCGGGCGAACTGCCAGGCGAGCTCGGGGTGCCTGGTGGCCGATGCGATGGTCGACGTTGCCACCATACAGTTGAGGGCTGGCCGGTAGCCCTGCTTGACCATTGGTATCAAGGTCACTCCCCACTCGAAGGGGAGATCGCGGTAGCCCCAGCCCGAGTCCCAATCGCCGCCGACGACCATGGCAGCCTGTCCGGCACCAAAGGCCGCGCCGTACGCCTGGAATGTACCCATCTCGGCGAATGGGACGGCAGACTTGTCCTGGAAGCCCAGGTTGTACCAGAACGAGAGGACGTCAATGCCTACGGGGCTGTCAAAGTTCGTCTTCTCCGGGAAGATCTGGGGTATGGCCCAGAAGTCATCCGGCTGGTGCTCCCACCAGAGCCAGCCTACCGTGTCGAGCGTCGTGCCGAACTGGATTCCCCACTGCTGCTGTTCCAGGTTTGTGAGCTTCTTGGCCAAGGTTCGCACGTCATCCCAGGTCGACTTCTCAGTAGGTATGGGTTCACCCGCGCTATCAAAGATCTCCTTGTTGTAGTAGAGCAGCGGAACCCAGGTGCCGAGAATGAGGTTGTAGAGCCGCGACGTGCCAAACATGGCCAGCAAGGGATCCCGCATATCTACAGTGAAAAGGTCCTGCTGGACCAGTACCGGGTCATTGTTGAACCACTCGGTCAGGTCTAGCAACTGCCCCTCGAGCGCATAGCGCAGCAGGGAAAAGTCGCCGTAGATCACGTCCGGTGGAGTGCCTGCTGCCATCAGGGCCGATAGCTTGTTCCAGTTCTCACCGTATGGGAGAATGGTCAGCTTGACTTTGGCTTCGGGGTTCTCCTCCTGGAAAGCAGCGGCGATCTGCTCTCGGGATTGGTTAGCCGGTCCGAGATCGTAGGTAAAGTACTCGATCTCGCCTGCCAGCTTGGGCGCTGGCGTGGCGGCAGCGGGCTCCGTGGGAGCCATAGCCTGCGACGCGGTGGTGGCTCCGGCTACTGGAGTTGGCTGCGCAGTCGGGGGAGCCGTGGGTCTGGGCGCACACGCGCCCGCCGCTGCTCCCGCTAACAGCAACGCACTCGAACAGAGGAACTGCCGTCGGGTGAGGGATCGGCGATCCATTCCGCACATCTCCTTTCTTGCGGGCTAGCGCTGACTGTGGTAGATTCCACCTAGTAGCGGTGTTATCCATTCTAGCAGGCTTTGTGGCTTGCCAGAGGCCATTCAGAGGCCACGGAGAGGCCATGTCATGCCTACCGCTGGTACAATGCCACCCGAGTCCTTCCTTCGCGACCTCCGGTGGGCACTGCGTCACCTCTATAACCCAGAGAAGCTCAGTGAGAGTCCGCTCCTCAAGGTGCTCGGCGTCGACCCACGCGAGAGTCCCTCCGCACTGAGGCGCATACTCTCGCAGGCTATCCATGCTTTGGCACCGGACGCAAGTGTGTCCACCGACTCGCATGCCTGGCGGGTCTACTATACCCTGCGCCATCGCTACCTGGATCAGTTCAGCCAGCAGCAGGTGGCCATGAGTCTGGGGCTGAGTATCCGCCAGATGCGTCGACAGGATCGGCTCGCTCTGCGCGTTCTGGCTGACTATCTTCTGAGCCACCACGTAGTCGAGCAGATCGAACCGCCCTGCAGTGCCCGTCCCGGCGAAAAGCCGTCGGCAACTGCAGAGGAGATCGGCCCGGAGCTCGAGCTGCAATGGCTGCGAAAGGCCTTCCCAAGCGAGGCTGTCAGCGTGGCCGAGGTCCTTCCGCCGCTCGTCAACCTGATTACGCCCCTGGCTGAGAGCTTGCGCGTGCGTGTGGAATGCTCGGTCGCTAACCACCTGCCACGGCTGGCGGTGCAGGTGGCCACCATGCGGCAGGCGCTGCTGAGTGTGCTTACCGCTGCTGTACGCACGGTTCCGGGAGGTCAGGTCGCTTTGACCGTACAGGCCGCGGGCCGCCAGGTCTGTATCACAGTCATTGCCGAAAGGTCGGCGTATGATGGGGCTGCGATTGGTGTAACAGGTGGCCTGGATTTGGCACGCCAGTTGGCAGAGGTATCGGGTGGCTCCCTTGATGTGCGACCGGGTGCAGACGAGACACACCCCTTCATCGCCACGCTGGTCTTGCCGGCGGTGGAACAGGTTGCAGTCCTCTTCGTGGACGATAATGCCGATACGTTGCAGTTGTACCAGCGCTATCTCGCGGGCACACGTTACCCCTTTCTGGGTGCCCGTGATCCTCAGCAGGCAATGTCGCTCGCCGAGGAGCTGTCTCCAAGTATCATCGTTCTTGACCTGATGCTTCCCGGTGTGGATGGCTGGGAGCTCCTCGGACGCTTCCGCGAGCACCCTCGGACCCAGGGCGTGCCGATCGTTGTATGCTCTATCCTCGAGCAGAGAGAGTTGGCCGTCTTGCTGGGGGCCGCCGAGTTCCTCGTCAAGCCGGTCAGCCGGGAAGCGCTGCTTGCGGCGCTGGATCGCCAGCTTGCTCGGCAGTCGCCAGGATGCCAGTAAGGCTGCGAATTGCGGCTAATAACTGGGCCACGGATAGCCCGCCGGCACGGGTAGCAGCGACAGCGCTGGCAACGATCGGCTGGCCCGCCGGGTCGCGGGCAGAGAGCACAATCACCGGGATGTCGCGGATCGCCGGATCGTCTCGCTTGGCGGCCAGCAACTGAAAACCGTCCATGCCCGGCATGACTAGGTCAAGCAGCAGTACTGCCGGGTGTAGCTCGCGGAGCATCCGGAGTGCTCGCTGGCCATCCCCGGCAGCTACGACGCGGTATCCTCGTGGCGATGAGGCCAGCATGCGCCAGAAAAGCCGCAGCGCTTCCGGCTCATCGTCTGCGACGAGCACGGTCCGCCCTTTCAGCGACAGGCGATCGAGAGCCGCTAGCAGGGCATTCCGGGCGACAGGTTTGACCAGATAGTCCGAGACGCCCAGCGTGCGAGCTGCTTCGTGTGCCCCGGGAACAGAGCACACAATGGCCGGCGTCCCATAGGGCAGTCCAGCCGACAAGCTCAGCCGCTGTAGCGCCTCGCCTGCTGCGACGTCGTTCACAAGCAGAGCCCGGGCTGGAGTGCGCGAGAGCTCCGCGATGGCTTCATCCAGCGTGCTTACGGGCACTAATTCAGTGCCGTCGAAGTAACGGTTCAGCAAGCGCTGCAGAACGTCTCCGCCCTCCAGCACGACGAAGCGCGGTCGTACTGGGGGCGTTGGCGCCAGCGACGGCCGACCCCGCTCGCGGTAGTGCCATTCGGGACTGAGCCATCGCGTGAGGTCATCCGCCGGGGGAGGTGGCGGGTTGATGGGAAGCCGAAAGAAGAAGGTCGTGCCTGTGCCTTCCTGGCTCTCGAACCACATCTTGCCCCCGTGCAACTCGACAAAGTGCTTGCTGATGCTCAGTCCCAGACCGCTCCCGCCGTGCCGTCGGCGCAGTGACGGATCCAATTGCTGAAACGGCTGGAAGACCTTGGCCCTCTCTTCCTGTGCAATCCCGGGCCCTGTGTCGGCTACGCTGACAATCGCCTCGTTACCCTCCCGCCAGGCGCGTAAGAATGCTCCCCCCGTTTCCGTGTAGCGTCCGGCGTTGCTCAGGAGATTCAGCACCACTTCGCGAATGCGTGTTCGGTCACAGTAGATCTGCAGGTCTCGGGGGATGTCCATCTCGAGGTGCAGTCCCTTCGCAGTGAACAGGGGGCGCACGGCAGCAGCGGCTGCCTCGAGGACCTCGTGGAGCTGCACGTGCTCTTTAGTCAGCGCTACGCGTCCTGCTTCGATCTGACTGAGGTCGAGTACATCGTCGATCAGGCTCGAGAGGTGCTGGCTGTTGCGATGGATGACCTCAAGGTCGGCCAGCAATGCTGGTGGGAGGTCCTGACCATACGCGCTCGGTGCCTGGAGAATCATCTCGGTGTACCCGATGATCATGTTCAGAGGAGTGCGAAGTTCGTGGCTGACGTTGGCTACGAACTGCTCTTTGGCCCTACGCGCCTCTTCTGCTGCTTGCCGCAAGCCCTGGGCGAGGCGGTTGAGACGGGTCAACTGCAGGTTCGCGTCGGCAAGGTCGGCGAGCGTCTGCTTCAGCCTTACCTGGCTGTCGCGGGCCTGCTCAAGGAGGGAGCGGCTCTGCTCATAGGCGGCCCACGACCACTCGAGAGTGCGCATGAGGGGCCGCAGCGTCAGCCAGACCATGCCCGCCGTGCTCCACACGCCGATCAGGGCGACCATGCGCAGGGATGAGTCTTGTATCCGAAGCAGCGGCGACAGCAGCAGCGCCGTGCAGACCACCGCCGCCAAGCCGCAGCCCGCCATGCCAATCGTCAGTGCAGCCAGACCAACAGGCACGGTGAACAGGTAGACCACAGCAGATAACCTGCCCCACGTAGCAGCCTGCCAGACTGCAAGCAGAGAGCCGACCACCAGCGCCCAAGCGGCGACTGGGCGGCTCCATCCGCGGATGGCCCAGACGGCACAACCCAACGCACAAAACGACAGGCCGGTGATCACGCCAAGAGCAAGGGAGGGATACCGGTCCGCTATCAAGAGTGTGACTAGACCAGCAGCGTACAGGCATGGAAGCATCAGAACAGTTGCCTCATCCCGCAACTGTGCAAGCGACGAGTTCAGTTCAACCTCGGCCGGGCTTGCGGGCTTTGCCTTGGCAGTGGCCATCAGCAAACCTCCTACTCACAGACCAGCGTCCTCGTAGGCTTCGCGGGATACCGCGAATCCAGGCTCGCAGGGGAGTAGACGTTTGTGTTATCGCGCATTATAGCAAGGAGCATCATAGTCACCAACAAAGGCGCTACGGCCGGGCCTAGTTCACCCTGAGGGCACCAAGGGGTGCGGAGTAGGGACGTCCGCGGGCTGGCGCAATGCGGATCCCGATAGGAGCCTGCCAAGGCCTGGCCTCGTGCCACGCGCTGAAGCTGGTTGTGGACACGCACTGAGAGGGCTGAACTCGCCAGATGTTTCGACCCGCGTATAATGGGAGGATGGGGCACGGCCATCCACTCGGACTCACGCAAGGAGACAGTATGGGCAAGACGCTTTCGACCGGCATCATCGGCCTGGGCATCCTCGGCAGCGAGTACGCCCGGTTTCTGGAGGCCCGGCCTGACGTCAAGGTGGTCGCCGTGGCTGATGTGCGGCCGGAGGCTGCGGAGCGGGTCGCGGCCGAAGTCGGCGCAACGGCCTACACCGACTACCGGGAGATGCTGCGCCGTCACGCTCTCGACCTCGTGGTGGTGGCGACGCCGGACCCGCTGCACCGCGAGCCGACGGTCGCCGCCCTCGAGGCGGGCGTCCCCAACATCATCCAGGAGAAGCCGCTGGCCACGACGGTCGAGGATGCGGAGGCGATCTGCGAGGCGGTGGAGCGGCGGGGCGCGCGCCTGTTCGTGAACTATGCCAACCGCGCCAACCCGCTGGACGTCGCCAGTCGCTACGTGATCCAGGAAGGGCTCCTCGGCCGTGTGGTGTACGGGGAAGTCCGGCTGGACGACAATATCTGCGTGCCTCGCCAGCTCTGGGGTGGCCGCTCGCGGGATTGGGCCGCCGGCTCGTCGACCGCGCACTTTCTCCTCAGTCACGTCGTCGACCTCTTGCGCTGGTACTTTGCCCCGGCGGAGGTGCGGGAGGTCTATGCCATCTCCCAGCGCGAGGTGCTTGGCTACACGCCGGACGTCTACGACGCTTACCTGACCTTTGACTCAGGGCTCAAGGTACGGGTGAAGGCGGAATGGATCAAGCACATCGATGAGCTGGTCGAGTTCTATCTCTGCTTCTCCGGCAGCGAAGGGACGCTGGTCTACAACAAGCGCCCCGGCTTTGGCACGGCTGCGGGGTGGAGGGCGAACCTCTCAAGGGACGTCGCTGCCGGGGAGCTGCTGAGGCATCAGGAGGCGCTGCATGGACGCGGGGTGAACGTGGGCGCCTTGCTGCATCGGCCGGACCCGGCGGCGGGGCAGTTAGTGGCGGGGGGCGGCGAGCTGGTCCCGGCGCTCGAGTTCCGTGGCCTCGGCGGGCAGACGCTGATGTCGCTCGTGGGGCACCTGGTCGACGCCATCGTAGAAGGGACCCTCACGCCGCGGAGCTGGCAGCACAATGGCCCGCTGCCCACGCACCTCGACGGCCTGAGGCAGACGCAGGTCGTGGCGGCGATCGTCCGCTCGGCGGAGACGGGGCACACCGTCGAAGTGTAACGCGCAGGCAGAGCACCCGGATGACATCCAGGAAAGGAGGCCGGCCATCAACGACCCTATCTCGGCTCTCGAGGCGCAGCTCAACGACTTTGACCCTGCAGTCCGCACGCGAGCGCTGGCGGCGCTGGCCGATGCCCTGGAGCGGGGGCTCATTGCTTGTGAGCCGGAGAGGGAGGTGTGCAACATGCACTGCCACACCTTCTTCTCCTTCAACGCCTACGGCCACTCACCCACGTCCCTGGCCTGGCTGGCGCGCCGCAAGGGCTGGAAGCTCGTGGGGATTGTGGACTTTGACGTGCTCGACGGCGTCGACGAGTTTCTCGCCGCCTGTACAGCCCTGGGTGTGCGCGGCGTTGCCGGCATGGAGACGCGCGTCTACGTGCCCGAGTTCGCCACGCGGGAGATCAACTCGCCGGGCGAGCCGGGAATCGCGTACCACATGGGCATCGGCTTTCCTTCAGGACGGGTGCCTGAGGACGTCCGACCAATCCTCGCCGGCCTGCGCGCGCGGGCGGCCCAGCGCAACCGCGACATGGCAGCCCGCATCAATGCCTACCTCGCGCCGGTGACCATCGACTATGACCGGGATGTGCTGCCCCTCAGCCCCGGCGGCAACCCGACAGAGCGGCACATGCTCGTCGCCTACCTCCGGGCCGCTTCGACGCAGCCGGATCCTGCGGCCTTTTGGACCGAGAAGCTGCGCCTGCCGAGGCAGGAGGTCGAGACCCTCATCGGCGACACGGTGAGGCTGCAGAACCTCGTCCGGGCACGGCTGATGAAGCGGGGCGGGGTGGGGTATGTGCAGCCGGGGCCCGAGTCGTTCCCCACGGTTGACGAGCTCCATCGACTCGTTGTGGCCTGTGGCGCCCTGCCATGCGCGACGTGGCTGGATGGCACCTCTGCAGGGGAGCAGGCCATCGAGGAGCTGCTCGGAATGTGGCTGGAGCGGGGGGTAGCCGTGCTGAACATCGTGCCCGACCGCAACTGGAACATCCCCGACCCCGACCTGCGCCGCCTCAAGGTGCGCAAGCTTTATGAGGTTGCGGAGCTTGCGCGGGCACTGCGCCTGCCCATCATCGCCGGTACGGAGATGAACAGCCCCGGGCAGAAGCTCATTGACGATTTCGCAGCGCCGGAGCTTGCCCCGCTGCATGGGGCGTTCATGGAGGGCGCCTGGTTTGTCTACGGGCACACCGTGCTGGAGCGCGCGCTGGGGCTGGGTTGGGGTAGCGACTGGGCGCGGGCCCATCTGCCCTCGCGGCCGGAGCGGAACGCCTTCTACGAGAAGGTCGGCCGGCTCACTCCTCCGGGTCGGCGCGGCGAGGCGCTCCTCGCAGAGCTGCGCGCGGATATGACCCCGGCGGAGGTCCTGGCGCGGATCGGCGGCTGAGCCAGCTCGGCTCTGACCCAGGCGCTGCGGGCGTCGCGTCGACCGAGCTATCGGCGTCGGTAGAGGGGTACGCCCTGAAAGCTTGCCTCGATGGTGTAGCCCCGCTCCAGGGCCTGGAGGAAGCGGTTCCCCGGGTCGATATCGCGCATCGGGGCGTCGAGGAGGAGCACGTAGGTGGGCACGCGGCCCTCGATGGATGTGACGCCGGGGAGGGCGGCTCCTGAGGCCATGCACGAGAGAACCCGCTGCTCGCTCGTATAGCGCTCTGACACCGCGCCGTCGGGAGCGAGCGAGCGCAGATGGCTGGGACGCGATGGCGGGAGTGGATGGGAGTCGAACCCACCGGGGACGCCTCTGCAGCGCCCCCCAGACGGTTTTGAAGACCGCGGAGCCCACCGGGACTCAACCACCCCCGCAGGCTGCCGGTGCTTACTCGAGTGAGGCACCGGTACCAACCTGAGAATACTCGCGATGGCTTCGGTCGTCAAACACCGCCCGGAGGGAAGGGGCAGCGTGTACGGCCCATCCGCCTTGGCGCTCCGGCGGAGCACCGGCACCCGGGGAGGTCGGTCCGCATGGCGCCTTCTTGCGCGGCCGGACCGGGCCCGTGAGCGTGCACAAGCCCTCGATGCCGAGAGACCGGCGAACCCGCGGGGCACCTCCATACCTGTCGGCCCGGCTGCTAGGCCGTGGCATGCTCCGTGCAGGGAGCGGGTGCGGAGCCCGTGAGGCTGCCGGTCCAGACCCATTCGGCGAGGAGGTGCCATGGCGCAGATTCACTTCATATTGAGCTCCGGTGCCGAGGTTACCGGGGTGATCCAAGGCGATGCCGGGCATGTGGCGAGCCAGGTGCAGGACGCCATGACCGGCGGACGCCCCATCATCGTCTACGGCCTGCCGGACCTGGAGGGCCACGCGATCAACATCGTGAATCCCGTCCAGGTGGCGGCGGTGCGCATTCTGGAAGAGGCACCGGTCCCGGCGCACTGAGCGGTGGTCGGGCCACGACTTCTGGCCCGACCACCGCATCCGCCACGCCGGAGAAGCCCAAGCGACACTTCCCCAGCGCTGCGCCCACGAACCCTCGAGCTCGGCCTCGCTAGATCCGCGGGCTTGTCATTGTGAAGCGGCGTCGGCTTAGGGGCAGGGTTGTCTGTACTGCTGATCCGAAGACCCCCTACCCCCGATGCCCCCTCCCAAGTCGGCCTGCAGGCCGACTTGGGGGAGGGGGCCCTTTTTCTATGGGGTGTTTGGCGGCGGGGGCGCGCCTAGCGCGCCCCCGCCGCCAAACACCCCACCTCAAGTGTCACCCCTCCCCGGGCGGACGCCGCGGCGTCCGCCCGGGGAGGGGAAGCGGGAGGGGTCGGTGACAGCGTCGCTGAACGCGAACTGCCCCAAAGCTTGAACTGTAACCTCAGGTCAGGTGCTGTTTGCCAGCCTCCTGCTCGTGTGCTACACTTCCGATCAGGGTTCTTCCATCATCTCGTTTGCTGATGGCAGGAGAGGGTGGGCATGGCGCTGGTCCATGCGCTCCAGCGCCTGCGGGCGCGCAGCAAGCTGGCCTACGTGGTCACGACGGTTGTCGTCTGCCTCATAGTCGGGGGCCTGGGCGGCGCCTATGTCGCGTTCCTTACGCCTCTGTGGGCAGTCGCGCTGGCAGCGGGGGCGGTGGGTGGCCTGCTGATGCTGCGCAGCCGCGAGTTCACTTTCCTGGTGATTGTTGCCATTATCCTGCTGCTTCCCTTCGGGAGCCTCCCCCTCAACATCGGCTTCTCGCCGACCTTCCTCAACCTGGCTCTGGGTGTCCTCTTCTTCATTTGGGCAGCGCGGGCAGCCAGGGGCCTGCAGGAGCCTTGGGTCTCCTCTCCGCTTTCGCCGGCGGTGTTGGTGTTCCTGCTGCTGACTTTGGCTGCTTTCCTTGCCGGCCTCGGCCATGCGCACCTGACTGCGACGTCGCTCCGCAAGTTCGCCGAGATACCGCTGGGGATCGCTATATACTTCGCCGTGCTCAACCTCGTCCGCACCCGCGGCGAGGCTGAGCGTCTGACCCGCTGGATCATCCTGGGTGCGACCGCAGCCGCCGCGCTTGGCATCGTGCTCTACTTCCTGCCGCAGAATCTGGCGATCCGGCTGCTCTCGGCTCTGCGCATCTTCCGCTATCCGGCCGGACCGGATGTGCTGCGTTTTGTGGAGGACAATCCCGAGCTGCCCCTGCGTGCGATCTCGACCTCGGTGGATCCGAACGTTCTCGGGGCGGTGCTCATCCTGGGGATGGGGCTGGCGGCGCCACATCTGTTCGCTCTCCGGCCGATCCTGCCCAGAAAGCTGCTGGCGGCCTGCCTGGTGGTGTGCGGCATCTGCCTCTTTCTGACGTACTCGCGCGGGTCGCTGGTCGGGCTGGTTGCGGCACTGTTTCTGCTGGGGCTGGTCCGCTACCCGCGGGCACTGCTGGTCATCGTCCTAGCGGGCACCCTGGTCCTTCTGTTGCCGCAGGCGCAGGGATACGTCTCGCACTTTGTTGAGGGCGTGCAGGGGGAGGACCTGGCGACGCAGATGCGCTTTGGCGAGTACAAGGACGCCCTCATCCTCATCGGTCGGTATCCTTGGCTTGGCGTTGGCTTTGTCGATGCGCCGGACATAGACCTCTACTTGGGTGTGTCGAACCTCTACCTGCTGGTCGCGGAGGAGATGGGCCTGGTGGGGCTGGCAGCCTTCCTGGCCTGCCTGGTGACGTTCTACCTGGTACTGCTCGAAGGGTGGAAGCGGAGCAGGACGGGCGAGCGTGCGGACGGGGCGGTCGACTCGCTGGAGCCGCTTATCCTCGGACCGGGAGTGGCCATTGCAGCCGGCCTCGTCGGCGGCATCTTTGATCACACACTGTTCAGTTTTCCTCACGCTCTGACCTTCTTCTGGCTTATCGTAGGGCTGGGAGCACTGGCGGCCCGCCTCGCCGATAGTCCGGGCTCCGCCGAAGCAGCTACCGTCTCGGCCTGAGGACAGGGCGCCCGCAACCGGAACGAGGTTTGCGGGGGCACCGCTATGGGGGAAGCGCCGGAGCACCGCCCGGTCGGTAATGTGCCGTGCAGATGCACTGCGGACTCGTCGGACAGGAGGGTGTAGATCCCGGCGTTCTCCTGTGCCTGCCGGCGAGGTCCGGCGGAAGGAGCGAGCAGAAATGCCCAAGTGGGAGTGCCTGGTGTGTGGCTATGTGTATGACCCGGAGCAGGGCGATCCCGAGAACGGCGTGGCGCCTGGCACCCCGTTCGAAGCGTTGCCCGACACCTGGGTCTGCCCGGAGTGTGGCGCCGGCAAGGACATGTTCGAGATGCAGCAATAAGGCGCAAGGCGCCCCGGAGAAAGCGGTTCCCGGTACACTCGAGAAGGCAGGAGGCTGCAACGTCCATGGAGCTTGCGGGCAAGCGTGTGGTTGTCCTCGCCGAGGACATGTACGAGGATCCCGAGCTCTGGTACCCCTACTACCGCATGAAGGAGGCGGGCGCCACGGTGACCCTCGTGGGCACCGGCTCTGCCGAGACCTATAGCAGCAAACACGGCTATCCCGTCCGTGTCGATGCCCGTGCCGACGACGTGCGGGCGGCGGACGTGGACGCGGTGATCATCCCCGGCGGCTTTGCGCCGGATCGGCTGCGGCGTTACCCGGCGGTGCTCCGGCTGGTCCGGGAGGCTTTCGAGGCTGGCAAAGTGGTCGCGGCCATCTGTCACGGGCCGTGGGTGCTGGTCTCGGCCGGAGTGCTGCGCGGCAGGACGGCGACCTCGGTATCGGCGATCAGGGATGACGTCACCAACGCCGGGGCCGAGTGGGTGGACCGCGAGGTGGTGCGGGACGGGAACCTGATCACGTCGCGCACGCCTGCCGACCTGCCGGCGTTCTGCCGCACGATCATTGAGGCCATGCGCGGGTAGGGCGCGAGGCTCTGGTGGTGACACAGGCGAGGGATTCCAGGTCTGGCGGGTAGCCCCCAGCGTCGCGGTGCATGTCGCGCCGCCTGAGGGGCCCGATCGTAAGGGGCCTGCGTTGCCGCCTAGCGTCGGCGGGGCAGGCCCCATCCGAGAATCAGGCTGGCGAGCACAATCCCGAGCAGGTTCAGGCCGATAGGCACCGCGAACCCAAAGCGCTGGTAGAGAAGGCCGCCGAGGAAGGGGGCGGGGAACGCAAACACGCCGGGAGCACCGCTCAGGCGACCGAACTCCTCGGCCCGTCGCTCCGACACAATGCGCTCGTTGACCCAGGCCACGAGCGCCGGGCTCCAGAGGGCGGCCACGACGCCGAAGAGCGCCATGGTAGCCGCGAATACCTCGAATCGAGAGGTGACGAGCCACACGGCCACAACAACGCCGTTCAGCACCTCGGCCGCGATGAGGAGCTCTCTGGCGAGGCCGCGGTCGGCGAGGCGGCCGGCCGGAAGCTGGCTGACCATCCAGGCGATGGAGTAGACGGCGTTCATGATGCCGAACTGGGAAGGCGTAAAGCCGTAGCGGTCGGCCAGAAAGCCGTACAGCAGCGTGCCGCCGATGCCGTAGGCAAATGTGTCGATGACGATGGCCGCGTAGAGCCAGCGCAACGCCGGAGGCGGCACCAGGAGGCGGACGGCCAGGTGAGGTACCTCGCGGATCGGGACGTGCGGGCGCCGTCGGGCTGCAAGCGTCTCCTGCACGCCAAAGACGAGCACGAGCACGGCAAGAAGCTCCAGGACGGCGATGCCTGCCCAGGTGGACGTAAAGCCAAACATGTCGGCGGCGTATCCGCCGGCGAGTGAGGCGATCACGCTGGCGGCAGCTGCAGCCAGGCTGAACTTGCCGTAGGCGTAGCCGACCTCCTCTCTCCTGACCGACTCGACAACGAGCGCGTCAGTCGCCGGGCGGCCGATGGCACTCAGGCCAAAGAGCACCAGGGCGGGGGTCAGGAGAGCAGCGTTGCGCTCGAGGCTCGAGACGGTTATGAGCAGCAGACTCAGCGCGGCGAACAGGCTCGCCACGACTAGCATGAGCTTGCGGCCGAGGCGGTCGGCGAGCCACCCTGCAGCGGGAAGCACGAGAGTCGGCACGAGGCCCCTGTAGCCACCGATGGATTCCAGCCACCCGATATAGGCCACGGGGGCTCCGAGCGCCAGCACGAACGGCTGGAGGATGACCGACAGGATGCTGCCGCGCAGGCTGGCGACCAGCGCCCGCACCGAGAGGAGGAGCAGGTTGCTTCTCGCTGCTGTCTCCGGTGGGCGGGTTTCCGGCTCAGGACGCATGCGGGCCTCCGCGATCAGCGCCGGGCCGTCCACCGACTGCGGCCGGCGGGCAATGCAGCCTTCCAGTGAGCAAGAAGCAGGCCATAGGATAGGGTGGAGTCTGGGCAATCCCGAGCCCGCGGAGCAGCGCAGGCCATCGTGTGGCACGGGAATTGCTCGCCGCTCCGGGCAGGTTCGGGGCGGCGCTCCGGACAGGTGCTCGGGACGTGCGCTTCAGGGCATCTGTCTGTGTGGACAATAGACGAAGCGCTGCAGAGGTGACGACAACGGAGTTGACATCGTGCCCGAACAGATCAGCAAAGCCCTGGTTGTGGTCGCTCACCCCGATGACCCCGAGTTCTTCTGCGGCGGCACGATAGCGCGCTGGGTGCGGGAGGGAGTCGAGGTCGCGTATCTGATCTGCACGCGTGGCGACAAGGGGAGCAACGACCCGGCGATGACGTCCGACCGTCTCGCGGAGCTCCGGGAGCAGGAGCAGCGGGCGGCGGGCCACGTCCTCGGCGTCCGCCAGATCCGGTTCCTGGACTATCGGGATGGTGAGCTGCAGCCGTCTCTCAGGCTGCGGGGCGACATCGTGCGAGAAGTACGGCGCTTTCGGCCGGATGTGGTGATCACTACCGATCCCACGACGCGCTTTGCACGCGGCATCTACCCGAACCACGTCGACCATCGCGTGGTCGGGGACGTGACGCTCGACGCCCTCTTTCCCGCGGCCGGGACGCGCCTGTACTACCCCGAGCATCTGGTGGAGGGGCTGGAGCCGCACCAGGTGAGCGAGGCCTATCTGGCTGTGACGAACGAACCCGATTTCTGGGTGGATACGACCGACTTTATCGACCTCAAGATCGCAGCCCTGGCCTGCCATGCTAGCCAGATTGCGGACATGCCCGCCCTCGAGAGGCGGATACGCGAGGGCGTGGACCCGCGCTTTCCGTCATCAGACGGCCGGCCCCGCTACGCCGAAGGGTTTAGGCGGATTGTCATCCGGCGTTGACATTGGGCGGCTGCCGGAGGGGAAGGACCGGTGAGGTACGTGTCCTCTACCCTGATGAGTCCGAAACAGGTCATGGAGGCAGCAGAGCTCGCCTTCGGTCGGGCCGGGCTTGGCCTAGAGGTGGTCGAGCGCCGGCACGACGGGCTCAAGCTTGCCGGTCCGCAGGGCTCGGTCAATCTGACCATCGAGCCGGTCGATGGCACCAACGAGGTGTTCCTGTCCACAGAGGGCCTCGACCTGCAAGTGCGCCAGTTCATGGCGGAGATCTTTGAGGAAAGGCACCTGCATTCCCAGGCCGAACCATAGGCCGGTGCGCAGGGTGCCCTGACACGGTGCGACTGCCGGGGAAGGTCCTCCTCGGCGACTGCACCGAGCTCGTATGCGGAGCGGTGCGATGGCTGATGTACAGCCCCATGAGGTAGCGATCTCCATCCCGTGGCGGCAGTGGACGCCCGAGGCGTTTCGCGAAGCACGCGACCGGGATGTGCCTATCCTGCTCTCCATCAGCGCAGTATGGTGCCACTGGTGCCACGTGATGGATGAGAGCACCTACCGGCACGGAGAGGTCGTGCGGCGGTTGACCAGCGACGTGGTGCCGATCCGGGTGGACGCGGACCGGCGGCCCGATATCAACAACCGCTATAACCTGGGCGGCTGGCCGACGACCGCTTTTCTCGTCCCCGAAGGGGACCTCCTCACCGGCGGCACCTTCATGCCCCCCGAGGAGGTCCTGTCGTCGCTCGACGAGGTCCTCCAGTACTACCGCACGCAGCACGCGGACCTTGAGGAAAAGCTCAAGCGCCGGCGGGCGCGGCGGGGCCGCATGGAGGAGCTTCGGCACCGGCTGCGTGGCAGCGTGACGCCAGCGATCGTCGACGAGGTGGTCGAGGCGACGAGGCGGAGCTTTGATGCCGAGCATGGCGGCTTTGGCGAAGCACCCAAGTTCCCCCTGCCGGATACGATTGAGCTTGCGCTGGCGGCAGGCCATGCCAACCGGGACTCGGCGCTCCTCGACATCGCCGACACGACGCTGACGGCCATGGCCGAGGGCGGAGTCTACGACCCGATCGACGGCGGTTTCTTCCGCTACTCCACCACTGCCGACTGGAGCCGCCCGCACTATGAGAAGATGCTGGATGGGAACGCCCGGCTCCTCTCCGTATACCTGCATGCGGCGCAGGTGCTCGATCGGCCCCTCTTCTGGAAGACGGCTCGCGACGTTCTCGCCTTCATCGAGGCGACGCTGCATGATGTCGAGACCGGTGGCTTTGGGGGGAGCCTCACCGCTGACGAGGAGTACTACCGGCTCAACGCCGAGGAGCGAGGCTGGCGCACGCCGCCCGCCATGGACCCGACGATCTTTACCTCCTGGAATGCCATGATGATCCTGGCCTACCTGGAGGCGGCGACCATCCTCGACGAGCCCTACCTCGGAGAGCACGGGCTGGAGGCTCTGGAGGCCGTTTGGCGCCTCAACTATGCCCCTGGCGCCGGGATGGCGCACTACTACGACGGTGCTGCGCACGTGCCGGGGCTGCTGGCGGATCAGGCCTGGATGGGGAAGGCGCTCCT
>ENA-ORXB01002179-ORXB01002179.1-sediment-metagenome-genome-assembly--contig:-NODE-2179-length-17956-cov-12.043347_pt1 | contig 17956 bp, 16 predicted proteins | sample MGYA00237863_ERZ511475 | MGnify/ENA primary metagenome ERZ511475 (study PRJEB26305, sample SAMN06343858) | sediment metagenome | isolation source: hot spring sediment | place: Canada: British Columbia... | reverse complement strand
GAAAGGGCCCGCATGGGCCTCGGACGCACCTTCCAGGGATTGGAGATCTTCCGGGGCATGAGCGTTTTGGACAACGTAAAACTGGGAGCCGAGCTGGCCCTCTCCTCCTACCCTCTCGCCCTACCCCGGGCCGAACGGGAATGGCAGCTTAGAGCCTGGGCCGAGGAGGTCCTGGACTACCTCCACCTCTCCCCCTTCCGCCACGCCCCCGCCGGGATGCTTCCCTACGGCCTGCAGAAGCGGGTGGAGGTGGCCCGGGCCCTGGCCAGCAGGCCCAAGCTCCTCCTTCTGGACGAGCCTATGGCCGGGCTTTCCCTGGAGGAAAAGCAAGACCTCGCCCGCTTCCTCCTGGACGCCCGTGAGGAATGGGGGGTAACCCTCCTCTGGGTGGAACACGACCTAAGGGCGGTCTTGGAGCTTTCCGATAGGGTCCTGGTCCTCTCCTACGGGGAGGTTCTCTACCATGGCCCCCCGCAGGGGGTGCGCCAGGATCCCAAGGTGGCGGAAGCCTATCTGGGGCAGGTTTGAGGCACTATGGAAGGAACGCTGCTTGCCTACCTGTACCACCACGCCAAGGAAAGGCCCCATGCCCCCGCTTTACGGGTGAAGCGGCTTGGGGTCTGGCAGAAAACCTCCTGGAAGGAGCTTCTGGAGCGTACCCTCAGCCTCGCAGGGGGGCTTTGGGCCTTGGGCCTTCGGGAAGGGGAGGTCCTGGCCATCCTGGGGCATAACGCCCCCGAGTGGGTGGAGGCCGAGCTGGCCGCCCAGACCTTAGGGGCCCTTCCCATGGGCATCTACGCGGACGCCATGCCCGAGGAGGTGGGCTACTTCCTGGAGTTCACCGGGGCCAAGGGCATCGTGGTTTCCGACGAGGAGCAGCTGGACAAGGTCTACCCCCATCTGCACCTGGTGGACTTCGTCCTGGTCTGGGAGGAAGCGGGAATGTCCCGCCACTTCCAGGGCAAGGTGCTCCGGTTTAGCCAGGCCTTCGGGGATCCCAAGGTGGGGGAAGAGGCTCTAAAAAAGCGCCGCCCCGAGGAAACCGCCCTCCTCGCCCCCACCTCGGGCACCACGGGAAGGAGCAAGCTGGCCATGCTTTCTCACCAGAACCTTCTCGCCGGCCACTTTGCCGTGGGCCAAGCCCTAGGGTTCCAGAAGGGAGCCTGGGTCTTCAGCTATCTACCCCTTCCTTGGATCGGGGAGCAGATGCTCACCGTGGTGCAGAGCCTGGTAGAAGGCTCCACCGTGCACTTTCCCGAGGACCCCACCACCCTCCGGGAAGACCTTAAGGAGGTCCAGCCCGACTTCTTCCTGGCCCCGCCCAGGCTTTGGGAGGATATGGCCAGCCTCATCCAAAGCCGCATGGCGGACGCCGACCCTCTAAAGGCCTTCTTTTACCGGGTGGGGATGGGAGCCCTCCTGGAAGGGGCGAGGCGGGAGTTCCGGGGGGAAAGGGTGGGCCTTTGGCTCAACCTCAAGCGGGCCCTCTTCTATCCCCTGATCGCCAGGCCCCTCAGGGCCAGGCTGGGCCTTGCCGTCTGCCGCATCGCCGTCACCGGGGGAGCCCCTTTGGGCCCAGAGGTGTTCACCTTCTTCCGCGCCTTAGGCCTGGACATCCGCCAGGTCTACGGCCAGTCGGAAACCGCCGCCGCCACCACCGCCCACGCCACCGGGGATGCCCCTCCGGAAACCGTGGGTCCCCCGCTCCCCCACACGGAGGTGCGCATCAGCGAGGAGGGGGAGATCCTGGTGAAAGGACCCCAGGTCTTCCAGGGTTATTTCCGCCAGGAAAAGGCCACCGCGGAGAGCTTCACCGAGGATGGCTTTTTCCGCACCGGGGATGCGGGCTTCTTTGACGAGCGGGGGCATCTGGTCATCCTGGGCCGGGTGAAGGAGGTAGGCGCCCTTGCGGACGGGACCCGCTTTGCCCCGCAATTTCTGGAAAACCGTCTGAAATACTCCCCCTATATTCGCGAGGCTGTGGTGCTTGGACACGGAAGACCCTTTGTCACCGCCCTCATCGAGCTGGACCCGGAAAACGTGCAGAACTGGGCCAGGAAACGGGGCATCCCCTTTACCACTTACCTGTCCCTCACGGAAAGGCCCGAGGTCAAGGCCCTGATTGCCGAGGAAATCCGCATGGTGAACAAAACCCTTCCCGACAAGCTCAAGATCCAACGCTTCGCCATCCTCCCCAAGGAACTCCACCCCGACGACGAGGAAATCACCCGCACCCGCAAGGTGCGGCGCCAGGTGGTGGAAGCCCGCTACGGCCCGGTGATCCAGGCCCTCTACGGGGAGGGGGGACGGGTGGAGGTGGTGCTCCCCATCCGCTACCTCGAGGGGGAAGGGAGGCTCGAGGCCACCTTGGAAGTGCAGGAGGTCTAGGATGTACCGCCTTGCCAAACAGCTCACCGACGCCTTTAGCCGCCGCTTTGCTCGTGCGGTGCGGGAAACCTATCGGCAGGACGAAGCCTATGCTAGCACGCCCCTGGGGCGTTTGGCCCTGGGGGTTTTCCTGGTTCTCCTCCTTCTTCTTCCCCTTTTGCTTCCCCCCTATCCCATGTACGTGACCACCCTAGTGACCATCGGGGCCTTAAGCGCCTTGGGCCTCCACCTCCTGGTGGGGGGTGCGGGGCAGATCTCCTTGGGCCACGCCGCCTTCATGGGGGTGGGAGCCTACGCCGCAAGCCACCTCTATGGCCCCTTGGCTCCCTTGGGCATCCTCCTCGGAGGAAGCATCGCCGCCCTTTTGGGCCTCGTGCTTGGCCTTCCCTCCTTGCGCATCAAGGGGGTGTACCTGGCCATCGCCACCCTGGCCTTCCAGTTCCTGGCGGATTACGTCTTCAAAAACTGGGAAGCGGTCACAGGAGGTATCCGGGGGCGTACCCTGCCCCCTGCGGAGCTACTCGGTTTCGTCCTGGACACCCCCGGGAGGCTTTGGTACCTGGTGCTCGTGTTCGCCCTACCCCTGTTCTTTTACGGCAAGCGCCTCCTCATGACCCGGGCGGGCCGCGCCTTCATGGCCGTGCGGGATAACGACCTCTCCGCCCGGGTGGCGGGGGTAGACCTGGTACGGGTAAAGCTCTTGGCCTTTGCCCTCTCCGCCTTCTACGCCGGGGTGGCCGGGGGGCTTCTGGCCCAGCTCTACAAGGCGGTAACCCCCGAGTACTTCCCCCTCACGGTGAGCATCCAGTACCTGGCCATGGTCATCGTGGGTGGGGCGGGCACGGTGCTGGGGGCGGTTTTGGGAGCCTTCTTCATCCTCCTCATCCCTGAGGTTTTAAACAGCCTGGTGGGATCCCTTGGCCCCCAGTACGCCGCCACCTTGGCCGCCTGGCGCAACGTGGTCTTCGGCCTCCTCATCCTGGCCTTTCTGATCCTGGAACCCCTGGGATTGGTGGGTCTTTGGGGAAGGATCCGCAACTACTTCCGCACCTGGCCCCTCCCCTACTGACTAGCGGCGCCCGTCCTTGAGGTGGCGTAAGGCCACGGGAAGACCAAGCCCCAACCCAAAAAGGAGGTAAGCGGGAGCCGGGTGCAGGAAGCTGGCCAGGAAGGGCTGGGCCAAGGCCACGGCCAGGGCCACCCGGTAGGGCCTTCGGAAAAGGGCGAAGAGGGTAGCGAAAAGCAGGAGGGAAAGGAAGAGAAGCCGGGGGTCCACCGCAAAGAGCACCCCGGCCCCCACAGCCAGACCCTTACCCCCCTTGAAGAGGAGCCAGGGGGAGAAGGCATGCCCCCACACCGCTCCCACGCCCCCGGCAAGGCCGCTCAGAGGGCCTCCCCCCACTCCCTCTCCCAGGGCCACCGCCAGGATTCCCTTGAAGAGGTCCAGGAGGAGAACCATGAAACCCGGCACCGGCCCCAGCACCCGGTAGGCGTTCAAGGCCCCTGGGTTGCCCGATCCCTCCTGAAGGAGGTTCCTTCCCCGAAGGGCTCCAAACCAGTAGGCGATGGGCAAGCTTCCCAGGAAGTACCCAAGGAGAAGGGCTACGGACATGGGCTAGGAAAGAGCCCTTTGCACCTGGCCTTGGAGCCGCAAGAGGGCCGCCTCGAGGCCCCTCAGCCGTAAGGGGGTGAGGAGTTCCTCTAGCCCTGCTCCCCGGTAGAAGGTGGGGGGCACGGAAAGCACCGCCTCAGGGGGCTCCCCCTCGAGGCCCTCCTTCAAGAGGCCCGCAAAGGCTTTCACCGTGGGGGCTTCATCGGGGACGAAGAAGTGAAGCCTAACCCTTCCTCCCTCCACCTCCGCCCTCAGGAAGAAGGGGGTCTGGCATTCATGAACCCGCTCCAGCTCCACCCCAGGAGGCGGGGTGGGCACCTTTTTGGCGTATTCCAGGAGCACCTGGGCCTTGAGCTCCTTGGGCATGGCCCGAATCAGATCCAGGGCTTCCTGAAGCTTCTTGGGCAAGGCCATGGCCTCAGCTTAGCCCACCTTGGGGGCAGTGTGGGTGGGACGGAGCTCTATCTCGCTCACCATAGCCCTTTCCGGCATCTCCGCTGCAAAAAGCACCGCCTGGGCCACATCAAGAGGGGAAAGCTTCCAAGACGCCCCCGGGGTGTTGCCGGCAAAGCCCGTGTCCACCGAGCCCGGCAGGATATTCACCACCCGCACGCCAGCCTCCCGGAGCTCCAGCATGGCCGCCCCCATGAGGCCCAAAAGCCCGAACTTGCTGGCGTTATAGGCGGCCCCGCCCTTGAAGGCATTCTTGCCCGCCAGGCTGCCGATGTTCACCACCACCCCCCTCGAGGCCAAGAGGGCTGGCAAAGCCGCCTTGAGGCCCAAAAAGGGCCCCACCAGGTTCACCTCCAAAACCTGGCGGAACTCCTCCTCGCTGAGCTCGGCCACGGGCTTCATCACGCCAATCCCGGCGTTGTTGACCAGGAGGTCCAGCCGGCCGTAAGCCTCCAAGAGGCCCGCCACCGCCTTCTGCCAGTCCGCAAAGAAACGCACGTCTCCGGGCAAGGCCATGGCCCCTTCCCCCAGCTCCGAGGCCAAGGCCTTAAGCCTCCCTTCATCCCGGGCAAAAAGCCCCACCCTGTACCCTTTAGCGTGTAGAAGCCGGGCGATGGCCTCCCCAATCCCCCGGCTCGCCCCCGATACCAAGGCCACCCGCATGCCCTTTAGCTTAGCCCAAAACGCTCCTGGATCCGGGCCAGGATCTCCCTCAGCCCCTCCTCCAGCTCCTTAAGCCCTCCTTGATTCTCCAAAACCCAGGTAGCCCGCTTCCTCTTCTCCTCCTCGGGCATCTGGGCCCTTTCCCGGGCCAGGACCTCCTCCCGCGAAAGCCCAGAGCGCGCCACCACCCGCCTCACCCGCTCCTCTACAGGAGCCGCCACCAAAAGGGTTCCATCCAGATGGGCCTCCCACCCCTTCTCAAAAAGCAGGGGGATTTCCAGGAAGATCAAGGGGGCTTTTATGCGGGCCAGCTCCTCAGCCAAAAGCCTCCGCACCTCGGGGTGGAGGAGGTCTTCGAGGGCCTTAAGCCTTTCCGGGTCGGAAAAGACCAGCTGGGCCAGCGCCCTCCGGTCCAGCTCCTCGCCCGCAAAGGCCTCCGGGAAAAGCCGCTTAAGCTCCACCTTCTTGTTCTCCCTGGCCCGTGCCGCCAGCTCATCCAGATCCAAGACGGGGTAGCCCCAGGACCTTAGGAGAGCGGCCACCGTGCTCTTGCCGCTTCCGATGTTCCCGGTGATGCCGATAATGATGGGGTGCTTCGCCCGATCGCCCATAGGGACTTCCCCTTTTATACCCCCAAGGGGGCCATCCCCGTGGGAGGTGCCCTAAGGGACCTCCTTCTCGGGAGGAGGCCGCAGGACCTGGACTTCGTGGCGGAGGACCCAAGGAAGGCGGCACAGGATGCCCAAACCCACCTGGGGGGCACCCTGTTCCCCTTGGACGAGGAGCGGGGCCAGTACCGCCTGGTCACAGGTGGCCTCGTCCTGGACTTCTCCCCCTTGGAGGGGAGCCTGGAGGAAGACCTCCTCAAGCGGGACTTCCGCCTTAACGCTCTTTTCTGGAGGCAAAACCGCATCCTCGGCATCCGTGGGGCGGACGAGGATCTGAACCGGAGGGTGGTGGTTCCCGTACGGGAGGCCAATCTGTACGAGGACCATCTCCGAAGCCTCCGTGCGGTGCGCCTGGCCGCCAGCCTGGGCCTCGGCCTGCCTAGGGAAACCCGAGACGCCCTTTCCCGCCATGCCCGCTTCCTCCAGGCCCACCTCGAGGCCCTTCCCGCCCGGGAACGGGTGAAGGAGGAACTGAGCCGGCTCCTCCTCTCCCCCAGGGCAGCCTGGGGCCTTCACCTGCTGGAGCGCACGGGCCTTTTGGACGTCTACCTTCCCGAGCTTCGCCTCCTGGTGGGTCTTAAGCAGGGGGGCGTCCACCATCTGGATGGCTGGCAGCACACCCTCTCCGTGCTTTTCCACCTGGCCTGGCTTTGGCCCGAGGCCCCCTTGGAGGCCCGGCTGGCCGCCCTTTACCACGACGTGGGCAAGCCCCTGACCCGTCGTTTTGACCCGGAAGCGGGCCGCTTCCGCTTCCTCGGCCATGCGGAGGTAGGGGCCGAGGTGACGGGGACTTCCCTGGAATGGCTACGGTTCCCAAAGGAGGCGGTGGAGAGGGCCAAGGCCCTGGTGCGGCGGCACATGGACCGCCCTCCCGAGGGCAAACCGGCCCTTCGCCGCTTCTACTTTCGCCGCCAGGACCTCCTTCCCGCCCTTCCCTACCTCATGGCAGCAGACCGCCTGGGCACGAAAGGTGTGGAGAAGGAAGCCTGGGAGGTACTGGAGGCCTACCGGGAAACCCTCTCCGAGCCCCTCCCCGAACGCCCCCTCCTCTCCGGGGAGGAGGTGATGGCCCTGCTGGACCTCAAGCCCGGTCCCCAGGTGGGAAGAGCCCTGGAGGCCCTCCTTCTGGCCCAGGCGGAGGGAAGGGTGCGCACCCGGGAAGAGGCCAAGGCCTTTCTCCTATATTGGAAGGACGATGGAACGAATACGCCTGCGTGAACCCCAGATCACCCCGGTGGAAGGGGGCTTTCTCCTCAGCGACCCCTACGGGGTCTTCCCCAAGCCCGTGGCCCTCACGGAAGGGGGGCTTTTTCTCGTTTCCCTGATGGAGGGAAAAACCCTGGAAGAAGTCCAGGAGGAGGTCTTCAAGGCCCATGGGGTCCTGGTGCCCAGGCAAGAGCTGGAGGACTTGCTCAAGGCCCTGGAGGAGGCGGGGCTTGTGCTTACGGAAACCGTGGAAAGGCGCCTACGGGAGGAGGAGGAAAGCCTAAGGAAAGAGCGCCCCATGCGCCTGGCAGGGCTTTCCTACCCCCAAGGGGAAAGGGAGGCCCGGGCCTTCCTCGAGGCCTTCCGGGCCAGCTTCCCGGGGCCTAGGCCCCAAGGGGGCCCCTCCATCCTCCTGCTTCCCCACTTGGAGCCGAGCCGGGTACCTGAGGCCTACGGGGCAGCCCTGGCCGCCTTGGAAGGAACCCCAGAGCCGGAGCGGATCTACCTGGTGGGGGTGGCCCACCGGCCCCTCAAGGAGAAGGCCGCCGCCCTCCCCGTTCCCTTCCAGACCCCCTTTGGCCCTGCAGAGCCCGACCTTGCGGCCCTGCAGGCCCTGGACGCCCTCCTGCCTTACGAGCTTTTCAACACCCCCCTGGCCTTCCGGGAGGAGCACAGCCTGGAGCTACCCCTTTTCTTCCTCAAGGGAACCTTCCCCCGGGCCAAGGTCCTTCCCCTCCTGGTCGCCCGGCGAAGCCCCGAGCTGGGGGAAGCCTTGAAAATGGTCCTCAAGGACCACCCCGGCCTTGTGGTCCTAGCGGTGGACCTCTCCCACGTGGGGCCCCGCTTTGGCGACAAGCCCTTTTCCCGACCCTTGGCGGAGGAGGCCAGAAGGCGGGACCTAGGCTTTCTGGAAAGGCTTGCCCAGGGAGAGCCGGAAGCCGCCCTGGCCCTTTTGGGAGGGAATCCCACCCGCGTGGACGCCGTGGAGGTGGTGGCAAGCCTCAGCCCCCTCCTCACCGGCCGGAGGGGCCAGGTCCTGGCCTACCGCCTGGACCTCGAGGCCCCCACCCTCTCCGCCGTGGGGGCCGGCACCCTGGTTTTCCCCACCCTTCCCGGCTAAACCCCAGGCGATGGCATGCCCTTTCCCGCTATATCGTGATCGTGCCCATAGGGGTTCAAGGAAAAGACCTGGGCAAGGGAGCCACCGGGGCCCCCACCCTGGCCTCGTCAGGGTGGGATGGCATCAGCGGCGCCTACGCCGCCTCTTGGCCCTGGTCTCCACCGGGCGGTGCACCCCAGCCTTTTCCTCCCTGGGAGTCCACTCACCGAAGTAAATGGTGTTCACCGTGACCCGCTCGGGCCGGCTGTCGCGGCTTTTATCCGTAGGCGGTCCTACCACCTTGCGCATCTCCTCCTCCTTTGCCTTTCCCTTCTTCACCAGGGTTTTTTCCCTGGAAGCTTCCTTCTTTTCCTCCCCCCGGTAGGGCAGGAGGTCGATCTGCCGGAGCCTCGGGTTGGCGGCGGCGATCACCACCTCCATCTCGTCCCCCAGGCGGATCCTCTTGCCCTTGGGACCCAGAAGGGCCAGGGCCTCCTCGCTGTAGGTGTAAGGGCCCAGGGCCTCGAGGCGCACCAAGCCCTCCACCCCGTTTCTCAGGGTGACGAAGGCGCCAAAGCTGGCCACCCCGGTCACCTTGCCCACGAAGCGCTCCCCTAGGTGAAGCTCCGCCCACTTGGCCATGTAGTACTTGGTGAGTTCCCGCTCCGCCGCCTCCGCCTTCCTTTCCATCTCCGAGGCATGCTCGGCGATGGCGGGAAAGGTTTCCTGCCAGCGGGCCTTCTTGGCTGGGGTAAGGCTCCGCCGGAGGACAGCCTTAAGCACCCGGTGCACCACCAGGTCCGGATAGCGGCGGATGGGGCTCGTGAAGTGCAGGTAGTGCTCCATGGCCAGGCCGAAATGCCCTAGGTTCTCCGCAGCGTACCGAGCCAGGCGCAACGAACGCAGGACCAGGTTGGCCACCACGGGCTCCTCCGGCCGGCCCTTGGCCTCGAGGAGGACCCGTTGCAAGGCCTTGGAGGAAAGCTTCTCCGGCAGGGTATACCCCAGCCGGGCCAAAGCCGTGCGGAGCTTCCCGTAGGCTTCCTCCAAGGGCTCCTCGTGTACCCGAAAGAGCGCAGGAAGCCCCTTGTTCACCAGGTGCTCGGCCACCATCCGGTTGGCCAGGAGCATGAGTTCCTCGATGAGGCTTCTCGCCCTGGGCTCCTCCTGGGGGATGAGGTGGAGGGTGCCGTCTTCCACCTCCACCTTCACCTCGGGGAAGGAGAAGTCCAGGGACCCCGCCTCGAGGCGCTTTTGTCTGAGCCTTTGCGTAAGGTCCAGGAGGAGGTTTAGATCCTCGGCCAAAAAGGCGTGCTCCTCGGGCAAGCCGAAGCCCTCGGCGAAGGCCTCCACCTCCGTGTAGGTCATCCGGGCCACGCTGCGGATAACCCCCTCGGCAAAGCGCACCCGCTTCACCTCGAGGTCCTCATCCAGCTCCACCAGGACGGAGAGGACCAACCGATCCTCGTGAGGCTTAAGGGAGCACACCCCGTTGGAAAGCCTCTCGGGGAGCATGGGCAGAACCCGCCCCGGCAGGTAAACGCTGGTTCCCCTTAGGAAGGCCTCCTGGTCCAGGGCACTACCCTCTTTGACGTAGTGGGAAACGTCGGCGATGTGCACCCCGATGCGATACCCTTTGGGAAGGCGTTCCACGTGAATGGCGTCGTCAAAGTCCTTGGCGTCCACCCCGTCAATGGTGAAGACCCGAAGGCCCCGGAAGTCTTGCCGCCGCTTCATCTCCGCCTCGGGGATCTCCAGGGGAATGGCCTCCGCCTCCTTTAGCACCTCCGCCGGAAACTCGGCCCTTAGGCCGTACTTGGCGATCACCGCCTCGGTTTCCGTCTCTGGGGCATCCCCCTCCCCCAGGTACTCCAAAAACTCCCCGTAAGGACGCCGGTCATAGTGCACCTTCACCACGATCCGGCTCCCCCGCTTAAGGCCGTGGAGCCCCTCGGGAAGAAGCCTGAGCTCGGGCAGACCCGGTTCATCCGGTAAGAGGACCGCATGCCCCTTGCGGAAATCTAGGGTACCCACCACCCGTTCCCGGGCCCGCTTGAGAATCCGCTCCACCACCCCCCAGGGCTTCCCGTCCCGGCCAGGAGGCATGATGCGGGCCTCCACCAGATCCTCGGGCCAGGCATCCTGGGTGTAGCCGGGCGGGATGAAGAGGTCCTTTCCGGGAAGGCGCACGAAGGCATACCCATCCCGGTGGAGGCTGATGGGCCCCTGCACCCGGGCGGGGAGGAAGTACTGGCTTCCCTTCTTCTCCAATAACCCTTCCCGCACCAGGGCCTTAAGGTAGGCCTTGGCCTCCCGCTTTTCCAGCCCAAATCGCCTGAGAATCTCCTCCAAGCGGTGGGGCCTGCCGGTTTTTTTGAAAAACTCCAGTAAGGTTTCCCGCATTCTAACCCAAGAGGCCTTCCAGGGCCTTCTCCGTAGCCTTAAGGCTCTCCGAGAAGGCCGAAAGAGCCTCGTCCACGTGCTCTTTGCCAATGATGAGGGGAGGCTCGAGGCGCACCACCTTAGGGTTATTGAGCCCGAAGGCGGTGATCACTCCCCTCTCCGCCAGCTCCGCCACCACCAAGGCGCCGATGTCGGCATCGGTGAACTCCACGCCCAGCATCAGGCCCCGGCCACGCACGTCCTCTATGAGGTGAGGATACTGGGCCTTAAGCTCCTTAAGCCCCGCCATCAGGTAGCCCCCCATTTCCAGAGCCCTTTGCGGCAGGTTCTCCTCTAGGGTGACCTCTATGGCCGCCAAGGCCGCCGCCGCCGCCAGGGGGTTACCGCCAAAGGTGGAGGAATGGAAGAGAGGGTTTTGCTTGAAGATCTCAAAGACCTCCCTCCGGCCCACGCAGGCCCCGATGGGCATCACCCCGCCCCCCAAGGCCTTGGCCAGGGTCATGAGGTCGGGGGCCACCTCCTCCCAGTCCACCCCAAAGAGCTTCCCCGTGCGCCCGAGGCCGGTCTGTACCTCGTCGGCGATCATGAGGACGCCCTTTTCCCGGGTAAGCTCCCGCACCCCCTTCAGGTAGCCATCCGGGGGCACCCGGATTCCCCCTTCCCCTTGGATGGGCTCCACGATCACCGCGGCGGTTTCCTCATCTATGGCTGCTTCCAGGGCCTCGAGGTCCCCATAGGGCACCGCCTTCACCCCGGGAAGAAGGGGCTTGGCCGGATCCTGATACTCGGGCTTGGGGGTAAGGGAAAGGGCCCCCATGGTCTTGCCGTGGAATCCCCCCTGGGTGGTGACGATGCCCGGCTTCCCCGTATAGGCCCGGGCCAGCTTGATGGCCGCCTCCACCGCCTCCGCCCCGGAGTTGCCAAAGAAGACCATTTCCAGGCCTTCGGGCGTAATCTCCGCCAGCTTGGCCGCAAGCCTCGCCGTGGGCTCGGAAACCAGGACCCGCACGGACATGGGCATGCGCTCAAGCTGGGCCCTGACGGCCTCCACCACCCTGGGGTGACGGTGGCCCAGGTTCAAGGCACCGTAGAGGCCCAAAAAGTCCAGGTAGCGCTTGCCCGTGGTGTCCCAGACGTAGGGGCCTTCGGCATGGGACTCGACCCGGTCCAGACCGGTGAAGCGAAGCAACCCTGCCAAGCCGGGATTGATGTGCCTTTCAAAAAGCGTAAAGGGGTCGTGGCTCATGCCCACAATGCTACCCTAAGTGTAGCACACTCAAGGTTTGGTAGATGTCCTCGGGGATGCGCCCGGCCCTCTCCCCCACCCGGCAAAGGTGACGGGTGAAGCCCTCGGCCAACAGCACGCCGTCCCGCTCCACCCGGTAGCGAAAGAGAAGATCCCGCCGGGAAAGGTGGGCCAGGCGGGTTCGCACCAGGACCTCCTCTCCGAAGCGGGCCGGGGCACGGAAGGTCAGGCCCAGTTCCACCACGGGAAAGAACACCCCCCGGGCCTCCACCTGGTGGTAGGGCAGGCCCGCCTTCTCCAAAAAGTCCACCCGGGCCGCCTCCAGGTAGACCGCATAGACGGAGTGGTGGACCACCCCCATCTGGTCGGTCTCTGCATAACGCACCTTTATGCGGGTCTCGCTCTCCACGGCACGAACTCCAGACGAGGCAGGCGGCGTAGGCGCACCCTACGGGCGATCTCGGAAAGGAGCCTTCTCTCCGCGTGGCTTAAGGCCAAAAGGGCTTTCTCCTCGTCGCTAAAGGCCTCCACGTACACCGTAAGCACCCGGCCGTCGGGGGAAAGGTGCACTGCCTCCACGGTGAGGAGGAATAGCCTAGGGTCTTCTAGGCCACCGATGGCCTCAGCCAGCACCCGCTTAAGGCGCTCCTCGAGGTGGGCTCTTCCGTAGCTCACCACCCTCAGCCTACTCCCGGTCCAGGCGGGAAACCAAATCGGCAAGCTTCCTCGCCACCTCTTCCGCCCCTTCCTTGGCCTCCACCATAACCCTCACCACCGGCTCAGTCCCCGAGGGACGCACGTTCACCCGCCCAAAGCCCCCAAGCCTTCCCTCCACCTCCTTTACCGCCTCCTTCAGCCGGGGATGGGCCATGACCCTATTCTTGTCGGAAACCCGCACGTTCAAAAGCACCTGGGGGTACATGGGCAACGCCTCGTACCAATCCGCAAGATCCCCTCCCAGGACCTTTAGGGCCTTTAGGGTGAGGAGGGCGGTGAGAAGGCCATCCCCTGTGGTGTGGTGCTTGAGGAAGATCACGTGCCCCGAGGGTTCCCCGCCCAGGAAAAGCCCTTTTTCCTTCATCATCTCCAAAACGTACCGGTCTCCCACCGCCGCCCGGTGGAAGGCCAGACCCTTCTCCTTCAGGGCCACCTCCAGGCCCATATTGCTCATCACCGTTCCCACCACCCCCTTTTCCTGAAAGGCCAAGGCGGTGAGGTAGAGGATATGATCCCCGTGAAAAAGCCGTCCTTTTCGGTCTATGAACTGCACCCTATCCCCATCCCCATCAAAGGCGATACCCAGGTCCAGATCCAGCTCCACCACAAAGCGGGCCAGGGCCTCGGGATGCGTGGAACCGCAGGCTCTGTTGATGTTCCGGCCATCTGGGGTGTTGAAGAAGGCCATCACCTCGGCTCCCGCCCGTTGGAAGAGCCTGGGTCCCAGGCGGTAGGTGGCCCCGTGGGCCAGGTCTAGGCCGATCCTTAGGCCCGAAAGGTCGGGAGCATGGGCCAGGAGAAAGTCCAGGTACATCCTCTCCGCCTCCCGAAAATCCCCCACGGTACCGATGCCCCGCGTGGGATGCTCCTCCTCCAGGAGGGCTTCGATCTCCTCCTCCGCGGGGTCGGGAAGCTTCTCGCCCTCGGGCCCGAAAAACTTGATGCCGTTGTCCTGGTAAGGGTTGTGGCTGGCGGAGATCATGGCCCCGGCGCTAGCCTTAAGGTGCCGTGTGAGATAGGCCACCCCCGGGGTGGGGAGCACCCCCAGGTGCTCCACCCTGACCCCCTGGCTCATAAGCCCCGCCGCCAAGGCGGCCTCCAGAAGATCGCTGGACTCCCGGGTATCCTTGGCCAGGAGGACCACAGGCCTAGGGCTCACCTTGCGAAGATAGGCCCCCGCCGCTTGGCCAAGCTTAAGGACAAACCCGGGGGTAAGGGGGTGCTTGCCCGCCTCCCCCCGCACCCCGTCGGTGCCGAAGTAACGCCTCATGGGAACGACTATACCCCACGACCCCTAGGCCTTGGCGGAAAGCCAGTCCTCGCCGATGCCCACCTCCACCTCCAAGGGCACCTTGAGGGGCCACACCTCCTCCATGGTCCGCTTGGCCTCTTGGGCAACTTCCTCCGCTTGCTCCTTGGGCACCTCGAGGACCAGTTCGTCGTGCACCTGCAAAAGCATCCTGGCCCCCAGCTCCTGAAGCCTGGGAAAGAGCTTCACCATGGCCAGTTTCATCAAATCCGCGGCGGTCCCCTGTACCGGCATGTTGAAGGCCATGCGCTCCGCTGCCTCCCGGATGCTCTTCACCCGGGAAGCCAAGTCGGGCACGTAGCGCCGGCGGCCAAAGAGGGTTTCCACGTAGCCCCGTTCCCGTCCTTCCGCCAGGGTTTTCTCAATCCAGGCCCGCACCTTGGGGTAGCTCTGGAAATACCGCTCGATGAAAGCCACCGCTTCCTCGTAGGGAATGGCCAGCTCTCCCGAAAGCCGGTGGGCGGACATGCCGTAGAGGACGCCGAAATTGATGGTCTTGGCCGCCCGGCGCATCAGGGAATCCACGGCCTCGGGGGGCACGCCGAACATCCAGCTGGCCGTCTGGGTGTGGATGTCCTGGCCCTCCTGGAAGACCCGGATCAGGTTCTCGTCCCCAGAAAGGTGCGCCAGGACCCTGAGCTCAATCTGGCTGTAGTCCAAAACCACCAGCCTCCACCCCTCCTCGGCCACGAAGGCCCGGCGGATCCGCTGGCCCAAAGGGGTGCGCACGGGGATATTTTGCAGGTTGGGATCCGAGCTGCTAAGCCTCCCCGTGGCGGTGGCCGTCTGGTTGAAACGGGTGTGGAGGCGGTTCGTCTTGGGGTGGACCAGGGCGGGCAAGGGGTCGATGTAGGTTCCCTTGAGCTTGGCAAGCTCCCGGTACTGGAGGATGCGGTCCACGATGGGATGAGCCTCCCGCAAGGCCTCCAAAACGGCGGCGCTGGTGGAGCGCTTGCCGGTCTTCTCCGTCTTGCCGATGGCAGGAAGCCCAAGCTCGTCAAAGAGGACCCTTTCCAGCTGGTCCCGGGAGTTCAGGTTGAAAGGATGCCCGGCCAGTCGGTGTACCTCCTCCTCAAGGCGCCTGAGCTCCGCCTCCACCTCCAGGGAAAGGGCCTTCAAATAGGCCACATCCAACCGTACCCCCGTGGCCTCCATGTGGGCCAGGACCCGCGAAAGGGGCTTTTCCACCTCCTCGTAAAGCCAAAGAAGCCTCTCCTCCCCCTTAAGCCGCTCCAGGAGGGCGGCGTAAAGCCTTTCGGAAAGCAACGCCCTTTCCCCCGCCTCCCCGGTCCACTCCCCCCCGTAGCGCCGGGCTACCCCTTCGGGGGCGGTGTTGGAAGGATCCAGGAGGTAGGCGAGGAGCATGGGGTCATCGCCCGGTGCCAGGGCAATCCCTTCCCTCAGGGCCAGCACCGCCAGGTCCTTGGCCAAAAGCCCCCTCACCTCCCTAAGCCCCCGCAAGGCCTCCAAGGGATCCTCCGCCCGGTAAACCCTTCCCTCCCAGGCGGCGGCCAAGGCGTTAAGCTCCGCCCACATGGGCTCGGGGCGAGAAAGAACGTACCCCACGAAGGCTCCCTCGGGGGGTGGCCAGGGAGCTTCCTCCGCCGCCACCGGGCTTTCCAACAGGCCGAACTCGTGGAGGAGGCTTCCGAACTCCAACCTCTCCAAAAAGGCCTTAAGCCCCTCCCGGTCCGGCTCCCGGCGCCGGGCGAAGTCCACCTGAAGGGGCAAATCCGTGTACACCCGGGATAGCTCCAGGGATAGCTTGAGGTCCTCCATGTGGCTAAGGATCTTCTCCCGCACGGAGGCAGGTTTCACCTGTTCCAGGTGCTTAAGAAGGTTTTCCAGGCTTCCCCACTCCCGGATCAGCTTGGCCGCCGTCTTCTCCCCGATGCCCTTCACGCCGGGGATGTTGTCGGAAGGGTCCCCGGCCAAGGCCCGGTAGTCCACCCACTGGGAAGGCTTAAGCCCATACTTCTCCCAAAGCCACTCCGGGGTGATCAGGTAACCCTCCGGGTGAAGGATGGAGATTCGGTCCGAAAGAAGCTGGTAGAGGTCCCGGTCCGCGGTGAGGATGCGCACCTCGTAGCCTTCCTTCTCCGCCTTCTTGGCCAGGGTGGCCAGGACGTCGTCCGCCTCAAAGCCCGGCACCTCGAGGCGCTCCAGACCCAAAAGGTCCACCATCTCCTTGATAAGGGCAAGCTGCCGGGGAAAGTCCTCGGGGGTGGGAGCCCGCCCCGCCTTGTAGGCCTCGTAGGTCTGGTGGCGGAAGGAGGGGGCCTTGGCGTCAAACACCACGATCACCACATCCCCGTCTTCCCTTAGCGCCTTCAAAAGGCTCTTGGCAAAGCCGTACACCGCTTGGACCGGCTCCCCGCGGCTGGTGGTGAGGCCCTTCAGGGCAAAAAAGGTACGGTAGGCCAGGTGGTGGCCGTCCACCAGAAGCACCCGGCCCTTGGGCTCAAAAAGGGGCAGCATCGCCCTTATGCTACCCTAGCCTTCCCAGCGCACCTGCCCCCGGGTGAGGTCCCTGAGCTCCTGCAAAAAAGCCTCCTTTTCCTCTGCGGGAAGCCTGAGGTGAAACCGCACCCCCTCCGCCAGGTACTCCTCCAAAGCCGTCCAGGAGCGGGAGGCTAAGAGCCTGTGCACCCGGCCCACCTGGGGAAAAGGGACCACAAACCGCACCTCCTCCCACTCCATCAAGGGCACCTTGGAAGCCCGCCTCAGGGCCTCCGCAGCCACCCCCCCGTAGGCCCGGACAAGCCCCCCGGCCCCCAGCTTGACCCCACCGAAATAGCGCACCACCAAAACCACCACCCTATCCAGCCCTTGGGCCTGAATGGCGTGGAGGATGGGCTTACCCGCCGTGCCTGTGGGCTCGCCGTCGTCAAAGAAGCGGTAGAGATTGCCCAGCTTGTAGGCGTAGCCGTTGTGGGTGGCCTGGGATTCCCGGTGGGCCTGCAAAAAGGCCAAGGCTTCCTCCTCCGAGGCCACCGGGGCCGCCTTGGCGATGAAGCGGCTCTTCTGGATGATCTCCTCGTGAACCACCGGGGCCGCCAGGGTATAGGCCATTCACTCCCCCTCCAGGGCCTGGCGGGCCGCCTCCTCCATGCCCCTGGGGTCTGGGAGAAGGCCTGTCCAGACGCGGAAGGCCAAGGCCCCCTGCCAGGCCAGCATGGGAAGCCCCGTCTGTACCTGAAGGCCCCTTTCCCTCGCCTCCCTTAACAACCGGGTCCAGAGGGGCCGGTAGACCAGGTCCACCACGGCCCCTTCCTTGGGGAAAAACTCAGCCGGCAAGGGAGTAGCCCCTGGGTCCTTAAGCCCCACGCTGGTGGCGTTTACCAGGAGCCTTGCCTCCTGGGCCCGTTCCAAGGGAACCGCCTTCAGCCCAAACTCCTCCGCCAGGGCCAAGGCCCTTTTCCAGGTGCGGTTCCAGATCCAGACCTCGAGGCCCGCCTCCCTTAAGGCCCAGGCCACCGCCCGCCCCGCCCCCCCGGCCCCCAGGACCAAGGCAGGGCCCATGAGGGGAATCCCCCCGGCCTTCAGGGCCTGCAAAAACCCAGGGGCATCGGTGTTGAAGCCGAGAAGCCTCCCCTCCACGGAAAGCACCGTGTTCACCGCCCCAATGGCCTGGGCTTCCGGGGAAACCCAATCCAAAAGGGGCAAGGCCGCCTCCTTAAGGGGAATGGTCAGGTTCACGCCCCGGTATTCCCGGCGCACCTCCTCCAGGCGGTCCTTTAGGGCCTCGAGGGGGGTTTCCAAGGCCTCGTAGCTCCCCTCCAGGCCCAGGGAGCTCAAGGCGTACCGGTGCATGGCCGGGGACAGGGAGTGGGCAATGGGACTGCCCAACACCGCCAGGCGCAGCATGAACTTCAGGATACCCCACCACACTTCCTCACCCAAGCCGTATAGAATGAGGACGGTGAAAAGGCTCCTTGCCCTATGTTTCCTACTCTCCCTGGCCCTGGGGAAAACCTACCTCATTCCCATCCAGGGGGAGATTGACCCCGCCTTGGCGGTCTTTGTGGAGCAGGCTCTAGCCCGCGCCGAGCGGGAAGGAGCCAGCGGTGTGACCTTTCTCATCGACACCCCAGGGGGCCGGGTGGACGCCGCCATCCGTATCTCCGACCGGATCCTGCAAACCCCCCTTCCCACCCTGGCGGTGGTGCAGAACGCCTTTTCCGCCGGGGCC
>ENA-ORXB01002177-ORXB01002177.1-sediment-metagenome-genome-assembly--contig:-NODE-2177-length-17976-cov-4.625510_pt1 | contig 17976 bp, 12 predicted proteins | sample MGYA00237863_ERZ511475 | MGnify/ENA primary metagenome ERZ511475 (study PRJEB26305, sample SAMN06343858) | sediment metagenome | isolation source: hot spring sediment | place: Canada: British Columbia... | reverse complement strand
AAACGCGCTTAAACCCGGCGCTTCTTCATCCGGAAAACATGCGTCGCGCAATGAGAGCCTGGAAATTCCAGGGGGCCCTTCCCCAACCGACCTTCATGCCTTTAAGGCGCGGAAGGCCGGTGTGACGAGGACAGCGGAGGGATACCATGTCGTTTTGTTAGGCGCGGTTGTGGAGGGACGACCATGACGCCGCTGACCTTTATCGAGTAGACTTAACACATGGGAATCTTCAATTTTTTCCGCAAGAAGCCCAATGACATGGTGGTGGTTTTCGGAGGCAACCGCATCGAGGCGGAGCTTGTAATGAACCTGCTTCGGGAGGAGGGCTTCCATCCCAGTGAGTGGGCGGACACGCCTGCCTCCTATATCGGGATGGCCGGGGTGGCCAGGGTGGTGGTCCCGCTCGAGGAGGGCGACCCGGCCAGGCGCTTCCTCGACGCCTTGAAAGAAACGGGAAGGCTGGGTGAACTTGAGGAGCCGGGAGAAAAGGGCGACTTCGAGACATAGGCGTCAATAGCCGAATAAGGTAGCCAGGGCGGTGGTCCCGCTCGAGGAGGGCGACTCCGCCAAAAAGCTTTCTCTCCTCACGGGAGGAAATTGGAGAGAGGAGGCCTTGAGCATTCCGAACAGCGGGACGATTTCGAGAGGCCATAGAATCATGCGCTGCGCGGCATCAAGCCATCTACCCATTGCCGTTTGGCGGGTTGTTTCGGCGGCGCCGCAACACCGCCGGCGGATGGGCGAGAACTCGTAACCCCACATACATCCGGAAGAAGACTCGCAGACGGGGTGAGCCGAGAATCTTCGGAGGGTGAGTGTATAGTGTAGAGAAGTAGTGCACTTGCCGAAATATCAAGGAGTAATATTGGGTGCCTGGCCAATGGATAATTGCCAAGAGCGATCCGGAAAAGCTTGGCGGCAGGCGCTACATACGCGAGACCTGCGTTCCGGTAGACAGGCCTTGGTTGATGCGAAGAGCAAGCGGGCGCGGAGGAAAGGACGGCCGAACCAGGCATCGCTCCAGAGCAGGAGCGGCCTTTGATGCCTTGCCGGCGCCGGGTTGTGGATCGCTTATGCTTGGTTTCCTATAATGTATAGGAACGGCAGAGAATCGGCCTTTGCCGGGTATTTTGCAGGGAGGTGTTTTTAATGCGGAAAGCGCGCGGGCCTTTTCTGGTCGTAGGCGCCGTGATCCTCCTTTCGCTGCTTCTGGTGGCGGTGCCGGGTTGCATAGGGAGCAGCCGAGGGGCGGAAGATGATTACCAAAAGGGCTATGATGACGGAGTGAAGGCCGAGAGGGCCAAGTGGAGTGACCAGAAGCTGCAACTGGCCAGGACCATGATTGAGGAGCAGGAAAACAGCCAGGAGAACCTGGAGCGCTTGCTGAAAGGGGAGGTTGACGGCGTGACCGTAGGCGAGGTGAAAGTCGATGGCGACAGGGCACAGGTGAGGATCACGGCCAACTTCAAGGATGGAACGGCGATCGGCGGCACCGTGGACCTGGTACGCATAGAAAACAAGTGGTACATGCAGAAAGTCACCTCGGATAAGGGCAGCACACCCAGTTAGATGTTGTACGGAAATCATACACACGGCCGCATAGTTACCGCCCTTTTATTTCTCTCCCTTCTCGGGGCGGCTTTCCCGCTGCTGCACTCCGGTTGTGTCATAGGGGAAGGGCGCTTGCAGGAGGAGTACCGCAAGGGGTACGAGGCGGGCCGGGCGGCCGAGGAGGCTAGGCTCAGCTCCAATACCGAAGGCCTGCAGAGCGAGGAGGCACAGCGTATACTGTCCGCCCTGGGCGAGGGGCAAGTCGAGCGCTTGGAGATAAAAGAGTACTCCGTGGAGGACAGCGTCTGCCTTATATACGGGCAACAGCTTCTAAAGGACCAAACCGCCAGGCCCTTTTCCATGCGACTGGAGAAGGTGGACGGAGTATGGAGGGTGACGGAGTTGCGCGAGCCGGGATTTGAGGGGACGAGCGAGAAAGGGAGCGGGGGCATCTAGGCCGATTTCGCTCCCGTTTATGCCTTACGTGGTCCGCGTCCTGCGGGAGCCGGTTCGTTGTGGAGGGAAATTTGGAGCTCAAGGATTACATCAACGTCGTAAAGAGAAGAAGGTGGTGGATCATCGCCAGCGTGGTACTGTTAACCGCCGCGGCGCTGATCTATTCCTATATTTTCCAGACAACGATATACAGCGCCACATCCTGGGTGGTGATCAAGGAGAAGCCGCTGGAGAGCACCTTTCTGGAACAGACCATTAGCGAGTTGAGCGCCCAGCCGGAAAGATCGTTACAGACCCAAGTGGAGCTGTTGGGGACCAAGGAGATGGCCCGCAAGGTTATCGACAGCCTGCAGTTGGAGATGTCCACGTCGGAACTGATGAAGAAGGTGGAAGTGCGGGCTCTCAACAACACCAATATCATCGAAATAAAGGCGAGCGACCACTATCCGGAGATGGCCAGGGACCTGGCCAACCAGTATGCCCTCGTTTATCAGGAATGGAGGCGCGCCGAGAACGTCAAGGAAGTATCCGGCGCCCGCGCCGAGGTGTGGGAGGTCCTGCAGTCCACCAAGGACGAGGCCATAGAGCTCTCACGGGAAATAGAGTCCCGTTTCGGGAACCAGGCCATACCGGAGGAGCTCAAGGTGGAGCAACAGATAGCCTACAACTACTACGTGGATCTGCAGCGCATCTACCGTGAGCTGTCCATATCGGAGGATCTCATGTCGGGTGGGCTGGAGATTATAACGGACGAGGACGTTCCCTCCAGCCCGGTGTATCCCCGGCCCGCGCGCAACGGGGTGTTGGCCTTCTTCCTGGGGTGCATCCTTGGCCTTGGGTTTGCCTTCCTGGTTGACTACCTGGACGACACCATAGAAACCCGCGAGGAGGCGCAAAGGATCTACGAGGTGCCCGTGCTGGGGGAGATACCGCGCCTTAGGGAACTGGACGAGCAGCAGCGGCGCTCTTCCCTGGTCATGGTGACCGAGCCCAAGTCGCCCATCGCGGAATCTTTCCGGGCTCTGCGCACCAACATCCAGTATATAAATTACGACCGCAAGCTGAAGACGCTCATGGTAACCAGCTCCGGCCCGGGGGAAGGGAAAACCTTCGTGCTGACCAACCTGGCGGTAGCGCTGGCCGAGGCCGGGCACCGCGTCATAGTGATCTGTTCCGACATGCGCCGACCCGCCGTGCACCAGTTTTTTCATCTCAGCAACACGGAAGGCCTCTCCACCGTCCTGGTCGGAAAGAAGACCATGGAAGAATGCATGAAGAGCTCGGGCAAGCACAATTTGAAGGTCCTGCCTTCGGGGCCCTTGCCGCCGAACCCGTCGGAGCTTATCGGGTCGAAGCGCATGAACGAGGTGCTGGCGGCCTCCAAGGCGCAGGCCGACCTGGTGCTTATCGACACGCCTCCCGTCCTGGCCGTTTCCGATGCGGCGGTGCTGGCGCCCCGGGCGGACGGGGTGATCGTGGTGGTGAACATGGAGGGGTCGAAGAGGGACGAAGCCAAGAAAGCCCGCGACCTCCTCCTCCAGGTCAACAGCAACCTGGTGGGAGCGGTGCTCAACAACATCGGGGAGGCCAGGAGCTACGGTTATTATTACTACTATCATCACCACGAAGAAAAGGGCAAATGAGAGGGGCTGCCCGCCGCGGACGCGGGTATAGGCGGGAGTGGGCTGGGTGAAAGCCGTCTTATGGCTATGCCCCTCCACGCCATGTTGCGGTGAACGACTCCAGGCCGGAAATTATCGAAGAGGATGGAGGATAATAGGTCCGGCGCGTTGAAATGTAGATAAACTATGTACCGGACCTTGCAGGGTGGATTTGGCGCCCTGCCTTACTGGGGCGAAAAAGATTCGGGGACGGTTTTCTCTGGTTTATACTACAGGCATGGAAGAAAGTAAGGATACCTGGCTGCTGGATATGTGGAAAATTAAGGTTAACAGCTGGCTTGAGGTTCTGCGCCTTAACGTCAGAACCGCTGTAGCCCTGGTGAGGGCGCGACTTTTCCCTGCTGGGGAGATGAGAAAACTAGATGGGAGATTGAGGAAAAACAGGCGTTGCGGCGAGGAAAAAGTGCTGCGTTATACGGGTAGGTGGTTCACTTTGCTGGGCAAGTTGGGGCTGCGGCCGTCTTGTCTGGTGAGATCGCTGGCCCTGGCGCGCGTGTTGCGTGAGGAGGGTCATGACGCCCACCTGGTTTTCGGAGTGCGCAGCGATAACGGCGATATGGAAGGCCACTGCTGGGTGGCGATTGGGGGCAAGCCGGTATCGGAGAATTATGCCGGCTTCGAGGAGTTGCGTTATGAATGATGCCCCTCCCTTTACTCTCGAAGCCTTATATCGGAAGACATAAATTAAGGCTCTTCGCCATAAAAGGTGGGTAATCCGACCGATGTGCGGTATGCCATAGATCACCAGTATCTTAACTGCCTGCTCTTTTCATAATCCCGCCGCATCAAACACCTTGAATCTACCCACCCTTTTGGGAAATGAACCCAAATCAAAGACGGCGAACCTTGCCGCTCACGGAGAGCTTCTTTCGAAGTGTACCATTATATTGATGCCGGCTTGCCTTGCCGGCCGGCCATCAAGAGCAATCATATAATTGTCCCGAGAATGTCCAGTCTTGTTTTTTAAGGCGCCGATGGAGCCTTTCCCGGCACCCGACCATTCACCTCCGCAGGCGCTCCGTTCACCGCCATAGATCACCGAACACCGTTTTCCGGTAAACCTTCTTATTCAAGTGCCGTTTTATGAAGTGAGGACGAGAGAAAAAAACGGCGAAGAGAAACGGCAATAGCGACGGAGATTTAGGGAAACCAAGTGGTGCGGAAAAGGCGGCACGGGGTTTCGGGAGGCGCTAGGGATTCCGTCGAGTCGATAGAAAGGTTTCTCGCAATAATATAGGAGGCGAGGAGAAGCCGACAAAAAGAGCTCACAAAGGCTGACAAAAGCGTGGCCGACAAGGGGCCGCCCTGTAGGGCGGCCCCGCCTTTTCCCGCCCGTAACGCGCCGACGAAACGGCGGCAGGTCGACGTTCGGAAGTACGGTAGTAGTCATTCTGGGGTAACGCTTTTCCGTGATGTTTAACGGAAGGGCGCGGGGAAGCTGTTTTCAAGGCGGGGTGTGCCCATAAAAAGACCGTAAGAGGCGAGGCTGCGGGGGAGCATGGGCCAGGGCCAAGCCTGGAGCTTACCGCTTGAGCAGCCGGCGCCAGATCGAGGTGCGCTCGCTCTCCTCCCCGTAGGAATAGTAATGGTAAGGGCTGAAGTAGCCGTAGCGGCCGCCCACCTCCACGTTGTTGATCACCACCCCCAGGATGCGGGCATTCACCTTGCCCAGGAGCTCGGCGGTGTGGCGGGCGCTCTCCCTGGTGGCAGCGCCGTAGCTGGCCACTAGGAGCACCCCGTCCATCATGGGGGCCATGGCCACGGCGTCGCTCACCGCCAGGACGGGCGGGGCGTCCACGATGACGTAGTCGAAGCTTTCCTTGAGGGTCTTGAGCAGGTTCCGCATGGGCTGGGAGGAGACCACCTCAGCGGGGTTGGGCGGCCTGACCCCTGAGGTCATCATGTACAGGTTGGGGTGGCCCAGATCGGAAAGCGTCTCTTGGATGGCGCCCCTGCCCATGAGCACGTCGGTAATACCCTTGGCTGACTTCTGGCCCAGGAATTTGTCCATGACCGGGCGGCGCAGATCAGCTTCCACCACCACCGCTTTGTTGCCCATCTCGGAAAGGGCCGCGGCCAGGTTGACGGCCACCGAAGTCTTGCCCTCCTTGGGCATGGAGCTGGTGACCATTACCAGCCTGGTATCTCCTTCCAGGTTGAGGAACTGCAGGTTGGTGCGCAGGTTGCGGTAGCCTTCCGCCGAGAAGCCGTCCGGCTGGGTGAAATAGACGATCTCCCGTTCCGCCTCCCCGGCCGGAGCGGCGCGCGCGATCTCGCCTATGACCGCGGAGCCATAGTGCCTCTGGAAGTCCTCTCTGGTCTTCAGGGTGTCGTCGAGGTAATCGACCAGGAAAGCCAGGCCAACGGCCAGTATCAGCCCCAGAAAAAGGGCCAGGATGCCGTTGCGCATGGGACGGGGACTTACCTTTTCACCCGGCTCGGCGGGCTCGATTATCTCCAGGCCCCGCTGCTCCAGAGCCTCGGAGATGCGCAGGCTCATGTACTTCTCATAGAGGTTGGCCCACAGGTTGACCGCCTGCTCCGCCTCCGCCGCCAGCTCAGGCGGGATGTTATCCTTGGTGTATTGCTTCACCTTCTGGGCCACGTCGTCGATCTGGGCTTGGATTTCCTGGATGCGGTTCCATACCTCCTTGCGCGCCTCGCCGATCTGCTTGACGGACGAGAGCTGACGGTCCAGGATGTACTCGTCGCCGTAGGCCTGGGCGACGTCCCGGGCCAGTAGGGGGTCGCCGCTGGTGAAGGCGATCTCAAAGACGTTGGTGTTCTGCGCCCGCGTGACCTTGACCTTCCCCCTTAATTCCTCCGGGGAGGGGATCGAGGAGGGCATGTACACCTCCTCGCCCTCGTCGCGGGCATAGCGGAGCTCCTGGTAATTGTATTCCAGGCGGTCATGCACCGCTTTGGCCATGGTTTTGGTGCCGATTATCTCCGCCTGGGTCTGGATAAACTGGTTGGGGTCGGAGAAGGCGGAGGAGAGCAGGTTGTCGGAGGCCGATTGCCCGGCCCGGTTAATGTCCGCCAGGACCATCACTTTCGACCGGTAAACGGGTTTCTGGAGATAGGAGAAAAGGAGCGCCGCCGCGATCACCGAGAGCGTGACTCCGATGATCACCCACTTGCGGTTTACGATGACGTTTATGTAATCCTTGAGTTCCATGATCGCCCTTCGCTCCGCATATTATATCAACCTCGCCGTTCGAACATCATAAAAGGCGTTGTTAAACGCATTGCCCGTGCTTGATAACCATGGGCCGAGCATGTCTTCCCAAGCCGAAATCCGTTGCATTATTTACCTCGCCGCCAATGGTATTGTCGCCATGTTGTCCTTCATGTCGCCAGGCATGAAAAGCCGATGACGTCATCGCAAGGAGCCGAAAGCGACGAAACAACCTCATACCGCCGGGCACTTTTTCGGGATTCAGAAGGGCATAAGAACCAACTACGGTCACAACGGCGGCTCCTCCGCCTTTCCTCTTCTAAAAGCGCGCCGAATGGATGGGAAGGGCGCGTCATCTTCAAACGCCGGCGGCGTTTAATTAAGGCTGCGTTTTGAATGCAACGGCCCACATAGAAACAATGCACCACAGCTTGCTGGATTCATGGCAGAATCGTTGCTTTATTGATGCCGTGGCCAACCATCTAATCCTCGCGACGACGTTTATACCCAACCTGCCTTGGCTTAGAACATCTCCGGAACCCCTATGGAGTCGTGCCCGCCGCTCTTGCCCTCGTAGTTGAAGTACATGGCCCGCTCCGCCACCACCGGCTGGGTGGAAGCGACCTTGGTGGACACCTGGGCGTCGGCCAGACCGGGAAGGTCGTCCAGGTGGACGGACTGCCGCCTCCCTCCCTCGAGGGTAAAAACGTAGTCGGCCGCGCTGCCGCTCAGGAGCTGGAAGGACATGGTTACGGTGGCCGTCTCCGTCCCCGGGTTCTGCACCAGCACCCAGGTGTCGAACTGCCCGCCGGTGTAGCCCTCGGCCAAGTACCAACTGAAGCTGTTGAACTGATAAACCACGGCATCGCCGTCGTCATCATACCAGGTTACGTTGAAGACCTCGCTTCCGGTGATGGTATAGCGGCCCTGGAGGTCGAGGTCGAAGTTGCCGTCGGCGTCGGCGGTGGATTCTATGACCGCCGGGGTGCCGTTGACGTCCATGGTGATCCTTATGTCCCGGCCGGCCGGCGCCGTGCCCTTGACATGGTTGCTGGAGGGCAAGGCCACAGCGCTTACCTCCCGCACGATGATGTTCCGCTCCCCGCCCATGTTGCAGGAGACTTTCTCCCCGGGGACGATGTCGTGGTCGGTGAACCAGGCCTCGAAGAAGCCGTCCTTGAGAACCGTGGTCTCCCGGGCGGCCGAGCCGGCCTGAACGGTGAGGGCGGCGCCGGGCTGGTAATAACCCATGACCTCGTCATACTGGGGATAAACCACCAGGCCCTTGCCTGACCCCGCGGCTACGTTCATGACCTTGTTTCCGTTGGCGTCGCTGGAATATACGAAGGCGGCGTCCCCGTTGCGCAGGTTGAGGTCGAAGGAGACCTCGAAGTTCCCGCCGCCCGCCGTCACTCGCCTGTGGGCCGCCCCCGGCGGTATGTCGCCGTAATAGGTGGAAGGGGCGGCGATATACACGTCTATGGTGTTCCCGGCGACGGCGGTGCCGCTGACCTTGTTGCTGGCGAAGTCGATGCTGGCGGTGAGGACGCAGTTTATCTCGAACTGGTTGCCGTCCGCCACGTCCGTCACCCATACCCTGTCCCCCTGCCGGATATCGGAGGCGGAAAAGTCGGCCTTGAACCAGCCGTCATCCTTGGTGACGGTGTTTACGGTGTCAATGGTTGTCGCGCCTCGCTTCAACTCCACTATGACCGCTTCCAGGGGATGATTGGTAAAACCTTCCACGGTGTCGTGGGGAATGGACACGCGCACCTCCGCCATCACCATGGCCGCGCGCGGCGAACCGCTTTCTCCCTCCGGCCACCCCGCCTCCCGCTCCTCCAGTAGCCGGTGAGCTTCGGCGGGGGAAGCGGGCAGCCTGTGCAGAGGGTCCGGAGTTATCTCCGGTGTGGGATTATCTCCGCCTGAAAGGTCATGGGGCGAGGCGTGGGAAATGGCGGGCACTGCAGTCAAAAAAGCCAAAATCAGGAAAGAGCACAATACATTTATCCCGAAACGCTTTTTCATCCCAGTCATCTCTCCCACCCCCTATAGCCCGGTTATGCCGGTAAGGTGCCAGAGGTTGTAATCCTTGCGCAAGGTCATCTGAGCGTTCTGCACCCTGCCGAGTGTTCCCACCACGCGCCCGATGAGAACCGTTTCCGTATCCGAGGGCTTGACCACGTTGTCCACGATCATGTAGTCGAGATGGCCTTCCGCCACCTTGGTTAGGAAGTCCTGCAGTTCCACCACTTCCCTGGCCAGGTCCTCCTCGAAGCTCGCCGGGACCGGCTCGCTGCTTCCGCCTCCCAGGTCTCCCCAGAGTTGGCGTATGGCGGCGATGCGCCACAGCCCACCTTCACGTTTTAAAACCATGCTTCCGTCGCTCTTGGTTCCCTCGACGGTGCTGAGGGTAAAGTACGAGTAGGAAGTGTTGGGGTCTCCGGCCGGCTGGTAATCGGTGGCTATGACGTCGAGGCGCTTCACCCTTCCCTCGGCCAGGGCCGCGAAGAAGTTCTGATGCCTCTGGGTTTCGGTCACGTAACGCTGGTCCGGGGTGGTGTGCGAAGACCCCTCACCGCCCGCTGCGGCGCTTTCCACCTCGCTCGGCGTATCGGCTTCTTTCTCTGCCGCTTCCCCTGCTGCGGAGCCGGAGGGAGCCGTGGGTTTAGCCTCCCGCGAGGGACCCGACTGGTCGTTGGGGGTGCCGGAATTTCCTCTTACCAGGTCCACCATTTTCCAGGAGGCCAGGGCCAGCGTGGTGGAGGCGAACAGAAGAATCAAGGCCAGAATAAATATCTTGCTCTTACGCATTTTGCTCACCCCTCCAGATACGCTTTATGCACACAACGTACAAGCTTGCTGGGACAGTTATGCCCGAGGTTCCTTTGTGGGCAAAATTATTGCGGGCTGAAATCCATATGCTTGCAGGCATGATAAACCCCTCTGCCTCTTCTTTGCCTCTGACTTGAATCGACCGTGAAGATTATATACCTGATCCATGAGGAGTGTATACATCTCCACTTTGTGGCCTTCCCTCCAACGATACTTGCTATTGAGGATAACAACCGGGTGGTCTATCCTGAGAGAAGGGTTATCTTACAACCTTATCTTGGAGTGGCAGACATTTACAGAACGATGTGGACATAACTCTCCTAACCAGGACATTCCATTGACACTAGGTGAGAGATTTATATATAATTGCTTCGAGTATATATAGGGTACTTTATGGGGTATTAGAGGAGCGAGAAGCAAAGTAAACAAGAAGCCATAATCCATAGATAATTCCAATCGTTCTAAGAGATTAGCGTTCTAGCCGGTAAACTCAAAAGGAGAGGCAAAAGGAAAAGCCGACAAAGAGGAAATGCAGGCAAGGGTTCAGGGATAATCCAGTTACTTGTTTGCATATCCGGGGGAGTGATCAAAGGGGGTATCGAATCATGGTTTGCAAAGCATCCGCCTAAGGCCTTTCTCTTAAAAGTATAGGACATTTCTTCGTCATTTTTCATCGTCGTTTTTATGCTAATTTATAACGTTTTTAGGAGGAATCATGAACGAAAGCTGGATATTGAGGGTCACGGCGAAGAGGCAATATCTTGCACCTGTGCTGGTATTGCTTCTGATACTGGGGATGGTCCTGGGATCGGTAAACCTTTCTACGGCAAGTTCGAGCCACCAAGTTTATGTGTATTCCAGGCCAGCAGAAGGAGGCGTGACATCTCCATCAGGTTCCTTGGGCACCAAGAAGCATGGAGATAAATTCACGGTAACGGCAACAGCCAACCAAAATTATATATTTGTGGGATGGTCCGACTGTTTCATTAATGGGGGCGTTAAGAATAACGAGAGAATCCTTTTTTCTAACGACAACACGCTTACAAGTTACCAGGTACCTGCACCTTCTGATCATGCAGGCGATTACTATCTCTACGCCGAGTTCGGCCACGAGATAAAGGCAACTGCCGGAACTGGCGGGAGCATAAATCCAAGTGGAGAAGTGAAGGTAAGGCACGGCGAAAGCAAGACCTTCAACATCACTCCCAACTCCGGCTACCTGATCGACCAGATCCTGGTGAACAGCGTCCCGGTTACGGTTACCGACCCATCCGGGATGTCCTACACCTTCACCAATGTCACTAACGACCAGAAGATAGATGTTACTTTCGCCCGCTATTACACCATCACCGCCACGGCAGGAGAGGGCGGCTCCATAGATCCCTCGGGCGCGGTGAAAGTAAGAGAGCATCAGGACAAGTCCTTCACCATCACCCCCAACGAGGGTTACCACATCGACGATGTATTGGTGGATGATATTTCCGTGGGAGCGGGGGCCTCCTACACTTTCTACGACGTGCAGGCGGATCATACGATCCGAGCAACTTTTGCCCCTACCTCCTACCTTCTCACCACCCAGGCCAACCCCATGGCGGGAGGCACGGTGAGCGCGGGAGGCACCTATGCTCCCGGCTCCGAGGTGCAGCTCTCCGCCACCCCGGCCGAGGGCTATGCCTTCGTCAACTGGACGGAGGGGGAGACGGTGGTCTCCGAGAGCGCGAGCTTCACCTATATAATGCCGGCAAGGGACGTCACCTTGACCGCCCACTTCGCCTTAACTTATACCATCACAGCGTGGGTATATGGAGGAAACGGGAGCATCTCGCCATCCGGGTCGGTTAAGGTCGTCCACGGGTCGAGCCAAACCTTCACCTTCATCCCAAACGTGAACTACGGAGTAAAAAGCATCACGGTAGACGGAAACATTAACTTGTCGCCGAGGACCTCGTATACCTTCGAGTATGTCACTTCAAACCACACCATCGTGGTTTCCTTCCAGCCCAGCTTCGCGCGTGGGCTGGTAAGCGTGACAATGGATGATGGGAAATTATCTCAGTACAATAATGCAAAACCTGTATTGGATGCCTGCGGCATAAAAGCGACCTTGTTCCCATTACCATGTTACAACTCAAATCCGAGTCAATACCCGGGTTACATGTCGGTACAGCAGCTTCTGGAATTCAAGAATGCTGGGCATGAAATAGGATCCCACACTTACAATCACAAAGATCTGACACAACTCGACGAAACTGGTATCCGAAATGAGCTGGAGACTTCGAAAACTTGGCTCGAAAATAACGGGCTAGGACCGGTGACCAGCTTTGCTGCTCCTTTTGGGACATATAATGATACAACCATACAATTGATAAAAGAATACTACGGATGCCAGCGAATAACCGACGGCGGGTATAACCTGATATCCAATTTCAACAAATATAAGATACTGGTGAAAAAAGTAGCAAATACCACCACCATAACGGAGTTGAGGAGCTGGCTCGATTATGCGAAGGCCTCTAAGAGCTGGCTGGTCCTTATGTATCACAATATAGAAGAGGGAACTGGTGACCTCTACGTTACGCCTGCCAACTTCGCAGTCCAGATGCAAGCTATCGTGGACTCGGGAGTGCCGGAAATGACATTTAAGGAGGCTCTTGATGAGCTTGCCAAGCAAATTCCGTAGCTTTGGAGGATAGGACACTAGCCGGACGACCTAGAATATTAATATTTGCGACAGAAAGGGATGATAGGAGGGGCGGCGGCCGGTCGGTCAGCCTCGGCTGCCGCCCGAAACAAGGAGATTGCCGAACGGCATGATAGGAAACGAGCTCCCGGTAAAGAGGGCATTGACAATACCGGGGCCGCTTCTCCTGCTTCAAGTGAAAGCATATTGGAGCGTTTTTTAGGAACAATGTGCTTGGAGATGACAAGAGAAGAAAGGGTAAGTAATATATTTATGGCTATTTTGTGGATCCCCGTGATCGATTAAATAAACAATTCGCATCATATGGGGGATCTGGGGAGCTGAGAACCCCAGCCAATAAGTGGTCACCTGGGCTGGGGGGAGCTAATGGTGAAACCGACCCGATCATAGTGTATGTTCGGGTCTTTCAATTAGAGAAAGATATTTATGCGAACTCTTACCAGAGCTGCCGTAAAGATTTGTAAAGATAAAAAGATCAGCCTTTGGGTGGTCTTTCTTCTCATTATCTATTTTATTTTCGTATTCAAATTTGTGACCATCAACGAGGCTTTCAACTCGTGGCTTTTCGGCTCATACGGCGTTCTCATAACCGTATATATCCTCACGCGCTTCCTGCTATCGTTTTTCTACGAGCCCGTACCCGACAACGACTACGAACCCACGGTCACCTTCGTGGTGCCCGCTATGAACGAGGAGGACGTAATAAAGATCACCCTGGAAGCGATATACAAGGTGGATTACCCCAAAGAGAAGCTTGAGGTAATCACGATAAACGACGGCTCGAAGGACAACACCCTCGCCAGGATGAAGGAGGTGCAAAGAAAGCACCCCGACTTGGTTATCGTGGATTGGAAGCAGAACAGGGGCAAGCGGCACGGCATGGCGGAGGGAATCCGACGGGCTAAGAATGAAATTCTCATCTTCATCGACTCCGACAGTTTCGTGGACCGCGATGCCATCAGGCCTCTGGTGAAGTATTTCAAAGACCCTAAGGTGGGCGCCGTTTCCGGCCACACGGACGTCTTCAACGCCGACACCAATACTCTGACCAAGATGCAAGCGGTCCGCTACTACATAGCGTTCTCCGTGCTTAAGAGCGCTGAGGGGATATTCGGCACCGTTACCTGCTGCGCGGGCTGCTTCTCGGCTTACCGCCGCGAATATGTGCTTGAGGTGCTGGATGAATGGCTCAACCAGAAGTTCCTGGGCGTCACTTGCACCTACGGTGACGACCGCAGCCTTACCAACTTCCTGCTCAAGAAATACGAGTTGAAGTTTTCGTCGGAGTCACACGCCTGGACCATGGTCCCGGAAAAGAACAGGCAGTTTTTTAAACAGCAGCTTAGATGGAAGAAATCCTGGATGAGGGAAAGCTTGAGGGCATCCCTGTTTATATGGAAGCGAAACCCTCTTGTGGCGTTCAGTTTCTATGCCGGCATCATTCTTTCGCTTATGGCCCCGGTAGTGATAATCAGGGCGCTCATATGGTACCCTGTAGTGCATCATCAATTCCCGCTTTACTATTTCGCCGGGCTGATTTTAATAACTTTCCTTTACGGGTTCTTCTACTACATAAAGACTGGGTACAGATATTGGATACACGGGGCCATGGCGACCGTGTTCTATTCCCTACTGCTGGTGTGGCAACTGCCGTACGCCATACTCACAATAAGGGACCCTAAGTGGGGAACTAGATGACGAAGAAAGTATTGATAAAGAAGCTTTTCACCTTGGGGCTTATCCTGGCGGCCTTGGGAGGGGGGCTATATGCGTTCTCTCGAGTCTATGTGGTCACAAAAAATACCCCAAGTACGATGGTTGCCGGGGAAATGATCAGGGCCACGCGCGAGGTCGCCATCCCGGTGCTTCTCTACCACGGCATAGTGGAAAATGAAGACGGCACCAACGTGACCATAAGCAACTTCAGGGAGCAGATGGCAGCCCTGGCGGATAAGGGTTACACGACGGTGGACACGCACGATCTTCTGGAATTTTACACTGCCGGAACTCAATTGCCGGAAAAGCCCGTGGTCATAACCTTTGACGATGGCAGAAGGGATAGCTACCTGAACGGTAGCCCTATCCTCGCCGAGCACGGCTTCAAGGCGGTCATGTTCGTGGTCACGGAGAAGCAAGAAAACCAAGTGCCGGGATTTTTGAGCTGGGACGAGCTCTGCAAGATGCACCAGAGTGGATTATGGGACATCGAAGCTCACGGCTATCAATATCATAAATATATCGACGTTGACGGCAGGGGAACCCAAGGTCACTTTGCGTGCAATAAGAAATGGCTGCCGCAAGAGAATCGGCTGGAGACGGACCAAGAATACGAGCAAAGACTTCTCGCTGACCTTCAGAGGGTGAAAAGCGATCTGGAATTCCATATTGCCGGCCTGGAGGTTGTCGCCTTCGCCTTTCCCTACGGTGATTATGGCGAGAGCAGTCTCAACATCGACCGGGAGCTGGCGATTTCCCTAATCAATAAGACGGTCAACACCGTCTTTCCGCTTTCGTTCGAGTTGAACAGTAAGTGTATGGATTTTTGCAATTACGAGGACTCGGGTCACGACATGTTGAAAAGGTTCGCGGTGAAAGGCGACATGACCGCGCAAGAACTGGTCATGGCGCTAGAGAAAGCTCAACCCAGAAAATTGCCCTATGTAGTGGAGGGATTCGACTCCGAATGGAAATATTATATTTATAGTAATTGGGGCGATGTAAACGTTGCAAACGGCGCCTTGAAGTTGAAAGCTTCCGAGGGCGGAACTGGCGCCATGGCAGTACTTTCCGGTGGTCATTACTGGAAAGACTACGCGGCGGAAGCGGAGCTGTTAATCGAGGCGGGCGAAAATGGGTATCTTGTTGGACGTTTTAAAGACAACAACAATTATGTATTTTGCGAGATGGACGGAAATTTTGTCACTCTGGCTGAAAAGGTCGGAGGGAAAAACAGGATACTGGGCAAGACTCAGTATGTCAAGCCAGTTCCCCGATACACCATCCGGCTCTCTTTTAAAGGGGACACCGTGTCTTGTTCCGTCGATGACACGGTAACCCTCGGTCCGCTCGAGCTCAATCCATCCCTTGAAGAAGGGACCGCCGGCTTCAAGGCGTGGGACAAACAAGCCGGATTGGTGAGAGTTTCCGTTTTAAAAGTGAATGTTACGCCTGTAGAGGAGGTACTGGGTTTAAAATAACGCGGCTTGCGCTGGCGATGCGATGAAATATAGAGAACGCGGATAGGGAAATGAGATCGGGAAATGGAAGGAAAGCGCAAAAAAAGGCGGGTTTGGGGGGCTTCGGCTGCTTTGCAGGAAAGGGGCGACCAGCAAAGACGGTAAAAAGCATAAGGTGAAGGGGGTAAGTAAGATGAAAACAACAAGCAAGCCACGCGGGATTCTCGATAGGATCGATGATTTCTCGAAGAGAGCCGATTGCCGTAATGAGATTTCCAGATGTGAACGAGCCATAGAGTTATATACCAGGCTGTCTATCCTCTATGAGATCCGGGGCATGTCCTTTGCGAAGCAGGGTTTGTATGATGAAGCCACCGAGGCATGGGCCGAATCAATTGAATTCGAAAACAAGCTCGCGGACATTTATTGCAGCAGGGGCACGGCTTACTATCTATTGGGAGAATACGGAAGGGCCCTCTCCGACTTCAATAAGACCCTTGAGATTAACTGCGACAACTCATATGCCCTCCACAACCGTGGATGCGTTTATTTGAAGTTGGGGAAGTTCAATGAGGCGGAAAAGGATTTGTTGAGAGCTCGCGAGCTGAACCCCGAGTTTGCCACGTACCATAAAGCCCATGACCTTTCTTTCCATCCGTAAAGCTCCCTCTCATCTTAGGAAAGAGGGTGGCCTTTGCCTGTTTTTTTGGTAAGATTATCTTTGATTTGTTAAGACATTCAAGCGCTCAAACTATAGGGTGGATGATGCTTTTTTTTAAGAGGGTTGACATCGTTGTATGTTTTCTGCTTATAACGTTTATTTGCATAACCGCGGGGTGCCTTTCAGGCAATACCGCGGCACACGAAGGCATACGCCTCGACTCATACTCTGAAGTGGAGAAAAGCCCGGGAGCGAGCGAAGATATGCGCGATTATGCCAGCGAAAGCACGGGTGCGGCAGCTTTCTACGTCGACCCGGCCAAAGGCAGTGATAACAACGACGGGAGTTATAACTACCCCTGGAAAACCCTGGATCTTAACAAGATACAGACTCAAAAACCCCTGCATTATCCTTTTAAGGAAGGTGACCCTCTCCAGCCGGCAAACCCAGATGCTCCGGTGAAGCCGGGCGACACCGTTTACCTGCGCAACGGCTACTATGGCACGCTGGTCATCAGCGACTGTTACAACCCTGACTATGTGACCATCTCCGCCCAACCCGGTCACTCCCCCATCTTCGATAGGGTCTTGCTTCACAGCGGTTCCAAGTGGAAGCTCAAGGGTTTGACGGTGAGGGGGACCAGAAAAACGCCTCATGAGAACGAGGTGAGATATCATCTCATCAGCTGCATAAGCGATGATTATTACGGACCTGCAACGGACCTGATCATCGAGGGCTGCGCCGTATATTCCGTGGAAAGCATAAGCGGCTGGGCCGCTGGAGAATGGAATGACCTCTCCTCCAGCGGCATTTATGCCTACGGCGATAAAATGGCTGTACTCGGCAACCACGTCTTCAATGTGGACTTTGGCATCGAGGTGGAGGGTAACGGCTGCCTGGTCGAAGGAAACATCATAGAGAATATTTGCGGTGATGGCATTGACCTTAAGGGCGAGAGAGACGAGGTCTGCCAGTACAACTTGATCCGGAACCATTATAAAGTCAACGATAACCACGGCGACCTCATCCAGGTATTCCACGAGCCCTTGAACAACACTCCTATTTATGGGCTGGTGCTCCGCGGGAATACCCTTGTAGGCCATATTGACCCCGCTCAACCATATAGGGACGGCGTGCAGGGCATCGGTATCTTCGACAACAGCGTCGTGGGTGGAATCGTGGAAAACAACGTAGTTCTTATCCAGAACTGGAATGGAATATGTCTCTATGGAGCCGTAGATACGCGCATCATCAACAACACGGTGCTTGATCCATACCGGTTCGGCGAAGACGTGGACCACCCATGCATCTCTATCGAGTCGGCGCAGAACGGAACCCCGGGAAGCGGCTGCGTGGTGCGCAACAACATCACGTCGGAAATAATTTCCACCCAACACCAGAACCCCGCTATCGATCACAATATCACCGGCTCGTTCAACCCCAGCGCATTGTTCGTGGACTTTCGTAACCTGGATGTCAGGCTAAAGGAAGGCAGCCCTGCTATCGATGCCGGGTCCGCTGATCTCGCGCCTTCCAGGGACATCATGGGAACCGCCCGTCCCCAGGGTGAGGGGTACGACGTAGGTGCCTATGAATACAAACCCCCCGGCACACCTGATGACAACCCCGACGGTAACGACACCCCATATTCGCTCTACCTCGCCGAAGGCTACACCGGGTCCGGCTTCCAGGAATACCTCTGTTTGGGAAACCCCGCAGAGAGCCCCGCCCAGGCC
>ENA-ORXB01002176-ORXB01002176.1-sediment-metagenome-genome-assembly--contig:-NODE-2176-length-17981-cov-4.497822_pt1 | contig 17981 bp, 19 predicted proteins | sample MGYA00237863_ERZ511475 | MGnify/ENA primary metagenome ERZ511475 (study PRJEB26305, sample SAMN06343858) | sediment metagenome | isolation source: hot spring sediment | place: Canada: British Columbia... | reverse complement strand
GGAGCAGGACTGGGGCATAGGCTACAACAGGATTTTGCACCGGCGCCTGGTAGGGGGTAGCCAATGGGACCGCACCGCCACCACCTCCTGGGCCCAGGGCTTCGAGCGCCCCTTCGACGCTGTATGGACCTTCCAGCAGCGCACCGGTACCTACACTGACGAGCGCCGCCGCGCCACGGAGACCGCTCCCTCCATGGCGCTACCCTTCCTGGTGGAGCCGGGGGACATGCTGTACCTTGGCCAATCGGAGAAGTTCAGTTGCCTCCTTTTCGGGCTTAGCCAGGGCGCGGGGGCCGATCCCCAGCCCGCCTGGGAGTACTGGAACGGTTCGGCCTGGGTGCCCCTGACCCTCACCTCCAACGCTGAATACCGGTTCCTCTCGGCCACACCAGAGCAGGTCCAGTTCGCTGTGCCTGAAGATTGGCAGATGACGGAGGTGAACGGCTACCGGGCCTATTACATCCGTGTGAGAAGGCAAAGCACCGAAGACCTGGTGCCACCTGTGGCCACCCAGATACTGCCGGTGCGCAATATGCACTCCCCCTTGGCGTACAGCGGGCCCAACGGCACCATAGACCTGATATGGACGGAGAGCGCTGGAGGCGCCTTCCCCAACAGGATCTGGTACGGAGCGACCTCCATGCACCCCATCCAACTGCCCTCGGCGGAGCGGCCGCCCCAAGAACATGGGCCGGTGCCGTTGCCTCCCGATGTGCCGCCGCCCACCTCCACACCTTCGGTGACACCCACCTCCACCCCCACGCCGGGCGTTAGCCCCACGTCCACTCCCACATGCTCGCCGTCCGGCCCGGCCTCCGGTCCCGGGGGGTGGGTTACGCGCTGAAGCTCGCCCAGCGCGCGCAGGCGCTCGCTCTGGATGAGCCGCTCCTGGCTGCGGGCCAGTTCATCAGCCCGAGCGAGGTCAGCGGACGGTCGGCGGTGGCCGTGCTCGGCGCCGCGACTGCCGAGGAGCTGTTTGAGGGGGCGAACCCCATCGGGCAGAGCATACGGATCAACGGCATCACCTTCCGGGTGATCGGCGTGCTCGCCGCCAAGGGAGGAACCGGCCTCGGCAGCCAGGACGATATGGTGCTCGTACCTCTGACGACCGCTCAGACCCGGCTTACACGCCGCATGACGCGGGGCGGGACCAGCGTCTCCATGATCACCGTGCAGGTCTCAGACCGCCGGCTGATGGAACAGGCCACTGAAGAGATCAGCAACCTGCTGCGCCGCCGGCATCGCGTGCTCTTTGAGGATGACTTTACGGTGACGAGTCAGGAAGAGATGCTCTCGGTGGCGAACCAGATCACCGGCGTGCTGACGCTCTTCCTTGGCGGCATTGCTGCCATCTCGCTGCTCGTGGGTGGGATCGGCATCATGAACATCATGCTGGTGTCGGTCACCGAGCGAACTCGAGAGATCGGCATCCGCAAGGCGGTTGGGGCGCGGCGCCGCGACATCTTGGGGCAGTTCCTCGTCGAGGCGACGCTCCTCAGCATCGTCGGCGGGCTCGTCGGCATCGCGCTAGGGTGGGCCATATCGCGCCTCATCTCGGCCCTTGGCGCGCGCAGCGGAACGTCGATCGCTACCGCGGTCACCCCCGACTCGGTGCTGCTCGCGGTCGGGTTCTCGATCGTCGTGGGGCTGTTCTTCGGCGTCTACCCGGCGGTGCGCGCGGCGGCCCTGCGGCCGATTGACGCGCTTCGCTACGAGTGATCGGGAGGTAGAAGGTTCTCATGAAGACCTGGGTCTATGCTGTGATCGGAGGCCTGGCAGCTTTGGTCATCGTTGCCGGGGTAGGCGGCTATCTCCTCGGTGTGAACGCCGGCAGGGCGAGCGCCAATGCGGTGCGCAACCGCTTTCTGGCCTCGCGCACGGGTGGCTCCGCCCCGGGTCGGCTCGGGCTCGCGGCAGGAAACGGGGGCATCGTTACCATCAAGGAGGTACGTGGGAATACGCTCATCGTGACCACGCGCGACGGCGAGGCGCGTGTGCAGCTCAGGGAAGGGATACGGGTCCTCAAGTTCGCCGAGGGTGCGCCGGGCGATCTGCAGCCCGGAATGCGTATCCTGGTCATAGGGCAGACGGACTCGGCAGGCAACATGACGGCGGACACGATACAGGTCGTGCCCGAGGAGGGCTGGCCCGTCCTCGGCAGTGGTGCGGAAGGTGCCTTGAGCCGCTAGGGTATCCGATGAGGAGCGACTGGCAATGGAGTACACCCGCCGGCCGGATGGGTGTATAATGATAGGTAAAGCCGAAGGCGAGCGTGCGACGGAGTGCGGCCCCTCCGGCTGGGGCGGTTCTCCCCGAAAGAGGTGCGTAGTCAGGATGCGGAGTGTGTCGTATGGTTAGCAACAAAAAGTTCTGGACGGTCACCGGCCTCCTTGGCTGCGTGACGCTGTGGCTGCTTGCAGCGGTTATCGTCATCCCCCTGGTGGTCGTGCCGCTGGAGATCCGGACGGCGCTGAAGGCGGCCTCCGGCGCGCAGCCGACCCCTGTGGCCACAGTTGCCGGAGCGATCCTGCCCGCGCAGCCTGCCGGCTCTGATGAGGGGCTGGTGGCCCTGTATCGGCAGGCAAGCCCCGGCATCGTGAACATCAAGGTGTACGTGCAGCGAGGCTTCCTCACCGGGCAGGGGGCAGGCGCTGGCTTTGTCTTTGACGACAAAGGGCACATCGTCACCAATAACCACGTTGTGTCGGGCGCGAGGCGGGTGACGGTCGTCTTCTACAACGGGCTCGAGGCCGAGGCCACGGTCGTTGGCGTCGATCCGCACAGCGACCTGGCCGTCCTCAAGGTCACCGACCTGCCGGAGGGTGTCCACGCCCTGCCGCTCGGTGACTCGGACAAGGTCGCCGTCGGGCAGATGGTCATCGCCATCGGCAACCCCTTCGGCGTGGGCAGCAGCATGACGTCGGGGATCGTCAGCGGAGTCGGGCGCACCATCGAGTCGGGCGCAACGCCCTTTGCCATCCCCCGGGCCATTCAGACCGACGCGGCCATCAACCCCGGCAACTCGGGCGGGCCGCTGCTCAACCTGCAGGGTGAGGTCATCGGCGTCAACGCGCAGATTGCGACCGGCGGTGCCGAGGCCAACGCGGGGGTTGGCTTTGCCATACCCTCCAACATCGTGCGGCAGGTTGTGCCGGTGCTGATCGAGAAGGGCTCCTATGAGTGGGCCTGGCTCGGCGTGACGGGGACGAGCGTGAACCTGGCGATCATGAAGGCGAACGGCCTGCCGGAGCAGCGCGGGGCGTACATCGACAAGGTGACCCGGGGAGGCCCGGCAGCGCAGGCCGGCCTCAGGGGCAGCTCTGGAACCAAGTCCGTCGATGGGCTCGATGTGCCGGTCGGTGGCGATGTGATCGTCGCAGTCAACGGCAAGCCCATCGCCGACTTTGACGAGCTGCTTGTCGATATCTCGAGCCGCAGGCCCGGCGAGCAGGTGAGGCTGACCGTGCTGCGCGACGGGTCGAGCCGTGAGATCACGGTCACCCTCGCGGCGCGCCCGTCCCAGCTGGATGCCCTGATGGAGTAACGGGGCCGCGGCGGGGGCCGACGCTGCAGCGCTTCACATTTCCCCTCCGGAGCGGCGAGAGGGGATCTGACCCGGGGCGTTGGCAGATGGCAAAACCACCTGCCAACGCCCCGCTCTTCACGCTCCCTGCCTTGCTGCACCTGTCTCTGGCACCTAAGAGGATTCTGACGCGGCCTTCATCAAATCTTCATGGCCCGTGTGCTACAATACGGTCGCAACCGGGTCAGTCAGCCCGGGGAGACTGATAGGGAGGATTGGATATGCTGAAGAAGATTGTGGCGGCACTGGCGGCGGCAACCCTGGTTGCCTTTGCCGGGTTGTTCGCAGTGGGAACCGTCTTTGCGGAGGAGCCGACGCCAACGCCCACGCCGGGCGCGGGGGTCGCGGCGCCGGGGCCCTGGGGCCGGATCTGCCGGGGGGCAGGAGTCGTGGCCGACGCGGTCACGGACCTCCTGGGCATGACCAGGCAGGAGATCTTTGAGCAGCGGGCTGCGGGCAAGACGCTCTCGCAGATCGCCAAAGAGAAGGGCGTCACCGACCAGCAGGTGACCGATGCCATGGTCACGGCCTACAAGGCCCGCCTCGACGAGGCGGTCAAGAATGGGCGGCTGACCCAGGCCCAGGCCGACTGGCTTCTTGCCAGGTTCAAGGCTCTGGCTCCCTTCGAGCTGACGAACCCCTTCGCACCGGGCGCCGGCCGTCGGGGCATGATGCGCGGCGGGCATGGCTGCTGGGGTAAGAATGCGCCGACGCCAACGCCTTCGGCCAGCTCGTAAGGGCCTCGCGGCGCGGGCGCAGGGCCTGTCAGGCATGAGACGGTAGAGAGGTCGGGAGAGCGACCGCGGTCGCTCTCCCGACCTCTGTCCAGTTCCGGGGGTCGTTCCGCCGGACCCCGTGCCGGCTGTGGTATAATGGTGTGGTCGATTATCGGTGGGAGTTTGCGATGGCTAACGCCCGAGTGCTCGTGGTCGATGATGACAGGAAAGTGGTCGACCTGGTGAGCCTCTACCTCAAGCGGGATGGCTACCGGGTCCTCACGGCCTATGATGGCACGCAGGCTCTGGAGGTCGCCAGGGAGAAGCATCCAGACCTGATCATTCTGGACCTCATGCTGCCCGGCATGGACGGCCTGGCCGTCTGTCGCATGCTGCGCGTGGAGGGGCAGACGGTGCCCATCATCATGCTGACCGCGCGCAGTCTCGAGGAGGACAAGCTCGTCGGCCTCGATCTGGGAGCGGACGACTATGTCACCAAGCCGTTCAGCCCCCGGGAGCTGGTAGCGCGGGTGCGGGCCGTGCTGCGGCGTGTCAACGACGGCAAGGAGGAGGAGCCGGCCGAGATACGCCGCGGGGACCTGGTTGTGGACATCCTCCGGCACGAGGTGAGGGTCGGCGGCAGGACGGTCCATCTCACAGCCCGGGAGTTCAGGCTCCTGGCGACTCTGGCCGCTCAGCCGGGACGGGCCTTCACCCGGCAGCAGCTGCTGGATGAGGCCTTTGGCTTCGACTATGAGGGTCTGGAGCGCACCGTTGATGTGCACATCATGAACCTGCGCCGCAAGATCGAGGAGGATGCAGCTCACCCCACCCGTATCCTGACGGTTCAGGGCGTAGGCTACAAGTTCGCCGAGGAAGCCGATGCTTCATAGCCTGCGACTGCGGCTCTTTCTGACCTTTGTCGTTCTGATCATTGCCACCGTGGGGGCGGTGGCGCTCTTTGCGAGCAGGGCCACCACCACCGAGTTCCGGCGCTATGTGGACCCTGGCGGGGGCCTGAGGCACCGGCGCCTTGCCGCGTTGCTCGCCATCTACTACCATCACGCCGGCCGTTGGGAAGGCGTGCAGCCGCTGCTTGAGCAGGTCGGGCAGCTCTCCGGCGAGCGGATCGTCCTGGCCGATGAGACGGGGCTCATCGTCGCGGACTCGGGCGCCAAGCTGGTAGGGCAGCGCGTTGGCCCCAACTGGCCGCGGCCGGTGGTCCTTGTCGATGCGGCGGGCTGGACGGTTGGCACGGCATACATCGACCCTACCGGGCCGCCGCTGGCGGGCGCGCCTGAGCGGTCGTTCCTGGCCTCGGTCAACCGGTCACTCGGCCTGGCCGTCGTGGCCGGGATAGTGGTGGCCGTCGTGACGACCCTTCTGCTCTCCCGTCACATACTGGCGCCCGTCGAGGCGTTGACTGCGGCGGCGCGGCGCATGGAGAGAGGAGACCTGAGCCAGCGGGTCGAGGTGCAGTCCAACGACGAGATCGGGCAACTTGCGCACGCCTTCAACGCCATGGCCGATGGGCTGGCGCGAACGGAGCAACTGCGTCGTCAGATGGTTGGCGATGTGGCGCACGAGCTCCGTACGCCCCTATCCAACCTTCGGGGCTATCTTGAGGCGCTGCGTGACGGGGTGCTCGAGCCGGAGCCGCAGCTTATGGCCTCGCTCCATGAGGAAGCCATGCTGTTGACCCGCCTGGTCGACGACCTGCAAGAGCTGGCCCTCGCCGATGCCGGGCAGCTCAGGCTGGCGCGACAGCAGGTGGAGCTTGCGGACATTGTGCGGCAGTCGGTAGGCGGCTTTGAGCACGAGGCTGCGGCCAAAGGGGTGACGCTTCGCACCGGTCTGGTGCCGGACCTCCCGCCGGTCTATGTCGATGCCCAGCGCATCGGGCAGGTGCTGCGCAATCTGATCGAGAACGCCCTCGTGCACACACCGGCCGGTGGGGAGATCACCATCTCGGCCCGCCGGGTCGGGGCGGAGGTCGAGGTCAGCGTGCGGGACACGGGCTCCGGCATTGCCCCCGAGCATCTGCCCTACGTGTTCGAGCGCTTTTACCGCGCCGATCCCTCGCGCACGCGCCGCACCGGGGGCGCAGGGCTCGGGCTGACCATTGTGAAGAAGCTGGTCGAGGCGCACGGCGGTACCGTCCGTGCCGAGAGCGAGCTCGGCAAGGGGTCGACCTTTAGCTTCACTTTGCCAGTGGCAGATGGGGCTCCGCCCCAGGCCCCCTCGCAGTTCACGGGCGGGCAGGCCTTGTCCGCCTGACCAGCGTGGGGATCACCGGCTTGCAGGACCCCGGCCCCTAACCTGTTTAAAGGGCGGACAGGCTGCTCTAGTCGCCGTCCCTCGGACCTTGCCTGGGGGTACCCCATCCCCCACCCCTCGCGTCTTGCGCCGCCCCGGCGGTGGGAAGGGGGCCTCTTTGTTCGTGGAGGGGGTGTTCGCGGGCGGCTTCGCCGCCCGCGAACACCCCCTCCCATTCTGGATTCCCCGCCGCCGCGCCGCGGGGGGCGGGCCCAGAGGGCAAAGCAGCGAATGCCCCGGGGTGGGGGTGCTGCAAGAGGCGATGCCTCCGACCTGCCGCGGACAATGGGGCTGTCCGCCCCTGAACTCATCCCCCACCAGGGTATCGTGTTGCGGGCAAAGATGGGCCAGCGACTCCTGGGGCTTCTGCACGGCGTGTTGGCGTGCGAGTGGCCCTACTGCGACGCAGGCGCATATGTCCTGAAAGCGTAGGTGTTCTTGCCAAACAGGTTCCAGACGTACGTGTCGGAGCGGTCGATCACCAGTGCACCCCTGCCGATCACCGTTCCGCCTGCCGCGTCTCTGATGGTGACGTTGTGGATGCCTTCGGAAACCACCACTTGTACGTGGGACCGCGCCGGCAGCGCAAACTCGATCGCCGGTTCGATGCGGATGGCGTAGGCGTTGGGCGACGCGTTGTCGACCCAGAGGTGGCGCTCGCCTGCCTGGCCGCTGATCACCCAGGCAGCCAGCAGACCCAGCAAGAAGAGAATGACGACGGGGTAGACCTTGTTCGTGCGCACGCGGCCGGCCACAGCCAGGCCGAGCAGCGCGCCCGCGCCGCCGAACGCCAGGTACAGCACATTGGCATTGGTGCCCCCGGCCGGCGAGGGCAGGGGTGTCGTGGGCACGCGCTGCGTAAGCACACCGGCGACCCCTGACCGCCTCTCGCCCGGGATGGTTTCGGGCGCGCTCTCGAAAAAGATGGTGCCGGGCCGCTGCGGATTGCCCAAGAGCGTGCCGCTCACCCGGAACAGCTCATCGCTGGTGGTGCCCGCCGCCACGTTGGTAGCGAGGGGACTCGCGTTCGCCATGAAGACCTGCCGCGCCACCAACCGGCCGGCGACCGGGACCGAGGGCTGCGGCCGGCAGGCCGCGACCAGCACAGCCAGCCCGAGCATGAGGCCAAGCTTCGATGTCGTCATGTTTTCCTCCTGTGTCGGGCCAGGCTGGCAAGCGCAAGCTGTGAAGGCGGGGGCACGCACACCCGGCCCGCACTGGTGTGCACCATGGCCCACGGGGCCGGGCGCCGAACCTTCCTGCCCAGCCGCATAGTACCATAGTTGCCCGTTCCGCGCAAGTTCAGACTGCAGACGGGCCCATCGGAGGGGAACACCCGCGCGGTGCGCCGGCGTCTTGCCGGCCCCGTCCTCGTGGGCTGTGGCGATCGTCGCCCTCCGGAACACCCGGGCGCTCCTGCCTGTTTCGCCCTCCGGCTGAGGCACCTGACCCCGCCGCCGCACCGCGGCGCCGGCAGTCCTTGGAATCGGGGCGTCGCCTCCGCTGCCTCAACGGCGGGGAAGGAGGCAAGGGGGATGGGGACGCGCCTCGAGCGCCCCGGGAGGCGTGTCCGCCCTACGGGCCGACCTGGGCGGCGACCTCAGCAGAGCAAGGAAACTCGCAGTGTCCGTCCGCGGCGACGACGATCTCACCCTCGCGCGCGACGCCCGGAGCGACGGGGGGCCTGCCGATGAAGCCATAGCTGGGGTCCCACCAGGTGACCTTGACATAGTAAACACCCGGCGGCAGCGTCGCATCGAAGCGGAAGGCCGCGCCGTCGCTCCAGGCCTCCTTCACGAGTACGGCCGCCGAGGTGTGGGGGTCAAAGAACTCGAGCGTGACCCGGCTGACGCCCGTCCGTGGCGGGTCGAGCACGAGGCGCAGCTGACACGAGGTGCTGCCGGGGACCTGGACGCTCCGGAACTCAGTGAGCCGGGCGAGCGAGGGGTCCATTGGAATCTCGGTCGGGGCCGGCGAGGCCGTCGGGGACGGGATCGTCGGGCTCGGCGCGAGGGTCGGAGACGGCGTCGGGGTCGGCGTCCCCTCCGGCGTGCCCAGGAGTGCCGTGCTGGCAGGTTCGGGCGTCGGCGAGAGCGTGGGTGTCGCGCTCGGCCGCGCGGTTGCCGTTGGGGTCGGCGTGTTCACGAGGGCGACCCGGGCCGGCGTGGTGGCGCCGGACGCAGGCCCGGCACCGGCCTGCCCCTCCCACAGGGGACGTGCCATGGCTGCGCCCGCGGCTATCACTGTAGCCGCGGCGAGCACAGCGGCGGCCCAGCGCACAACGGGGCGGCCCGCCAGGCCCTCGGCCTCCCTTCTGAGTTTGGCCTGCTCCTCTCGCCGCGCCATCAGGGCGCGCCACCCGCGCTCGACCTCGGCCCGCATCAGGTCTGCCGAACGGTAGCGCCGCGAGGGTATGGCGTCATCCTCGGGGGCGCGCCCAGGCGTCTCGGCGAGGGCCCGGGTGATGACCGAGTCCAGCCACAGCGGGGCGGCGCGCCGGTGCTCCCGAACTCGCGAGCCCCGGACGTGGGCTGCCTTGTACGTCTTGCCGGTCAGGCATTCGAAGAGCACGCAGCCGAGGGAGTAGAGGTCCGAGCTGGGGAGGAGAGGCGTCTCGCCGTTTTCCTGCTCGGGCGAGGCATAGGCACCGTTCTGGGGTTGCTGGCCGGCCGGCTGCCCACTGACCTGGGCCAGCCCAAGGTCGGCAATCTTGGCCTCGCCATTCTCACCAAAGAGGATGTTCGACGGCTTGAGGTCGCGATGGACTGCGCCCAGCTTGTGGATGGCCGATAGCCCGGCGCAGGCCTCAAGGGCGAGCCGCGCCGTCTCGTCGACAGAGAGCCTGCCCTCAAAGTCCAGGCGGTCCTGCAGGCTGCCGCCTGGCGCGTATTCCATCACCAGCCCGATCTCGCCCTCGGACTCCTCCATGCCATAGACCTTGAGGACATTGGGGTGGTTCAGCCGGGCTCCGAGCTGGGCGGCAAGAGTGCAGCGCTCGCGGAAGGAGCGCACGGCCAGATCGTCCACCCCTGGCATGTCGCGGGTTAGGATGTGGACTGCGCGAAGGGCGTTCTGCCGGCTGTCCCAAACCCGGTAGACCTCTCCGAGGCCGCCTCTTCCGAGCCATCCGCCTACGCGGTACCTGCCATTCAGGATTACGTCGCCGGGGCGGTATCTCATGGGTCCCCACCATGCGCCAGCGGGCCGAATGGGATGAGGGCCGATGGCCTGTGCCGTGTGGCATGCCTCGGCCCCGCTAGCCGCACCACGTGCGGCTGCCTCCCTTGTCATTGTAGCACAGAACGCATGTTGAGGAAAGAGCGAGGGCGGCCTTGCCGGTCGCGGTGTTGACTCCGGCGGCAGCTCGCACTATCATAGCGCCTGCCTCCAGAGGAACCGTTCCAGACGGCTCGCGGGAGCTGACGGCCTGAGGAGGGCATGCGGTGCCGGGGTGGTGCGGCTGGCCGTCCGCCTGGCATCGGGCGTACGTTGTAGGAGCAGGCCAAAGAGTGATCCTGCCAGGACATGTGGCGGCCGCCGTGCTGGCCTCCCGCCGATTTGGGCTTGATCTCCGCATAGCCATTGTCGCGGGACTGGCACCGGACCTGGTCGACAAGTTCGCCTTCTACATCCTGCACGCCACTCGGTGGACCCGGGTGCCGGCCCACTCACTGACGGCGCTGGCTGTGTCGGCGCTGGTCGTGGCGCTGATCGGGCGCTGGAGGCGCAGTGACTGGCGCTGGGGTGCGAGCTGGCTCGCCGGCTATGGCGCGCATCTCTTGTGTGACATGATGCCCGGCGAGGGCACACTACCCTGGCTGTGGCCGTTCCGCTCGTACAGCGACTATGTCAGCCCGGGGTTGCCGTGGTTTCTGGGAGGTGGCCCCGTCCCGTGGCTGACGCTGATAGCGGAAGCTGTGTTGGTGCTGGTAGCACTTGTCTCGGAGATTCGCCGCAGACGGAGGCTGCACGCCCGCTGACATGACCCCCTCACATCACCGCTCTGTGCGAGCCAAGGCGCGGGCTCCGCTCGGGCGGGCCGCGCTCTTCCTTGCGACCCTGGCCCTCCTGGGCGGGTGCCTGTTTGGCGTCTCTCTGTGGCTGGAGAGTGCCTCGCCCCCGGAGCCGCTCGGCCTCCCTACCGTCGGCACGTCACCGACGGTGGCCGTGGCCACGGCGCCGGTGGAGATGCCGACGGCGGCGCCCGCCGGGACCTCGGAGGCGCCGGTGGTGCCGTCGCCCTCCCCAACCGCGCTCCCTCCGGCAGCGACGAGCGGGGACGTCAACATCCTGCTCCTCGGCACCGATCGCCGCCCGCACCTCTCGGCTGCCTGGCGAACGGATACGATCATTGTGGTCGCCGTGCGGCCTACCGCAAAGGTGGTTGCGCTCTTTAGCATTCCCCGCGACCTGTGGGTCACCATTCCCGGCGGAGAGCCGGATCGCATCAACACGGTCGACTACAGAGGGGAAAAGCTCTACGGGCCGGGAGGCGGACCGCGCCTGCTCGGCGCAACGCTGCAGCAGAACCTCGGCATCCCGGTCCACGCCTACGTTCGGGTCGACTTTCAGGGGCTCGAGCGCGCGATCGACGCCCTTGGCGGCATCACAATAAACGCCGACCGGGCCTATGATGAGTGGCTGGACGATGGGGCAGGGGGGCTGTGGCACCTGATGGTGAGCCCTGGCCTGCAGCACATGGACGGTCGCACGGCCCTCGGCTACGCGCGCTCCCGCCACGATACGGGGGACCTCGACCGCTGTCGGCGCCAGCAGCAGATACTCCTCGCCATGCGGGATGCCGCGCTGCGCCCCGCCGTCGTCGCGCAGCTCCCGAGGCTGATCCCTGCCCTCGCCGAGGCGGTGGACACGGACCTCTCCCCGGCCCAGATGGTCGCCCTCGTGGGGCTGGGCCTGCGGCTGGATGCCGGTGCCTACCGCACCGCAGTCTTTGACAGTACCATGGTCACGAGCCGGGTCACGCCGGAGGGAGCCATGGTGCTGCTGCCGAACCGCGAGGCGATAGACAAGGCCTGGGCGGACCTCGTCACCCCCTAGCTCGCCGGCGGTAAGCCTCCCCGCGCCTGCTAGGAAACAGCTTCGGGGTGCTGCTCCCACTCTGCCGCCTCTCGGAGAAGGGCGATGACCTCCTGGTCGGTGGTCTGGTCAAAGACGTCGTAAAAGGCCCCGACGGCGTAGAACAGTTCCGGTGTGGAGAGGACTACCGCCCGATCGACCTCGCGGCTGAGCATGGCGACCGTATCTGGCGGCCCGACGGGTACGGCCAGGATCAGCTCACGTGGTTTCTGCCGGCGCAGCGCCCGGATGGCGGCCAGCGTTGTGGCGCCGGTCGCCACTCCGTCATCTACCAGCACCACTGTTTTCCCCTCGACCTGTAGGGGAGGGCGATCCCCGCGGTAGGTGCGCAGGCGACGATCGATCTCCTCGCGCTCTCGCATGGTGGCGGTGCGGATGTAGCTCTCCGGCACGCCCAGGCGGGCGACCAGGTCCTCATCCAACACAGTGGTGCCATCGGGCGCGACCGCGCCGATCGCCAGCTCGGGGTTGCCTGGCGCACCGATCTTGCGGGCGATAAAGACGTCCAGGGGTGCGTGGAGCGCACGGGCGACCTCGGCGCCGACGACGACCCCGCCCCGGGGCACGGCAAGGACGAGCAGGTCCCTCCGGCCCTTCAGAAAGCCGAGCGCCTCTGCGAGGCGGCGCCCGGCATCACGCCGGTCCGCAAAGCGTGTAACCATACCTGCACCTCCGGTAGTGACCGTGGTGGCTTGCGCTGCTCCTGCCAGCCGCCGTGCTCAAGATGCGAGCGCGGCCTGCCGCTCGGCTGCCCCGACCCCGTGAATCCGCTCGATGGCCCGCGCGAAAACCGAGGCCACGCTGACGACCTCCAGCCGGCCCCGTGGCTCGACCGGTATGGTGTCGGTCACGACAATGCGCTCAAGGGGCGAGGCCTCGAGGGCCTCGAGGGCACCGGGCGCAAAGACCCCATGGGTCGCTGCGGCCGAGACGCTGCGGGCGCCGTGCTCGAGCACCGTCTCTGCCGCGGCAAGCAGCGTGCCGCCGGTAGAGATGATGTCGTCAACCAGAATGGCGTGCCGCCCGCGCACCTCGCCGACCATTTCGCTCACGGCGACGCGATCCGGCGCCGGCCTCTCCTTGAACACCACCACCACCGGCGCCCCGGGGGCCACGAGGCGCTGAAAGGTCTCCGCGCGCTTGACCGCGCCGATATCCGGGGCGACGATCGCCACGTCGTCGGCGCTGGCCCCTGCAAAGGCCTGCGCGAGGACGGGCGCCGCCTGCAGGTGCTCGACGGGGAGGTCGAAGAACCCCTCAATGGCGCCCGCCGAGAGGTCCATCGTCACGATCTGGTCGGCGCCGGCGACCGTCAGGAGGTCGGCGACCAGTCGGGCCGAGATGGGCTCCTGCGGCGTGACCCGCCGCTCCTGACGCGCGTAGCCATAGTAGGGGACCACCGCGGTCCGCCGCGCAGCGCCCGAGCGACGGACGGCATCCAGCATGATCAATAGCTCGACGAGGTTGTGGTTCACAGGCGGCGAGGTAGGCTGGATGGCAAAGACGTCGTGCCCGCGGAGGTCGTCGTGGATCAGTACCTGTGTCTCACCGTCGCGGAAGGCGCTGACGGTGGCTGCGGAGAGGGTCGTGCCCAGCTCTCTGGCGATGGCGGCGGCCAGGGCGGGGTTGGCATTGCCGGTAAAGACCATCAGGCTGCCGATGCCACCCGGCACACTCATCCGCTCTCTACCTCCTCCGGCTGCAGAGGTACCGCTACAAGGCGACTATAGACGGCGCCATCGGGACGCAGAACGCTACGCATCAGACACACCTCACGGACCTCCATAGCGCCGACCCGGTCGACGCCCTGCTCTTTGACCCAGGCCCCGAACTCGGCTCGCTCGCGGTTGGTGGCCTGCTCGCGGATGCGCGCGAGGGTCAGGTGGGGCGTGAACGGACGGCCCTCGGGTCTAAAGCCCGCGCGCTCGAGCTCGCGCTCTACAGCCGAGTACAGATGCTGCAGGGAACCTGTGGGCTCCTCGACACCCACCCAGAGGACGCGCGGTCGCTGAAAGCTCGGAAAGCAGCCGAGGCCGGTGACGGCGACCGGGAACGACGCAACCCGCGTGCACGCCCTCTGCAGGGACTTTTCCAGCTCGGGCAGGCGGCTCGTTGGCACGTTGCCCAGGAACTTGAGCGTGAGATGTATCCCTTCGGGCGAGACCCAGCGCCCGATGCGGGCGAGGGGTGCCTGCCTGAGCCTCGCCTGCAGCTCGCGCAGCGCCGTGCAGAGGTGCACGTCTAGCTCGATGGCCACAAAGCTACGGACCGTGTCGCTATCGGCTGTATCTGCCATGTTCTTCGCCTTCCGCCAGCATCTACGCGGCGGCCGATTCTGCCCGCAGGCCCAGAAGTCGCGCCGCAGTGCCGCCCAGCACCGCTGCCAGATCGCCCTCGTCCAACCCTGCCAACCGCACCCGCTCCAGCATGCGCCTCTGCCCAAGAAGCGGATAGTCGGTGCCGAACAGAATGCGCCCGGGTGCCAGGCTCGCCGCGATCCGAAAGATGGCGTCGTCGTAGAGCAGGGGCGAGGCAGCGGTGTCGTAGCAGGTGTTCGCCAGCGCGGCACGCACCTCGGGCATGAGCTCGTAGAAGGGAAGGCCGCCGCCCCAGTGCGCGAGGATGAGGGTCGTCTCGGGGAAGCGGCCGGCGAGGCGCACCACGCCGTCGAGGTGCGAACGCCCCTTGCCCGGGTACTCGTGCCCAACCGGCTCGGAGACGTGCAGCAGCACGGGCCAGCCGAGGCTGCGTGCCGCCTCGAGCACGGGTGAGAGGACCTCGGTGTCGCCCGGCGAGTAGCCCTGGCCGTCGGGCATAAGCTCGCCGATGCCCGAGAGGCCGAGGCTGGCGCATCGGGCGATCTCGGCCTCGGCGCCGGGTGAGGCGGGATTGACCACTGCCAGGCCCACCAGGCGGCCGGCGTGGGCCCGAACCGCCGCGGCGGTATAGTCGTTCGCCAGGCGGCAGAGGCCGCTATCTGCCCAGCCAAAGCCAAAGGTTACGGCCACATCCACGCCCGAGGCATCCATGGAGGAGACCAGTTCCTCCGCCGTCACCATGCGCGCTTTGGGGTTGGCATAGAGCCGCCCGAACCACGCATCCCGCGCCAGATACTCCTGGCGTCGGGCGATGATCTCCGGCGGAAAGACGTGGGTGTGGGAGTCCACGATCATGGGCGTATTGTCGCACAGCGGGGGGCAAAAGTCAAGGCCATGGGTGGCAGGAGGCGCGCGCCGCAGTCTGGCCCCTGCAGGGCCCTCACGAGGCTTTACGCCCGGTTTGGACATCCAACGCGCTTTGCGGTATCATGGTCCACGATGAGAGCCTATCTGATCTGGAACCCCATGGCAGGCCAGCGGGACGTGCGCAACGCGCTCGAGGAGGCCGTCGAGGTCCTCGAGGCGGCGGGCTGGTCCATCCGCCTGTTCGAGACGGTGCATCCCGGCGATGGGACGCATCTGGCGCGGGCGGCAGTGGCGGAGGGCGCGGATGTGGCGCTCGCGGCCGGTGGCGATGGCACCGTCAACGAGGTCGTTAACGGCCTGGTTGGCACAGACGTGGCGCTGGGCGTCCTGCCGGTCGGTACAGGCAACACATGGGCGAAGGAGCTCGGCTACCCGGCCTGGGTGCCGCCCTACCGGCGGCCCCTGCGGGAGGCGGCGCAGGGCCTCATCGAATCTTCGGTGCGCAACGTCGATGTAGGGAGGGCCAACGGGCGCTACTTCCTCCTGTGGGCCGGGGTGGGCTTTGATGCCCAGGTTGCTCACGAGGTCGAGTCGCTCCTCGAGATGAAGCGGCGGCTCGGGCTGATCCTGTACGCCGTCAGCGGCCTCAGCCTTGCCCTCAGCTTTGTCGGCACCCGCTCAACGGTCGTGATCGATGGCCGACCCTTCCGCGGACGAGTTCTGATGGTGGCAATCTCCAACGCCCAGCTGTATGGCGGAGGCCTCTTCCGGCTGGCCCCTGCGGCCTACATCGATGACGGGCGCCTCGACGTCTTTGTGTTCCGCGGTCAGGGCACCGCGGAGACCTTTCACCATTTCTTCCGGCTGCTGACCCAGTACCACATGCGGGATCCCAGCATGAACTACTACCGGGCCCGCACGGTCGAGATCTATACCGACCGGCCGATGGCCGTGCAGGTCGACGGCGAGCCCTACGGGCAGACGCCCCTGACCACCGAGGTCGTGCCGGGAGCGCTCAAGATCCTGGTGCCTCGCTCTGCCCCTGCCACGATCTTCCAGGCGCCGATGGCCGCCTACGCGCGCTGAGGGGCGGCAAGATGCGCGTGATCGCGGGCAGCGCCAGGGGCGTACGCCTGGTGCCTGTGCCGGGGGAGACTACCCGGCCGATCACCGATCGGGTCAAAGAGTCCCTCTTTGGTATCCTCGGCTCTTTCGTGGTCGGCGCGCGGGTGCTGGACCTCTTTGCGGGCACGGGAAGCGTTGGCATCGAGGCTCTGAGCCGGGGGGCGCGCGAGGCCGTGTTCGTGGAGCAGAGCCGGCGTGCGGTCGCGACGATCCGCCGCAATCTGGCTGCTACCCATCTGGCAGACCGGGCGCGGGTCATCACCGGCGATGTGTTCGCCTACCTGTCCAGGCCCCCTGCCGAGCCTTTTGACCTGATCTATATCGCACCCCCCCAATACCAGCGCCTTTGGGTCCGCACTTTGCAGGCGATCGACCGGCCGGGGTTTCTGGCGCCGGGGGGGCTTGCCGTGGTTCAGATCTACCCGAAGGAAGATGAGCCCGTCCCGCTGCAGCACCTCGAGCGCACGGGAGAGAGGCGATACGGCAGCACACTCCTGGTGTTCTACGAGCCAAAGACCCAAGAGGAACCTTCCTGAGGGCGCGCGGTCCGGGAAAGAGGGGAGCGCGCCCGGCCGCTGACGGTAACATGCGCGTAGGAGGGTTGCGTTGTCCGTGAGAGTAGAGGCGGTCACCGAGGTGACCGAGGAGCTTGTGAGCGCCTTTGCCAGGCTTATACCCCAGCTCTCGGCGTCTGGCCGGCCCCCGGGCCGGGATGAGCTGAGCCAGATCGTCTCGTCGCCGGCAACGGTTCTCCTGGTGGCGCGCGACCCTGATCGGGAGGACCAGATCGTGGGGACGCTCACCCTCGCCCTCTTTCGCATCCCGACGGGCCTGAGAGCCTGGATCGAGGATGTGGTGGTCGACAGCGGCTCGCGGCGCAAGGGGATCGGCGAGGCGCTCTGCCGGGCGGCCATCGAGCGGGCTGCGGCCCTAGGCGCACGCACCATCGACCTCACCTCGCGGCCGTCGCGTGAGGAGGCCAATCGCCTGTATCGGCGCCTGGGCTTTGTGGAGCGCGATACGAACGTCTACCGGTACACTCTGTCGTGACGCCTGTCCGCAGGTGCTGATGCGGAAGAGCTTGCCTGCGGGGCTCCGCCGGCACCCTGCCCTCACGGTCGGGCTGCGGGGTGCGGCAAGAAGGTGGTGAGAGCATGAGCTTCCCCGACGGGATGAGGAGGGCGGTCTACGCCGGCAGCTTTGACCCGATTACCAACGGCCATCTGTGGATGATCGAGCAGGGCGCCAGGCTCTTCGATGAGCTGATCGTGGCCATCGGGACCAACCCCGAGAAAGCCTACACCTTTACCCTCGAAGAGCGCCTGGAGATGCTCGAGGGCGCCGTAGGAGACCTCCCGCGAGTCCGCATTGATAGCTTTAGCGCGCAGTTCCTGGTGCAGTATGCGCACCAGGTCGGCGCCCGCTACATCCTGCGCGGCATTCGCAGCGCTACGGACTATGAGTACGAGCGGGCCATGCGCTACGTCAACGGGGACCTGCGCCCGGAGATTGTGACCGTCTTCCTCATGCCCCCTCGGGAGATTGCCGAGGTCAGTTCAAGCCTGGTGAAGGGGCTCGTGGGGCCCGAGGGTTGGGAGCGCATCGTGCGGCAGTACGTGCCGGAGGCGGCGTACCGGCTCCTCGTCAGGAAGCTGGCCCGGCACTATGGATCGACCGGCCTTCCGGGCATGCGTGGCGAAGGTGATTGATCAGGGTGGCCCCTCTCCCAAGCGGGTTTCAGGGGCGGACAGGCAGGCCTGTCAGTCGATGGTAGGGGTGAAACGAGAACGGTGCCGTCCGGGCCCAGCCCCCAAAGGGGGCTTCGCCCTTTTCAGCCCGAGGCTTCAGCCTCGGGCGGCAGGCGGCTGGCGCGCCCGCGGGGCGCGCGGGGCTGAAAGCCCCGCGCTCAAGAGAGGCGAAGCCCCTTCGGGGCTGGGTCCAGGGTCGGACAGGCGCTGT